>Ga0136640_10000762_pt1 | contig 12509 bp, 12 predicted proteins | sample AntDrymUQ8642106_2_FD_105498 | JGI IMG/M metagenome (GOLD analysis project Ga0136640, IMG submission 105498) | Polar desert sand microbial communities from Dry Valleys, Antarctica - metaG UQ864 (21.06) | ecosystem: Environmental > Terrestrial > Soil > Desert | place: Antarctica: Dry Valley...
CAGCCGCGAGAGCGCGTCCTCGTCTTCGAACGCGATCGGCTCGTCAGAGACGTTGCCGCTGGTCATCACGAGCGCCCCGCCCGCGTCGGCGAGCAGCAGGTGGTGGAGCGGCGTGTACGGCAGCAGCACGCCCAGGTCCGCTGACGCCGGCGCGACGGACGGAGCGACCGCGCCGATCCGCGGGGCGACGACGATCGGGCGCGCGGGAGCCTCGAGGGAGACGACATGGTCCAGCGCGACGAGCGCGCGGGCCGCAGCCACGTCGCGCACCATCACCGCGAACGGCTTGTCCTCGCGATGCTTGCGCGCGCGCAGGGCGGCGGTGGCGGCCTCGTCGTCCGCCCGGCACGCGAGGTGGAACCCGCCAAGCCCCTTCACGGCGACGATCGCGCCCTCGCGCAGCGCCGCCGCGGCCCAGGCCACGGCGTCGTCGCACTCCACCCCGTGCACGAACGCGCGCGGACCGCAGGCGGGGCAGGCGTTGGGCTGGGCGTGGTAGCGACGGTCAGCCGGGTCCTCGTACTCCGCCTGACAGGCGTCGCACATCGTAAAGCCCGCCATGGTCGTCCGCCGCCGGTCGTACGGAACGCCGTCGATGATCGTGAAGCGCGGGCCGCAGTCCGTGCAGTTGGTGAACGGATAGCGGAACCGGCGATCGCCGAAATCGAAGACCTCCCGCAGGCAGGCGTCGCAGGTGGCCGCGTCGGCCGCGACCGGCGCGGCCGCCTCGCCCTGCCGCTGGCTGTCGACGATCGCGAAGGTGCGCTCCCCGAAGGCTGGAAGGCGGGTCCAGTCGACGCGCTCGACGACGGCCAGGGGCGGCGCGGCCCCTCCGAGTCGCGTGCGGAAGATCTCGACGGCGTCCGGCGCGCCTTCGACCTCCAACAGGACGCCGCGCTCGTCGTTGAGCACGAAGCCGCCGAGCCCGAGCTCGCGCGCGAGCCGGTACACGTGCGGGCGGAAGCCGACGCCCTGCACGACGCCCTCCACGCGCGCGCGGACGCGCACCGAGCTCAATAGGTGGGGACGCGCTTGGTCTCGGAGAGCACGTACCCGTACAGCGCGTGATCGGCAGCCGTCGCGATGCGCTCCAAGACCCGCGGCTCCTTCGCATGGGGCAGGCCGAGCACCGGTGCGGCCGCCTGGAAGCCCATCCACACGACCACGCCGTAGGCCGGCCCCGTCCACGGCTGCTTGCGCACCACGTCGGGCACCGCCCCGTAGACCGCGGCGCCCGCGGCACCGAAGGCCCAGTGGGCAAGCTCGACGAACACCCGGCTTTCACGCCGAGCGCTCTTGCCGGCCACCTGATCGGGCGGTGGCTGCTGCACGAGGCCGAGCGCGGTGGTGACCACTCGCATCCCGGTCATCGCCATCGACGCGATGACGCCCTGCCCAGCGCCCTTGAGCACGTCGCTCAACTGACTCGCCTCACGAGCGCATGGTAGGCGCTGGCCTGAGCCTCCTGGATGCGCGGGATGTGCTCCGAACGCGTGACGACCACGTGGTCGGCGAGTTGCTCGGACAGGATCCGCCCGCCGTCGTAGCCGACCAGAGCGATCGTGGAGAGGCCGCGCTTGCGCGCCTCGCCGAGCGCGTGGATGACGTTCGCCGAGCCGCCACTGGTGGAGATCGCCATGAGCACGTCACCGGCGCGACCGTGCGCGATCACCTGGCGGGAGAAGATCGCCTCCACGCCGACGTCGTTGGCGACCGCGGTGATCACGGCCGAGTCCTCGGTGAGGTCGAGCGCCGGGCGGCCGGCGGCGCGCAGGTCGGCCGCCACGTCCATCGCGTCCGTCGCCGAGCCGCCGTTGCCGAGCACGAGCACGCGCCCGCCCGCGTCGAGGCGCGCGGCCAGCTCGTCTCCGGCCGCCGTCAGCACCGCGGCGTTGTCGGTCAGCGTCTGCTCGCGCAGCTCGGCCGCTTCGCGCGCCTTCATCAGCACGGATGCGGCCACGTCGGCCAGCACCTCGTCCTCGTCGGGCTCGCTCTTCTGCATGAAGGCGTAGATCGGCGGTGCGGCGTGCTCGATGAAGACGTGCACGAGCTCCCAGAGCACGTGGTAGAGCGTCTCCGCGAGCTCCTGGTCGTCGGGGAGCGGCTCGATGATCAGGCAGCCGCGCCCGCGCGCGACCTCGAGCGCCGCCAGCGTCTCCGGGTGCGCTCCGAAGCCGATGACGATGTCGTGCGGCTCAGCCAGCAGTCGCATCTGGGTGTCGAGCGGTCCGCCTTCGGGGGCGAGCCCGAGCGCCGGGAGCGCCCGCTTGCCGACGATCACCGGGTGGACGAACTCCACCGTGACGTGGCGCACGTCGGAGCGCTCGGCCGGGGAATGTCCCACCGCGAGCAGGCGGCCGCCGTCGAGAAAGCGCTCCGCCATCGCCCGGCAGAGCCGAGCGACGCGGTCCGCGTCGAGCTCGACGGCGACGCTCACGCGGTCGCTTTCGCCCCCTGCGCCGTGTAGTACAGCCACTCGCGCCACTCCTCGACGCCATCGCCCGTCCGGGCGCTCACGAGCAGCTTGCGAGCGCCCGGGTTGACCGCGTCGAGGTGGTGCAGGAACAGGTCGAGGTCGAAGTCGAGGTGCGGCAGGAGGTCGATCTTGTTGACCAGCACCAGCTCGCAGGCGCGGAACATCAGCGGGTATTTCAGCGGCTTGTCCTCGCCCTCGGTGACCGAGGTGACCATGATCCGCTTGTCCTCGCCGATCCGGAACTCGGCGGGGCAGACGAGGTTGCCGACGTTCTCGACGATGAGCAGGTCGAGCAGATCCAGTGGCAGCGCGTTGAGCCCGGAGCGGACCATGTTGGCGTCGAGATGGCACTCGCCGCCGAACCCGTTCTGCGTCTGGATCTGGGCGACCGGGATGTGGAGGTGCGCGATCCGGTCGGCGTCGTAGGAGCCCTGGACGTCGCCCTCTAGGACCCCGGCGCGCACGCCCTCGAGCCCGCGCAGTCCCGCCTCCAGCAGCGCCGTCTTGCCGGCGCCCGGTGAGCTCATCATGTTCACCACGGTCATGCCGTGGCGATCGAAGTCGTCGCGGTTGGCCCGCGCGATGGTGGCGTTGGCGTCGAGGGCGTCCTCGACCACCTTCACTTTGATGCGGTGCATGCCGCCTCCTCTTTGTCTTCCTCGACGATGATCGACTCGATCTCGAATTCCTCCCCGCCCACGACCTTGACGTCGCTGCTCGCACAGGACGCGCAGAAGAAGAACGGCAGGTCCGGCTCCCACTCCGACTCGCACTTCTCGCAGCGCAGCCGAGTGGGGACGATGACCTGCTCCAGGCGCGCGTCCTCGCAGAGCGTGTCGCGGCCGCAGATCGCGAAGTAGAACGACAGCGAGGAGGGCACCACCTGGCGCATGCCCCCCACCCGCAGCTCGACGGCGGTCACGCGCCGCCCCGCGGCGTGACGGACGGCCACGTCCACGACGGCGGTGGCGAGCGACATCTCGTGCACTAGATGGTTGATTCCACGAGAACCGTGGTCTCAGGGGTGGTGGAATCAACCATCTAGTGCTCGGCTCTGGCTTCCGCGGCCATGCGCTGGGCCATCGCGTCGGCGGCCGCGTTGCGCGCGCCGCGCGCGGCGGTCTCGTTGGCCTCCTTCTGGGCCTCGATCGCGACCACGCCGAGCTCGCGTGCGGTCTCCAGCACCAGGTCGACCGCCGGGGCGACCGCGTTGGCGACCGTCTCGGAGAGCCCGTAGCCGGAATCGACGGTCTCCGGCTCGCAGCCGATGACCATGACCTTGCCCGGCCAGCCGCCGACCGAGCGCACGAAGCGCAGGACGCTCGCGGGGTCCATCGCGTGCGGATCCAGCGCCTCGCCGTCCTCGATGCCCTTTTCGACCGAGTCTTCGTCGACCTCCATCACGTAGAGGGTGCCGGGTGCCTCACCCTGCTCGGAGGCGTCGACGAGGAGGAGCCCGTCGTAGCCGCGCATGACCTCGTAGGCGAGGTTCAGCCCGCCGGTGCCGAAGTCCAGCACCTCGACACCGTCGGGCAGCTCCCGCTTCAAGAGCGCCTGCACCACGTCGCCGCCGAAGCCGTCGTCGCGCAGCCAGGCGTTGCCGACGCCCGCGATCAGGATCTGGGCCACGCGCTCAGGCATTCGCAACGATCTCCACTTCGTTCGGGAAGAAGTACAGGTAGCGGCCGGTGTCGCGCATCATGTCCTGCACCGGGTCGTCGTCGACGGTGATGCCGAGGTGGACGCGATCCTCGACGTCGACGTAGATGCGCTGGATCGTCGCGGTGCGCCCGTCGAGCATCTGGTCGTAGGGGTCGCCGCCGCGCCCCGGGTGCAGGACGACCTTCTGCTCGGGCCGGAAGACGGTGCCGTCGACGTCGACCTCCGCCTCCCCCGCCGCGGGGTGGCCGCCCATCTCGGTGCGCCCGTGCAGCGCGAAGATGTCCTGCGGCGTGGCCGCCAGCGCGCGGCCGATCATCTCCTTGACGGCCGGGTCGCCGTGCGCCATCTCCTCGCGCTCTTCATCGGAGAGCGTGTGGACGTGCAGCAGGAGCGCCTCCTCGATCTCCGTGTTGTCGAACATGTCGACCTTGCTCTCGGGCGCCAGCTGGGGATGGTCGGGCAGCACGATGGCGGCCCCAAGCATGGCGTCGTCCTCCGCGGTCCCGAGCACGGGGAAGGTGTTGAGGCTCTCGGTGCCGCCCTCCAGGGGGGAGATGAACTTCCCGCCGCGCACATGGAGAACCACGTGCGTCGAGATCAGCGCCAGCTGGAGTCCGTCCTTGCGATCGAGCCCGGCGCTGCCCGGCGTCGTGTTGTGCACGCTCAGATGCGCGCGCCAGCGCCCGTCCTCCTCGCGCTCGGCGTCGACGCGGATGCGGCCGCACACGGGCTCGAAGGCGAACTCCTGCTCGCGCGGGCCGGCGCCGGCCGGCGCCCAGCCGAGCTCCATCCGCCGCGGCACCGCCTGGTAGTTGGGGCCGCTGCCCTGCAGGAAGCGCACGTCGCCGAACAGCTCGGGCTCGTCGTCGCCGGCCTCGATCAGGCACTCCATCCGCAGCAGGTCGTGGGTGTGCGGGGAGGTGGCCGCGTAGTCGGGCGGGTAGACGATCCCGAACGGCGTCGGCGTCGAGTTCTTGGTCGCCCCCGGGGTGTATGGGTACAGCGCGTAGCCCTCGAAGAGCAGCGACTGCACGAGGGGCTCCAGCGGCGCGCTCATTCGCCCTCGCCCCGCTCGGCGAGGAGGCGCCCGATGCAGGCGTCGTAGGACACCCCGAGGTCGGCGCGCAGTGCCGTCAGCTGCTCCATCGTGTCCGTGCTCAGCGCGACCCAGCCGCCCGTCGGGTAGTAGCCGTGGATTGCCGCGCCCCAGGTCTCCCACGACAGGTCGTAGCGCGCCACCGCGCTCCACGGCACCATCGAGATCTGCAGGCGCCCGTCCGGGCCGCGATGGAAGACGGTGCCGTTGAAGTGGAGGTCGAGCGGGATGGTCCCCTCGCGCAGGGCGCCGCAGTAGCGCGTCGCGGCCACTTCGTGGTCGAAGCCGCACGGAAACGACAGCGAGAACGTGGTGCGGCCGGTGAAGCTCGGCACCAGCGCGTCGAGCGCCATCCACGGCATCGAGCCCGCCGTCTTCCCCCACCGCTCCGGGGGCCCGAAGAGCTCCAGCATGCGGGCCCGCGTCTCCTCGTCGTGCTCGCGCCGGGCCGGCTCGAACTGCACCTGCACGTGCAGCGCGATCGTGTAGACGAGCAGGCCGCTCGGCTCGGCGATGTCGAGATCGAGCTTGAGCGTCGGCACGCCCGCAGCGCGGTCGGGCCGCGCGTCGAGGACCGTGAACTCCGGCGAGGGAACGCCGGTGAGCTCGAGATCGGGCGCGCTCACGAAGGCGCCTTCTCGCGCAGCTGGCCGAAGAACGCAGGGACCGCCTTCGCCAGCGCATCGCCGCCCGAGATGCCCTCCCAGTTGGCCTTGATCATCCCCACGAGCTTGTAGGCCTCGTCGATCGGCGCCACGACGTGCTCGTGGGGCTCGGTCATGCGATTGACGATCAGCGCCTCGATGTCGGCTTCGAGATCCTCGAGGACGGGGTTGAGCGTGACCAGCCGCTCCCAGTCGGCGAACTGGAGCTCGCACTCCGTCGCGCCCGCCGGACTCGGGTACATCGCCGCCATGCGCCCGACCCCGCTGCTGCGCAGGAAGAACGCCAGGCCGACCGGGATCTGGAACGCCGCCCAGACCTCGTCGGGCAGGTCGAAGTCCTCGAGCCACAGCGTGCGGCTGCCGGTGGGGCGCAGGTCGGCGTCACCGGCCTTCATCGCCAGGCACGTCTCGCACGTGCAGAGGATGTAGCGCTCGCCGAGGTGCAGCATGTGGCGGTGATCGTCGGGCAGGTCGTTGCCGCACAGGTCGCAGCTCTCGGCCAGCGACGCCGGCGGCGGCGGCGTGGCGGGGGCCGTGGCGCTTGCGCGCATCGCGCGCATCGCGCGCATCGTCTCGGCCCGCCGGCGACTCTCGCCCATCTCTGTCGCTCGCGCGCTCACGTGGCGAGGGCGACCCGCGCGGGCGCGCTGCCGTCGCGCAGCAGCGGAACGGGGCCGAGCTGCGCGCTGCCGTCCAGCGCCCGACCCGCCCGCGTGAGGTCGAAGGCCGTGCTGCAGGAGCTGCAGATCAGGATGGGCCCCTGGAGCGTGGCCGAGCCCAGCGCGCTCCCGCACGCGACGCAGCCGTCCTTGTACGCGAGCAGCGTCCCGTCGACGTTGCCGACCACGAGCGCGAAGCCGTCGACGACGCTCGCCGCCAGCTCACCGGGGCCCGGCTCAGCGTCGAGGTCGTGCCACGAAGGACCACCGGGTGCCGTGGCCGGCGCCATGGGAAGGCTCCCAGCGCCCGCCTGGATGACCGGCAGGACCGGGCCCGCGGGCGCCTCGTGCGTCGCCTCTTCGAGGCCGATCACGTCCATCCCCGCGAGGTCGGGCGCGTGCTCGTCCAGCGCCTGCTTGATCGCCAGCTCGAGCGTCGAGGCGGAGGCGGCGCACGTCTTGCAGTGCCCCACGAGGCGCAGCTTGACGATGTCGTCCTCGATCCCCAGCAGCTCGACGTCGCCGCCGTGGGACTCCATGTAGGGCCGTACGCTCTCGAGCGCCTCGGCGACCCGCGTCTCGAGGTCCACGGGATACAGGTCGTGGATGAGCAGCAGGCTGCCGAAGACGCCGTCTGAGATCAGGGCCTCACGCGCGTCGGAGGCCGGCTCACCCGCCTCCTCGAGCACTTCGAGGACGCGGACGAGGCCCGCTTCGTACATCTCCATCACCGCGCCCACGAGGTCGTGCGCGACCGCGCGCGCCTCGGGGCCGGCGACGGCCTCGAGGCGCTCCGTGAGCTCTTGGACGCGATCCATTCCTCTAGGACAGCGCGGTCGGCATGTGCATGACCTTGCGGACCATTCCGCCGCCGTACATGTGCACGCCGCACGGCAGGCAGGGGTCGAACGAGCGCACCGCGCGCATGATGTCGACGCCCTTGAACTTGTCCGGCCCGTTCTCCTCGAAGATCGGCGTGTTCTGCACCGCGTCCTCGTAGGGGCCCGGCGTGCCGTAGGTGTCACGCGGGTTCGCGTTCCACGGCGTCGGCGGGTAGGGCTGGTAGTTGGCGACCTTGCCGTCGCGGATGACCATGTGGTGGCTGATGACCCCGCGGGCCGCCTCGGCGAAGCCGACGGAGACCGCCTCGTCCGGCACCACGAAGCTGTTCCACGACTTCGTACGGCCGGCGCGAACCTCCACCAGCGCCTGCTCGAGGTTGTAGAGGGCGACCAGCGCCGCGTAGGCCTGGTGGTAGGACCGCGCCCGGTCGCGCTCGATCGCGTTCGACCACGGCGGGATCTTCCACTCGAGCTCCATCTCGGGCATGTTGGCCGTCTTGGGCAGCACCATCTGGATGCTCTCGCCCGTGGCCTTGACGTAGCCGATGTCGACGAGGCCGGCCTTCGCCGTCACCCACTGGCGGGCGAACGGGCCGCCGCCGGTGTCGCACGCCACGTACTTGTCGTTGCGCTTGTCGTACATGCGCGGCGACGCGACCCAGGAGTACTTGTCGGCGAAGTCGCGCTTCTGCGGCTTCGGGAGCGTGACCTTGTTCCACGGGTGGCGCTTGTCGACCGGGTTGCCCAGCGGGTCCTTGTGGACGAAGGTCTCCTCCGCCGTCCAGTCGTCGAAGTACGACGAGCCGAGCAGGATGCGCATGGCCAGGTTGATCTCGACCAGGTCGGTCGTGATCAGCTCGCCGTCGAACACGAGCCCCGGGGTGACCCACCGGCGGCGGCCCCACTCGGTCATGTTCGCGTAGGAGTAGTCGACGTAGTCCGGATCGTCGAAGTAGCCCCAGCAGATGAGGTTGGTGTCGCGGTAGCCGACCTTCTCGTAGCCAGGCAGCGCCTGGTAGAAGAAGTCGTACAGATCGTCGTGCATCGGCACCGTGCGCTTGCAGTACTCGATGTAGCGCATGAGCCGCACGTAGTAGTCCGTGCAGGTCTGGTGCGTGATGTTGGCGCTCACGCCACCCGGCATGATCGTCGACGGGTGGGTGTGACGGCCGCCGAACAGGCAGTACATCTCACGCGTGTAGCGCGCCACCTGGAGGGTCTCCAGGTAGAAGTCGCCCGTGAACGGGTTCAAGCCGCGCATGATGTCTGCGATCGTGCGGTAGCCGTGCACGTCGGAGTGCGGCGCCAGGGTCTCCTCGGCCTTGGCGAGCACGGAGGGGTTGGTCTCCTTGACCATCTGCTCGCAGAAGTCCACGTTGGCCATGCAGTCGTTGAAGATCGCGTGGTCGAACATGTAGTCCGCGAGCTCGGCCAGGTTGTAGGCGTAGTCACCGAGCTTCGGCGGCTTGACCCCGTAGGCCATGTTCTGGTTCATGCAGGACACCGTGCAGTGGTTGTCTCCGCAGATGCCGCAGATGCGGCTGGTGATGAAGTGCGTGTCCCGCGGGTCGATCCCCTTCATGAAGATGTCGAAGCCCCGGAAGATCATCGACGTCGAGTAGCACTTGTTGACGACCCCGTTGGTGAAGTCGATCTCCGTGTGGATCCCGAGCGACCCGACGATGCGGGTGATCGGGTCCCAGGACATCTCCTTGACCAGGATCTTGGACTCGCGTGGCGTTTCAGCGACGGACATAGTTGCTCTCCTCTAGCTCTTTCGCGCCTACCAGCGCTTCTGGTAGCCGGTCGTGAGCTCGTTGCGGTTGTGCCGCCACTCGGGCTCGTTGTCGTACTTGGTCTTGATGCTGCGCTGCCGGAAGTACCGGACCATGGGCCCCCAGGCGAACTTCATGACGTTGGCCGCCATGGCACCCGCGAGGTCCTCGTCCATGAACGGCATGAACTTGTCGGGGAAGCCCGGCATGGTGCAGGCCATGCAGATGCCGCCCACGTTCGGGCAGCCGCCGTAGCCGCTCTGCCAGCCGCGGACGGGCACGTTGCACTTGACCACCGGGCCCTTGCAGCCGAGCTTGATCAGGCAGCGCGGGTCCGCGCCGTACTCGGTCGCGAACTGGCCCGACTCGACGTAGCCGGCGCGGTTGCAGCCGTCGCGGACCGTGCGCCCGAACAGCCAGGTCGGCCGGTGCTGCTCGTCGAGATCGGGCACCGGGGCGAGGCCGCCGAGGTGCAGCACGAGGTACAGCAGCGACTCCGTCGTGTTGTCCGGCTGCACCGGGCAGCCCGGGATGTTGACGACGGGCAGGCCGGCCGAGGACTTCCAGTTCCAGCCCAGGTAGTCGCAGACGCCCATGGCGCCGGTCGGGTTGTTCTTCATGGCGGGAATGCCGCCGTAGGTCGCGCAGGTGCCCAGCGCGACCACGGCCGCGGCCTTGGGCGCGAGACGGCTGACCCACTCGTTGGTCGTGATGGGCTGCCCGTTGGAGGGGTTGACGCCCATGCCCGCCCAGTGGCCCTCGCCGCTGAGGTTCTCGTTGGGCAGCGAGCCCTCGACGATCAGCACGAACGGATCGAGCCGGCCGGCCTCGGCGTCGTACCAGGCCTGCATGAACTCGGCGCCGTTCTCGTAGGCGAGCACGGGCGTGTGGACGACCACGCGCGGCATGCCGGGGATGACTCCCTGGATGATGTCCTCGAGACTCGGGTTGGTCGCCGAGGTCATGGCGACCGAATCGCCATCACACCCCAGGCCCGTCGTCATCCAGATGACGTGGGCGGTCACCGCCTCGACCGCGTGCTGGTTTGGCACGAACTCCGTCACTGACATGCTCGTCCTCCCTCTCTCGCCTCTCAGCAGATCCGGGGCAGCGGATCGCCGACCAACTGGTCCATGACGCGCCTGCCCCCGAACGCGGTCGCCACCAGCACCATCCCCGGCGGGTCCTCGCGGACCTCGCCGATGACGGTCGCCTGCTCGCAGCCCGGCACCCCCCGCAGGGCGGCCAGGGCCGCCTCCGCGTGATCGGGGGCCACGGCCGCGACCAGGCGACCCTCGTTTGCCACGTACATCGGATCGATGCCGAGGATCTCCGCGGCGCCTGCGACATCCGGGCGAACGGGGACCTCGGCTTCGCGCACGATCATCGCCACTTCCGATGCTCGCGCAAGCTCGTTGAGCACGCTGGCCACGCCGCCGCGCGTGGCGTCGCGCAGGCAGTGCAGGCCGGGCCCGGCGGCGTCGAGCAGCGCGTCGACGGCTGGCCAGAGGCAGCAGGTGTCGGACTCGATCTCGGCGTCGAGCTCGAACTCGCCGCGGGCGAGCATGATCGCGGTGCCGTGCTCGCCGATCGGACCGGAGACGATCAGCTTGTCGCCGCCCCGGCAGGCGGCAGGCGACAGCTGCGCGCGGGGGTCTCGCTCACCGATGCCGGTGGTGCAGATGTACATGCCGTCGCAATGGCCGCGCTCGACGACCTTGGTGTCCCCCGCGACGATCTCGACGCCCGCGGCGGCGGCCGCGAGCGCAATGGCCTCGACCTCCGCCCGCAGGTCGTCCGCGGACAGGCCCTCCTCGAGCACCAGCCCGACGGTGATCGCCTGCGGTCGGGCGCCGGCCATGGCGAGGTCGTTGACGGTGCCGTTGACGGCGAGCTCGCCGATCGAGCCGCCGGGAAAGCGCATGGGCTTGACCACGAAGGTGTCCGTGGTCATGCACATCTCGATCCCGCCCACCCCGCCGACGCGCACGGCGCCGGCGTCCGCCATCGCCTCGAGGGTTCCGGAGCCGAAGGCCGGCAGGAAGAGCCCCTCGATCATCGACTGCGTGGCCTTGCCGCCGGCGCCGTGGGCCATCGTGACCTTGGCGTCGCGGAACTTGCCCTGCTTGGCCCGCGTCTTCTCGATGATCCCGAGGATCTTCTGCTCGCGCTCGCGGGTGGCGGAAACAGGGGTTTCGCCCTCCGGAGCTCTCAAGTTCGTTCCTCCGGGCGACGTCACTAGACGGCGAGCTCCTCGCGGCTGTAGCGGCCGTAGTTGTAATAGGCGGCGCAGGCGCCCTCCGGCGAGACCATGCAGGTGCCGATCGGCCGTTCCGGCGTGCACGCCGTGCCGAACACCTTGCACTCGAACGGCTTGATGACGCCCTTGAGGACCTCTCCGCACTGGCACGCCTTGGGGTCGGCCACCCGCACCCCGGGGACGGTCCAGCGCCGCTCGGCATCCATGTCGGCGTACGCCTCGGAAAGCGCCAGCGCGCTCTGTGAGATGAACCCGAGCCCCCGCCACTCGAAGTGCGGGCGCAGCTCGAAGACCTCGGCCATCACGCGCATGGCGGCCGGGTTGCCGTCGTAGGGAACCAGGCGGCTGTACTGGTTCTCGACCTCGCAGCGGCCCTCGCCGAGCTGGCGAACGAGCTGGAGCACGGATTGCAGCAGATCGAGCGGCTCGAAGCCCGAGACCACGAGCGGCGTGCCATAGTCGCGCGGAATGAACTCGAACGGCTTGGCGCCGACCACGGTGCACACGTGGCCCGGGCCGATGAAGCCGTCCAGCCGCAGGTCCGGGGACTCGAGCAGCGCGCGCAGCGGCGGCAGGATCGTCACGTGATTGCACATCACGAAGAAGTTCGTGATGCCCTCGGCCCGCGCGCGCATCAGCGTCAGCGCCGTCGAGGGCGCCGTCGTCTCGAACCCGATCGCGAAGAAGATGACGTCACGCTCGGGGTTGGAGCGCGCGATCCGCAGCGCGTCCAGCGGCGAGTAGACCATGCGGATGTCGGCGCCATCGGCCTTGGCCTCCAGCAGCGAGCCGTCCGAGCCGGGGATGCGCAGCATGTCGCCGAAGCAGGTGAAGATCACCCCGGGCTCGTGGGCGAGCGCGATGCCGTCGTCGACCCGGCCCATCGGGATGACGCACACGGGGCAGCCCGGTCCGTGCACGAGCTCGACGTTGGCCGGCAGCAGGTCGTCGAGCCCGTACTTGTAGATCGAGTGGGTGTGCCCGCCGCACACCTCCATGAGCTTGTAGTGGCGGCCCGGCTCGACCGCGGCCAGGATCTCGCCGGCCAGCGCACGGCCGAGCTCGGCGTCGCGG
>Ga0136640_10000763_pt1 | contig 12500 bp, 15 predicted proteins | sample AntDrymUQ8642106_2_FD_105498 | JGI IMG/M metagenome (GOLD analysis project Ga0136640, IMG submission 105498) | Polar desert sand microbial communities from Dry Valleys, Antarctica - metaG UQ864 (21.06) | ecosystem: Environmental > Terrestrial > Soil > Desert | place: Antarctica: Dry Valley...
CCCGCTGCTGCCCGACGACCTGACCGGCAAGGACGTCATCGAGCTTGGCTGCGGAACCGGCTACGTGTCCGCCTGGACGGCACGCAGAGGCGCGCGACGCGTAGTTGGGGTCGATAACTCCGCGCGCCAGCTGCAGACCGCCCGGCGTCTCGCCGGCGAGCACGGGATCGAGCTGACGCTGCATCACGGGATCGCCGAGGACGTACCCGAGCCCGACGACGCCTTCGACGTCGCGGTCAGCGAGTACGGCGCGGTGCTGTGGGCCGAGCCCATCGCCTTCCTGTCTGAGGCGCGCAGACTGCTGCGCGACGGCGGGAGACTGTCGTTTCTGACCTCGCACCCGCTGGCGGTGCTGACCGCGCCGCTGGATGGCAGCATCCCGTCGGGAACGCAGCTGCTGCGCCCCTGGTTCGGCAGCTACCGCTACGACTGGCGTGACGCGGTGGACGAGCCCGGCGGCATCGAGTTCGTCCCCACCGTCGGTCAATGGTTCGCGCTCGCCCACCAGACCGGCTTCCGGATCGACGACTACCGCGAAATACGGGTTCCCAAGTCGGCCAACGACGGGCTCAACTTCGCCGTCACCGGCGCCTGGGCCAAACAATGGCCGGCAGAGCACGCCTGCTGGCTCACCGCCTGCTGACCGTAGGCGTTCTGCAGCGAGGGGTAGTAGCAGTCCCCGGCTGCTGGGCACCGGGGTGTCCGCCACGACCGCGCCGAGCCGCTCGAGGTAGAACTGCCAGCCGGGACCGATGCTGCTCGCGTCGTAAGGGTTCGGCGAAGCGCTGGAGGAGCCAACGTTGCCAAGAGCCACAGAGGCGTCGCAGCGGTATGGGACACTTTGCCCAGCCCGGTCTCCTACCGCTTCGGGGGAAGCGATCGTGCGTACCTGGTTCCCAGTGTGACCCACTTCGCGAGTTGACGCTTCGTACCGACGTCGCGTGACTCGACGCGTAACCACCCGTGCATCGCTCGACCGCGCATCTCCATGAACCGAGCATTCGTCGTCTCGGCGAGCATGTCGGACTCCGCGGGATCCACTCGGACAAGGATGCCGCCCTGACCGCTGGCCGCCACCGCCATGTTGCCCGCGACGAGGAACGCGAGCCCGCCGAACATCTTCCTCTCGGTCAGATCTGGCTCGCCCGCCAACAGCTCGCGAATGCCCTCCGCGACGTCCTCGTCATAGGCCATGGCACATCGTACGGACCCAGCGCGACCGACTGTGAGCCAGCGATCGGGGGCCGATGCGGGGTGGGCCGCCTCGTCGGGGCGCGTGCTGGACGGCTTTGGGAACGAACGACGCCGGGCTTGCCATTTACCCCATGGGGGTATAATGTTTCTGCACAATCCCCACCTATACCGTCCCCCGGTAGGGTGGTGTGGTCCGAGAACATCGACGTGGACGGAAGGGACGACATGGAGATCACCGAGCGAGCCAGCCAGTACGGCTACATCCACCGCAAGCAGGACTACCTCAAGCGCCTGCGCCGCATCGAGGGCCAAGCCCGTGGCCTGCAGCGCATGGTAGAGGAAGAGCAGTACTGCATCGACATCCTTACCCAGGTCTCAGCGATGACCAAGGCACTGCAGTCTGTGGCCCTGGGACTGCTGGACGAACACATGAGCCATTGCGTCGTGCAGGCCGCCGCAGCCGGCGGCCCTGACGCCGACGCCAAGGTCAAGGAAGCCTCAGAGGCGATCGCTCGACTCGTGCGGTCCTGACGCCCTCCGCCGACAGGTCCGCCGGACGAACCAGCACGGCCAGCACAATCCAACGGGACCCATAGCACAGCCAGCACCCCGAGAGGAACGAGCCTGAGATGAGCACATCCACCTACACCGTCATCGGCATGACCTGCGGTCACTGCGTGAACTCCGTGACCGATGAGGTCGCCCAGGTTCCCGGTGTCTCCGACATCGACGTCGACCTGCCCACCGGCGGGCTCACCGTCACCAGCGAGGTGCCTGTCCACGACGCGGCCGTACGAGCTGCCGTCGAAGAAGCCGGCTACCAGCTGGCCGCCAAGTAAGCACCCGGCACCCCGTCCTGCGTTACAGGCAGGACGGCACGACCCCCGACGTGAGCGCGCCGGTTGAGGAGGACTCACAATGAACACCCCCATGAAGCTTGGCCTCTTTGCCGCCGGCCTGGTCATTGCCTTCGGCGCCGCCGCCGGTGTCGGCAACGCAATCGGACCGATCGGCTCAACCGGCGAGATCGCTCAACACGGCGCAGGCCACGCCGGAGCGGACACCACCGACAGCACCGCTGCACACGGCGCGGGCTCCGCCGCTTCCACCGAGTCGGGTAGCGACGAAGCCGCGGGCGGAGCCGCTGGCGACCACGCCGCGCACGGGTCCGCCGCTGAGGCGGCGGCCGAGGAGATCCCAGAAGGACTGATGCTGTCCCAGCACGGCTACACCCTGGCGCTGGCCCAAGTCTCGCTCCCCGCCGGCGAGGCGGTCCCGTTCGCCTTCCAGGTCTTGGGACCCGACGGTTCGCCGGTCACCAGCTACGAACAGACCCACGACAAGGATCTGCACCTGATCGCGGTTCGCCGCGACATGACGGGCTTCCAGCACGTGCACCCCGAACTGGCCGAGGATGGCACCTGGAAGAGCTCACTGGACCTGACGGCTGGGCAATGGCGTGTTTTCGCCGACTTCGCACCGACGGAGCACGGGCAGGCGATGACGCTTGGTGTCGACCTCGCCGTTGCCGGCGACTACGACCCCCAGCCCCTGCCAGAACCGGCTGCGGCCGCCGGGGTCGACGGCTACACCGTCACCCTCGACGGCGAACTCCGTGCCGGACGGGAGACCGAGTTGACCCTGTCTGTCAGCCGCGACGGCCAACCAGTCACCGACCTGCAGCCCTACCTGGCGGCCTACGGGCATCTGGTCGCGTTGCGCGACGGCGACCTGGCGTACCTGCACGTGCACCCCGCGGGCGCGCCTGGTGACGGGACCACCGAGCCAGGCCCGGACATCACCTTCTACGCGACAGCACCCTCGCGAGGCGACTACCGGCTGTTCCTGGACTTCCAGCACGAGGGGGTCGTGCGCACCGCCGAGTTCACCGCGGCCGCCACCGCCTCTGAAACCGAGATCGGACACGGCGACCAGACCGGCAGCGACGACCACAGCCACTGACGACCTCAGCTGGCACCAGCGGGCACTACCAGCACAAGGAGAACCGATGAGCTCCGCAACCGACAACAGCACGACCCCACCGGCTGCGGCGGACGAGGGACAGGTCGAGCTCGCGATCGGCGGCATGACCTGCGCGTCGTGCGCCGCGCGGATCGAGAAGCGGCTCAACAAGCTCGACGGTGTGACCGCGACGGTCAACTACGCCACCGAGAAGGCAAAGGTCAGCTACTCCAATGGCATCGCCCACGACGATCTGGTCGCGGCGGTCCAGAAGGCCGGCTACACCGCCCAGCTGCCCGAGCCGCCCCGCCGGCCTGGCCCAGCCGCTGCCGACGGGACGGGTGACATCAAAGAGCACGACCCGGTCCGCCCGCTGCGTCAGCGGCTGATCGTGTCCGCTGTGCTGACCGTGCCGGTGATCGCGATGGCGATGGTCCCGGCCTGGCAGTTCACGTACTGGCAGTGGCTGTCCCTGACCCTGGCGGCGCCGGTCGTGGTCTGGGGCGCCTACCCCTTCCACAAGGCCGCGTGGACCAACCTGCGCCACGGCACCTCGACGATGGACACGCTCATCTCCATGGGTACCCTCGCCGCCCTGGGCTGGTCGCTGTACGCGCTGTTCCTCGGCACCGCCGGCGTGCCGGGCATGACCCACCCCTTCGAGCTGACCATCGCCCGGATGGACGGCAGCGCCAACATCTACCTCGAGGCCGCCGCCGGCGTCACCACGTTCATCCTCGCCGGCCGATACTTCGAGGCTCGCTCCAAGCGGCGCGCCGGCGCCGCCCTGCGCGCCCTGCTGGAACTCGGCGCCAAGGAAGTCTCCGTCCTTCGCGACGGCCGTGAGCAGCGGATCGCTAACGACCAGCTGGCAGTCGACGACCTGTTCGTGGTCCGACCCGGGGAGAAGATCGCCACCGACGGCGTCATCACCGAGGGCTCATCCGCGGTGGACGCCTCCATGCTGACGGGCGAGTCAGTGCCCGTCGAGGTCACCCCCGGCGACAGCGTGAGCGGTGCCACGGTCAACGCCGGCGGCCGCATCGTAGTCCGCGCCACCCGCATCGGATCGGACACCCAACTCGCCCAGATGGCCAAGCTGGTCGAGGACGCCCAGAACGGCAAGGCCCAGGTCCAGCGGCTCGCCGACCGGGTCTCCGGAGTCTTCGTCCCGATCGTCATCGCGCTGGCCGCCGCGACGCTGGGGTTCTGGATCGGCACCGGCGGTGGCCTAAGCGCCGCCTTCACCGCCGCGGTCGCCGTCCTCATCATCGCCTGCCCATGCGCGCTCGGCCTGGCGACACCGACCGCGCTCATGGTCGGCACGGGTCGCGGCGCGCAGCTCGGCATCCTCATCAAGGGCCCCGAGGTGCTGGAGTCCACCCGCAAGGTCGACACCGTGGTCTTGGACAAGACCGGCACCGTCACCACCGGACGGATGACCCTGCTCCACGTGGTCCCCGCCGCCGGGGAGGATCCTGAGCAGGTGCTGCGGCTCGCCGGTGCGCTGGAGGACGCCTCGGAGCACCCCATCGCCCAGGCCATCGCCAAGGGCGCCACCGAGCGAGTCGGAACGCTGCCGACCGTCGAGGACTTCGCCAACCTCGAAGGCCTCGGAGTCCAGGGCATCGTGACCGTTGACGAGGCCAGCCACGCCGTCGTCGTCGGGCGCACCCAGCTGCTCGCCGACTGGTCCCAGCACCTGACCCCCGACCTCGAGCAGACCAAGGCCGCCGCCGAGGCCGAAGGTCAAACGGCGGTCGCAGTGGGCTGGGACGGCGCCGCACGCGGTGTCCTCGTCGTGGCTGACGCCATCAAGGAGACCAGCGCCGAAGCGATCCGCCAGTTACGGGGCCTCGGCCTCACCCCTGTACTGCTCACCGGCGACAACGAGACCGTCGCTCGCTCGGTAGCCGCTCAGGTCGGCATCGACGAGGTCATCGCCGACGTCATGCCGGCCGACAAGGTCGATGTCATCAAGCGGCTGCAGAACGAGGGCAAGACGGTGGCCATGGTCGGCGACGGCGTCAACGACGCTGCCGCCCTGGCCCAGGCCGACCTCGGCCTGGCCATGGGCACCGGCACGGACGTCGCGATCGAGGCCTCCGATCTCACCCTGGTGCGCGGTGACCTGCGGGCCGCCGCGGACGCGATCCGACTGTCCCGCAAGACCCTGAGCACCATCAAGGGCAACCTGTTCTGGGCCTTCGCCTACAACGTGGCCGCCCTGCCGCTGGCCGCCGCCGGACTGCTCAACCCGATGCTCGCCGGCGCCGCGATGGCCTTCTCCTCGGTCTTCGTGGTCTCCAACAGCCTGCGCCTGCGCCGGTTCAAGGCCTTGGCCTCCAACCAGACTGACGGTGGGACCGGCGTGGACTACCGAACCGGCGTCACCCAGCCCACCGAGGAGGCAGTACTCGCTGACAGCAGCGCCAGCTCCGGCTAGGCAGAGCACCCGTTCGCTCCATCGGTTCAACGAGCTCGGCAGAAGCCTGACCAAGGCGGCGACGCCGAACCCCGGGGCGCAACCGGTCAGCACTCCAGGTCCTCAACCCCGTGCCGATCGCGATAGGGGGCCCCGTGTACTGGGCAGTGTCGTGCCATCGGCGTCCTTGGTGACGTCCTTGGTGACGTCCTTGGTGAGTTCGGCCGCCGCTACGAACCCGGCGCCCCACGCGATGGCCGCGAGCGCCCAGGCCAGGCCGAGACCCGAGGTTGCGTCCGCGTACAGCAATGACGAAACCCCTAGCAGGGTTGGCAGGCCGCCCGCGACCCACGCAGTGCGCCTCCACCCGTCAGGCTGCAGGCTCGCCAAGACACCCACCCCGATGACGGTGAAGCCGAAAGCGGCCATGAACCCGTAATGGCCGGCGGCGGCATGGTCGTCGGTGACCGCTGCCTGCAGCCCGATGTTGGTGGACGCGAGCACGAGTAGCGGCACCGCCGCGATGATGACCAGTGCGAGCAGCATCCAGTTGACTCGCGCGAGGCTGAATGAACGGAGGAAATCACGGCCGGTCGGATGAAGAAGTGCGGTAAAGACCGTCAGCACGGCGGCCAAGCGCGACGGGTTCGACAGCACTACAGCTACGAACGCGTCTGAGAGGACAGCGGCCACCATGAGCGCCGCCCAGGGGATGAGCGCCATCAACATACCGGCGATGTTCTTCGCCGGCCGCCGGAGCTGGGCGAGTATCCCTACTACGGCCGGCAAGAAGAGGAATCCGAACGTGAGGTCGTGGACGCGGTGGTGTGGCTCCGTGAAGTGCGCCATTCGGGCGAATGGCCCGGGGAGGAGGAAGTCGAGCCGCAAGGCCATCAATCCGACCATCAGACCGATGAGCCCAACGTACACAAGCGTGATCAGCACGAAGAGTGCGAACACCGGCGAAGAGCGGAGCGAGTGCATCGTCTCGCGAAGCGCGTGCGCGGTGAGCGCGATTCGCGAGGGGCCGGGTGTCATGGTCATCAGTGGTCAGGAATCCCCGGCGGCGGTACGTGGCCCCCACCGCCCTGGTCGATCTGTTGCTCCTGGCTTTCAACCGGTGTGTTCTGACCCGGGCCACCCCCGCCGTGGCCGAACAGCCGGATGCCAAGCCCCAGGATCAGGACGAGACCGATGATCCCGACCACCATCTGCCAGCGTGATGTGCCCGTGGTCGATCGGCGGTCGGGCCCCACGCTGGTGTCCGAGTCGGGATAGGGAGACGGGTCAGCCATGTGGGTGTCCTTTGTCTGTGGTTGTCCGGACCCTCACCGAGGGCGACCATGAGCCAGCGCTGCCAACCGCTCCTACGAGTCCGCGATCGATCGCCGTTGCGAGCCATCGCCGAAGTTACGGGGGTCAGTGCCGAGGCGAAACGCCCCGCGAGGGGAACTTCTCTGTCCCCAACGAGTGGACGCGGGTCATCCGCGAGGGGGATTGCCGCCGACCCGTGCCGAGGTACGTTCGCAGCGTTCATGTCATCGACGGCTACAGCCAACAGGCGCTTCGCGGGCCGACCTGGCTCGGGAGCCCTCCTCGACGCCGCGGTCGCGGCCGCCACGTTCGCTGGCTCGTTGGCTTTGCTCAGACACGGCGGCATCGACCCTTTCCGTCCCGGGTCGGGGCAGCTCGATCTGGTCGGCGTCGTGCTCGTCGCGTGTTCGACGGTGCCGCTCGTCGTCTGGCGGCGATCCGCGATCGGGGTGTTCGCGGTCACCGCGGCGGCGAACGTGCTGCTGGCGGGTCTCGCCTACCGGATCGACCTGCTGCTGGGCCCAACCGCCGCGCTCTACCTGCTCGCCGCGAGCCGCGAGCGACAGACCCCGTGGACGCGGCGCACCACCGTCACCGTAGTTGGGCTGCTCTTGGCCTACCTTGGCGCGGCCGCTGTCGCGCAGGGAACCGTGCCCGCAAGCGAGCTCCTCCACACGGGTCTCGCCTGGGCCGTCGCCTGGTTCGCCGGCGAGCGAACGCGCCTGCGGCGCGAGCAGATCGCCGAGCTGAGCCAACGTGCCCTGCGCGCGGAGCGCGAGGCGGAGCGCGAGCGCCTGCTCGCCGCCGCCGAGGAGCGCGCCCGGATCGCCCGCGACCTCCACGACTCAGCTGGCCACACGATCAGCGTGATCGCCGTCCGCGCCGGAGCAGCCCGGATGCGACACCGCCAAGACCCCGATCGCTCGCTGGCCGCCCTGGAGGCCATCGAACAGCTGGCACGGCAGACGGTCGCAGAGATCGACCAGCTGGTCGGCGCACTGCGCGACAACGGCTCCCCGAGCGGGGTCATCGAAGCTTCGCTCGGACTGGCATCGCTCGACACGTTGATCGCGCACCATGCCGCCGCGGGGCTCGCGGTGACGGTTGACGCTTCGGGCGCTCCGCGAACGCTCGCCCGCGCCACCGATCAGGCGGCCTACCGCATACTCCAGGAGGCACTCACGAACGCGGCCCGCCATGGAGCGGGCGGCGCTCGGATCGAGCTTGCCTTCGGCGATGGAGCGGTTGAACTCACGGTCACCAACCCCGTGCTCGCCGACGGCACCTCGCGGTCCGGCGGCGGTCACGGGCTGATCGGCATGCGCGAGCGCGCGACGCTGCTCGGCGGCAGCCTTGACACCGAGCGCGCCAACGGCGCGTTTCGCGTTCGCGCCCGCATTCCCTACGGGAGGCCCCACCGGTGACCCGGGTGCTGGTCGCCGACGACGACGACCTGATGCGCGCCGGACTCATCGAGCTACTGTCGAACGACGCCACGATCGAGATCATCGGCCAAGCGGCGACAGGACGGCAGGCCGTCGAGCGAACGTGCCGACTCGCGCCCGATGTCGTGCTCATGGACGTTCGCATGCCCGACCTCGACGGGATCGCGGCGACCCGCGAGCTGTCGCGTGCGGTCCCCGGAGCGAAGGTGCTGATCCTCACGACCTTCGAACAGGATGACTACTTGTTCGGCGCCCTCCGCGCCGGCGCCTCGGGCTTTCTGCTCAAGCGCACACGTCCCGAGGAGCTGATCGCAGCCGTGCACGCGATCGCCGCCGGCGACTCGCTGCTCTCACCGTCGATCACGCGCCGCGTGATCGACCGCATGGCCCAACAGCCGACGCCTCAGTTCGCCGATCAGACCAAACTTGATCAGCTAACACGGCGCGAGCGCGAGGTTCTCGAACTCATCGCTAGAGGCTTATCGAACCGCGAGATCGCCACAGCGCTGGTCGTCGAAGAGTCCACGATCAGAACCCACGTGAAACGGATCCTCATGAAGCTCGGCCTTCGCGACCGCGTCCAGGTCGTGATCTTTGCCTACGAGTCCGGCCTCATGAAGCTCACCTGACACGCTAACGTCACCCAGGCACTGCCAGGTCACAACAGCGGATCGACAGCGTGCTCGACGCCCTTGAGGCCGAACCCGAACCGGTTCCCGGACTGACTTCCGCGCAATTCCACGCCAGTACCGACGGCAGGCAGGTCATCAACTACGCCGAGTGGACCAGCGAACAGGCCCACAGCGACGCCCTTGACCGCGGCCCCGACGGCGTCGGCCAAACCGACCTGCCCGAGTGGAGACGCGTCCGCGCCTTCCCCGGCGTCACGAGTAACACCGTCACCTGCTACATCCTCCACCAAGCCCTCACGCCGCGCCTCACGTGAACTCATGAACGAGACAGGGAATCTGTCGAGCTATGCCCCGAACCGCCCCCGTGCCTCGAAAGGAATGAGCGGCTTCTCACCGCGCACTTTCAGTTCCTGGACGGCCCAGGTGTTGCCGTCCGGGTCGCCAAATCCGAAGAAGGTACCGCCGTCCTGGTCGGCGAACGACTGGAGCTCGCTTGCCTCGACTCCTCTCGACAGCAGTTCTGACCAAGCGGCTGCGGCGTCTGCGACGCACAGTTGTAGGGCCTTCATTGAGCCGGGCGCCATCTCGCGCTGCGATGGCAGATCGCCGAACACGATCGAGCAGCCCGAGCCGCGCGGCGTCAGCTGCACCACGTGCATGTGCTCATTGGTGGTGTCGTGGTCGAGGTCGAAGCCGACCTGATCGCGGTAGAAAGCAATCGAGCGGTCGATGTCACTGACAGGCAGGACGACGACCTCGAGGGCCCAATCCATGGCGTTGTGCTCCCGATCATCTGGGGGACATGACACGCATCACTGCGAAACCCGCCGCAAAGACGATGGTGACGCGAAACGAGGCCGGCGTGCGCGTCACTGAGTCGGCTCCTCACCGATGACGCCCTCGGCTTGCTCGCGCAACAGGTCGATGTGCCCGAGGTGGCGCGCGGTCTCTTCGACGAGGTGCAGCAGGATCCATCGCAGCGACATGCCGCGTTGAACGGAGACCGCGTCGAGGGAGTCGGCCGCTGTCACTACCGCGTCGCAGCGGCGGGACTCGGCGGCGTAGTCGGCGAGCAGCTCAGCCATGGTCGTCCCTGCGAGCACCCGCCACTCCGCATCGGGGTCCTGCTCGGTTCAGTCGTACACGAGGCCCTCCTGGCCGGCGAAGACGTCGCGCAGCCAGGAGCGCTCCACGTTCGTGAGGTGGCGCACGAGACCGTGCAGGCTCATGCCAGTTGGGGTGGTTGCCGCGCTCAGCACCTCATCGGGCGCGTCCCGCAGCTTCCAGCTCACTAGGTCGCGTTGACGCTGCAAGAATCCCAGCAGGGCCGTTCGCTCGTCCCCGCGGTGGGCGGCCTCGGTGACCCCGAAGCGCATGCCGTTCGCGGTCCCGCTGCCGTCATCCACGCCGCAGATCCTGCCAGACGCTGGCTCGAAGTCCTCGCCGCGGGCAGTGACCGGTCCCCGATCGGGCAGGGGACGGCGCGCCACGGGTCAAGGAACGCACCCGACAGCACGAAGCCCGAGCCAGAGGCCCGGGCTTGGTGGAGGGACAGGTGGTCGTATGGGGTTACAAGACGTGGAGGTAATGCCACCGGATACGAACCACGTGGTCACGCTGGCGGGGCCGGTGTTGCGGCTGGGGAAGCGCAAGCCGGAGGCGCCGACGTGTCGCGAGCGGCTGGTGTTGGCGGCGGTGCGCCTGACGCAGCGCACGGGGGCAGAGACATTCTTGATGCGTGAGCTCGTGGCCGAGTTGCGAGCCTCTGGCGTTCGGTACCACAAGGACACGGCCTACAAGACGACTCGGCGCATGACCGGGAGGACGGGCCGCAGCGACTGGGCGGAGTTCGAGCAGGTCGAGCCGGGTCGCCTTCGGCTTCGCCCCGGTGTCGCGGCTGTTGGTGCCGGCTGGGAGCAGGCCGTCGCGGTCGCCGGTGCGATGGCTACTCAGGGGCTCCCCGGCCATCGGCGTCCTCGGCGGCTCTCCTGATATCGGCGCCGCGGCCGTCTGCGGCCGCCTGCTGTTTGTCCATGTAATCGGCGAGCATGTCGGCCAAGAACGTCGAGTGCTTGTCGTTCCTGCTCGGGGTCAAGGGAACGAACTCGGGCGGCAGCAGGGTGATGGTCTTCCTGCGACGGGACGGTCCGCGAGGGCTTGTCCTGGCGCTGGTCTGGGTGCTCGTCGTCGTCTCCGGTCATGCGCTCGTCCTCGTGTTGGCGATCTGTTTGTCGGCCTGCCCGGCCGCGAGCGCCAACAGCTCGGCAAGGAGCCGGTCGGTGGTGTCGTCGGGCTCGACGTCGAGGTCGGCGAGGCGGGTTTCGAGGACGGTAGGTCCGGCGGACGGCGTCGGGCCGGTCGAGGGCGGCTTGCAGGCGCATGATCCGCCGGTGCAGTTCTTCGGTGTGGGGATCGTGGCGAATGGCGTGGTCGAGGGCGGCCAGGGCGGCGTCGAGGTCACCGGCCGGCTCGTGAGGTTCGGCGAGCCGGGCCGCGGCGTCGATGGCCCGGCGATGCAGGTCTTCGCGGGGGATTCGTAGTCGGTGCCGTCGACCAGATCGCCACCGTAGGCGGTAGTGGCGCGTTTCAGGGTGCCGACGAGAGCCGCGTCGTCGGGGTTTGCATCTGAGTTGGTGATAGCGGTTGCGCCGGAGAACCACCCAAGCCTGGAAGGCTTGCTGGGCCCGATCCAGGCCGGATTGGCCCGTAGCCCGGGTTTGTCCCCGAGATGCGGCCACCGGCACGTCGTAGAAGGAGAGCGCCGTCTGCAAGGCCATGCAACGGATGAAGGCCGCGGGGAGGCCGGATCGGCGAGGCCGAGCTTGAACTGATGGGCCGAAGGGGCTTCCGGCTGCCGGGTAACGGCTTGAGATCAGGGTCGGCGGGTGAGTCTGACCGCAGGCGCGCCGCTTCCCGGGCGGCAGCGCTCGGGCGGTTGTTGGAGATGTCGCCGTCCGAGACGGTTGGGTCGTCGACAGCGGCCCCTGAGCCCTGCTCTTGCAACCACGGTTACCGTCTGCGACGATTCTTTGTAACCGCGGTTGCGAGGGGAATGACTGGTGGATGGGACGGGTCGGTGGGTGTTGCTGGCGTATCGGTTGCCGCGTGAGCCGTCGACGCCGCGGATCGCGGTGTGGCGAAAGTTGAAGCGTTTGGGTGTGGCGCAGTTGGCGGATGGGCTGGTGGCTCTGCCGCTGGATGCTCGCAACCGTGAGCAGCTGGAGTGGATCGCCGACGAGGTCGTCGAGGCGGCCGGCGAGGCGGCGGTGTGGCTGGCCCAGCCGGCGTCGCTGATCCAGGAACGGACGCTGGTTGCGGCGATGGCGGAAGCGCGGGCGGCCGAGTATCGCGAGGTGAGCGGCGCGGCCGCTGTGGCGCAGGGGGCCGACGCCACCGAGCGGCGGCGGACGGCGGCGCGGCTGCGCCGGGAGCTGCGCCGGATCGCCAAACGTGACTACTTCCCGCCCCCGGAGCGAGCTGCGGCGCGGGCGGCATTGGCAGCACTGGCGGCGGAGAGCGAGGAGGCCG
>Ga0136640_10000764_pt1 | contig 12479 bp, 4 predicted proteins | sample AntDrymUQ8642106_2_FD_105498 | JGI IMG/M metagenome (GOLD analysis project Ga0136640, IMG submission 105498) | Polar desert sand microbial communities from Dry Valleys, Antarctica - metaG UQ864 (21.06) | ecosystem: Environmental > Terrestrial > Soil > Desert | place: Antarctica: Dry Valley...
CGGTAGTTTGTTGAAGTAGGGAAGGCGGCGTGCTCCAATAGCGGCGCACAAGGAGGTGCCGCCATGACCAGAAGGCTGCCCGTGGTCCCGTCCCCCGGTCCCCTGGAAGAGTACGCCGCCGGCTTCGACGACCTCTTCCGGGCTCGTGCCCAGCGTGAGGGCTTCCGCCGCTACCTCGAAGGGTTGCTGCTCCCCGCCGAGCGCAACAAGACCCTCACCGCTTTGGCCAACACTGAGCCGGTCGCGGGGGCGCAGCGAAGGGAGGCGCAGAGCCTTCAATGGTTCCTCTCGGAATCCGGGTGGGACACAGAGGCCGTCAACGGTCGCAGGCTGGAGATCTTGCTCGGAGACCCCAAGACGGCCCCGCACGCCTCCGGAGCCCTGGTCATCGACGAGACCGGCGACCGCAAGGACGGCAAGAAGACCGCCCACGTGGGGAAACAGTATCTCGGCGGCATCGGCAAGATAGAAAATGGCGTGGTGTCCGTCTCGAGCCTGTGGGCCGACGAGCGGTTGTACTACCCGCTGATGGTCGAGCCCTACACCCCGGCGCATCACTTCGGGGGTGGGAAGGCGGACCCCGCCTTCCGCACCAAGCTGCAGATAGCGCTCGAACTGGTGGGGGCCGCGCTCGGAGCCGGGCTCCCGTTCCGGGCTGTGGTGGCGGACATCTTCTACGGGGAGCACCGCGGGTTCAGGGAGGCGCTCGAAAGGGACGGCGTGCCCTACGTCGTGGCGTTGGGACCTTCCCACGCCTGGTGGCACCGCATCGGGGAGCCGGGCTCCGTCGAAGAGGTGGCGCGAGCGTCGGGATGGGAAGGTCCCGAGGAGCCCGGAGGATGGACGAAGTTGGAACGGGCCTTCCGCGACGGGCGTACCGAGGAGTGGTGGGCGCTGGAGGCCGAGCGGGGCCCCTACGGGCCCAGGAAGGGCAGGCGGCTGGTGGTAGCCACCACCGACCCGGAAGTGCTCCCCGAGCGTACCACCCGCTACCTGAGAACCAACCTTCCCGCGCCAGGATCGAGGCGGGCCGAACGGAGCGGGCTTGCACCGGCCGACGTGGCCGAGGTGGTGAGGCTCTACGGGCTGAGGATGTGGGTGGAGCAAAGCTACAAGCAGGTCAAGCAGTCCCTGGGCTGGGCGCAATACCAGGTCAGGAAGGACGTCTCCATCCGACGCCACTGGCAGATGGTGTGCTGCGCCTTCGCCTTCTGCTGGTGGGCCTACGGTCGCTTGCCGGCTTCGCCAGAAGAGCCCGCCGAACAGCCGGAGGACGACCTACCAGCCGGTCCGGCGGGAAGGGGGAAGAAGGAGCCCCCTGGCGTCCTGGCCGGAGGCCTTGAGGGCGGTAAGGGGGTGGCTGGAGCCGTGGGCGATGCTGTGGCGTTACTGGAGGGCGTTCTCGGATCTGCCCCCGCCACCGGAACTAAGGATGCTGCTTGAGTGGGTGTTCTCGGGGAGGGGACTCTACCTCTATGTCCGTTAGCAACAAACTACCGCTAGGCGCCACGCCGCGGCCTGGCGGCACGCTTCTTGGAGGACCCAACGCCCCACCGGAACGATCAGGCCCGTCTCCTAGGCGACCCGGAGAAAGTCTTTTGGAAGGAGCGGGCCGCGCTCGGGGTGCTCCCAGCGCAGCAGCGCCTCCGTTCCCAGCGCCTCTCCGGTCTCGATCTCCACGATCGGCTGGTAGTGGAGGCGAAATTGGCCGCGCCCAAGCGCCCTCCTGAGATCGTTCTCCAGCGAAAGGCGCTCTCTGGCCTCCTCCGCCATGGCAGGCTCGAAGACGGCGTGGGAGGCCTTGCCGGAGCGCTTCGCCTGGTACATCGCCAAGTCTGCCTCCCGTAAGAGGTCACCGGGCGCCTTAGCATCTGCGGCGCTCTCAGCTATGCCGGTACTGACGGTCACGAACGCCTCCGCACCACCACCCAGGGCGAACGGGCCGGCCAGGGCTCGGGAAATCCTACGGGCCGCCTTCTCGGAGACACCGGCGCCCGCGTCGTCGAGCAGGACGACGAACTCATCACCCCCGAGGCGCGCCACCGTGTCGCCGGGCCTCAAGGAGCGTCTGAGGCGTTCGCCGACCGCGACGAGCAGCCGGTCGCCGACCTCGTGGCCCAAAGAGTCGTTCACGACCTTGAAGTTGTCGAGGTCCATGAACAAGACCGCGACGCGCCCGTCGTGGCGCCTCGATCGCGAAAGGACCTGCAACAGACGTTCTTTGAAGAGCTCTCGGTTGGGCAGTCCGGTGAGCGGGTCGTGGGTGGCCCTGTGGGCGAGGCTCTCTTCGAGGGCTTTACGCTCGGTCACGTCTCTGAGCACCGCTTGCACCGCCCGCTTCCCGAGAAAGGTTACGGGCTGTCCGGCGACCTCCAGGTCCAGGACGCCGCCGTCGAGTCGGAGATATTTCTCCTCCAAGAGCGGTGACCGCTCGCCCGTACTCAGGGTGTGGCGGACGCGGGAGGCGACTATCTCCCTGTAGTTTGGGTGCACGAAGCCCATGATCTCCTTGCCCAGTAGCTCCTCCGGTGAGGTGGCGCCGAAGAGCAGCGCTCCGGCCAGGTTTATGAAGAGGAGCCGGTTACCGTCGTGCACAGCTATCGGTTCAGGGGAGAGCTCGACCAGCCTGCGGTACCTCTCTTCGCTCTCTCTTAGAAAGAGCTCCACGCGCTTGAACTCACTGATATCGAACATCACGCCGTGCCAGATCTCCGCTCCCCGCTCTCGGCGGACCAGTCTGCCCTCCTCCCTTAGCCAGACCACCTCCCCGTCCTTGCGCACCATACGGAACTCCAGCTTAAACGGCTCGCCGGTCTCGCCCGTACGCACGTCCTCGGCCAGGACGCGTTCACGGTCCTCCGGGTGGAGGAGTGTCTTCCAGAAGTTCCGGTCGGAAGAGTACTCCTCCGGGGTGTAACCCAGGATCGCCTCGATCTGCGGGCTGATGTAGGACGTAACGCTTGTGGTACAGGGCTCCTGGGTGTGCACGTAGGTTACGGCCGGCACCTCCTCGACTATGGTGCGGTAGCGCTCCTCGGCCTCCCTGAGTCGCTCCTCCGCTAGCTTGCGATCCGTGATGTCCACAAAGTAGCCCTGCCAGAACTTGGGGCGTCCTTCCTCGTCGCGGATCAGAACCGCCTCGTCCCGGATCCAGATCGCCTCGTCGTCCTTGCGGATCATGCGGTACTCGATCCTGAAAGGCTCGCCCGTGTCGTTGGTCCGCGCGTTCTCGGCCAGTACCCGCTCGCGGTCTTCAGGATGCACGATACTCTGCCAAAACCACGGGTTCGAGAGAAACTCCTCGGGTTCGTAACCGAGCACGTCGCGCACGAATGGGCTTCGGTAAAGGGCACGGTTGGCCTCGTCTACTCCGTCTGTGTAGACGACCGCGGGCACGTTCTCGACCAGGGCCCGGTAACGTTGCTCGGCCTCCTCCAAGCTTGCGTGCAGCCGGGCCCGGCCCAGCGCCACGCTTGCCTGCTCGCCCACGGCCTCCAGCAACCACAGGTCCTCCTCTGCGAACATCGTCCCCCCCGTGCTCTCGACGTTCAGGGTACCGACCACCTCGCCCCCGTCGAGGAGCGGGACGCAGATCTCCGAGACTACGCCCTGGATCGCGTCCAGGAACTCGGGGTCGGCGTGGGCGTCCTCGAGAAATGCGGGCTCCCCGGTGCGCGCGACGCGACCCATCACCCCGCGCACGACGGGTATCCGCTCCAGCACTGAGCGGTAGCCAACCTGGTGTTGGAGCACCAGGTGCTCGCCTTCGAGGAGGTAGGCGCTCACCAGGACATAACCGTAGGTCTCGGCGACGGCCTCGACGACCGCCCTGAAGACGGCCGCCGGGTTGAGCTCGCGCGCGAGGACGGTGCGGACCTGGTGCAGTAGGGAGAGCTCGCGCGCCTGGCGGCGGTGGGCCTCTTCGCTCTCCTTGAGCCACTTCTCGACCCGCCTGCGTTCGGTGACGTCGCGCAAGGCGGCGACATGGACGGTTCGACTCCCGCGGGAGGCGGTCTTTCCCCGGACCTCCAAATCGAAGGTCGTCCTATCCTTACGCAACCCGGTCGACTCCCAGGGCCCTTCTGACTCGGATATCATCCTCCGCCACGCAGCCTCGCGCACCCCCGGAACGTAAAACTCCAGGACGCCCATACCGGGCACCTCGGACGGTTCGTAGCCGAACATGTCGGCGAAAGCCAGGTTCACCTCGAGAACCGTGCCGTCTTCCGAGATGCAGATGCCCTCGAATGAGGCGTCCGCGAGGCTGCGGAAACGCTCCTCGCTCTCCTTGAGCGCCTCCTCGGCCAGCTTGCGCACGTTGTAGTCCCGCCCCACCGCCTGATAGCCGAGAAGCTTGCCCGCCTCGTCGAAGACGGCGCGGTTGGTCCACTGCTGCCAGCGGACCTCCCCGTCGTGCCGCCACACCCTGTGCTCGAACGTACCGACGGGGTTTTCGGGCGTCAACGAGACCAGGTGTTCCTTGAGCGGTTTGCGGTCTTCTTCGGGCAAAAGGTCCAGGAAATTCCGTCCGATTAGCTCTTCCCGGCTCTTGCCGAAATAGCTGCAGTAGCCGTCGTTGACGTGGGTGCGCGTAAGGTCGGGTAGGGAGCGACAAATGAGCTCCGGCAGGTCGTCGATGAGGGCGCGGTAGTTGCTTTCGCTCTCACTGAGCGCCGCCTCGATCGCCCTTCGTTCGCTTCCACCGTCTCGCATGCGTCTCTTCCTTCTGGATGCTGCAGGGCGCCGACCGCACGCGGCGTCTTCCCTTAGATCGTCGGGTGAACGACGATCCGCATCGGTCTCGAAGCCCGCCACGGCATATTACCCGCCCGCCCCAGATCCGAAAAGTAGGCGGCGCCGACAGCGCCGGCTGTTCTCTGTGTGAAGTCGCGCCCTTTGGGCGCCTCACCCCGTGCCTTCCCTCGGACGTCTCCTCCCAGTCGTCTCTAGCACAGCCGTCGCCAAAGCCCGGGGCGGTCGCGTTCGGTCCCTAACTCGGCTGAGCCGCTCAGCCCGCCTCCTTTGGCGGTCGATGCGTTCCTTACTCCTGGTTTCGCGAGTGCTCTCGCGGGGCGAACTCCCAGATCACGGCGAACTCTGGGTGGCCCTTCGGACCATCCAGTTCTTTATCCCAGTGATCCCTGGAACGCTCCTGTAGAGTAGCTCCGAGACTTCTGAAGAGGTGTAATCGTGCTTCGGACAGCTACCGCCGGCGTAGCCGCATTCCCAAGCGGCGGCGCGCCTGTCGGCGTCGTGATCGGTTTTCCTCTGTTCCAAGGAGCCTGCCCGCATCTTTCACGGCCGTAACACGTCCCCGCCCACTAACCTCCCCTCTTCTCTTCAAGCTCATCGGAGCGCAGCATCTGGCGCACGAGGGCCGGGGATCCAGAGGAGGCGGGCGGCCTCGTAGGCGTCGTAATCTCCGCTCCTTCGCCCCATGGGTTTTGCCTACCCCTGTACTGGCCGTTCGACGCCTGAAAATCGCGCGAGGGGTTGGACGCTGGGCGTGCGCAATGGGACAATACGGGGTGTAGGTGGGGTTGGACCGGAGGACGCGTAAGTGTCAGCGCGAACCGGAAAGTCAGTGAGAGGCTAGATCATCCGTTAACGACTGCGGTGCAGAACCATTGCGGGGGTCCAAGAATGGCGAAGGAAGGCTCAGGAGGCACTATCCTCGACAACGACGTTTGGACAGATGGGGCTTGGAGCGTGCTCTCCGGAGGAACGGGTTCGCGGCGGGGTGGCCTCGGACGGGAACGCACGACCGTGAGGAGAGAAAGCGCCGGCCCAGTCGCGGAAACCTGGGAAGATTCGCGCACCCGCGTGGAACGTTGCGGCGCGTCTCTCGGACGCTCGGCCCTCGCGGTGCGTGTGATAGGTCCCGAGGGGCAGATCCTGGCAGAGAACCGCTCGCGGGACGGTCACCTGGTTCATCCTGAGGATCGACAAAGGTCTTTGCGTAGCGCAGGTCCGCCCAGAGGTCGGGTGACCCCTGCAAGATCTGGTACCGCATGGCCAACCCCGACGGACGGCGGCTGCCCGGCGAAGGCGTACTCGCACGCGACGAGGGGGGAACTCTGCATAACTGGTAGGGCTCACACTGGTAGGGCTCACCAATGAGCACGCCCGGGTACAAGCTCTCCGAGGCGGTGCTCAAAGAGAGCGAGGAGAGATTCAAATCGGTGGTCCAGGGCCTGGGTGAGGGGTTGATGATCACCGACCTGGAAGACGTCGTGCTCTTCGCGAACGTCCGCATGGCGGAGCTTTCCGGGTACGCCCTGGACGAGATGCTCGGCCGCCCGGCCTACGAGCTGTTCCTGGCGCCCGAGGCATGGAAAGAGGCCCGCCGACGGAATAGGAGGCGCTCGCTTGGGGAGGCTGAAAAGTACGAGATCGAGCTCACGCGCAAGGATGGCAGCTCCTTCTGGACCGAGATCACAGCGACCCCCTACCGCAGTCCCGACGGCGAGGTGGTCGGCACGATCGGGGCGGTCGCCGACGTCACCGAGCGCAAAAGATCCGAGGAGGCGCTCCGCCAGAGCGAGGAGCGTTTCCGAGAGGCTTTCGATGGCGCGCCCGTCGGCGTTGCCCTCGTAGGCATAGACCGCCGTTACCTCCGGGTGAACGCGGCGTTGTGCGACATGCTCGGCTACGCCGAGGAGGAGCTCCTCGCCAGGACCTCGATCGAGATCACACACCCCGACGACCTCGAGAAGAGCCGTATGCGCACCGAGCGCTTGCTCGCAGGAGAGCCCGACTCCGGCGCCCTGGAGAAACGCTATTTCCGCTCCGACGGGCGCGTGGTCTGGGTGCTCTCGAGCGTCTCCCTTGTGCGGGACTCGGGGGGTAACCCGAGCCACTTCGTCTCCCTCTTTCAAGACGTGACCGCGCGAAGGGAGGCGGAGGAGGTCTTGAAGGAAAGCGAGCACCGCTACCGCCGCCAGGCGCGCGAACTCTCCCTGCTGCACCAGGTCCGCACCGCCCTGGCGCACGAGATCGGTATCGGCGCCGTTTTCCGCACGGTCGTGGAGGCCGTCGCCGAGACTTACGGCTACACGCTGGTGAGCGCCTACCTTTTGGAAGGCGAAGACCTGGTTCTGCAGCACCAGGTCGGTTACGCGCAGGTGATAGACCGGGTTAGGGTCCCAGAGGGCGTGATGGGGCGCGTGGCACGCTCGGGCCGGGCCGAGTTGCTCGAGGATGTGCGCGAAGACTCGGCGTTTTTGGGCGCCATCGAGGGCATCGTCTCGGAGGTGTGCGTGCCGCTGGTGGACGAGGGCGAGGTCGTTGGCACCCTGAACGTCGAGAGCACGTACGGTGTGAAGCTCACGGAAGACGACCTGCGGCTCATGGGCGCGCTCGGCGACCACGTCGGGCTGGCCGTGGGGAGGGCGCGCCTTCACGCCAGGGCTCGCGAAAGCGAGGCGCGGTTCCGTTCGCTCATACAGAACGCGTCCGATGTCGTCATGGTGGTGGACAAGGAAGGCGCCGTGCGCTACATCAGCCCGGCCGTCGAGCGGGTGCTCGGTTACAAACCCGAGGAGGTGATCGGCAACGACGCCTTCGAGGTGGTCCACCCCGAAGACGAGGCGCGCGTCCGGCGCTCCGTGGCAGGCGCCGCGGGTGGATCCGCTTCGTCTATGGACCTGCGCCTGAGGCACGCGGACGGCACCTGGCGGCACGTCGAGTCCATCTCCACCAACCTGATCTCAGACCCGGCGGTGCGGGGCGTGGTTGTCAACAGCAGGGACGTGACCGAGCGCAAGCGTTGGGAGGACGCGCTAAGGGAGGCCGAAAACCGCTACCGGACGCTGGTCGAGAACATACCGGCGATCACGTACGTCCAAATGCCCGACGAGACGAGCACCACGGTCTACATCAGCCCGCAGGTGGAGGAGATTTTGGGCTACACCCCCGAAGAGTGCACCTCCGACCCCAACCACTGGGTGAAGCACCTCCACCCCGAGGACAAAGACCGGGTGCTCGCCGAGGACGCGCGCACCAACGAGACAGGCGAACCCTTTCGGGAGGAGTACCGCCAGTTCGCCAAGGACGGCTCGGTAGTGTGGCTAAGGGACGAGGCCGTCATGGTGCGCGACGAGAAGGGGCGTCCCCTTTACTGGCAGGGCGTCCAGATCGACATCACCAAGCGCAAAGAATCGGAGGCGACTCTCAGGGAGAGCGAGGGGCGGTTTCGCTCTCTGATCCGCAACGCCTCGGACGTGATCACTGTGCTGGACAGAGACGGCGTAATACTTTACGAGAGCCCGGCCGTCGAGCGCGTGCTCGGCTACGGGACCGAGGAGCTCCTCGGCAAGAGCGTCTTCGACTTCGTCCACCCCGGGGACCGAAAGAGGGTGCGAAACGAGGCGCTGGCGTCGCCCGAAGGTTGGGGGCCTTCTCGACCGCTGCAGTACCGGTTCCGGCACAAGGACGGTTCCTGGCGCTTTCTGGAGAGCGTGGCAAGCAACCTTCTCGCGGACCCCGGCGTACGCGGCGCGGTGGTCAACACCCGCGATATCACCGACCGCAAGAACCTCGAAGAGCGGCTGGAGCACCTCGCCTTCCACGACCCGCTCACCGGCCTCGCGAACCGCTCGTTGCTGGTGGACCGTCTCCGCCAGGTCCTGGCCCGCCTGGCCCGTCGTGGCGGGACGGTGGCGGTGGTCTTCCTGGACTTGGACAACTTCAAGGTAATCAACGACTCTCTCGGGCACGACACCGGCGATCGGCTGCTGAAAGCGGTGGCAGAGAGACTGAGGGAGTGCGTAAGGTCCGAAGACACGGTGGCGCGCCTCGGTGGGGACGAGTTCGTGCTTCTCCTGGAAGGCGCCGAAGACCCGGGTGATGCCCACCGGACGGCGAAGCGCCTGAACGAGAGGTTGGCCGAACCCTTTTATCTGGGGGGACGCGAGCTCTTTGTGAACGGTAGCATCGGCCTCGCGCTCGCCCGTGAGACCTTCGAGGATCCCGAAGAGTTGCTGCGCAGGGCGGACCTCGCGCTGTACAAGGCCAAGGAGGGCGGCAAGGCCCGCTACGAGGTCTTCGACCCCGAGATGAGCGCGAACGCGGCGCGGCGCCTTGAGACGGAGCAGGGCCTTCGACGGGCGCTGGAACGCGGGGAGTTCGTGGTTCACTACCAGCCGAAGGTCGTCCCGAAGACCGGCGAGGTGGACTCGATGGAGGCCCTGCTGCGCTGGGAGCACCCGGAAAGCGGCCTGCTCGCCCCGGACGACTTTCTCGCGGTCGCGGAGGAGACGGGCCTCATCGCGTCCATCGACGATTGGGTACTCGGGGAGGCCTGCCGACAGGGCGGCGCGTGGCAGAGGATGCGAGCCGGCCGACCGGGCGTGAAGGTGAGCGCGAACGTCTCCGCGAAGCAGTTCGCGCGGGACGACTTGGTCGAGATGGTGACGGGGACCCTTCGAAGGAGCGGGCTGCGCGCAGAGAACCTCTGTTTGGAGGTAAAAGAGGGCGTTCTCATGGCCAATCCAGAGGCGTCCGTCGCCAAGCTCGAGGCGCTCAGAGACCTCGGGGTCAGCGTCGCGCTAGACGACTTCGGGGTGGCGTATTCTTCGCTCGCGCAGCTAAGGCGCTTTCCGCTAGACTCGCTGCAGCTGAACCGCTCCCTCGTCGCCGGCCTCGGCAAAGAGCCCGAAGACGACGCCATAGTCGCGGCCGTGATCGACCTCTCGCACGCCCTGGGCTGGAAGGTGGTAGGCCAGTGCGTGGAAGGACCAGAGCAAGCCGCCAGGCTCACAGAGCTCGGTTGCGACTTGCTCCAAGGGCGCCACCTTTCGGTGGCCGTCGCAGCGCAAGAGGCCACCGAGATGGTCGCGGCGAGAACCCGGGGGTCATGAGCAGCCGCCACAAACCTCGGGGCTCACTGGTGTTCTTCCCGACGATCGAGCCAGGTAACGAGCTCTTCGGTAAGCTTCGGACGCTCGGGCTGCCCACCAGGGACTACGCCGTCTTCGGCAGCGGCCCCCTCGCGGTACGAGGTCTCATACGGGAGATCCACGACCTGGACTTGGTGGCACGCGGGGCCGCGTGGGAGCGAGCAAAAAGGCTGGGTCCAGTGCGCGCGGCACCCGAAGGAGATCCGGTGGTTTGGCTCGAAGGGGGCGCGATGGAGGTCTTCGGCGGTTGGCTGGGGTGGGATGTAGACGCGCTGATTGATGGCGCCGAGATTATCGGCGGTCTACCGTTTGCGCGCCTGGAGGACGTGCTGACGTTCAAGCGCTCTTATGGGCGTCCCAAGGATCTCATCCACGCCCGCCTTATAGAGAAGCACCTTCGCGACGGTGCGCCGTAGTATTGCCGAAAAGTTCAGAGACAGGTACCAAAACGCACCTGGCAAGAATTGAGCACCCGCGTCTGATCTTGCCGGTGAGGGTCCAGACACGTGCAGCGCTGGCCTTTTAGTTAGGTCTGTCGCGGGGCCGGAACGCCTTAATTGGTCCTCTGTCTAGCCAAAAATTCCGGCACCTCTTCGGGGAGCAGCGGCTTGGCGAGGTGGTAGCCTTGGGCCATGTCGCAGCCCATCTCACGTAGGCTCGCTGCCTGTCCCTCACTCTCTACGCCCTCGGCCACTACTTCCATGCCGAGGGTGTGGGCAAGCTCGATAACCATCCGTACGATCGCCGTGTCTTCGATGTCCTCCCCGAGGCCCGCGACAAACGTCTTGTCTATCTTCAGGACGTCAGCTGGCAGGCGTTTGAGGTAGGAGAGCGAGGAGTAACCCATCCCGAAGTCGTCTATGGAGATGCGCACCCCCGCCTTCTTCAGCCCGTCAAGCGCGGCGGTGTTGCCCTCTAGCGCCTTGACGTAGACGGTCTCCGTAACGTCCAGGGTCAAGCAGCTTGCCCCCAGCCCGGTCCTCTGGAGGATCTGCTCCACGGTCGCGGCCAATTCGGGGCGCCGGAGTTGCTTGGCCGACAGGTTCACGGACAAGACGAGCGGGGGCATACGTGGATTACTTTCCTGCCACCCTTTCGCCCGCCGGCACGCCTCCTCCAGCACTCCGTTCCCCATGGGGGTTATGAGGCCACTCTCCTCGGCGACCGGCACGAACTCGGAGGGATCGAGCAGGCCCCGCCGGGGGTGGTTCCACCTGACGAGGGCTTCCACGCCCCACGTCTCGCCGGTTTCGAGGCGCACTATCGGCTGGTAGCGGACGGCGAACTCGCCCGACTCCACGGCCCTCCTGAGGTCGTTTTCGAGCTCCAAGCGCTGGACGGCGAGCTCGTACATCTTCGGGTCGAACGTGCAATAGTCCGAGCCCTCTTCCTTGGCCCGGTACATGGCCGTATCTGCATCCCTGAGCAACTCCTCCGGCCCCTTCGTGGCATGCTCCCCAAAAGCGATCCCTATGCTCGCGGAGGCGAAAAGCTCCCTGTTCTCCAGAACGAAAGGCCTCCGGAGCTCGGACGTGATCCGTTCGGCCACCTGAATGGCGTCCGCAGGGTCGTAGACGTCCTCGACGAGCACGGTAAACTCGTCGCCGCCGAAGCGGGCCAGGGTGTCCCCCGGGCGCAAAGATCGCCGCATACGCTCGGCCAGAACCGCTAGCAGCAAATCGCCCACCCCGTGACCCAAAGAGTCGTTAACGACCTTGAAATTATCGAGGTCGATAAACAGCACCGCGACGTTACGCTCCCGTTGGCGTCGAGTGCGGCCGAGGGCCTGCCCGAGGCGGTCGACGAAGAGCGTGCGGTTAGGCAAACCGGTCAGCGGATCGTGGAGGGCCCGGTGCTCCAGTTGCCCTTCCAGTGTCTTGCGCTCGGTGACGTCGTGGACGGTGCCCACCACCTTGAGGGGCTCTCCTCCCTCCCCTCTCACCACCTCGGCTTTACGATGCACCACCCGCACCTCGCCGTGCGGTCGAATGATGCGGTGTTCCAAATCGTACGGCTTTTGTTCTTGGAGCGCCCCGTTGATAATCCTTTCGAGCGACTCCCTGTCGTCCGGGTGCACGACCTCCAAGAACCTCTCGAAACTCGGAACGAATTCCTGAGGCGCAAAGCCGTAGATACGGTACACCTCGTCCGACCAGGAGATCCTTCCTGTGCGTACGTCCCACTCCCAGCCGCCCAGGTGCGCGAGGCGCTGCGCCTCCGCCAGGCGGGCCTCGCTCCGTCGCACGGCCTCCTCAGCCTCCTTGCGCTCCGTCATGTCGAAGAGGACACCCTGCCAGTGGAGGGGCTGCCCCGCGTCGCCCTTTACCAGCACCGCCTGCTCTCGCACCCACACAACCGACCCGTCCCTGGCCAGCAGACGGTACTCCTCGTCGAACCGCTCGCCTTCCGCCTCGAAGCGTTCGTCGGTGGCCACTATGCGCTTCCGATCCTCGGGGTGCAGCCGCCGCTGCCACAGCCTGCCCGCCTGCCACTCTTCGGGCGTATATCCGAGCAACTCTTCTATCTGGGGGCTAGTGTACAGGGGCATGTCGGAACCGTCGGCCCGGTCTATGTAGCTTA
>Ga0136640_10000765_pt1 | contig 12474 bp, 12 predicted proteins | sample AntDrymUQ8642106_2_FD_105498 | JGI IMG/M metagenome (GOLD analysis project Ga0136640, IMG submission 105498) | Polar desert sand microbial communities from Dry Valleys, Antarctica - metaG UQ864 (21.06) | ecosystem: Environmental > Terrestrial > Soil > Desert | place: Antarctica: Dry Valley...
CCCATCGCTCGGCGAAGGCCGGTGCCGAGGTACCACTCCGGTGAGCGAACGGGCCCGCTTCGCCTACCGGCCGGTCTCGAAGACCTTGATGGTGAGCTCGGTGTGGGGAGCGGCCCCGTAGACCGCCTCGAGCGGCTGGACCAGCAGCCCGGCCACCCGCCGCCAATCGGTGGGCTGTTGGAGCATGAGGAAGTAGCGGCGGTCGTCACCGCCTCCACACCTGAAGTCGCATCCGGCGGCGTAGGGGGGTGGCCTCGCGCCAAGGTCAGCGCCAGAGGGCGATGCCGAGGGTGCCGCAGCACCCGTGGCGGCGTTCGGCGGGAGGCGGGGGCAAGGCCCACACGCCGGCGTCGGTGAGATGGGCGGGATCGCCGCCGGCCAGGGCCGCCAGGTGATCGCCGGTCACCTCGGCGGCGGCCATCGGGCCCTCTTGCCAGACCGAGCGCCATCCGGCAACCCTGGGCTGCACCAGGGCCACCGCCCGGCGGTGCAGCCGATCCAGGGCGTCGGGTCCGCCCGCGACCAGAGCCTCGTAGCCCTCGACGGCCAGCTCGCGCCGAGCCCGTACAGGGGCGTCGTCGCCGGCGGTGGTGATCGACGCATCGGGCAGGGTCGCCGCCGCGGCGTAGTGGTCGGGGTCGGCCAAGACCTCGTCGGGGAACGTGATCACCATGTCGCCGGCCTCGGGGAGCCCGGCGTTCTGCATCAGCACCAGGATCTCGAGGTCGCCCGAGTCGTTGACGAGGCGATGGACGGTGCCTGGCGTGAACCAGACGAACGACCCCGCCCCGATCGGCGTGGTGCGCACGCCGTCGGTCCCGACCGTCAGGACCCGACCTGCGCCACCGATCACGGCGTAGGACTCGGTGCAGGCGGTGTGGAGGTGCGGTGTGCCGCCCGGCAGCCCGTCGGAGGCAACCGACGAGTACACCAGCAGGTGCGACACGGCTATGCCGCCGGGGAACGGCGGCGCCCCAGTCGGGGCTCGGTGACCACCGAGAACCGCTTCGGCTTCGTCCGCCGGACCAGCGCTCGTCACCCGGCACCCTCGTGGAGATCCGCCCAAGCGGCGTCGAGGCGTCCGGCCTCCCACTCGTCGTCGTGGACGATGACTCGCTCTCGCACCCGGAGCTCCTCGCCGGCGGCCACGTCGAGGCCGTCGTGCCAAAGGAACGCGGCGTTGAGGAAGTTCGACCAGCCCTCGTCGCCGTAGGTGGCGGCTCGGGTGCTGGCGTAGAACGGCACCGGGTGGCGACGGTTGCCGGGGTGGTCGAGCATCGCCACCCCGACAGGCGTCGGCCCCCCACCGGGCGGGGTGCCGGTCAGGTCGCACCATCGTGACGACACACCCAGCACCCGGTCATGGGTCGAGCCGTCGTCGATCAGCAGGCGCGTGTCGGTCCAGTCCCCCGCTCCCCGCAGGGCCAGCCCGCCGTAGCCGCCCCACGTGGTGAACGGCGTCCGGTCGAAGCGGGTGTCGGCCGTCGGCACCAGCGTGGTGTCGAGGTCGATGGCGTAGGCATCGGGCCCCAGCGGCACGTGGGTGAGCGTCCGCTGCTCGACGACGGCGACGGTCTCACGGTCGGGCCGGGTCCAGCGCAGGGTCCCCCGAACCGAGACCACCCCTCCCACGGCGGTGACGATCTCCGGCGGGCCGTCGTGGCGCAGCACGCCGTAGGGCGGCATCTCCTCCCAGAAGTTGTCCTCGTCGAGGAACTTGATGGTGAACCACAAACCGTGGTGCCAGAAGTGGTCCTCCGGCGCGTCGCGGCTGAGGACGTGCCCCGCCGGCGAGCGCAGTGGGTGGATGTGCGGGCGCCGCCGGTCGCCCCAGTGGTAGGTCCACGCCTCGCCCAGGGTGACGGTGCCGTCGCCGTGTTCGACGGTCGTCTCGCCGCTCACGGCCGCCACCCCTCGCCCGTCACGCGAACCCGGCACGGAAGTGCGCGCTGAGCGCGCACACTCGTGCTGAGTTGGTGGGGAGCGGCGATCATGGCTGCCACCCTTCCAGGGCCGGGTCGTCGGGGCCGAGGGGCAACGCCACCTCGCGGTCCTCTCGGGACGAGACGTACATGGCGGTGACGACCTCCAGCAGGGTGCGAGCGTCGGCGAGGGTGACCGGCGGAGGGTCGCCGGCGGCGCGGGTGAGGGCGTAGCGCTCGAGCTGGCCGATGTAGTCCTCGCCCTGAGCCGGAAGCTCAGCGAGGGCGTCGTCGACTCGGCCCTGGTGGTCGGGGTCGGCGACGGTGATGTCCCAGGGATCGGCGCTGTTGGTGTACGGCTCGGTACCGGACTCGGCCGACAGGTGCTCGAAGGTGAACCGGTGCCGGGAGATCTCGGCCACCGAGCCGAGGGTGGCCGACAAGGTTGCCAGGGCCCCGGAACGGAACCGGAGGGTGACCGCAGCGGAGTCCTCGACCTCGATGTCGTTGACGAGGGTGGCGGTCCGGGCCCACACGCCGGCCGGGGGCCCGAGGATGAACAGGGCCATGTCGAGGGCGTGCACGGCATGGGAGAGCAGCACGCCACCGAGCTCGGTGTCCCACCGGCCACGCCACGGCACGGCGTAGTAGTCGGCACCGCGCCGCCAGGCCACGTCGATGTTGGCCACGTAGGCCCGCCCGGCCAGATCGGCGTCGACCAGGTGCCGCAGCTTCTGCACGCCGCCGCCGAAGCGGTACTGGAGGATGGGCATGACCGTCCCACCGGTCTCCGCTGCGATGGCGGCCACCTCGTCGACCTCGCGCACCGATCCGACGAGGGGCTTCTCACAGATCACGTCCTTGCCCGCCCGAAGGCACCGTTCGATCTGCTCGCGGTGCTGGGCGGGAGGCGTGCACAGATCGACCACATCGACATCGTCGGCGCCGAGCACGGCTTCGATGTCGGTCTCGGCCCTGACGTCCCGCAGCCAGCCCGCCACCTCGCTGGCCCGCTCGGCATCGACGTCGCACACGGCGACGACGCGGTAGGAGCGCCGCAGCTCCTTGTAAGACAGCACGTGCATGCGCCCGATCCCGAGGCCGACGACGGCCACGCGGATCGGCTCGGAGGAGGCGTCGGAGGGGGCCACGGCCAGGCAGTCTGGCCCGTCGTCCCACGATGATCGGACATCGAACCCGGCACCACAGCACGCGCGTGGGCGGACCTGCGGTGCCGAGTACGTCTGGGCGGCCACCATCGGCGCGCCACTACGATCACTCGTCGCCGCGTGACGGCACCCGCAACGTCCAGGGGGACGCCCGTGAAGTCCAGTCCGACCGCCCGCGCCCGCCGGTTGTCTCGATGGGTTGCTGCCGGGCTGACGCTCGCCCTCGTCGCTTCGGCCTGCACCAGCGACGACGACGGAGGCGGAGGAGCGGCTCGCCGGGAGCGGGGCGGTGAATCCTCCGAGCCGGCCCGACCCCGGATCGACACCGACGAGGAGACGGTCGAGGCCACCTTCGACGTCGGTCCCGGTGTCGAGATCGCCACGGTCACCGGCGCCGAGGCGGGCCATGACCTCACCCTCGTCAACGACGAGGGCGAGAAGCTGCTCACCCTCGTCACCGACGACGAAGGCCAAGCCCACTTCGCCTACGTCCCCGACGAGTACCTCACCTTCCAGACGGGCGAGGGGGGCACGCTCCCCACTGCGGCGGGGAGCCAGCTGCGTCCCGGCCGGTACACGATCCGCGACGAGAGCGCCGAGCCGGTGGCCGTCACCGAGGAGTTCGAGGTTGCAGCCCGCGACGACGTGCCCGACGAGGAGGCCTACGACCAAGAGATCGGCGACGGCTTCGGATACGTCACGATGCGAGACGGCGTCGAGCTCAGCATCAACGTCCGCCTCCCCGGCCCGGTCGAGGACGGCCCCTACCCGACCGTCGTCGAGTACTCCGGCTACGGCGTGTCCAACCCCGACGCCGCCGAGCCCGGATCGCTCGTCGCCGGCCTCCTCGGCTACGCCACCGTCGGCGTCAACATGCGCGGCACGGGTTGCTCCGGCGGAGTCTTCGACGTGTTCAACCCGGCCCAGCAGGCCGACGGCTACGACATGATCGAGGCCATCGCCCGCCAGCCCTGGGTGCTGCACAACAAGGTCGGCATGGTCGGCCTCTCCTACTCCGGCATCGCCCAGCTCTACGTGGCCGCCACCGCTCCGCCCAGCCTGGCCGCCATCACCCCCCTGTCGGTGATCGAGGACCCGTGGCAGATGGCCTGGCCCGGCGGCATCTACAACAACGGCTTCACCGAGCAGTGGCTGGCCGAGCGCAACCGCCAGTCGGGCGGCGAGGGCAGCGACTGGGTCGCGGGCCTGATCGACGAGGGCGACGAGACCTGCGAGCAGAACCAGGCCATCCGCACCCAGAACCCGGACTTCGGGGAGTTCACCCGAGCGCTGGAGGACCGGCCGCCCGACATCGACTCTCGCGACCTGTCGCTGCTGGTGGGAGACATCGAGGTGCCGGTGTACCTGACGGGTGCATGGCAGGACGAGCAGACCGGGCCTCGCTTCGGCACCATGCTCGACGAGTTCACCAGCACCGACCAGGAGCGCTTCATCCTGTTCAACGGCCGTCACCCCGACGGCTACAGCCCGCTCGTGCTGACCCGCTGGTACGAGTTCCTCGAGCTCTACGTCCACCGCCAGGTCCCCCGCCTCGCCGACGGCATCCGGAGCGCCGCGCCGGCCGTGTTCGAGAGCAACTTCGGCGTGCCCGGCCTCGGCTTCGAGCCCGACCGCTTCAGCGAGTTCGCCGACGACGACCTCGACGGCGTGCTCGAGGAATACGAGGCCGAGCCCAAGGTGCGCGTGCTGTTCGAGAACGGCGCCGGGGGCGACGCTCCCGGGTCACCGCAAGCCCGCTTCGAGGCCACCTTCGATGAGTGGCCGCCGCCCGACGCCGAACCGGTGACGTGGTACCTCGACGACGACGGCGCCCTGGTCACCGACGCCCCCGACGGTGACGCCGCCGACACCTTCGCCAACGACCCCGACGCCGGACAGGACACGTTCTTCGCCGAGGACGACGGCACCTACCCGCTGCTCGACCCGGTGTGGGACCTCGAGTGGCAGCAACCCGACGAGGGCGGGGGCCTCAGCTACCTCACCGAGCCCTTCGACGAGGACACGGTCCTGGCCGGCGCCGGCTACGCCGACCTTTGGGTCGCGGCCGACTCCACCGACGCCGACGTGCAGGTCACCGTGAGCGTGGTGCGCCCGGACGGGATCGAGGACCTCGTCCAGTCGGGTCAGCTGCGCCTGTCACACCGAGCGATCGACGGCGAGATCGGCGACGATCTCGAGGTCGAGAACCGCTGGGACGCCGAGAGCCGCGAGCCCCTCGAGCCCGGCGAGTGGGTCCAGGCCCGCATTGCGATCCCCTCGTTCGCTCAAGCCTTCCGGGCTGGCAGCCGGCTGCGGGTGATCATCTCCTCACCGGGCCACGACCGGGGTACCTGGCGGTTCGCCACCGTCGGCGAGGCGGGCGAGGAGCGTCGCATCGGGCGCGGCGGCGAGCGGGCCTCGTCGATCGTGCTGTCGATGGTCGACGGCGTCGAGGTCCCACCCGGCGACGCCCCCTGCCCCAGCCTGCGCGGCCAGGCCTGCCGCACGTACGAGGAGCTCCCCAACCGCTCGGCCGCCTGACGATCGATCCGTACTGGTGTCGATCGCGCCGGTCAGGACCGGACAGATCTTCACCAGTTCGGTGGGGTGCATCTGAGCCGCGTCAGTCGTAGGTGGCTTCGAGGTACCAGGTGCCTTGTTCCAGGGCGAGGAGGTGGGCGGTGCCGTCGGCCAACACCACCTGGACCCGGGCCCGGCGGCGGGCCCGGTCGGGGTCCCACCAGCGCTCGTCAGCTGGCCACGGCCCGGCCCAGCCGACGACCAGATGGTGGCCGAGGCGAGCCGGCGGAGCGGTGATGTGGCCCCGGCCGTCGACCACCACCGGCCGGCCGTCACCGTCAGCCAGCTGGACTGGCGCCGGGTCGGCGAACACCAGGGCCGGCGACGGTGGAGGCAGCCGCCCGGGCCACGGCCCAGCCGCCCCCGGTGGGTGGAGGACCCGGTCGCTGGTGATGTCGGCCGCCGCAGCTGGCACCGTCCGGACCCGGTCGGCCGGCCCTCGTCCCCCACCCAGCTCCGGGACGGTCACCGCGTCGGTGCCGAGCAGGGCCGCCACCCGGGCCAGGGCCCGGGCTGCACCCTCGTCGATGCGGGTCTCCCCACCCCAGAACCCGAGCTGGCGACCCCGGGCGGCAGTGACCTCCTCGGGGTCGAGCCGCAGGCGGGTGACCCCGGCGGTGGGACGGTCGACGGCGGGCCCGTTCAGCCAGCCATCGAGCTGCCACCGGGCCCGCTCGGCCACCCCCGCTGCGCTGAGCCCCCCTTCGTGGCGCCATGACCGGCGCCGCTGCTCGCCGTGCTCGGTCTCGACCTCGATGCCGAGGCGCAGGCAGGCCAGGCCGTCGCGAGCCAGGCGGGAGTGGAGGTCGTCGGCCAGGGCCACGGCCCGGAAGGCCAGGGCGTCGACCCGTTCGACGGGTGGGTCGAGCTCGACCTCGACGGCCAGCTCGGGGGCCGGTCGGCGGGCCGAGAGCGGACGGGGGTCGAGGCCCCGAGCCAAGCGGTGCAGCAGGGCGCCGTCGGGGCCGAAGCGTCCGAGCACGTCACCGGGGGCCAGGTCGGCCAGGGCGCCCAGGGTGCGCAGACCAAGGCGGGCGAGCACGTCGGCCACCTCCTCGCCAGCAGGGGTGGCGAGGTGGGCGGCGGCAGCGGACACCGGCCAGGGAGCGAGGAACGCCGCTGCCTCCCCCACCGCCACCACCCGCACCGCACCGGTGGGACCGGCGAGGGGGTGCTCGGGGCGCGACGGGCGCGAGGCGAGGGCAGCGGTGAAGGCTCCGTCAGCCACTCCCACCCACACCACCGCAGGTCGAGGCAGGGCCGCAGCCAGCACCTCGACCACCCTCTCGCCGAGGGCGGCGTCACCGCCGTGGTAACGGGAGGGCCCCAGGGTGGCGAAGGCCACCTGCCCGGGACGGCTGAGGTTGATGCGCGGCGTCACCGAGTCGAGGGCGGCGGCGAGGGGCTCGAAGACCCGGGCGTCACGGGCCGGGTCGGAGGCCACCAGCACCGCATCGGGACAGCGCCGTTGAGCCTCCCGACGACGCAGCCCCACAGCCGCCCCGCTGGCCCGGGCCGCGGCCGACACCGCCGTCACCCGGTTGGCGTGGACCATCAGCACCGGCTCGTCGCTGTCGTGGCCGGCCGCCAGCACGGGCCAGTCGGCGACGCGGGCCACAAGCGTCCGCTCAGCCCAGCTCTCCCCGGTGGCCACCCTTCAACCAGCCTCGGCCACCACGGCCTCGATGGCACCTGGCTCGTCGACGCGCGCCGGTGCGGGTTGGTGCACCAGGGCAGGGAGGCCGTCGGGGCCGGGGAGCCACAGCTCGACCCGGCGGGGCCGGGCCGCCCGCCGGCGGCCGGTGGCGGTGACCACCAGCCGCCGGGCGCGCAGCCGTCCCGCTCCGTCGGCCTGGGTGGGCGGAACCGCCCCCCGCCAGTCGGGAGCGGTCGTCCGCAGGACGATGTCAGATGGCTCGGGCCACGAGCCGGGGCCGGGCAGGCGCACCAGCACCCCGCCCCGACCTCGCAGCAGCGCGGCCAGCCGTCGGGCTTCGGTGGCCCGCACCCGGCCCGCGGGACGGACCAGCACCACCTCCACCGACTCGACCAGGGCGGCCACGACGGTGCCCCACCGCTCAGGCGGAGGGGGGGCGACCATCACCACCCTGGCAAGGGGCAGGCCGCCTTCGGCTGCCGCCACCAGGCCCAGATCGGGAGCTCCGACGACCACCGTCCAGGATCCGGCCGCGGTCGCTCCGGTGGCCAGGGCGAGGGCCAGGCTGGTGGCGCCCGGCCCCGACACCTCGACCGACGAACCCCGGGGCAACCCGCCGTCGGGAACCAGGGGGACCAGGGCAGCCAGCACCGGCAGCGACCGCTCGGAGGCCAGCGTCAGCGGCCGGGCCCGCTGCCCCAGCACGTCCAGGGTCACGCCCCGGCCCGGAACAGCCAGAGTGCAAGCCATCCCTTGAGGATCGAATCGAACGTCTGCACCCTTCTTGTTGGGAACAGACGGAGCGCGAGCCATCTCGCGAGTATCGAACGTCTGTACCCTTGACGCAAGGGCGGCCGGTTGGGCCCTCAGGAGGGGGGCGGGTCCGGATCCTCGTCCGCGGCAGGATCGTCGCCGGGCGAGCTGCTGTCGGCGTCAGCACCCTCACCGGGGTCGGTGGCCCCATCCGCATAGCCCGCAGCGTCGGTGGCGTCGGTGGCGTCGGTGGCGTCGGCTGCTGAGGGCGGCGACGACTCCGCAGCAGCGGCGGGCGAGTCGGCTGGTTCACCGGCGCTGACCGGCTGGGCCGGCTCGTGGTCGGGGTCAGGGGCGGAGTCGGCCGGCGCCGCGGCCGCCTGCTCGGCCAGCTCACCGTCCGACGTCGGCTGATCGGCGTCGGCGACATCATCGGTCCCGGTCGCCGGGTAGTGGATGAAGAGCGTCTCGATGATCTCCTTGAGCCCCGCCGTGTCGTGGCCCTTGGTCAGATCGACGGTGACCACGCTGCCGTTGATGTGGATCGCCTCGACCCCGCCGTGGGCCAGCATGCGCCGGGCCAGCTCGTCGGGCGGCCGGTCGCCTCGGACCTCGACCGACGCCGCATAACGCTCGTGGCTCATGCCGGTCAGAGCCCGGTTGGTCTGGAACCGGACCATCCCAGGGTTGACCGCCGAGGCCGTCTCGATGACGACGATCGGCTGGCCCATGAGCCGGCAATGTAGCCGTGGCCCTTGACGGGCCAGACTCTCGCAATGGCCGCAGTCGAGACCTTCGCCCTCGAAGGCCACATCGTCGACTCGCTGATCTTGCCCAAGGTCCTCGACCTGGTGCTCGACTCCGGCAGCGACTACAGGCTCCTCGATGTGGTGATCGGACGCTCCTCCACCGACCCGAGCCGGGCCCTCATCGAGGTCACTGCGCCCGACGACGAGGTCCTCGTGGCCCTGGCCGAGCAGCTTCAGGTGCAGGGGGCCAACCCCCTCGACAGCGGCAAGGCGACCACCGAGCCGGCGCCGGCCGACGGGGTGGCGCCGGCCGGCTTCTGCGCCACCACCAATCTGGTCACCGAGGTCCGCATCGAGGGGCACTGGATCACCGCCGACCGAGCCGAGATGGACTGCGTGCTCGTCGTCGCCGCCGGTCCCGACGGTCGACCCCAGCCGCCGGCGGTGCGCACCACGCCCCTGCACCGTCTACTCGAGGGCGACGCGGTCGTCGTCGGGGCGAGCGGGGTGCGGGTCCTCGCCCCCGAGCGCACCCGGGGGCTCACCGGCTTCGAGTTCATGGATTCCGACGTGTCGACCGAGAAGCCCAAGGCCACCCAGCTCCGGGCGCTGGCCGAGCGCCTGCGGGCGGCCCGGGCCGAGGGGGCGCCGGTGCTGGCGGTCTGCGGCCCGGCGGTCATCCACACCGGTGGCGGCCCAGCCGTCGCTCGGCTGGTACGGGCCGGGTGGGTGCAGGTGCTGTTCGCAGGTAATGGCTTCGCCACCCACGACATCGAGTCGGCCGTCATGGGCACGTCGCTCGGCGTCTCGGTCACCTCCGGAGCCGGCACCGAGGGCGGCCACAGCAACCACCTCCGGGTGATCAACGAGGTCCGCCGCCATGGGTCCATCGCCGCCGCCGTCGAGTCGGGCTGGCTCACCGACGGCGTCATGCATGCCTGTGTCATCGCCGGAGTACCGTTCGTGCTCGGCGGGTCGGTGCGTGACGACGGTCCGCTGCCCGACACCATCACCGACGTGGTGGAGGTGGCCGACCGGATGCGGGTCGAGGTGGACGGCGTGCGCGTGGCCCTCATGCTGGCGTCGACCCTGCACGCCATCGCCACCGGCAACGTGCTGCCGGCGTCGGTGGAGACCTACTGCGTCGACATCAACCCTGCGGTGGTCACCAAGCTCAGCGACCGAGGCAGCCACCAGGCCCACGGCATCGTCACCGACGTGGGCCCGTTCCTGGCCCAGCTGGCCGACGAGCTCGAAGCCTGAGCGGCGACATCAGGAGCTCTGATGGCGGCCGGTGACCTCAGCTGGGGACGGCGCTACCTGTGCTGTCGTCCCACCCACTTCGGCGTCCTCTACGAGATCAACCCGTGGATGCATGCCGAGGTCACCGTCGATCCCGAGCGGGCCCTGCAGCAGTGGGAGGGTCTGGTCGCCACCCTCCGAGCAGCGGGAGCCACCGTCGAGGAGATCACCCCCGATGCCGAGTTGCCCGACCTCGTCTTCACGGCCAACGCCGGCATCGTGTCGGGCTCGACGTTCGTGCCGTCGAACTTCCGTCATCCCGAGCGCCAGCCCGAGGCAGCCCGCTTCGCGGAGTGGTTCGCGGACCGGGGGTCGACCGTCGAGCACCTGCCACCCGACCTCGACCACGAGGGTGCCGGGGATGCGCTGCCCTTCGGGGCCGACACCAGCGCCGCCACACCGATCCTGCTGTCGGGGTACCGGTTCCGATCCGACGCCGCCGCGACCACCCCTCTCAGCGCGCTCACCGGTGCCATCGTCCGACCGATCGAGCTGATCGACGAGCGGATGTACCACCTCGACCTCACGTTCTGCCCCCTCGACGACCGCCGAGCCCTGTGCGCCCCCATCGGGTGGGACCGCTACAGCACGAGGGTCGTCTCCTCGATCGTGCCCGAGCCGCTGTGGCTCACCGACGACGAGGCGCTCGCCTTCAGCGCCAACTCGGTCGTGGTCGACACCACCATCGTCATGCCCCACGTCGCGCCGCGCATCGGACGCCAGCTCGAGGCTTGGGGATTCGACCCGATCGCGGTCGACGTGTCGGAGTTCCTCAAGGCCGGAGGGGCGTGCCGCTGCCTGACCCTCGCCCTCGACGTCGACCTCAGCGCGGCGCCGAGGGCGTGAGCGGGGCGGGTCTCGACGGGCTCCCCCGGTCGGCCAGCACGGATCGGCCTGCGGCGACGCTGAGCGTGACGGCCACCAGGGCGAGGACCGAGTGGACCAAGTCGAAGGCGAGCGGGTGGTCGGCGAGGAGGACGAGCGGGAGGCGGATCGCCCAGTACACCAACGACCACACGGCCAGGACCAAGGTGGCCGGAGCAACCGCCGGGCGACGGCTCCCTACGAGCATGGCCACGCTGGAGCCGAGCACGACGAAGACGAGCACCGGGACGGTGGCCAACACCTTCTCTCCGGCGCCGAGCGCGTCGTCTCGCCACGCGAGGGGAAGGCGGGTGATCCAGGAGAAGAGGGTCCACCCGCAGAGCAGGAGCGCAGCCCAGCGCGGGCGTGACGCAATGACGGGCACGGTCGCGACCCTACGGCCGGCCCACCTTCGCTCCCGCAGAGGGTCGCATGGCTGGAGGCTCGTAGGCTCCATGCGCACCCGATGGAGGGACCGTGGACCACCTGCCTCCGGGCCGACGACACCGAGGCCTCCCAGCCAGGCGCCTGACCCGCCTGGCGCTGGCCGCCGGTGTTGCGGTCGTGGTGGCCAGCCTCGCCGCGTGCTCCACGGTGGAGGCCTTCTCCGATCTGGACGGGGACCTGCGATCCGCCGGGTTCACGTCCACCCAGGTCACGGTGGCCGGGGGCGACCCGGTCGTCCTCGTGGTGTCCGCCGACGCTCCGGCCGGGGACACGACCGCCGAGGGCCACGAGCAGGCAGCCGAGCTCATCTGGGATCGCTTCCCGCGCCGGTTCGAGGCGGCGCGCCTCACCATCGACGACGACACCCGGACCGTCACCCGAGCCGAGCTACAGGAGCAGTTCGGGGATCGCCCGAACGGTCTGGACGAGGGTGGGGACCTCGCCGATGAGGTCGGCCGGTTGGGTCTGGGACTGCTCCTCGGGGTCTTGGTGCTCGGCCTGGTGCTCGTCTTCGTGGCCGGTCTGGTCACCCTGCTCGTCGTCCGAGCCCGACGGGCGGCGAGGCTCCAGGCGGCCGGCCACGGCGGCCATCCCGGTCCGCTCGCCACTCCGGTGCCGTGGGCGCCTCCACCCGCCGGCCCGATGCCGCCGGCCCCTTCGCCAACGGGACCGGTGCCTCCTCCCGCCGGTTGGGCGCCCGCTGCGCCTGCTCCCGGCTGGGACGAACCGCGGGACCCAGCCGATCCCGACCCGCAGCCGTCGATGGCCGCCGCCGACGCCGCGAGCGAGCCACCAGCCACGAGCGAGGATCGAGCCGAGCGCAGACGCCTGGGCCGCCGCCCGCGCGGGCCGCGGCCCCCCGCAACCCAGCTCCCGCCCGGGTGGGACTGACCGGCGTCGGGGAACGGCTAGGCGAAGAGGCGACCCTGGTCGGCGTCGGCCGCGGCGGCAGCGGCGGCCGCCATCCGGGCGAGCACCCGGTCGCGGGCCGTCGTCGACCACGGGAGGTCGTCGACGAAGGCCCAGCTCAA
>Ga0136640_10000766_pt1 | contig 12467 bp, 13 predicted proteins | sample AntDrymUQ8642106_2_FD_105498 | JGI IMG/M metagenome (GOLD analysis project Ga0136640, IMG submission 105498) | Polar desert sand microbial communities from Dry Valleys, Antarctica - metaG UQ864 (21.06) | ecosystem: Environmental > Terrestrial > Soil > Desert | place: Antarctica: Dry Valley...
GGCTGGTGCCGCGGGATCAGCCCTATCGACTACGAGGAACAGCACCACCACCAAACCGGTGGCGCTGACGGTCAACCGGCCGCAGCATGACGGTTCCGTCTACACGCTTCCAGGGGATTGACAGTGGCCAGCCCCGCTCCAGCACAGCCTTCACCAGCTCCGGGAGGAACCCACCCGAACCGGTCAGGCGAACCCCGCCCTGACCAGCCCGGTCGATCAGCTCATCCAGCCAAGACTCATCGGCCAGCAGCTCCCTCAGCTGCCGACCCGACACCGCCGGCGGACCCGGCGGGTCGCCCTCACCTCCGGCCGCCGACACAGGCAGCTCATCATCTGTCATCACGCCCATTCAGTGCTCCCTCCCAAGACCAGCCGGTCTCAGAATCGGGGCACCCCCTTACACAGACCATCAGACACGCCCGGATGTCCTGAGCCAGGACACTGCCGGGGGCACCGCAGTTGTGGACCGCACACCCGACTTCGCGGCCGCCACCACCCCTACGCTGGGAACGTGGGGCGGCACACGCGCAAGCGGTCACCGGGCAGCGCGACGCTGGCCCTTGGCAGTCTCGCCGTGCTCGCCGTGGTCATCGTGGTGGTGGTGGCCCTTGTGCAGCCGGATCCGACATCCTCCTCCGACGGCGCCCGACCGAACCCCTCGGAGACCGCCGACCGCACGTCAACCGGCCCATCCGTAGCCCCTACGACGACTGCCCCCCCGACGCCGACCCCCCCGCCCGGTGTCACGCTGGCCTTCGCCGGCGACGTGCACTTCACCGGACGCACCCAGCCGCTCCTCGACGATCCTGCCAGCGCGTTCGGCCCCATCGCCGACACGCTGTCCGCCGCGGACATCGCGATGGTCAACCTGGAGACGGCGATCACCGAGCGCGGGGACGAGGAGCCCAAGCAGTTCCATTTCCGCACACCACCCGTTGTGTTGGACGCGCTGTCCGCCGCCGGCATCGACGTCGCGTCCCTCGCCAACAACCATGCGGTTGACTACGGTCCAGCGGGCCTCGATGACACGCTCGCGGCGATCGAGCAGGGCGCGCTGCCAGTCGTCGGCGTAGGGCGCGACGCGGCATCGGCGTACGCCCCCTACCGCACCGAGGTCCGCGGGACGGCCATCTCCATCTTCGCGGTCAGCCAGGTCCAGGACCGGACGTACGCCGCCTGGACCGCGACCGACGACTCCGCGGGGATTGCCTCCACCGCCGACGGGGCTCGGCTCCTCGCCGGGGTCCGCCAAGCGACTCGGGCCGGGGACGTCGTCATCGTCTACGTGCACTGGGGGATCGAGGGCGATCCCTGCCCTACCAACGGGATGGCAGCGCTGGCCACCGACCTGGCCGCGGCGGGTGCCGATGCGATCGTGGGGACGCACGCGCATCTACTGCTCGGAGCCGGCTACCTCGACCAGCCGGGCAGCACCGCCTACGTCGCGTACGGGCTCGGCAACTTCCTTTGGTGGCGTGCGCAGGCGAGCTCGGACGACACCGGGGTTCTCACTCTTTCCGTGGCCCACGGGTCAGTGGTCGAGGCGGAGTTCACCCCCGCCTTAATCGACGATGTGGGCCGTCCGCAACCGGTTCTGGGCCCGCAAGCGCTCGCGAAGCACGTTGCGTTCGAGGAGCTACGCGAGTGTGCGGGCCTGCTCGCCGCTCCCGCCCGCTGACCGCACCCCCCCGGGGTGGTCACCGCAGCCAGCGCCTGAGCTTCGGCGCAGCGGCCTTCGACCAGGCCGACTCGAACTTGGCCAGGGCCCGACGACCCCGCTCCTCCTCCAGCGCCTGCGCCCGCCCGAGCGCGAACGAGTCGCCGGCGAGAGTCGTCAGGCTGCTCAGCTCCGCAGCGCTGACGACGCTGTCCTGCACGTGCCCGAGCACCGTCTGCAACTTCTTCATCCGTGCACCGAACTTCCTGGCCGGCTTGCCGAACCGGGCGGTGGCCGCCTCGGCCGCGTAACGTGCCCGCTTCGCCGCCTTCCGCGCCTCGTGCAGTCGCCGATCGCGCTCGGCGTCGCTGAGATCGGGCTCGACTGCGGCGTCGTGAGCGCGACGCAGTCGTTTCCAGGAGCGGTGAACCGGCTTGGGCAGCACGGTCTTGGCGCTGCCGTCGGCGATCTCGGTGAAGGGCGGTGAGCCGACCAGGGAGTCGAGTGCCTCGAGCAGCCGGAAGTACCGCGGGCCGTCCAACTCGGCCAACAGATGCCGCCGGGCCTCGCGCCGGCGGGCAGTCAGATCGCGGTCGACGAGCGTCTGCAATCCCCGATTCGCGACGCCGTCGTCGGCGAGCAGTCCGTCGAGCCGCTCCCGGACGACCTCCAGATCGCGGGCCGGTCCCAGCAGATTCCCCAGCCAGCGAAGCTCGTCCCTGATCGGGTCGGTCACCTCCCGGTTGAACAGCTTCCGGTACGTCGCCAGCGTGTTGCGCAACCGACGGATGGCTACCCGCATCTGGTGGACAGCATCCTCGGCCTCCTCGCGGACTCCGGCGTCACAGCTCCGTAGCGCGCCGACCTGCTCCATCACATAGCGCATCACAACTGAACCAGCCGACGAACCAGCGGGTGGTGCCTCGGCGGCCGGGATTCGCGATCCGAGCGTGCGCGCCAGTTTCGACGAGCTGCTCGCCGGCCGGGCGCCGGCCTCGATCAACCGGGCGCCGACCGCGTCGAGGAGAGTCCGCTCACCGTCGACCAGCTCGACCTCGATCTCCCGCCAGCCGTCGGCACCGTCGGGTGTGGTGACGCTGACCTTGTCGTCGCAGACCTCGGCGAGCTCGCGGCCCTTGCCGCCGAGCAGCGGCCGGACCACCCGCACGGTGCGCATCGTGGCGATCGGAAGCAATCGCTGGTCCCGCACATGGACGCGAACGAGACGGGACAGCGCCACCGGAATTCGCCGTCCGGCACCGAGCGGAACGTGGACCTCCCGACGCTCGTCCGCTGCAACGGGAAGCTTGAGATGCCACCCCTCGTCTTCCCCGCCGGTACGCCGCCGCAGCGTCACTCTGGCCGCAGCCAGGCGCAGGTCGGCGGTGTCGAAGTACGTCGACTCGAGCTCGAACTGTCGCGGTTTCCCTTGCTTCGCCACACCATCCACTATGGACAGTGCCGGCAGCACGAAGGTGTCGTCGACCTCGAACTTGCGCTCGATCTCCAGCTGCTCCTTGACCATGGCGTCTTTCTACCCGAAACGGTCTTAGAGTGACCCCTCGTGCCCATCGGCGAAGTGCTCGTGCTCTTCGCGGCCGGGATTGCTGCCGGGACGGTGAACACGATCGTCGGGTCCGGATCCCTGATCACGTTTCCGACGCTGTTGGCCTTCGGCTACCCCCCGTTGCTGGCGAACGTGACGAACAACATCGGCGTACTGCCCGGATCGTTCAGCGGGCTCATTGTCTCGCGGGTGGAGCTGCGCGGGCAGCGGCAGCGCCTGGTCCGGCTGGCGGTCGGCTCGCTCCTTGGCGGGATAGCAGGCGCGGTGCTGCTCCTGCGGTTGCCGGAATCGGTATTCGACGGCGTCGTGCCGGTGCTGATCCTGCTGGCGTGCGCACTGGTCGCGATACAGCCCAGGATCACGTCCGCGGTCAGGCGCAGGGGACGTCCGATCGGTCACGGTGCCGTTCTGCTGTGGGCTGCCGTACTGCTGACCGGTGTGTACGGCGGATACTTCGGTGCCGCGCAGGGCGTCATCCTCGTCGCTGTGCTGGGTGTGTTCGTCGATGAGGACCTGCCCCGGCTGAACGCGGCCAAGAATGTGCTGGCGGGAATGGCCAACCTGGCAGCCGCGATCGTGTTCGCGCTAACCACCGACGTGGCGTGGCATGCGGCGCTCGCCATCGCTGTCGGTGCGGCGATCGGGGGGCAGTTCGGACCACGAATAGGCCGCCGGCTTCCGCCGGCGGCCTATCGAGGTGTCATCGTGGTAGTGGGTGTCGCGGTTTCGGTGGTGCTGCTCCTCGATTGAGCACGGCCCGAACCGCGGCCGTCAGCGGAACCCGCCGATCGCCCAGGGCCCCCAGATCGCGATACTCAGACCGAAGTCGGACTGGATGTTGACGAAGAGGGTGCGCCAATCCGGGCTGAAGGTGGAGCCGGCGAACTCGTCGTTCTCCCGGCCCTCGATGGCGTTCTTGGCGAAGTCGAATATCTCGCCTTGAACGGTGAGGCCGCGCACGTAGTTGCCGTCGCCACCGTCTTCGCAGATGACGAGCGATCCGCTCTCGCTGGTCGTCACGTTGTCCGGGAAGTCCAGCACCTCCTTGGACGGTGACTCGTAGACCAGGGTCAGGATGTGCCGCCTGGTGTCGTAGGACCAGACCTGTCCACGGCCGTGGCCGTAGCCGGAGGGCTCGTCCGCGTCCGGGGGCTGGGTGCCGCCCTGCGTGGACACGAAGTGGATCCTGCCGTTGTCGGCGACCGCGCCCTCGAGCCGGGAGAATCGGGCGGCACCCTGGGCGAAGCCCTGCAGGCCGACCGCCTGGATGGCCGTGTCGTTCGACGGGGTGCCGCGGAACGTCGGATCCGGGTCTGGGATGTCGACCCATCTGACGAGGAACCGCGAACCGGCCGGCGGTGCCGGCTCGGTTTCGCCGGACAGGTCGGCGGTGGTCTCGTTCACGACAGCAAGCATCTGCAGCCGTCCACCGTCGAGCAGCCGGCCGAGTCGCATCGGGTCGACCGGGGGAAAGTAGCGGTAGAACCCGGAGGGGAAGGCGAAGTTGTCCTCAGTCATATAGAGCGCCTTGGTCACCGGATCCCAAGCCGCCGCCTCGTGCGCGAACCGGCCGGCGCTGCGGATGGGCCTGCCCGCCGAGACCCCGCCCACCGGTACCTCATAGATGTAGCCGTGCTTCTTGAGCCCGTCGTTGGGCTGCCCGGTGAAGTCCGGCCCCACGTCGCCGCCGTTGACAGTCTCCTCGCAGGTAACCCAGGTGCCCCACGGCATCGGGCCACCCGAGCAGTTCTGCTGCGTGCCGTTGAGGCTGACGAAGCTGCGCGAGACGTTGCCGAAGCCATCGACCTCGACCGTCGTCGTGCCACCGCCGGTCAGCGGGTCGTAGGCCTGGCTCGGGTCGCCGAAAGCACCGACCGGACCGTTGATCTCGTGGTTGCGGACGAGCGTGTACAGGTCGCCCGGACCGGCGAAGGCGGCCATGCCGTCGTGGCGGGGAGGCACCGTCGTACCGTCGGTGAGCTGCGAGCCGGCCGGCTCGAAGGACCGGTAACGGAACCCGCGGGGGAGCAGCAGCCGAACCACCCCGTCGCGCAGATCCGGCCGCGGCAGCAATGCTCCGTAGCCCGGATAGCGATCCACAATCGGTGCGGCGTTGGCGATGTTGACGAAGCCGTGGAACGGCCCGCCGGCGAGCCCGACGCCGGTAGCCACCGCCGCTCCCTTGAGGAACGTTCGTCGTTGCACGTCTGTCATAGGTCCTCCCGAAGTATGGCGATCAGCCGAAGCGGCGGACCAAACGTAGCGGCCGATGCTGTCGAGGTCGAGCCCTTCACCCGCCAGACGTCGCACCGGACCGGCCGGCCGGTGGCAGACTGCGGGTCATGTCCAACAGCGAGAAGCAGTCCGCCACATCCGCTGATCAGGCCGAGAAGGAGCACGCCGCAGACATGGAGGCCGCGAAGCAGGCCCTTGCCCGTGTCGCGGCCGAGCGCGAGGCCCGGGCCGAGGCGTTGCGCAACGTCAGCTCGGGCGGACGGGGCGGCTCGAAGGTCTCCGGCCGTGGCCGCCAGGGCGGCGCGGGCGCTCGCACCTCGGTCAGCAAGTCTGGGGACCGCTGACCCGGCTCATCTGCCAGCCGTGATCAGGGGGTTTCGTCGGCCGGGACCGGCGAAATCCGATGATCGTCGGAGTCCGCACCGGCCGGGTGCGGGGCGAGCAGGCCTCGCCTGAGCCGCTGGGCGCAGAGCCGGGCGAGTACGTCGTACGCCGGCTGCCCGACGAGCGCGACCAGCTCGGGCCGGTAGCTGACGTACAGGGGCTCGCCGCCGACGTGAGCCTCCGGGGAACTTGCGCACCACCAGTGCAGGTCGTGACCTCCCGAGCCCCAGCCGCGCCGGTCGAACTCGGTGATGGTGCTGACCAGGATGCGGGTGTCGTCGGGGCGGGTGACCCACTCCTGCTCCCGGCGTACCGGTAGCTGCCAGCAGACGTCGGGCTTGGTCTGCAGCGGATGCCGCTGAGTACGCAACGCCAGCGCGTGCAGCGCGCAACCCTCCCCGCCGGCGAAGCCGGGACGGTTGAGGAAAACGCAGGCCCCGTCGACGACCCGGGTGCGCTTGCGGTTGTGTTCATTGCCGACGGAATCACGCTCGGTCCATGACCGCTGGCCGGCGGCATAGAACTGCCAGGTCTGCGGTGTCAACTCGCGCATCGCGCGGCGGACCCGTTTCTGGTCCGCCGTGTCGGTGAAGAACGCCCCGTGCGTGCAACAGCCGTCGTCTGGACGGTCACGAAGAATGCCGTGACAGCCAGCACCGAAGATGCACGTCCAACGCGAGCACAGCCAGGTGAGGTCGACCCGGATCACATGCTCGGCGTCGGCCGGATCGGTGAAATCCACCCACTCCCGCGGAAAGTCGAGTGGCACCTCTGGCCGTGGCCGATTCGGCATACCGGGCAGGGTATGCCGGTGAGTTAGCGTGGCCGGATGCGCCTCGGTGTGCTGGACGTCGGCTCGAACACGGTGCACCTGCTTGTAGTCGACGCCCATCGTGGGGGCCATCCGCTGCCGACGCACTCCGAGAAGACCGTGCTGCGGCTGGCCGAACACCTCGACGGTTCCGGCAAGCTGTCCAAGACCGGCGCGAACGCGCTGGTCGCGGCGGTGGCAACGGCGCGGCGGGCGGCGCTGGAGCTGGACTGCGACGATCTGCTGGCCTTTGCCACCTCGGCGGTCAGGGACGCGAGGAACTCAGCGGCGGTGCTCGACCGCGTCCGTGACGAAACCGGCGTCGACCTGCAGGTCCTCGCCGGCAGGGACGAGGCGTGCCTCACTTTCCTGGCGGTACGGCGGTGGTTCGGCTGGAGTGCCGGCCGGCTCGCCGTGATCGACATCGGTGGTGGTTCGCTGGAGCTGGCCAGCGGAATCGACGAGATTCCGGACGTGGCGATCTCACTGCCGCTCGGTGCCGGCCGGCTGACGCGGGAGCACTTCACCGGCGATCCGCCGAATCGCAGCGACATTCAGGCACTGCGGTCCTACGTCGGCGAGCAACTGGCTGCCAGATCACCTGAACTGCTCGCGGCCGGAGTCCCCGACCGAGCGGTGGCTACGTCGAAGACGCTGCGCTCGCTGGCCCGCCTCACCGGGGCGGCACCCTCGAAGGAGGGCATGCGCGTTCCTCGGCACCTCGGGTTGCCGGGTCTGCGCCAAGTCATCGGGTTCATCTCGCGGATCGCCGCGGAGGATCTGGCCGAGCTCGAAGGCGTGAGCCCGGCCCGGGCGCACCAGCTACTCGCCGGTGCGATCGTCGCCGAGGCGGCGATGGAGGCGCTGGGCCTGCCCACCGTCGAGATCTGCCCATGGGCGTTGCGCGAGGGCATCATCCTGCGCCGGCTCGACTGGCTCGAGGGCGGCTGATCATGACCCCGGCCGACCAACCGACGCCGGGTTCACCGCGGACCCTGGCCGACATCCTGCGTGAGGCGGGCATCGAGCCAGTTGGCGTCGGCGGCCGCCGACACCGCATCGAGACCTCGGCCGAGCCCGACCCCGATCTTGACCCCGCGGGTGACACGGACGCGGAGCCGGAACCAGAGCCCGATGCCGGTGACCGCCGGGAGGTGTCATGGCATAGGGGAGTGCTCAGCTGGCTCGTCTTCGCTGTCGAGCTGGTCGTCGCCGCAGTCCTCGGAGTGCTGATCTGGTACACCTTCAACCTGCTGTGGGAGCTCTACCCGTACGCCGCGGCGGCCGCCGCACCGCTCGTCCTCGCCGGTGTCGTGGCCACCGGTCAGATGCTGCGGCAATGGCGCTCGCAGGAGCCGTTGGGAACGGCAGCGATCACAGCGCTGTTATTGGTGGCGGCGATTCTCGTCGTACTCCCGGCCGCCGTCGTCCTGGCCCGCAGCTAACCCATGACATCGGCTGGCGGCAGTCGCGGGCAGGCGGTCCGGATTCCACGCGCCAGGGTGGCGTTGTCGACGATGGCCGCCTACCCGGAGTCGGTGGCTACCGCTTTCGGACTGGCGGCCCGCACCGGCTATGACGGGCTAGAGGTGATGGTGTGGACGGACGCGGTGAGCCAGGACGTCGACGCCCTGCTGCGCCTGCGTGACCGGTTCGCGATTCCTGTCCTCGCCGTACACGCCCCCTGCCTCGTCATCACCCAGCGGGTATGGGGGACCCGACCGTGGGGAAAGCTGGACCGGGCGGCCGAGGCCGCCGCGCGGCTCGGAGCGGACACGGTCGTCGTCCATCCGCCGTTTCGCTGGCAGCGGGAGTACGCGCGCGGCTTCGCCGCCGGGCTCGTGCGGCTGGCCGAGGAAACCGGTCTCCGCTTCGCGGTGGAGAACATGTTTCCGCTGCATCTGCGCGGCCGACAGGTGTCGGCGTACGCCCCGGACTGGTGCCCGCTGGACGACGACTACCGGCACTTCACCCTCGACACGTCCCACACCTCGGTCTCCCGAACCGATCCGCTCGCGCTGCTGGACGAGATGGCCGACCGGCTCGCCCACGTGCACATCGCCGACGGCACGGGGCAGCGCAGTGACGAGCACCTCGTTCCCGGCCGCGGCACCCAACCCTGCGCCGCGGTCCTCGAACGGCTGGCCCACCGTGGCTTTCCCGGGACCGTCGTGGTGGAGATCAGTACCGGCCGTGCCCGCAATCGCGCAGAGCGCGAGGCCGACATCGTTCAGGCGCTCGCCTTCACCCGTCTGCACCTGGCCGCCCCGGCGCACCCTGGGGCCGGAGCGGAGGGCCACTGATGGCCCGGACCGGCCGGCGGCCCGGCAACGTCGACACCAGGCAAGCAATCCTCGATGTCGCCAGGGCGCAGTTTGCCGAATTCGGGTACGACGGTGTGTCCCTGCGGGGCGTGGCCCGGGCGGCCGGTGTCGACCCCGCGCTGGTGCACCACTACTTCGACGGCAAGTCCGGCCTCTTCGCCGACGTGCTCGCGTTGCCGCTGGATCCGGCCGCTGTGCTCCCTTTCATCCTGGAGGGCGACCAGCAGGAGCTGGGGGAGCGGATCATCCGCTTCTTTCTCGGCTTATGGGAGTCACCGGAAACCGGTCCACGGATGGCTGCGGCGATCCGCGGCGCCCTCTCCAGCGAGGAGGGATCGGTGCGGCTCGGCGCCTTCTTCGTCCGCGAGGTCATGCAGCGGGTAGCTGCGCAACTCCAAGTCGACCGGCCGATGCTGCGCGCCTCACTGGCCGGATCGCAGCTCATCGGGGTCGCAGTGGCCCGTTACCTGGTCCGAGCGGGGCCGCTGGTGGAGGCGAGCACCGAGGAGATCGTGGCTGCCGTGGCGCCGGCCTTGCAGCGGTATCTCACCGGCGACCTGCCGGCGGCTCTTGCCTCCGAGGTGCCACGCGGGTAGATTTCATCGCATAGTGAAATCATGGCTCGGAGGAAACACCGTGGGAGATGACCCAGCTGTCGTGATCGACAGGCTCACCGTCCATCGCGGGGGACATCTGGTCCTTGATGCGGTGTCGTGCGAGGTGGCAGCGGGCAGTGTCACCGGGTTGCTCGGCCCCAGCGGCTCGGGGAAGAGCACCCTGATCCGGAGCGTCGTCGGCGTACAGAAGATCAGCGGAGGCACCGTCGAGGTCCTCGGAAAGCCGGCGGGCAGCCGGCCGCTGCGCTCACTGATCGGCTACGTCACCCAGGCGCCCAGCGTGTACGCCGACCTCAGTGTCCGCGAGAACCTGCGCTACTTCGCTGCGGTCCTCGGGACAGCACCGTCCGATGTGGACAGTGTCATCTCCGCAGTGGGATTGACCGACAAGGCGGGTGCGTTGGTCGGACGGCTCTCCGGTGGGCAGCGCACGCGGGTCTCGCTGGCAGCGGCGCTGCTCGGTGCGCCTCGGGTGCTCGTCCTTGACGAGCCGACAGTGGGGCTTGACCCCGTGCTACGCCGGGATCTCTGGGAGCTGTTCAACGAACTGGCCGGCCGCGGCACCACGCTCCTGGTGTCCAGTCACGTCATGGATGAGGCCGAGCGGTGCTCGCAGCTGCTTTTGCTACGCGACGGCAGGGTGCTGGCGGCGGACTCGCCTGCTGCCATCCGCGACCGCACCGATACCCATGACCTCGAGTCGGCGTTTCTCGCCCTCATCGATGCCGAACAGGTGCCGTCGCCATGAACGCTCGCATCACCCTGGCCACCGCGGGTCGTGTCCTGACACAGCTCCGGCATGACCACCGCACCATCGCGCTGCTGCTGATCGTGCCGTGTCTGCTGCTCGCGCTGCTGTCGTGGGTTTTCGACGGGGAGCCCGCCGTCTTCGACCGGATCGGGCCGTTGTTGCTGGCCATCTTCCCGCTCGTGGTGATGTTCATCGTGACGTCGGTGGCGATGCTGCGCGAACGCACGTCCGGGACCCTCGAGCGACTCCTGACGATGCCGATGAACAAGCTGGATCTGTTGCTCGGCTACGCGGTGGCCTTCGGCGTCCTCGCCGTCGTGCAGGCCGGGCTGGCCGGCGCGGTGAGCCTGTGGCTGCTCGGCCTGGACATCGTGGGCAGCGCCGGCTGGCTGCTGGTGACCGCGCTGCTGTCGGCGCTGCTCGGCACTGCGCTTGGGCTGCTCGCCAGCGCGTTCGCGCAGACGGAGTTCCAGGCCGTGCAGTTCATGCCGGCGTTCGTGCTGCCGCAGCTGCTGCTGTGCGGGCTCTTCGTGCCCCGCGAGGCGATGCAGAGCGTGCTCTCGGCCGTCTCAAACGTGCTACCGCTTTCCTACGCCGTCGACGCGATGGCTGAGGTGGCAGCCAGTACCGGTCTGACCGCGGCGGCCGGGCGGGACTTCCTCGTCCTGGGCGCCTTCATCGTCGGTGCCCTGGTCCTCGGCGCGGCAACGCTGCGGCGACGTACCGCCTGAGCTACCGCTCAGGGCCTCGCCTGCAACACGATGTTGAAGGGCGTCTCCGACACTCGGCGGACGCTGCCGAAGCCGGCGCCGGTGATCACCTCACGCAACCGGGACTCGCCGGCCTGCGCACCCAGTGCCGCTCCTCCGTTCTGGGACAGCGCGTTGGGCGTGCACAGCATCGTCGAGAAGCTGTAGTACGCCGCACCGACCGGGTTCAGGTTGTCGGCCACCTGATCGCCAGCATTCGGCTCCACCACCATCAGCGTGCCCCCGGCTGCCAGCGCGGACAGGACGTGCCGGCAGGCGCCGGACGGGTCGCCCATGTCGTGCAGGGCATCGAAGAGGCACACCAGCTCGTAGCGCCCGCCGAAGTCCTGCGCCGTGCCCAGTTCGAAGCTCACCCGATCAGCGAGACCCTGGTCGGCCGCGTGCTTGCGCGCGGCGTCCAGCGACCCGGCATGCGGGTCGATGCCCACAATCGTCGAGTTCGGATAGGCCGCCGCGAGGAGCAACGTCGAGGCGCCCTGCCCGCATCCGATGTCGGCCACCCGTGCGCCCTGCTGCAACGTCGCCTCGACGCCTTCCATGGCCGGGATCCAACTCTGGGTGAGGAAGGCCCGGTAGCTCGGTCCGAAGAAGCGCTCGCAGCCCTCGAAGAGTCCGTGGTGGTGCTCACCCCAGCCCATGCCTGCCCCGGTGCGGAACGCGTCGGTCAGCCGCTCGGTGGCGTGCACGGTGGCGAGCGCCAGCTGGAAGCCGCCGATCACGCAGGCCGGGCTGGTCTCATCGGTGAGTGGGATCGCGTGCTCGTCGGGAAGGGAGAACCGATCCTCGCCCTCGTAGACCAGGTACCCGGTAGCCGCCTGCGCGGACAGCCACTCCCGCAGGTAGCGCTCGTTGCAGCCGGTGCGCCCTGCCAACTCAGCAGAGGTCAGCGGCCCGTGACCCGCCATCGCCTTGTACAGGCCGAGCTTGTCTCCGATGACGATCAGCGAGCCGTTCACCATGGCCCCGAAATCCGTCACTGCCTTGCCCACGAAAGCCATGAGCGTGTCCTCGTTCATGTTCCCTCCTTATCGCTCGGTCGATCGACCGAAGCTTGCTACGGAGCATGCACCTGGGTGCATCGTGTGTCAAGGCTTGACACAAAAGCGTCTGTGAACGACGCTGAGGCTCCGGTCGGTCGACCGACGTGAGGAGTCAGCTGCAATGGCGGAACCGGTGGAGCGCAAAACCAGCGACGCGATACTGGACGCGACGAGAAGTCGCTTGCTGGCCGACGGCTACGCCAACCTGTCCACGCGCAAGGTGGCGGTCGAGGCAGGTGTCCCGTTGTCACAGCTGCACTACCACTTCGGCTCCAAGAACGGCCTGATCCTCGCCCTGCTCGAGACGGAGA
>Ga0136640_10000767_pt1 | contig 12460 bp, 9 predicted proteins | sample AntDrymUQ8642106_2_FD_105498 | JGI IMG/M metagenome (GOLD analysis project Ga0136640, IMG submission 105498) | Polar desert sand microbial communities from Dry Valleys, Antarctica - metaG UQ864 (21.06) | ecosystem: Environmental > Terrestrial > Soil > Desert | place: Antarctica: Dry Valley...
CTCGGGCTCGTTATCGGCATAACCGTCCACGAGGCTGCCCACGCCACCTCCGCCTACCTCCTAGGCGACGACACCGCCTACCGCGACGGCAGGGTGACGCTAAACCCCGCCTCCCACCTGGACGTGCTCGGCAGCCTGATGCTGCTGATGGCCGGCTTCGGGTGGGGCAGGCCGACGCCCGTGATGCCCTCCAAGCTGCGCGGCGGCATCTTCGGCCCCGTGGCCGTAGCACTCGCAGGCCCCGTCTCCAACCTCCTGATCGTGACCGTCTGCGGCGCCCTGTACTTGATACCAGCCTTCCAGGGCGGTTACCTGACCCTCATCGTGGTGATGACGGCCTTCACCAACGCCCTGCTCTTCGTCTTCAACCTCATCCCCATCCCCCCGCTCGACGGCTCGAAGATCCTCTTCCCGTTCCTCCCGCGCGCCCTGGACGGTTTCGTTGACTTCATGAACCAGTACGGCCCGATGATCCTGTTCGGCTTGATTCTGGTGGCGATCTTTATCCCCGGCTTCTCGATCTTCGGCTTCTTGCTGGCCCCTGTACGTCCGCTCCTCGAACTGTTCGGCCTGCCCTCTATATTCTGAAGGCTTCAGGAAAAGCCGACCGTCCCCGGTGCGGGCCGGGAAACACGAACCTCTCCCAGACGTTCCAAAAGAGCCCCTAAGTACCGCCGAAACCACCTGAAACCTCAAAAAGGAGCGACACGGTCCGTAGGGAGGGGGGAGAATCTACGGACTTGGCGCCGCTCCACAGGTATTTTACATCCATATATGCAAGAGCGTTAGTTCAACCTCAGGTTCAAGCTAAATCGGCTTCAGGCGCCGGCCTTCCCGCTATGACCGATGCCCGAAACCTGATGCCTGCGCTACGAAACGTCCAGGGGTTGGGGTTCTTTGGGGTTCGGGGAGGACTGGGTCAGGGGGAGCAGGAGCTCGAAGGTGCTGCCGACTTCTGGCGTGCTCTCGACCCGGATCTCGCCCCCGAGGTGGTCCGTTATCTCCTTGGCGAGCGCCAGTCCGAGGCCGGTTCCGTCGGCCCGCGAGGAGCCTTCGGCGCGGTAGAAGCGGTCGAAGATGTGCGGGATCTCGCCCTCCGGGATGCCGCACCCGCGGTCGGTGACGCCGACGACGGCGCGCCCGTTCTCGCGGGAGAGCTCCAGGTCGATCGGGGAGCCTTCCTCGGAGTACTTGATGGCGTTGTCCACCAGGATCGTGAGCGTCCGGTGGAGCTGGTTCGGGTCCGCCTCGACGGGCGGGACGTTCTCCTCGGCCCTGATGTCGAGCGGGCGCCCCGTGAAGCCGAACTCTCGGCGCAGATCGTGGAGCAGGTCCTCCAGGTAGACCTCCTCAGACCGGAAGGTGACGACGTTCGCGTCCAGCCGCGAGAGGTCCAGCAGCGTCTGGGCCAGGCCCTTGAGGCGCTCGGTCTGGCCGCGCATCTCGTTGAGGAACTTGGCCCGGTACTCTTCGTTCTCCTCGTCTTCGAGCATCTCCAGATAGCCGGAGAGGGCGGCGATGGGGGTCTTGAGCTCGTGCGAGGCGTTGGCGATAAAGTCGGCCTTGGCGCGCTGGACCCGGCGCTCCTCGGTAACGTCCCGCAGGATGGCGAGGGCGCCGTCCTCCAAGGGGGCCGCCCGGATCTCGATGATGCGGTCCCCGGCCTCGGCCTCGGGCTCGGTGACCGGGCCCGAGTAATGGGTCTTGGCGAGGACCTCCTGCAGGCGGGTGTGAAAGCCGTGCGGCGTCGACTCCAGGAGCCTCCTGGCGCGGGGGTTGCGAAAAGTAGTGTTCAGGTCCCTGTCCACGCCGACGACCGCGTCGGTCATGCCGTCGAGGATGGCGTTGCCGCGCTCCTTCTCCTGTTCGATCTGGCCGAAGGCGTGCTTCATGGAGGCGGCCATCGCGTTGAACGAGGTGGCCAGCGAGCCGAGCTCGTCCCCGATGTGGGTGTTTATGCGCTCATCGAAGTTGCCGGCTGCAAGCCGCCCGGCCGCGACGTTCAGGCGGCCCACCCTGCGGGAGATCAGGACCGCCGCGAAGTACCCCGCAAAACCCGCGATAAGAAGGGCCAGTCCTCCGGCGAGCAGGGCCAGGCCCTCGATCCTGTTCAGGGCCTCCTCGGCGTTTTCTATGTCGCTCTGCGTGTAGAACTTGTTGAAGACGATGGCGGTGTTCTCCATCTCACGGCCTTCACGGTCCGTTACGTTCCTGATCGGGACGGCGTACGTGGCCTGCCGCTGGCCCGCGTGCAGACCGCTCTGCTGCGGCACGGTGTTCCACCTCGGCTCCCCTGCCTCCAAGGTGTTCTTGACCACCCCCGGTAGCGGTTCAAGATCGTTGTCACCCTGGAGTCTTCTGACCCCGTTGCCCTCAACCTGGACTATCCCCCACTGGAGGTTCCTCGTCTCCGCGAAGTCCTGCATGTCCTGGGTGGTCGGCGAGTCGTCGCGCCGTATCTGCGCGTCCCACTGCTCGGCCACCTGCCTGAAGGTCGCGTCGCTCGCCCGGCTGAGGGAGGTCTCCAGGATGGGACGCACGATGCCGTAGGCGGCGACGGCGGAGACGGCCGTGACGAGCACGAACAGGACCGTCAGCCACACCCGGATGCTCAGGCGCGGCCTCAGATCCTCTATCGCCTCCAGGGAGGGCAGCCTTACGCCCTTGCTGCGGGGGGTTCGGTCCGGCTTCTTCTTAGCGGAAAACATATCCGACACCACGCGCGGTGTGGATAAACTCGGGGTTACGGGGGTCGCGTTCGATCTTCTCGCGGAGGTGGCGGATGTGGACGTCCACGGTCCGCTCGTCGCGGAACTCGTCGCCCCAGACCCGCCTGAGCAGCGCGCTGCGCGAGAACACTCGGCCCGGGTTCGACGCCAGGGTCACCAGGAGCTCGAACTCCGTGTAGGTCAGGTCCACCTCGCCTCCGTCCACGGAGACCCGGCGGCTCGGCAGGTTGATGCGCAACCTGTCGTAGACGAGCTCGTCGGGGCGCTGGCCCGCCGGCACAGCAGCCCGGCGCATGATCGCCCTCACGCGCGCCACCAGCTCCCTGACGGCGAACGGCTTGGTGACGTAGTCGTCGGCGCCGAGCTCCAGGCCGACCACCCGATCTATCTCGTCGTCCTTGGCCGTCAGCATGATGACCGGCACCTCGCTCTGGGCCCGGATGCGCCGAATGACCTCCGTACCGTCGAGCTTGGGGAGCATGATGTCGAGCACTATGAGGTGCGGCTCGTAGCTCTTGAAGGCCTCGAGCGCGGCCTCGCCGTCGCCCGCCACCTGGATCTGGAACCCTTCCCGCTCCAGGGCGTGGGTGAGCATCTTCTGGAGCGACGGCTCGTCGTCCACCAGAAGTATCTTGCGCGTAACGCCCTGTAAGTCCTGCACCATCGCCAGCTACGACCTTCTACGAGACGACCCGAACCGCCGCACGGTCGCCCCGATTTTAGCATGATAAGCGCGTTTCGAGGCATCAGGCTTCAGGGGTGCCGGTCGATGCCCGGCGTTCGTTACCCGGAACCGTTCTCTCGAATCAACGCTTACGCAGACCACTGTCAGCACCATGGTGACCAGCCTCGACGACGATCACCGCACGAACCCCGGCTCCCGAAGCCTGCGATCAGACGCCAAATCTCGGACGACGGCACCGATCCCAGCCCTCAAAACCTGAAAGCCTCCGAAGGAGGCGACCTGAAACCTCTTTCAGGCGAGCGGGACCTCGGGCTCCCCTACGGCCTCGACGACCCTCTCTGCCGCCCTGACCAGGTCCCCGGTTTCCCCCAGCCGCACGGCCTCCACCACCCCGGACCGCCGCCTGAGGTAAGCCGCCACGATCCGCGCCTCGTTGGAACCGTTCTTGCCGGCGGGGGGCACGTCCTCCTCCCGCCCCAGCGCCTCCTCGGCGAACCGCGTCAGACCCGCCGTATCCCCCGCCTCGAAGCCGCGGTGCGAGACAAGACGCCCCTCCGAGAGCACGAAGACCTCGATGACGCCCGGCTCGGTGGAGGGCGCGACGACGGCCTGGGCGCCTTCCCCGCTCACCACCGAGCGCGCGAGGCGCACCCGCTCTATGCCCGCTATGAGGTCCCGCAGGCGCGACGCAGCCTCGAACTCCAGCGCCTGCGCCAGCCGTTTCCGCTCCCGCACGAGGGCGTGCAGGTGCTCCTCGCCGCCCTCGCCCCGCAGGAGCGCCACGATCTCTTCCACGACCTCGCGGCAGTACTCCTCCTCGCCCATCCCGGCGCAGGGAGCGCAGCGGCCCATCTGGCCGTAGAAGCAGGCCTCGCCCTCCCCGGAGCAGCGTTTTAGGGGGAAGATCCTGCCCAGAGCCTCCATGCACGTGTCGAGCATACCGGCGCTCCGGTAAGGGCCGAGGTGCACGATGCCGTCTTCTGGCGCGTTCTCCGTCACCCTGACCGGCATCGGATACGGCTCGTTGGTGTCGAGCTTTATGAACCAGCTCGCCTTGTCGTCGCGGCCGACGGTATTGTAGCGGGGCAGGAGGCGTTTGATCTCCCGCGCCTCCAGGATGAGCGCGTGCAGCTCGCTCTCGGTCTCCTTGACCCGCACCTCGGCGACCTCCTCGACGAGCCGCCCGACCTTCCGCCGCCCATCCCCCCCGTTGAAGTACGTCCGGACCCGCGCCCTCAAGTCCTTCGCCTTGCCGACGTAGAGCACACCGCCGCTCTTGTCCACGAAGTAGTAGACGCCCGGCGTGTTCGGAACGTGCTCCGCGAGGTGTTGTTTCTGCGGCTTGATCCTGCCCTTCCCGCCCCGGATCGTCGCCGCCTCCCCGACGCTCCTCACCCCCGCCGAACGCAGGAGCTTTAAGAGCCTCTGAAACACCTCCGCGGTCGCCGAGGCGTCGGCGAGCGCCCTGTGGTTCGGGGCCTGCCTCACACCGAAATGGTTCACGAGCGCGCTCAGGCGGTAGCGCCCGAGCCCCGGCACGAGGCAGCGGGCGAGCTTCAGGGTGTCGAGGGAGGGGTTCGGCAGGGGCGTCCCACCGCGCGCCGCCGCGACGAACGAGCAGTCGAACTGGACGTTGTGGCCCACGACGACACAGCCCTCGACGAACTCCTCGAAGTGGGGCATTACCTCCGCGACGGGCGGGGCGTCGGCGACCATGCGGTCTGTGATGCCGGTCAGGCGGACGACGAAGGGGTCTATCTTGCGCCCGGGGTTCACCAGGGTGGAGAACTCGTCCACCACCTGGCCGCGCACCAGCTTCAGGGCGCCGATCTCCGTGATCCCACCGCCCTTGCCGGCCGAAGCCCCCGTGGTCTCTACGTCGAAGATCACGTACGGCGCGTCCTCAAGTGCCAGCGCCGCCACGTCCACGGTCCTCAAGACCTCGTCCTCCCAGGCGAACCGCGGGTCATCCTCGACGAGCTTCTCGACGAGGCCCCTGGCGTCGCCGTTGGCGTCCGGCACGGAGAGAAAGCCGGCGCAGACCTCCTCGGAGCCGACGGGCTCACGGTCCTTTACGAAGCCGTAGAGGCTAATGGACCCGGACCTCCGGGCGGGCGACGCCACTCGCCGCGGCGGCGATGGTCCTGGCTTGCGCCTCCGTGATGCCGGGTATGGAGACGAGGTTCTCGTAGGTGTACTCGTCGTCGAGCAGGCCGCTGGCGAGTACCCTGGCGCGCGTCTTCATCCCCACGCCCGGCATCTTCGTGGTGTGGAAGAGCTTGCCGCGCTGGATGCGTAAAGAGCCAACCCCGGCGAGCCTCTCGCCGTCCACCAGGACGCGCTTTAGCGTGTCGGCGAAGAGCTCTATCTGCTCCGGATAGAAGACGCCCCGGCCCATGAGGGACGGCGTCATCGGGAGCGGGCGCAGGAGGTTGGCGTTCCGGACGGTCGTGTGACCCGGCGGCTCCCCGGGGCCGAGCGGGTCCGGGTCCCCGAGCCTGCGCGCCCGCTCGGCGTGCTCCCAGACCTGCTCCTCAAGGTCCCCCGTAAGGTCGAGCTCGGTCTGTACCGGCGCCCCTCGGAAGCGGTCGTTGCGGTTGGCCGCGTGCAGGAAGCGGCGCCCGCTCCTCTCGTTCTCGTGGAACTCGACGACGGCCCTGGCCCGCTTCTCGCCCATGCCCGGCACGCGGGCCAGGGTCTTGAAGTCTCCCCTCCCAAGCAGGTGCCCCAGCTCGTCCGGCTCCATCGCCTCGGCGGCCTTCGCGGCGGCGCGTTTGTCCACGCCGCGCACGAGCTCCAGCATCCCCTGGACGCCCGTCGGGCAGACGCCGCGCCTGAGGTGGTTGATCTTGCGCACCGCCGTAAAAGCGTTGTGGTGCTCCCAGTGCCAGACGTACTCCCGCACCCGCTCGACCGCCGCCGAATCTTCCGGCACGAACTCGATGGTCACCCCGTTCCCGACGTACCGGCCGTGGGCCCCCGGCATGTGCTCCGCCGGGAACATCACCTGCACCTTGACCGAGGGCGAGTAGAAGGAGAAGCTCACGGGAACGCCCGGCGCCACCTCCTTGAGCAGCCTCCTGCGGAACACGTTGTCTTCGAGATCCGAGTCAAACATGGGGACCGTATTCTACCACCGGACCTCGATTCTCCGGGCTGAATCTAGGCTTCAGGTTGCAGGTTTCAGGCATCAGGTCCGCCACACGCCACGTTGGTGCGTGTGGCGTCGGCGGGTAGCGAAAGTCATTGGCACCGTTGCGGCACTCCGGCTTCTCACACCCCGAAAATGTATTCCCTGTAGCCTGTAGCCTGATACCTGAAGCCTCAAAGGAAGCCTCAAACCAGCTTCCCTTCCCGCAGGACTATCGCCTCGACCGGCTCGCCGGCCCGGACGCCTTCGGACTCGGGGCCGATGAGGGCCAGGGCGTCGGCTTTTGTCAGGGAGCTCACGAGGCCGGAGCCCTGGGCGCCGACGGACCGGGCGAGCCAGCCCTTCTCCGTCCTCTCTAAGCCAACCCTCATGGCGTGCATCCTGCCGAACTTGTTGACGACGTCCTCCTCGAAGTAGACCTGTATGCGCGGTCTTTTCGTGTCTTCGCGGCCTGTCATGCCCATGAGGGCGGGGCGGACGAAGAGGTCGAAGCAGACCATCGCGGAGACCGGGTTGCCGGGGAGGCCGAAGAAGCGGGTCTCGTCGCGTTTGCCGTAGAAGAGCGGTTTTCCGGGCTTGAACTTTACGCCCCAGAAGACCTGCTCCACGCCGAGTTCGAGCAGCGTGCTCTTGACGAGGTCCTTCTCCCCCACCGAGACCCCGCCGCTCGTCACTACCACGTCCGCCGTTTCGAGCGCTTCTTCTATGGCGGCGCGCAGCGTCTCGGCGTCATCGGAAGCGGCGTAGAGGCGGCTGGCCTCGGCGCCGGCCTCGCGGGACTGGGCAACGATGGCGTAGGAGTTGGAGTCGAAGATCTCTCCGGGAGCTAGCTCGCGCGTCCCCGGCTCGACGAGCTCTGTCCCCGTCGAGAGCACGACGACCTTGGGCCTACGGTAGACCGGCAGCATCCCGTAGCCCTGCGTGGCCGCCAGCGCGATCTCGGGCGCCCCGACCTCCGTCCCAGCGCGCAAGATCGTGTTCCCTTTCCGGGTATCCTGGCCCGCCTCCCGGATATTCTGTCCCTCTGAGGCGGCCTTCTTCAGCTCGAAACTCTCGCCCCACCCGGAGGTGTTCTCGACCATCACGACCGCGTCTGCGCCCTCGGGGATGACGCCGCCGGTGAAGATCTTGATGGCCTCGCCTTCTCCAACGCTCTTCTCCGCCGGACGCCCCGCCGGCGCCTCGTCCACGACCCGGAACGTCCGTCCTGCCTCGGCATCAACGGTCCTCACAGCGTAACCGTCCACGGCGCTGTTATCGAACGGCGGCGAATCGACCGTAGCCTGCAGGTCTTCGGCTAACGCCAGGCCGCGCGCCTCACCGAGCGGCGTCTCCTCTACGGGCAGTAGACGGGTATTGTCGAGGACCAGCCTCTCGGCGTCGGGGTACTCGATAAGCTTCTCGAAAAGTTGCACGCTCTACCTCTTCCCTGCCGGTTCAAGTCTTCCCCGCGGATACGCTACCATACCCGGAGAACTTGCCGGGTCTGTACAGGTCTATTCCGCGCTGGCGGTCAGGACGAGCCCAGGAGCTTACAGCCTGCGAGTTGCCACCTCTAACCTGCCCACCGATTACCCTTACGTGAATTACAGCGCTGACATAGGAACTGAATGTTGTCTACTATGCTAGTTCCACCCCGCGAATAGGGAGTGATGTGATCGTATACGAGATTGCTAGTCGAGCCACAGTGCCGACAACGCCCGCTGTCGCGTGTCGCTACGGCAATCTTGACACTCTGTGGTATGTAGCGGGAATGATTGCCGCCTGGGGCAACGCGACCCAAAGTTATCCCACGGTAGTTATCTATAACCCAGCCAACAGCATACGCGATGGCCAACAATACTAGAGACACAAGGGCCACCGGGACAGCAGCCTCAAGGCTACTGAGAACCCAGACTGCGCCGCTTATTATTGCACCCACTAGAAACGTAACTCCCGAAGCCATCTCACGCGCCTCGTTGGGATTTGGGGGACGGGCAGTGCTGCTAACGCTAACTCCACTACTGGCTCTGCCAGGCTCTGCGTAGGGCGCAGCAGAGTCATAGCTTTCCTCCGGCGTTCTCAGCCGAATATAGGTTGTCGCGCCTTCGTGCGGCCAAACTCTCATGGTCAGAACCTCAACGGTCGTCCCGGACAGGCGCGGGTATTCGCTCACCACGCAGAACTCCCCGCCACCGTGGCCCTTTATGTAAGCAAGGTTCGATTTTCGACGACGCTCTGTTATGTCGCCGAAATCCCCAGACATATGGCGCATTACATACTCTTTCGCCTTCTCCGCGGAGACTGTATCCAGGTCTTTCTCATAGCCAGTTACCTTTCCTAAATCAAATAGACTGCTTCTCCTCTTCATCTCTCCTCCTAGAAGCGCCCGGTCACGATCCCTCCGGCAACAACGCCATCGCCCGACCTGGCCCACCGGAGGAGCCGGAGATCTTGACGGGCATAAAGACGAAGTACGACCCGCGCACCGGCAGCCCCGAGAGGTTGGTCAACAATTCGACGTAGCGCATCCCGCGCCCGAGTCCTTCCTGGTGGACGGGCACGCCGTCGTGGGCGCTGCCGATGCTCGGGGCGTCGATGCCGATGGTCTTTACGCCCTTCTCGTGCAGGTAGACGGCGGTCTCCGGCGAGGGGGCGGGCCATCCAGGATGCCTCTCCGTGACCAGAGAGCCACTCAGGTACTTCTCGCCCTCCTCACCTTCGACGTAGTACCGGTCCCAGCCGGTCCTGAACAGGACGACCTCGCCCTCGACGAGCCCGCCGTGCTCCTCCTCGAAATGGCGGACGTGGTCAGGCTCGATAAACGGGCTGACGCCGGGTCCGCCCTGTCCTGACAGGAAGCTCACGTCCACGACAACCGCCGGTCCCATCAGGTCTTCGAGGGGCACCTTGTCGCCGGTCTGGGCGCCGAGGTCGCTTGCCAGGGGCAGGCCCGAGCCGGGGGGCGGAATAAAGTGGGTGGGGGCGTCGAAGTGGGTGCCGCAGTGCTCGTCTATGACGAAGAAGTTGGTCTGGTAGGGGGCGGTGCTCTTTGTCTTTCCGGTCGGCCCGTCGACCTCGGCGAACCAGTTCCAGTTGTGGTGGGCGAAGGTCATGTGGCCTGGCCAGGTGCCGGGCAGCCGCTCGGAGACGGTCACCGAGAGATCGACGACCTTTAGGGCGGACAGCGAGCTGAGATCCAAAGCTCCTCCTTCTAGTTTCTCCTCGGCCGTTCGGGCGTTGGGCCGCGGGGACGGTTCGCGAACCGCCCCTACCGATCGCCGCGATATCCAACGGTTGGTTCGTACCACGCTCCTACCTCAGAACCCACCGATGGACCCGTCGGCGTCGAGGCGGAGCTCTTCGGGGCCGGAGACGACCTCGGCGTCGGAGTTCGCGAGCGCCTCCTCTACGAGGTTCTCCGAGACGTAGAGATGCTCCAGGTGGAGGGTGTTCGGGATGCGCACGAAGCGCGTCTCCTCCGGCGGGACGCCCCAGTTGCAGCGGACGGCCGTCTGCAGCGCCTCCTCGTCGGTGGAGAGGACCATCGGGACCTTGGCGCGTTCGACGAAGGTACTGGTGATGACGTTGGCATTCATGGCGTTGCGGTCGATCTGCCCCACGAGCCGCTCGGTGGTCAGGTCGGCGAGGCCCACGCCCAAAGCGTTGCCGTGCGACTCCTCGCTCACGTCGCCGACTATCAGGTACTTCACGTTGGGCCTCTCGGGCTCATCGACGCCGAGGATGCGGAAGCGCCCGATCACGTTCGTGTCCATCCCCGTCCCCGAGTAATTCTTGCCCAGGGCGTCCACGTAGAGGATGTCTATGTCGGAGACGGGAAGGACGGGCATCATCCCCATGTACTCGCGTAGCAGCTCGCGCTCGCGGTTGGGGATCTCACGCGTCGGAATAGCCTCGATGGTCGCCGGCTCGTCGTAGGCGTTCTCGACGATGCCGACCCCGAACAGGACGTGCCCGGAATTCATGACCTCCTCGCCGACCTCGACCATGAAGTCCCGGATGCCCTCCACACCATAGCCGTGCAGGGCGAGCGCCTGGGCGTGCTTGCCGAGGCCGATGGAGGCCATCTTCAACAGCCCGCTCTCAACCTCGGCGCGGAAGTCGGTGTGGGCCTTGATCCTGTTGACCACCACCACACCGTCGGCCTCCGAAGCGATCCTGTCCATAAAGACCGGGATGCCGCGGTCGGTCTCCCCGATCTCGACCGTCTCCATAGAAGACCGGATCGGTGCCCCGCAGGATTCTTCGGTGACGCCCAGGGAGGCCAGGATCTCGACCTGCCCCTCCGCCGTCGCCCCACCGTGGCTCCCCATCGCCGGCACGATAAAGGGCTCGGCCCCCATCTCCTTGAGACCTTCGATCACGGAGCGCAGGATCTCGTCTATCCTCGCGATGCCGCGGCTGCCCGCCGTGACCGCCACGCTCATGCCAGGCCTGACGGCGGATGTGATCTCTTCTTTTCGCAGCTCTCCGCGCACCGTGCCTTCCACGTCTTCGACGCGGGGACGGGGAAAAGTCTGCTTGACCTTTACGACCTTCGGAAACCTCAACCCCTGCTCCTTCCGCTCCTACACACGTAACGCACTCTACAGCCCCGAGAAGAAACGCGAGATCCGGCCGTTCGTCAGGTCGGGCCTCTCGTAGTGGACGAAGTGACCCGCCCCGGGCGCCAGTTCCAGCTCGAAGTCGGAGAAGTAGTCCCCGAGCCGGTCGGCCCAACGAACCTTTATGATGGGGTCGCTCTCGCCCCACAGGAAGTACGCCGGCGGCCCGATCTTCGGGAGGTCGGGCGCACCCTCGCGCATCATCTTCATCCTGGCCTCTGCGACGCCCGCGTACCAGTCGAAGCCCCCTTGCAGGTTTCCCGGCCGCATAAAGTTGTCCACCCAGGCCTCGAAATCCTCGTCGAAGGTCCCGGGCTCGTGCGACCAGTGGTCCAGGAAGTGCTTGAGGTAGATCCCGCACGCCTCCCGGCTCGAACCCACGAGGTCCGCGGCCCACGGCTGCTGGTGGAAAGACTGGTACCAGATCTCCGTCACGCTGTCCGGCTCCAGCCAGCGCCGCCCGATCCCCGGGTACACGCAGTTGAAGAAGAACAGACCGCTGACCCTCTCCGGGTACCTCGCCGCGAACCTCTGGGCCACGAACGACCCCACGTCGTGGCTCACGATGCCGAGTTTCTCCAAACCGAGTGCATCGGCGAGGCCGCGCAGGTCCTCCACCAGCTCGTCGAGCAGCCGTCCCGGGGGATCGGGCAACCCCGGCTTCTCCGATTCCCCGAACCCCCGCAGATCCGGGGCGATCACGTCGAAGCGCCCCGCGAGCGGGACTATGTTCTTGCGCCACACGTACCAGAACTCGGGCCAGCCGTGGAGCAGCACCAGCGGCATCCCCGACCCGTGCCGCACGTAGTGCACCCTTATGCCGTTCGCCTCGACGTACTCGCGGTTCCAACCCGGCCCACCCGACGCCATCACCTAACTCCTCTCTTCGGCGCCGGCCAAAGTGCGGGCGAGGTCCAGGGCCGCTTTCAGGCTCGCGTGGTCGGCCTTGCCGGTGCCGGCGATGTCGAAGGCCGTGCCGTGGTCCACGCTCGTACGGAAGAACGGCAGGCCGACGGTAACGTTGACTCCCGTATCGAAGCCCATCAGTTTTATGGGGATGTGGCCCTGGTCGTGGTACTGGACGACGACCACGTCGAAGTACCCCTGCCGGGCACGCATCATCACCGTGTCCGGCGCCCACGGGCCGCTCGCGTCCACGCCCTCTTCCAGTGCGGCTTTGACGGCCGGCCTTATCTTTTCGAGATCCTCCTTGCCGAAGAGGCCGTTCTCCCCGGCGTGCGGGTTGAGGCCGGCTACGGCCACGCGTGGACTCTCCACGCCGAGCTTCTTC
>Ga0136640_10000768_pt1 | contig 12457 bp, 12 predicted proteins | sample AntDrymUQ8642106_2_FD_105498 | JGI IMG/M metagenome (GOLD analysis project Ga0136640, IMG submission 105498) | Polar desert sand microbial communities from Dry Valleys, Antarctica - metaG UQ864 (21.06) | ecosystem: Environmental > Terrestrial > Soil > Desert | place: Antarctica: Dry Valley...
CACGTCGAGGCCCGCGGAGGCGGAAGCCCCCTTCACCTCGGCGATCAGGGTGTCTGCCCCCTTCTCCGCTACGACATCCGCCCGAAGCGCTGGTCCGGACATCCCAAGCCGTGCTGCTCAAGCCACTGCGTGAACGAGGTGAGTACCGCGGCCTCACGATCGACCCGCGGGGGCGGGTTCTCGCCACGGACCACCGCTGCCGCCTCCTGGAAGGCATGACCGGACATTCGAACGGACGCGAGGACACCGAGAGAGCGGACCGGAGGGGCGACGGACTGTCGGCGTGGCAGTGCGCTTCAGGTGTTGTCGGCCGGAGCATCAATGGCTCGGCACACTGACGCAACTCCCTTCCGCTGCCGACCAAAGAGGTAGAGGCTCTCAGTGAGCAGCCGTGAGGAGTCGCCATGCGCGCAGCAGTAGGGGACCGGTTACACGTGCACGGCCGGGTCGTCGGTACGCCCGACCAGAGCTCCGAGATCATCGAAATTCGAGGACGAGACGGTGCGCCGCCGTACCTCGTCCGCCGTGATGACGGGCAGGAAGTGCTCGTGTTCCCTGGGCCGGATGCGTTGGTGGAGCACCCGCAGAGCCAGGAGCGCTGAGCAGGCAAACGGCTTCGGTTTCCGGGGCGGTCCCGGCTCGTGGCCGCCACTGGCTGACCACAGGCCTGTCCGGACCGGCCGCAGCGACATCTGTACATCCACACCTGCATGCGCGTCGCGGCGTGACCGCGCGTCGGATCGTTCGGCGCCGCCGAGCGGCTGAGGAGTACTGACGGGGCCTCCAAGCAGCGCGACCCCGAGTCCTTCACCATCGGTACGGCGACGACGGTCGCCGAGGCGGTGGCACTGCACGAGGCCGGCGTGGATGCCGTCGTGGCGCAGGGGTTCGAGGTGGGCGGGCACCGAGCGACGTTTCTGGCGCCGGTGGAGCAGTCCCTGATCGGGACGCTGGCGCTCGTGCCGCAGGTGGTCGACGCGGTGTCCGTGCCGGTGCTCGCCTCGGGCGGGATCATGGACGGCCGCGGGATCGCGGCGGCCCGCCTGTTGGGCGCGCAGGGCGTCCAACTCGGCACCGCCTTCCTTGCCAGTCACGAGGCGGGGACCGACGTGAGCTGTCGCAGATCGTTGGGGCGAGGCACCACCATCACCCGTGTGTTGACCGGCCGGCACGCCAGGGCGGTGCGCAGCGAGCTCATCGATCAGCTCGAAGCGTCGGGGCCGAGCCACCGGACTATCCGCTGCCGCGGCTGTTCCTGCGGCAGCCCCCGGCATTGGCCGGCCAGGGTGGCGTCATGGCGCGCAGCCAACCCGCGCGCGACATCGTCGCGGCGCTCGACCAGGAAACCTCCGCCGCGCTCGACCGGCTCGGCAGGTAGCGCAGCACGCCGGTGTTCGGTCAATCACGCAACCGGACGTGCTGCCGGTCGAGTTGGGCCACCGTACTGACGCCGAGGAGTTGCATGGTCCGCCGGATCTCGGCGTCGAGGATCTCCACCGCCCGGGTCACGCCCCGCTCGCCGCCGGCCATCAGCCCGTACAGGTAGGCGCGGCCGACCAGGCAGCCGCGGGCCCCCAGGGCCACCGCGGCGACCACGTCGGCACCGGAGAGGACCCCGGTGTCAAGGTAAACCTCGGCGCGGTCACCGACCGCATCCACCACCGACGGCAACTGCTCCAGCGGGGTGGGCGCTCGGTCGAGCTGCCGGCCCCCATGGTTGGACACCACCACCGCGTCGACACCAAGATCCACCACCGCCATGGCGTCCTCGGCGCTGAGAATCCCCTTGACCAGCAACGGGCCACGCCACCGCTCGCGCAACCATGCCAGGTCCTTGAAATTGAGCGCCGGGTCGAACATCTGGTTCACCAGCTCGGCCACCGTGCCCCGCCAGGAGCTCAGCGTGGCAAACTCCAGAGGCTCCGTGGTGAGCAGGTCGAACCACCATGAAGGGTGCATCGCCCCGTCGACGAATGTCTTCAGTCGCAACCGTGGCGGGATGGTCAGTCCATTGTGGACGTCGCGCAGCCGGGCGCCGGCCACCGGGGTGTCTACGGTGAGCATCAGTGCCTCGTAACCAGCCGCCGCGGCACGGTTCACCAGCTCCTCGCTGGCTGCGCGGTCCCGCCATAGATAGAGCTGGAACCACCGGCGAACGTTCGGAGCGGTGGCCGCGAGTGTCTCAATCGAGGTGGTGCCCATGGTGGAAAGGCCGTACGGGATACCGGCACGCTGCGCGACGCGAGCCACGGCGGACTCACCGTCGGCGTGCATCATGCGGGTGAAGCCGGTGGGGGCCAACGCCAGCGGCAACGCCGAACGCGCTCCGAGCATAGTCGTGGAGGTGTCCACACCGGACACATCCCGCAGCACCCGGGGGACGAACTCGACCCGGCTGAACGCCTGCCGCGCGCGGCGCAGACTCAGCTCGGCCTCGGCCGCACCGTCGGTGTAGTCGAACACCGCCCGGGGGGCACGACGGGAAGCCAGTGCCCGCAGGTCGGTGACGGTGGCCGCGCGGGCCAGCCGCCGCGCCACCGGGTCGAGGACCAGCGGCGCCGGCTGCAAGAGCGGCCGCAACTCCGACCAGCGCGGCAACCGGCGGTTCAGAGCTGCACCCCGCGGGTCAGGGCGCCGTCCACAACCAGGTTCGTGCCGCTGATAAAGGACGCCAGCGGGCTGACCAACATTGTGACGGCGTAGGCCACCTCCTCCGGCCGGGCCATCCGCCCGGTCGGGTTGAGCGCCAACGCCGCGGCGTAAAGCTCAGGGTTGTTGTCCCGCACGGAGTTCCAGATACCGCCGGTGAAGTAGACGTTGCCGGGAGACACGCTGTTGGCGCGGATACCGTTGCCGGCCTGCTGGAACGCCAGGCCCTGGGTGTAGTGGATCAGCGCAGCCTTCATCGTCCCGTAGGACGCGGCGGCGAAGTCGATCTCGCGCCCGGACACGCTGGAGACCACGACGATCGAGCCGTTGCCGCTGCGCTCCAAGTGCGGCAAGGCGGCCGACACCACCCGGACCGTGTGCAACAGATCCACCTCGAAGCTGGCCCGCCAGGTGTCCTCGTCCGGCCCGATAGCGAGCGCGCTCACGTTCGGCACCACGATGTCCAACCCGCCGAGGGCCTCCGCGGTGGCGCTCACCCAGGATTCGACCCCTGGCCCGTCCCTGACATCCACCACGGTCCCGATCACCCGTGCGCCGGAACCCTCCAAAGTTGACACCGTGGAGGAGACCTCGGCCTCATCGCGCGCGCAGAATGCGACCGCGGCTCCCTCGGCGGCAAGTGATTCGACAATCGCCCGACCGATCCCCCTGGTGCCACCTGTAACGAGGGCGCGTAGCCCCGTGAGTTGAAGGTCCACGTGTGTCTCCTTGTAGTCCGGGTCAGGCGAGGGTCGCGGCCTGCTCGCGCAGGTAGCCGTGCATACCGCCGTAGGCGTCCCCGGCGGGCAGCAGCCTCTTGGCCACCTTGGTCACGGCGCTGTAGTTGACGTCGCAGACGTTGGCCAGCGGTGACTCGCTGATTTGGGTCAGCACCTGGTAGGCGTCCAGACGGTCCAGACCGTACAGCTCGTGCAGCCAGGCGATCATGCCGACCTGGCTGGCCCGCCACGCATCCTCCAGCGGTCGCGCAGAGCCGACCACCGCATAATGGCTGTCGGACTCGATCCGCGGCCACTCCGGCGCGCCACCCTTGATCAGCTCGACGATGAGGGTCACGTTCATCGCGCCCTCGACCGCGGTGCCGCACGACTCCCCCTCGCCCTGCCGGTAGTGCCCGTCACCGACGGAGAACAGCGCGCCGTCGACGTTGACGCCGAGGAAGCAGGTGGTACCCGCGCGCAGCTGGGGGGTGTCCATGTTGCCGCCGAACTTGTCCGGCACGAGGGAGGAGCGCACCTCCCGGCCGGCCGGGGCCACCCCGACCGTGCCAAGCATGGGCTCGACCGGGAACTCAAGGTGCAACTCGCTGCGTAGCGCCTCGAAGATCACTACCTGCCGCTCGCGGTCGAGCTGGTAGATCCAGGTCAGCTCGGGCAGCGGTTCGTTGAGCAGCGCGGTGCGGTCGGTGCCGGTCAACGCGCCGAACAGCGGGATCGTCGCCGACACGGCCCAGTCGCGCGCCGGCTGGAGATCGACGAAATGCAGAGCCACGGTGTCACCGGGTTCTGCGCCCTCGACGTGGAATGGGCCGGTCTGCGGGTTCACCTCCCGCATGTCCAGCTTCTCGCTGGGCAGGTCGGTGGGACGCTGGAGGCGGCCGCTGAACGCGTCCTCAGTCCACAGCTGGAGCACGGTCCCGGGTGCGACGCGGCGCACCGGCGCAACGCCGCCGAAGGTCCACGCGTACTGCTCGCGCCGCGGAGTGAACTCGACGATCTCCATCGCAGCGCCTCCATGGTGGCCGGAGCTGATCCTCTGCCGAGCGCGGCTGCTGCGCAACCCTAACTATCGCCTGCTCGCAGGATCCTCGACCTCCTCGACGCCGCCCGAATCAACCCACCCATTACCCAGACTGAAAGATCAAGAACAGGAGCCCATCACCCCAGCACATAACTCCTGCTGGCTAAAACCGCTTTTGAGGTGACGCCCTTCCTCCGGACAGTGGTCCCTACGGGACGATGTCTCGAGATTGGAGGTCATGGATGGGCAGGTATCGGAAGTTCACGCCAGAGTATCGCTGCGAGGCGGTGCGGTTGGTAGTCGAGACGTCGCGGCCTATCGCCGAGGTCGCCCGTGAGCTTGGTGTCAATGAGGGCACTCTCGGGAATTGGGTAACCATGTACCGGCGGGAGCACCCGGTGGCGGAGCAGCCGCTGAATATGTCGGACCGGGCGCGGCTGCGTGAGCTGGAACGGGAAAATCGTGATTTGCGGATGCAGGCGGAGTTCCTGAAAAAAGCAGCGGCCTTCTTCCGCAAATCCCGTAGCCAAAGAAGACCCGCCGCCTCGCTCACGGTGGCTCAGGGTTTTCGGCAGCTACCGAGTGCGGTGCTCCTGGCCGCCAACGGCGTCCGAACCCTACCCCCCGAGGAACCCCACCAATGACCCCATGAGCACCTTCAGCGGCGAAGAGCCGCTTATCCGTGCTCACGGACTTTCTGTGCCAGGTTGGGATCGTGAAGTGCTCACGCTCGACGGCCGACGAGCAGCTTCGGCCCCGATGCGCGCCGGCCAACCGCTGCCACCGGGCCTCGCTGGTGTTTCCCAGCAGTGTGTACATCCCCCCAAGGTCAGAGACTCCGCGTCAGACAGCAACGGCACGATCCCCCACCTTCGGATGCCACGGCGCCCGCTCGCGGACGAATTTCAGCGGGGCATCGACCCGTACGTACAGTGCGGTCGCAAGGGTATCCAGGTCGGCGTCCACGACGAGCTCCCTTGAGCATCAGGTCGCCTTGACAGGCATCGTCGTTGCCATCATCACCTGGTCGCTCGGTTGGCAATCCTTCTCGACCCCGCAAGGGCGCTCCCCGAATCCGAATTGTTGGGGGTTTTCGCGTTTTATCTCTAGGGTGGTAAGCGGTATCTCGACTGAGAGTTCGACGACCGGCTGGGAAGGGGCTGGAGGCCGTCCGACCGATGCGCGACGAGATCGACGCCCGACTCCGCGTCCTGCTCGCCGAACCGGGTCCCAGCCGAGAGCTGGTAGCCGTGGCCGGCCAGGGGCGGAGCTGTCCGCTGGCCTACCGCTACCGGCCCGACGACCTGGCCGGGCCGGCGGCGTTCGACTGTCCGACGCTGTACGTGGTCGGCGGCCTGTACGGCAACACCGCCGCCCTGAGCGCAATCCTGGAGCACGCCGGCCAGGAGCCGACCCCGCCGGAGATCGTGTTCAATGGCGACTTCCACTACTTCGACGCCGACCCCGACGCCTTCGCGGCCATCGCCGACGGCGTGTTCGGCCACCGCGCCACGCTGGGGAACGTCGAGTACGCGCTGAACTCGCCCGATTCGGGCCTCGGGTGTGGCTGCGACTACCCGGACTACGTGTGCGAGACCGTAGTCGAGAACTCGAACGCCATCGTCGAGCGCCTCCGCGACACCGCCCGCGCCTTCCCCGATCACCTGGGCCGCCTGGCCGAACTGCCGCGGCACCTCACCGTCGAGGTGGCCGGACAGCGGGTTGGGATCGTGCACGGCGACCCCGAATCACTCGCCGGCTGGCGACTCGCGCTCGAGGCCATGGTCCCCGGCGACCAGGCTGTCCGGGAGCGCACCGGGTGGACAGGGCCCGCGACCAGCGCAGCCACCCTGGCGGACTGGTTCCGTCGCTGCCAGATCGACGTGCTGGCCAGCACCCACACCGGCCTGCCCTATGCCCAGGACATCACCGTCGATGACCGCCCCCGACTGGTGATCAACAATGGTGCCGCGGGGCTGGGCAACTTCAACGACGGCGCTTACGGCGTCCTCACTCGGATCTCCGCCGACACCAGACCGCCCCCGGACAGCCTGTACGGCCGCGTTCTTGGCGGACTGCGCTGCGACGCGATCCCGGTCCGCTACGACCTTCCCCGGGCGGTCACGGGCTTCCTCACCACGTGGCCGGTCGGCTCCCCGGCACATAGCAGCTACTTTGACCGACTCCGCCGCGGCACCGAGCTCGACCTGACCCAGGCGATTCGCCTGGGTTGATGCGGACTCTGGGTGTACTGGCCGGCCCATCCGTCTCTGTTCGGCGCCCCTCCAGCGGTTCCCGCTCGGAGATCCCCAGCGCGGCCGACGTCACCGCGGAGCCCGCGTTCCACGGTGGCGAGCGGGCTCCGAAGCGGTAGAGGCCGATTGGGCGGCGCGGTACCCCGTGCGAGCAGGCATTCCTCGCAGACGTGCCGCGCTGTTCACCCTGCTCGATGCCACCCTGCACTCGGCCCGCGGTCCTGGCCGCTGGACGTGCCACCGGCGGGCGTCCGCGGCCGCGGATGCGGCGATGCCGGACCCGCGGGCCTGACCGCCGCCACCCTGATGGCCGAGTACGGCGTCGACGCGATCACCGTCACCAGGTACCCGGCACCGCGAACTCCCCGCGAGCGCGGATCACCAAGCAGCGCGCTATGTAGGCTCCGGGACCTCGGCATCGAGAACCGGGTGCGGGCCTGCGATCCCCAACGAGCTGATGGGCACCAACGTGTGGGGCCACCAGCTTCGCCGGGCAAGGAGATCGCCTGACTGATGACCTGGGGCACCGGTGGCCCGCAAGGCCGACTGCGAGGCGGTCAGCCCGTCGGCGATGGACAACATCCCTTTGCGGTGCGAGCGGTCGACTTCGGACCAGCTCTCGAACAGCTCGACGATAGCCGCACTCTTGCAATGCCGCAGGCCTTGCATCGTGCCACCGCCCGCGGGCAGGTCCACGCCGACCGGAGCGGCGGCGTGCCCACCAGTCCGCGGTCCGGTCGGCGTCCAAGCCAGGCCATCGACCCCGCGGAGTCACCAAGCATATCGAGGACCCTGTGGCGACTGCGCGCGGGCGGTCAGCGAGAGCACGGTGGAGAAGCACATCTCGATCATCTTCGCCGAGCTCGGGCTTCCCGCGATCAGCGCGGCGGCCGCAGCGTGACCAGTGAGCGGGTGCCCCGCGGGGGCTTGGCCAGCAGCTCGATCTTGGCGATCGACTGGTGGGGCACCACGAGGGCGCGGGGCGGGAGGCGCCCGCCGGCACCCTGGAGCATCTCGTCGTAGCGCTCCGGGTGCGGATACAGGGTGAGGAACTGATCGCCAGGACCGGCCTCGAGCGCGTAGAGGAAGAATCGCTCGCCGTCCGCGAGCGTGATCCGGACCACGGGCTCGTGACCGCCCCGCGAGCTGACGAAGTCGTGGATCCGCTCGAGCAGCGCACGCAGCCAGGGCGCCTGCTCGGCGGCGGACGCTGCGCTCCACGGCGACTCGGCGCGAGCATCCCGCTTCCCGGCCGGCTGCCGCGGGTTCACCAGACGCTCGGGCACGTCGAGGCTGCCGTGCACGATGTCGCCCGCCCGTTCGCGGTACCCGGGCACGAGCAGCGAGGTCACGATCCCGTGCTCGGCCGTCAGCTCGTCGATCATCGGCCAGGCCTCGGCGACCTTCCGGGGCCGATCGATGTACACCGTGTAGGTCGGTCGATGGCTGGCTACGCGGCCGAGTTTGTCGCCGTGGGGCCGTTCGTCGCTGGAGAACCCCCAGTCGCCGAGAATCGTCGTCGCGCCCGCGGCGCCGATCTCCCGCAGCCGCCTGGTCAGCTCGCTGTAGAGCGCACGCCCGTCGACCTCCGCGCTGCGCCGCGTGTAGACCCGGATCGCCTGCCAGACGTCCTGCCCGTGGACCCCGGGCTCGGCGACGCTCGGCGGGGGCTCCAGCAGCTCGCCGTCGTGTTTGACCTGCGCGATCGCCTCGAGGGTCACGACCGGGTCGGCAAGGATCTCCGCGAGATGGGGAAGGGAGCGCCGGAGCAAGTCGGGCGCTCCCACCGAGACGATGATCATCGGTGTGCCGCTGTTGGCCGAGAACAGCCGCGCACGCTGTCGTGCGCCGTGCATCAGCCCGTCGACACCGGGCAGCACGATCGCCCCGGTCGCCCCGTGCTGCTGGAGCAGCGCCGCGGCCTCGCGGTACGCGGGGCGCCCACCCGCTCGTTCGGCCGAGCTGCAGTAGATCGTGAGCTTCGCCGCGCGTCCCGGGCCCGCGGGAAACTCGGCGTCCGCCACGTCCTGGCCGGTGACCAGGCGCGCGTGCTCGAGCGTCACCAGGCCGCGCGGCACCGCACGGTCCACGTCATCCAGGACGGCCAGGATTCGTTCGTGCCGGTCGACGGCGCACGCGAGCAGCGGCAGGTCGGTGGAGACGTCGGGGAAGCGATGGGCGTGGATGCGCCGGTTGACCCCGAACCCCTCGATGCCGCGCAGCAGCGCCGCCGCGACCAGGTCGTGGTCGGCGAGGCAGGCCATCAGGGCGTCGCTCGCCTGCGCCGGCCCGACGCTGACCGACTCGCCGAAGTAGACCGAGAGCTTGAGCGCGTCCTCGATCATCCGATAGCCCCGCCGGCGATCCACCCGAGCCCGGTGGCCGCCAGGCCGGCTAGCATGGACCCGAGCAGGTAGAGCCACACCAGGCCCCACTCATTGTCCTCGCCGAGGCGCTGCGTCTCGACCATCCACGTCGAGAACGTCGTGTAGCCGCCGAGCAGGCCCGTCCCGAAGACCAGCAGCGGCTCGCCCGTCACGGCCAGGCCGGTGAGGAGCCCGAGCAGGAAGCCGCCCGTCAGGTTGACGACGAAGGTGCCGAGCGGGAAGGCGGTCGGCCGGCGCGCGGCGATCACGGCGCCAACGGAGAACCGCGCCCAGGCGCCGACAGCGCCGAACGCCGCGACACCGATCCAGGCGAGCACCCCGGTCACCCGTACCGCCGCCTCCGCGCGACCACGGTCGCGCCAACCGCGACGGCCATGCCCCCGGCGAGGCTGGCGGCCGCGTAGCCAGCCGCCAGCGCCACGTGGCCGTCGTTCGCGAGACCGATGGTCTCGACCTGGAAGGTGGAGAACGTCGTGAGCGCTCCGCACAGCCCGGTGCCGAGCAGGAAGCGCCAATACCGCGTCGGCGACACCATCTCCGTGAGCCGCGTGGTGAGCCAGGCGAGCAGCAGTGCGCCCGCGAGGTTCACCGAGAAGGTCGCCCACGGCCACCGTCCGGGAGCGTGCGGCAGCGCCTCGGCCAAGCCGGCGCGGGCGAGCGCGCCGGCGGCGCCACCGAGCAGGATCGAGACGGTGCGCAGCCGCGCCACGCCCATGCCCGCGAGGATCGCGGCAGGACCGACGCGGCGGGCGACGGCCGCGCTCACCCGAGGCGGCTGCCCGGCCGCGCCGCGGGCGCGCCGCGGACGCCGGGAAGGCGGCGGCGTCCGTTCGGGGACCATGCGACCGGCGGCCCCTCGGCGCGCTCGTCGGAGGAGGCGACCGCCAGGAGCCTGCGCAGCTTGCACGCGACGTGCACGGCGAGCCGCGCCTCCGGATCCTGGAGATCGTCGCCGAGGACGTCCGTGGCCTGCCGCAAGCGATGCCGGAATGTGTTGCGGTGCAGGAAGCACCGGCTCGCGACCTGATCGTGGCGCGGGAAGTCCAGGGCCGCCTCCAGCACCGGGAGCAGGTCGGTCCGGTGCTCGCGATCCCACACGATCAGCGGCCCGAGCTGCTCGTCGACGAAGCCCAGGGCTCCCCCGGCGCCGACCTGCTCGCTCAGGAGGCGCTCGAGCGCGTACCGCCGGGGCGACACCACCGGCCGGTCCTCCTCCGTGTGCGCCACGAACCGGCGGAGGCCCTCGAGCCGCGCCACCTGGGCGCTCAGTCCGGCGAGCTCGACGGCCGCCACCGAGACGATTCCCTGCACGCCCGATGCCGGCGCCGACGTCCTGGCCAGCGCGACGGCGTGCCCGAGCCATTCGGCCAGCCCGGGCCCGTCCTCGCCGACGTCGCCCGGATAGAGCAGCACGATGCGGCCGTCGAACGCGGCGGTCAGACTGCCCGGCACAGCACGCCGGGCCTCGCGCTCGACGGTCTCGACGACGTGTGCGGTCGGAGCGGCGTGGCGCGAGACCAGGATCGCGGGCCAGTACGCGTCGGCTAGGACGAGGCCGAGCTCCGCGGCGTCGCAGCGGGCCTGATGAGGAGCGAGCCGCGGATCGCTGACGACACGGCGGATGAACGCCACCCGGGACGCCCGCAGGAACGCCATCCGATGAAGCTGCTCGGCGACCAGGGCGCAGACCAGCTCGAGGAGGGTGCGCGACTCCATCTCACTCCCCTCCCCGGTGCCGGCCGCGAGGAAGCCGAGCCGCGAGCCGCCATGCGCGATCGGGATGATCGTCCAGCCCGGAGGCGCGAGGAGGCGGCTTCTCGCGCTCGCCGTCGCGACGGCCAGGGCGCGGCGCCCCGTGTCGTCGTCCGGCGCGTACCCGAGCCCCTCCCCCGACGGCCCGGCGAGGCCGAGAGGTCGGCCGAGCTGCGGCTCCGCGGCTGCGATGAGCCGTCCGGCGTCGTCGTTGTCGACGGCCAGGTGAACGAGCGACACCGATGGCGCGAGCGAGTCGTGAACCTTCTCCATGATGTCCCTCCGGCCAGGGCCCGTTCCGGCGCCCCGACCGCAGCCTCGAACTCTCGTTGCACTACGCCCGGTAAACCTAGTGCCTCAGCGCCATGTGCACGATGATGAACCGATCTGGGCGCGGCCCTGCGCGCTTTCCATGCGCCACGCATCCGGTCGCGGGCGCAGGGCCTGGTGACTCATGTCAAGGCGCTGAACCACGTGGGATACACGATCAGGTTGGACCTGTCGGCGGCCAGCGTGCCGTAGGTCTTGTAGGCCAGCTGGGCTCCGCGCAGGGTTGCGCCCCGCTGGAGGACAACGTCGCCCAGGTCGAACAGCTCGTGGTCGGTGAGCCGTGGCATGGCGACTCCTGTCGGAGCTCGGTGGACGGTGTGGTCGGGGTGCTACGCCTGCTGCCCGGCGTCACCGTCGTCGTCGTCGTCGTCGAGAAGTTCCACCCGGTCGCCCAGGGAGACCTCGCCGGGCTGCTCGACGGTGGCGTACATGCCGAGAATGACGGCCCCGTTGTCCGGCAGGTGCGCGACCGGCGTGCTGAGGTCTGTGGCGAGCCCGCCGCGGTAGCGCACGATGGCCTTGAGGGTGTTGAAGTCGACGACCCCGCTGTCGGGGCTCTCGTTGGTAACCACGCAGCGCGGGACGGGACCGACCACCTGCAGCGTTGCCCCGCCCAGCCGCACCCGGTGGCCGGCCCAGGTGTCCTCCTCGTGCACGTCGCAACCCTCGACCTCGACGAGCATCCGGAACCGTCGGTGGTCCAGCCGCCCGCCGTCGGGAGTGACGCGGCGCAGGTGCTCGAGAGTCGCCGTGGAGATCAGCGTGACCGGGTGCACGTCGACCGCGTCACCGGGGCGGTCCACCGCCACTAGGTGCACCTCCTCGCCGACGAAGTCGGAGAGAGCAGCCGACCAGGCTCCCACCACAAGGTGCCCGTTGACTTCGCGCCCGTAGAAGTCGGTGCGCACCGCTTCCCCCAGCTCGGTGACCCGGTCCTCGACGGGTGGTCGGTCAGGGAATTGCAGGCTCAGATGCTGGTCGTCGGCACCGAACTCGGCCGCGAGCCGCACGAGTGGCCCGTGCTGCTTGCCGTTGAACAGCCGACGCTGCACGTCGACCAGGTAGAACCGGCGGTTGTCCAGCACCCCGTTGCGGGCGACCGTCAAGGTCGCGGGGTGGTGCAAGGCGGTGCCCTTGACCGGGGTGGTCGAGAGGCGTGAGACGAATGGCATGGCTCTCTCCCTCCACGAGGCGCTGGGTGTCTGGACCCGTAGCCCGGCCGGTGCGCACCACCTAACACGTCAGTGCCGGTGGCCGTCGGAGCGGGGAAGCCGACGTCCGGGCGGCGGGCCGGTGATCACCGGTTCACCGCTGCGCGCGCGG
>Ga0136640_10000769_pt1 | contig 12456 bp, 13 predicted proteins | sample AntDrymUQ8642106_2_FD_105498 | JGI IMG/M metagenome (GOLD analysis project Ga0136640, IMG submission 105498) | Polar desert sand microbial communities from Dry Valleys, Antarctica - metaG UQ864 (21.06) | ecosystem: Environmental > Terrestrial > Soil > Desert | place: Antarctica: Dry Valley...
ACCGGTGCCCAGGTGGCGGCGCCTGGTGGCGAACAGCGCCGCGGTGTGCTCAGCGATCACCGCCTCGGCATGGCGACGCATCCGCTCAGCCGCGACGATCGCATCAACATGCTCCGCACCGTTGCGCTGCTCAAATGTTCCCACCCGGCCCGTGGCGTCGAAGTCATGCGCGGCCAACACCGCCGGCAACTCCACGACGGCAACGTTATCGAACATGTGTCCAGTATCGCAGACCCGACCGACAATACTCATTCTTCGCGACGAATGTGGAAAAGAAGGTGAGGCGAGCCAGCCGTTGCGAACGCAGACGCCGGAGATCGTGTCAGGGGCGGTCGCTCCGGAACCGGCTGTCGGCCGTAGCCGCAGGCTCCACGGGTAGCCTGGGGCTGTGCACTCAGCTCTGATCCGCTACCGGGTGATGGCCACCGTCGTGGGCGTGCTGTTGATCGTCCTGATCGTGATCGGCGTGCCGTTGAAGTATTTTGCGGCCGAAGGGACCGAGCCACAGCAGATCGGTGAGTTCATCACCACCTACCTGGGTACGGCACACGGGTGGCTCTACATGATCTTCCTGGTCACGGCGGCCATACTCGCGCGCACCGCACGCTGGTCGATCCCGTTCACGATCCTCACCCTGCTGTGCGGGACCATCCCGCTCGTCAGCTTCTGGGCGGAGCGCAACGCGACCCGAAGGACGCGCGAGATCATGGCGGCCGAGCCGGCCCCGGTCTGAGGCGTTGGACTCGACAGCCACTTCAGGCGTACGGCACGGGCCGCACCCCGCGACTCAGGACGGCTCGACGGGGTTGATCTTGGTGGTGCCGCTGGAGTTGCTCGGGTTGGTCTCGTCCATCGCGGTAGCGCCGGTCGCCGGTGGGGCGTCAGCGGAGTGCTTGGGTGCCTGGGTGCTCGAGGTGCTCGAGGTGCTCGAGGAGGACGGGGCCGGCCGTACCGGCGGGGTGTAGCTGCCCCCGCTCGAGCCGGCGGTGACCTTCTTGGCGACGAAGGCGACAGCGCCACCGAGGCCGAGCAGCAACAACAGGTTACGGAACCGATGCGTCTCGGGCGGGTCGACGAGCGGAGTGTTGGCGAGCCTGGTCTTGCCCAGCCGTGTCCTGCCGAGTCGCGATGCCACGGCGGGCACCGCGGCGGCGCCGGCCGCTGCGACCTTGGGCGCGACGTTGTCCCGAGCGTCGCTCAGCCTGGTCGCCCCGGCAGCGGTAGCACCGGCGACGGCAGGCCGTACGGCGTCGCGAGCGTCGTAGAACCTCGGCGAGACCGTTTCGCGCGCATCGGAGAGGCGCGGACCCACCGTCCCGGCCGCCCTGGCTGCCAGATCGGACGCGTCGTCCCAGAAATCAGCGGCCCGGTCGAGCACGACATCGGTCTTGGACTTCTTGCGGAACAGTGCCATGGTGCGTCTCCTCGTGATGCAGCTTTGGTGCACGGTGCACCGAGTAACGGTAGGTAGGCCCCCACCGTACCGACACCGGCGCGGGCTTGCGCAACGAGGGCGTGGCAGGATCGGGGGGACAACAACTCATCGGAAGGACCACCGTGGCCGAGCAACTGTTCGCGACCTTGAAGACCAACAAGGGCGACATCGTCATCGAACTGTTCCCCAACCATGCGCCCAAGACGGTCGACAACTTCGTGGGCCTCGCCGAAGGCACGAAACAGTGGAAGGCCACCCCGTCAGCGCAGCCGTCCACCGAGCCCTTCTACGACGGGCTCACCTTCCACCGCGTCATCAAGAGCTTCATGTTGCAGGGCGGCGACCCGCTCGGCACCGGCACCGGCGGCCCCGGCTACAAGTTCGGTGACGAGTTCCACCCGGACCTGTCCTTCGACAAGCCGTACCTGCTGGCGATGGCCAACGCCGGACCAGGGACGAACGGCTCCCAGTTCTTCATCACCCTGGCGGCGACGACCTGGCTCAACCGCAAGCACACGATCTTCGGCGAGATCGCAGACGCCGACAGCCGGGCCGTGGTCGACGCCATCGGTACGAGCGCCACCGACGCACGCGACCGTCCCGTCGACACTGTCGTCATCGAGCACGTCGAGATCGACCGACGCGGCTGACATGAGCGGCCAGCCCGCCGACGGCGCCGGACCGGGTCCGTTGGCGCCGCACTGCTACCGCCACCCCGACCGCGAGACGTACATCTCGTGCCAGCGCTGTGGTCGACCGATCTGCCCGGACTGCATGCGGCCGGCGTCGGTCGGATTCCACTGCCCAGAATGCGTGTCCGAGGGCGCCAAGTCGATCCGCCAACCCCGCACGATGGCCGGTGGCCTGCTACCCGGCCAGGTCGGGCGGGTGACGATGGTGATCGTCGCGATCAACGTGGCGATGTACGTCCTCACGATCGCGACCGGCGGCAACAACGCCCGTTTCTTCGAGTGGGGCGCCATGTTGCCCAACTCCGCGGTCGGCAGCTCAGGAGTGGTGCTCACCGGCGTGGACGACGGTGGCTACTGGCGCCTGCTCACGTCGGCGTTCCTGCACGAGAACCTGCTCCACATCGCTTTCAACATGTACGCCATCTACGTCTTCGGCCCGATGCTCGAGCAGCTGTTGGGACTGCGGCGCTTCATCGCGATGTACCTCACGACCGCGGTCGCCGCATCGGTCGCGGTCTACATCCTCGGTCCCGAACGCGGTCTGACGATCGGCGCCTCCGGTGCTGTGTTCGGGCTGTTCGCCGTCGCCCTGATCCTGCTCGTGCGACGAGGCGAGGACGTACGGTTCCTGCTCGTGCTGCTCGCGATCAATGCGCTGCTGAGCCTGCGCGGCGGCATCAGCTGGCAGGGACACCTTGGTGGTTTCGTCTGCGGCGCACTGCTCGGGCTCGCCTTCGCCTACGTCCCACGCAACCGTGCCACGGTCGTCCACGCGCTCGTGTTCGCCGCCGTCTGGGTGCTGCTCCTCGCCGGCCTCGTCGTACGCACGGCGCAGCTCACCACCTGAGTCGGGCGGGACATTAGCGGCTTGCGCGAGTCACACACCTGTGGTTCTCCACACTGGGGATAAAGCCTGTGGAGAACTACACTGCTGTGACTCTCACTCCCACTTCATGCTGAAGCCGAAGGCCGCCACGATGAAGCCCATGCCGACGACGAGGTTCCAGTTGCCGAGCTCTTTCATGTAGGGCATCTGTTCGCCTGCGGTGTAGAACACCACGATCCAGATGAGCCCGATCACGGCAGAGACGAGCATCGCCGGAGCGGCCCATCGATTGCCGATCCGCTTGGGCTTGACCGGCGTGCGACTGACCTTCGCCGTGGAGTCCTGCGCTGCCTTGGCGGGGTTGCCCGACCGGGCGGGCGACTTCGCGGGGCTGCCCGACCGGGCGGGCGACTTCGCGGGGCTGCCCGACCGGGCGGGCGACTTGGCGGGTTTGGGCTCGTCGGCCGCCGGCTCGCTTGACTGTGGATCGGACACGAAGAACACCTCACGCTCTGCCCGTCACCAGTGCGCGACGGATTCGGGTACAGACGTCGGCTAGCCTAATAGGGCACCTGGCTCCACAGGTACTCGGCGTCTCCCACCAGCGTGCGCCGGCGGAAGAAGCGGGGTGACATCGCGATGACCGAACCCGAGGGCGGCTCCTCGCGCGCACGCCCCAGCATGCGACCCGGCACCCGCCGCCGGAGCAGCTGGCGCCTGGTCGTCCCCGCCATCGCCGCGATGGCCGGCATGCTGTTCACGATGAGCGCGCTGAGCGCCGACGGCGGTGACCTTCGACCCGCCGCCACCGACCTCAACGAGCTCGTCGGTGACCGGGCCGATCGCGTCGAGACCATGCGGACCGCCGCCGGGGACCTTCGGGATGAGATCGACGCTCTGTCCGACAGGGTTGACACCAAGACCCTCGCGCGAACCAGGAGGCAGCTCGACGACCTGCGTCCCCTCGCCGGCTTCACCGAGGTGACAGGACCCGGCCTTCGGGTCTCGCTGTCAGACGCCCCCCGCGACCTCGACGTTCCCGGTCTCGACCCCAACCTCCTCGTCGTCCACCAGCAGGACATCCAGGCCCACGTCAACGCGCTCTGGACCGGCGGCGCGACCGCCATGACGCTGCAGGGCCAACGCCTCATCGCAACGACCGGCATCAAGTGCGTCGGCAACACGGTCGTGCTCGACGGCGTACCGTACGCGCCGCCGTACGTCATCGAGGCCGTGGGCGACCCGGCGACACTGAAGTACGGGCTGGCGACGTCGAGCGCGGTACAGACCTACCAGCAGTACGTCAGCCGTTACCAGCTCGGGCTGGCGGTCCAGGTGCGCGAGCAGGTGGTCGCACCGCCGTACGCCGGGACGGTCGACCTGCAGCACGCGACCGCCGTTCGCCCCTGAGCTGGTCTCAGTCGTCGCCGCCTGCGCCGAAGTCATCCCCGTCCGGTGTGGGCAGCTCCGTCGGCTGCCCGGGCGGCTCGGGATCGCTCGGGTCGGGTGGAGTGGGATCGGTCAGGTCGCTCGGCTCGGGGGGCTCGGGGGGCTCGGGCTTCGCCGAGACGACGATCGTCACGGTGTCCCCGGAGTTCAGCGGAGTGCCTGCGGCGGGAGACTGCCGTACGACCTTGCCGGCCTTCTCGGTCGCCGTCGGGTCTGACACGGGGTCGACCGCAAAACCGGCACCCTGCAGAGTTTTGGTCGCCCTGCGCTCGCCGAATCCGACCACGTCGGGCACCTCGGTCTGGCCCTCGGAGACGGTCACCGTCACGGTGCTCCCGACATCGACCGTCGTAGCGGCAACGGGGTCGGTGCCGATCACCTGGTTGGTGGGCGCGTCGCTCTCCTGGCGCTCGACCTTGACCTTGAGTCCCTGGTTCTTGAGCGTGTCCTGGGCGGCATCCAACGGGACGCCGATCACGTTCTCGACCGACACCTGCTCGGGTCCCTTGCTGACCACGAGGCTGACGTTCGTGCCCTCCTCGACCGGCTCGTTGTTGGCAGGGTCGGTAGAGATGACATCGCCCTTGTCCACGTCGTTGCTCGCCTGCCTGGTGATGTCGGCCGGGACGACGACGAGCTTCGCGGCCTCGAGCTTCTTGATCGCGCCAGCCTGTGACTCACCCCGCACGTCAGGAACGCGTGTGGTCGCCGGCGGCGTAGGCGCGTCAGGGTCGAACACACCGGACAGTGCGAGCCCGGCGCCGGCGATCGCCAGCAGCAGCACGATGGCGGCGACGACCCACGGCCAACGCCGCCTACGCTGCTCGGGCTCGTCCTCGTCGGCGGACGGCTCGGCGGCGGCGGGCGCAGTGGCGGTCGGGATCATGAACGTACCGACCTGCGTGGCGCTCCCCTCACCGGCGAACGCCGGCGCACTCGCGACCGGCATGGTCACCGACTGCCCGGCGATGGCGCGCTCGATGTCGGCGCGCATGTCTGCGGCGCTCTGGTACCTGTCCTCGGCCCGCTTGGCCAGCGCACGACCCACGATGGCGTCCATCGCCGGCGTCACCTCGGGGTTGATCGTCGACGGTACGGCGGGTTCCTCGCGCACGTGCTGGTACGCCACCGACACCGGGCTGTCACCGACGAACGGCGGCCGCCCGACGAGCAGCTCGAACAGCAGGCAGCCGGTGGAGTAGATGTCGCTGCGCGCGTCGACCTGCTCCCCGCGGGCCTGCTCAGGAGAGAGGTACTGCGCCGTGCCCACGACGGCAGCGGTCTGGGTCATCGCCGACGAGGCGTCGGCGATGGCCCGGGCGATACCGAAGTCCATCACCTTGACCTGGCCCGCGGGGGTGAGCATCACGTTGCCCGGCTTGATGTCGCGGTGCACGATGCCCGCCCGGTGGCTGTAGTCCAGCGCGCCGAGGATCTCCGCGGTCAGCTCGAGTGCCCGCTGCGGGAGCAGCTTGCGGCCGTCGTGCATGATCTCGCGGATGGTCTGCCCCTCGACGTACTCCATCACGATGTACGGGGCGGTGTCCCCGTCGGCACCGCCCGCCTCGCCGGTGTCGTAGACCGCAACGATCGCCGGGTGGTTGAGCGCTGCGGCCGACTGTGCTTCGCGCCGAAAGCGAGCCAGGAACGTCGGGTCGCTGGCCAGGTCGGTACGCAGCCGCTTGATGGCGACGGTACGCCCGAGGCGTAGGTCGCGGCCGACCCGTACGTCGGCCATCCCGCCACGTCCGAGCAGGTCGCCGATCTCGTAACGGCCGCCGAGCCGTACGGCGCCGCCGGCGAAGGTGTGTTCGCTGCGCGGTCCCGTTGGCGTGTCCGTCATCGCTTCCTTCCCATGCCTGCTGCTGTGGTGGGGGCTACCTGGGCCATCAGCCCAGCACCGCTTCCATGACCGCCTTCGCGATCGGGCCGGCCAGCCCGCCACCAGAGATCTCGCTGCGCGTGGTGCTCGTCGACTCCACCAGCACCGCGACCGCGACCCGCGGGTCGTCCGCTGGGGCGAACGCGGTGAACCACGCGTAGGGCGGCCGGTCCGGCGTCGACTGCGCTGTGCCGGTCTTGCCTCCGACGTCGATCCCACTGATCGCGGCCGACGCCGCGGTCCCGTTGTCGACCGTCTCGACCATCATCTCCTGCAGCCCCTGCGCGACGGTGCTCGTGGTCGCCTGGCTGAGCTGCTCGGGATCGGCGCTCTCGAGCACCTCCAGCTCGGGCGAGCGGACCGACGCCACGGTGTACGGCGTCATCAGTGCCCCGTCATTGGCGATCGCCGACGTGACCATCGCCATCTGCAACGGCGTGGCCGCGACCTCGAACTGCCCGATCCCGGTCTGCGCCGTCTGCGGCGCATCGAGCTCGACGCTGGAGTCTGAAGTGACGCGGCTGGGCGCGAACGGCAGCTCGTCGAGGTAGTCCTCACCGAACCCGAACGCATCTGCCTGCTCGGCGAGCTTGGCGGTTCCGACCTTCTCGGCAAGCCCTCCGAAGGTGACGTTGCAGGAGACAGCGAGCGCTTGGGACAAGGTGATGCGCTCGCCCCCGCAGTCCGAGCCACCCTCGTTGCGCAGCGTGTAGGAGATTCCCGGGAACGACAGTGTCGTACCGGCGTCGACCATGCTGTCGGGCTTGAGGCCGAGCTCGGACATCGCCGCGGCGGCGGTGACCATCTTGAAGGTCGACCCAGGCGGCAACGTCAGCTGCGTCGTGCGGTTGAGCATCGGCTGGGCATCGCTCTTGGTGAGCTGCTTCCACGCGTCGCTCACCTGACCGAAGTCGTGACCGGCGAGCCGGTTGGGGTCGTACGACGGCTGGTTCACCATCGCCAGCACGGCGCCCGTGCTCGGCTCGAGCGCAACCACCGCACCGGACGCGTCAGAGCCCAGGCCGCGCAGTCCCACAGCAGCCGCCTCCTGTGCCCTGCGGTCGAGGGTGAGCGAGATGCTGCCGCCCTTGGGTTGGCGGCTGCCGATCAGGTCGATCACCCGGTTGACGAACAACCGGTTGTCGCTGCCGGACAGGATCGGGTTCTGCGAGCTCTCCAGCGCGCTGCGCCCGAAGGTGTAGGAGTAGAAGCCGGTCAGGTCGGCGTACAGCTCGGGCTCGGGATAGCGGCGCTGATACCTGTACTCGTCGTCGCTCGGCACGCTCTGGGCGATAGGTTTGCCCTCGACGAGGATGGCGCCGCGGTCACGGGAGTACTCCTCGTCGATGACCCGCTTGTTGCCGTTGCGCGCGTTGAGGCTGTCGGCGGAGACGAACTGTAGGTAGTTGGCGTTCATCAGCAGGGCGAAGAAGAGGACGAGGCAGCCGATCGCCATGATCCGGATCGGACGGTTCATCGGATCTTCACCACCTGGGTCGCGTCGTCCTGCTCGAGCTCCACGACGGCGGGCGCCGGGCGGCGGCTCTGGTCGCTGATCCGCAGCAGCAGCGCGATGATCACCCAGTTGGCCAGGATCGACGAGCCGCCGTACGACAGGAACGGCGTGGTTAGTCCGGTGAGCGGGATCAGCCGGGTCACGCCGCCGACGACGACGAACACCTGCAGCGTGATCGAGACCGCCAGGCCGGTCGCGAGCAGCTTGCCGAAGCCGTCGCGGCACACCAGCGCGACCCGCAGCCCGCGCTCGACGATCAGGCCGTACATGAGCAGGATCGCCATCAGGCCGGCGAGTCCGAGCTCCTCACCCATCGAGGCGATGATGAAGTCGGAGTAGGAGAACGGTGTGATGTCGGGGCTGCCCTGGCCGAGCCCGCTGCCGAGGAGGCCGCCGTTGGCCATCCCGTACATCGCCTGGATGATCTGGTAGTTGGCGTCGGGATCGGCGAACGGGTGCAGCCATCCGTCGACACGGAACCGCACGTGGGAGAAGGCGAGGTAGCCGACGTACGCACCGGCGCCGAACAGCAACGAGCCGACGACGAGCCAGCCAGGTCGCTCGGTGGCGACGTAGAGCAGGACCACGAACAGGCCGAAGAACAGCAACGACGACCCCAGGTCGGTCTCGAAGACGAGGACGCCGAGACTGAACAGCCACGCGAGGAGGATCGGACCGAGGTCGCGCCCGCGCGGGAGGTCGATCCCCAGGATCCGGCGGCCCGCGAGCGCGAGCGCGTCCCGCTTGACGACCAGGTAGCCGGCGAAGAAGAGGGCGAGGCAGATCTTGGCGAACTCGCCGGGCTGGAAGCTGAACGGCCCGAGTCCGATCCAGATCCGGGCACCGTTGATGTCCTTGCCGAGGCCGGGCACGAGCGGCAGCAGCAGCAGGGCGATCGCGGCAAGCCCGAACGTGTACGTCATCGCCTGCAGCTTGCGGTGGTCGCGGACGACGATGATCACCACCACGAAGAGCGCGATCCCGAGGGCGGTCCAGATGAGCTGCTGCGTGGCGAGGGTGTCAGCGTCCGGCCCGTCGTTCTCCAGGTTGGCCAGGTCGATCCGGTAGATCATCGCCAACCCGAGGCCGTTGAGGGTGATGACGGTCGGTAGCAGCACCGGGTCGGCGTACGGCGCCACCCACCGCACGATCAGGTGCGTGACGAGGGCGGCGCCAACGAGTCCGGCGGCGAGCTTGTAGACGAACGCGGGCACGCGTCCCTCGACGCCGATGCCGACGGCGCAGTAGGCGCCGATGCAGATGACCAGCGCGACAGCGAGCAGGATGAGCTCGGCACCGCGGCGCTTGCGGGGGACGAACTGCGGCGTCCGGCTCGTCGCCTGGGGCGTGCGCAGACTCATGACGCTCCCTCGCACTCGCTGCCCGGGCGGGCAGCGGCCTTGGGGTCGGCGCACCGTCCGGCGAGCTCGCGCAGGCTGCTCACCGACGCGCGGGCGTCCTGCAGGTCCGACGACTCGATGCCGGCGACCACCTGCTCGCGACGGAAGGTCGGCAACGCGTCGAGCTCGATGTCGGACACCTCGTACACCGACCGCAACGACAGGCCGGGCACATCGTCCTGCACGCCTTGGTAGACGGCGACCTTGCCGTCGGACGCGGCGACGAAGTACTGGTTCTGCGTCCAGGAGTAGGACAAACCGCCGGCGACGCCAAGGAGAAGGAGCACCGCCAGGAGGATCATCAACCCTTTGATCCAGCGGAAGCGGCGGGGCTCGCGCGGTGCGTACCGCAGGTGCTCGGGATCGGGCTCGCTCTCGACCTCGCCGTCAGCGATGCCGGGGTCGTCGGACTCTTCTGCGTTGACGCCGCTTGCGCCGCCGCCCGCCGCGTTGGTCGTGCGCGGGCGGGACTGCTCCGAGGCAGCACCGACCAGCATCGGCTCGCCGTCGGCGGCGGCGGCCAGATCCTCCTGCGGATCGTCTGCAGCGACGACCTCGGCGATGACGCAGGTGACGTTGTCGTGGCCGCCGCCGGCCAGGGCTCTGTTGACGAGCTCGACGGCGGCGATGTCGATATTCTCCAGCCCCAACGCCTCGCGGATCGACTCGTCGTCGATCATGTCGGACAGCCCGTCGCTGCACAGCAGGTAGCGGTCGCCGGGCTGCACCTCGACCATGTCGAGGTCGGGCTCGTTGTCGTCGGCCCCGAGCAGCACCCTGAGGATCAGCGAACGGTGCGGATGGGTGCGCGCCTCGTCGGGCGAGATGCGGCCCTCGTCGACAAGGCTCTGCACGAACGTGTGGTCGTGGGTGATCTGGATCAGGTCGCCGTCGCGCAGACGGTAACCGCGCGAGTCGCCGATGTGGGCGAGGCCGAAAGCCTGGCCGTCCCACAGCAGCGCGGTCAGCGTGGTCCCCATGCCCTCGACGGTCGAGTCGCCCTCGATGACCTCGGCGAGCCTGTCGTTTGCCCGGTGCACCGCCCCCGCGAGCGCCTCGAGGGGGTCGCCTTCGAGCGGCGCGTCAAGACGGCGGACGATATTCATCACCTCCGACGAGGCGAGGTCGCCTGCGGCAGCACCGCCCATGCCGTCGGCGAGGATGAACAACCGGTCGCTGGCGTACCCGGAGTCCTGGTTGACGGTGCGTCTCCGTCCGACGTCGGTGAGGGCGGCGTACCGGATCCGGAGCGCACCCGTGGGCGCGGTTGACGGTGTGCTGCTGGCCATCGGTGGCGCGCTACTTCCGGAGCTCGACGACGGTCTTGCCCAGACGTACCGGCGTGTCGGCCGGGAGCGGGATGGGTGTGGTGATGCGCTGGCTGCCGAGGTAGGTGCCGTTGGTCGACCCGAGGTCCTCAACGAACCACTGCTCGCCGTTGGTCGCGAAACGTGCGTGCCGGGTCGAGACGTAGTCGTCGTCGAGGCGGATCGCCGCATCGGTGCCGCGCCCGAGGATGATCGGCTCATCGGTCAGCGGCACGCTCTCTCCGGCGTTCGGCCCCTCGGCAATCTCCAGCCGGCGCGGCAGCCCGCGGCCCGGCTTGCGGCCGCGCGGCTGCTTGGCGGGCCGGGCCTTGGACTGCTTAGGCTGCTTCGCCGGTTTCGGGGCGCTCTCGACCCGGGCACCGAAAATGTCCGAACGCACCACCGACACCGCTGACAGCACGAACAGCCACAGGACTGCCAGGAAGCCGAGCTTGATCAAGGTGAGGGTCAGCTCGGTCATCGCTGACCTCCAGACGCGTGCGGGTTGCGTACCGTGACGGTGGTGCTGCCCATCAGGATCTGCGAGCCGTCCCGCAGGGGGGCCTCGCGTACGCGCTGCCCGTCCACGACGATGCCGTTGGTCGAGCCGAGATCGGTGACCGACACGCGAACGGCCGAGTCCTGGATGCTGACCGAGATCTGCGCGTGGCGACGAGAGATACCGGGGTCCTTGATCTGCAGCTCCGCCTCGGAACCGCGCCCTATCACGACACCCGGTGGGCTGAGCGGGTGACGCATTCCGCCGACCTCCAGCACCACCGGTGCGCGGGTGACGGCGGTCTCGGTCATTCGTTGACCCGCGACTGGTGTGATGGCGGCGTTGGCCTTGCCGCGCACGCGGAACCGGCCGGTCGTCAGGTCGTTGCTCTGCTCGAACGCGATCTCGAGTGGGCCGGCGAGGGTGTAGCTCTGTTCGTCGACGTGCCCGCGCACCAGCTGTGTCAGCTCCGAGGACAAGGTGCCGCCGTACGGGGAGAGGCGTTCGAAGTCTTCGGGAGACAGCTGGACCGCGAAGTCGTTGGGGACCAACATCCGGTCCCGGGAGAGCACCTGGGTGTTGTTGTCGATCTCGCGCTGGAGGGCCGCGGCGATCTCGACCGGCTGCACGGCACTGCGGAACGCGCGGGCGAAGGCTCCGGTGACGACGTCCTCGAGTCGCTGCTCGAAGCGCTGCAACACGCCCACGGGACCTCCTCTCGTCGTGCGGTGTCCGCGGGTAGGCGGACGCGCGCGCGACATGGCGCCCGCGACCTCGTGACGATCGTATCGGTCCGCACGCGAACCGTCGGGCCGCGCATGGCCGAACGGGACGACGTACCCGCGGTTCGCCGACGGTCGGAAGGGTCGTATGCCCGCCTGGACGCCCCGATCACGGCTGTTAGACTCGGTCCTCGGTCGAGCCCAGCGGGCTTGACCGGCACGAGTGGTGTTGCGCGCGAGTGGCGGAACGGCAGACGCGCTGGCTTCAGGTGCCAGTGTCCGAAAGGGCGTGGGGGTTCAAATCCCCCCTCGCGCACCGTCGAAGCCCCAGGTCTGACCTGGGGCTTCGTCCATTTCCGGGCGTAGCCTGTGGTTGTGCATTAGCACGGCGTTAGCACCAGCACCTTCGGGAGGTGTTGACATGGCTTGGATCACGAAACGCAAGCGCTCCGACGGCGGTCTCTCCGCGACCGTCGTGTGGCGCCTCGGTGCCGTGCGCGACGGCGCGTATCAGTCGGAGACGTTCAGCGCGGGAACCGATGCGCAGAACCTTGCGCGGGCCGACGGCTTCAAGAAGATGGTCGACGCGGGAGGACAGCGGTGGCCGGACGGCTGGGTCAAGGGCGAGGGCTTTGTCCGCCCGCCTGGCGAGGCTGATCCGCTCAAAGCGCCCCCGCCGTTCGTCGACATCGGGCCGATCGGTCGGCTTACGTCGTCATAGGCACCAA
>Ga0136640_10000771_pt1 | contig 12452 bp, 11 predicted proteins | sample AntDrymUQ8642106_2_FD_105498 | JGI IMG/M metagenome (GOLD analysis project Ga0136640, IMG submission 105498) | Polar desert sand microbial communities from Dry Valleys, Antarctica - metaG UQ864 (21.06) | ecosystem: Environmental > Terrestrial > Soil > Desert | place: Antarctica: Dry Valley...
CCGGTCTGGTCCAGCCCGTAGCGCGCGGCCGCGATCACCACCAGGCCGACTGCCAACGCGATCGCGTTGAAGAAGAAGAACAGCACGTACTCGCGCCTGAAGCCGGTGCGCGCGCGGTGGGAGAACGACCAGTGCCGATGCATGAAGTACGCCGACGTGGCCGAGATGACGGTGGCGATCACCTTGCTCGTCAGCAGTCCCAGGCCGAGTACCTGCGAGCAGAGATTGAATACCGCGACGTCCAGGCCGAGGTTGAAGAAACCGACCGCACCGAACCGCGAGATCTCCCGCAGCAGGACTCGCCAGGTGACGCGCAGCTCCGCCCGTAACCGCCGCAGCGCCGACACGCTAGCGAGTCTACGGGCTCCGATGACGGAGGCGGCGCGCTCGACGCCGTACCGTATCCGCGTGCAGCCGCCGGGGCGCTCGCGGGCGGAGTTCCGTGCGGCGGGTCTTGTCGTGCTGGCGGCGATCCTGTTCGGTACCACCGGTACGGCGCAGGCGCTCGGACCCGACAGCGTCTCGCCGTCGGTGATCGGGGCCGGTCGGATCGTCGTCGGCGGGTTGCTCCTCGCGCTGGTCGGGACCGCCACCGGGCAGCTGCGGGACGGGATCCGGTGGCGGCGCGGGGTCGTGCTCCTCGCCGCCGTCGGCGTCGCCGGCTACCAGGTCGGGTTCTTCGCTGCGGTGGACCGGGCCGGCGTAGCGGTCGGAACCATCGTTACCATCGGCAGTGCGCCGGCCTTCACCGGTCTGCTCGGTTGGCTGGCCGGGCAGGGCCGGCCGAGCCGCGTGTGGGCGGTCGCCACCGCGCTGGCGGTCGCGGGGGGAGCGCTGCTGGCCGGCTCGGGCGGCGGCGAGGCGTCCGCAGACCCGGTCGGGCTGGCACTCGGGTTGCTCGCGGGCGCCTCCTACGCGCTCTACACAGTGGCGGCCAAGCGGTTGCTGGACGACGGCCACCGGCCGGCCGGTGTCATGGCAGCCGCGTTCGGGCTGGGTGGGTTGGTGCTGGCCCCCGTTCTGGTGGCGCTCGGGCCGGCCGCGGTGCGGGCCGAGCCTTCAGTTTTGCTCGTCGTGCTGTATCTGGCCGTCGTCCCGACGGCAGTCGCGTACCTGCTCTTCGCCCGCGGGCTGAAGCGGTTGCCGGCGCCGACGGTGGCTACCCTCACCCTCGCCGAGCCGGTGGTGGCCGGCACGCTGGGGATAGTCGTGCTCGCCGAGCCGGTCACCGCAACACGGGCGCTCGGAGCAGTCCTCGTACTGGCCGGCCTGATGGTTCTTGCCTGGCGTCCGCTTCGCTAGCCTCGCGCTGTGGATCCACGCACCGGGCTGCCCGTGGTCGGCATGGTCGGCGCCGGTCAGCTGGCTCGGATGACGCACCAGGCAGCGATCGGCCTTGGCCAGTCCCTGCGCATCTTGGCCGTCGGTCCGGAGGAATCGGCAGCCCTCGTCGGCGCCGATGTCGTGCTCGGTGACCACACGTCCTACGACGACCTACGGCGCTTCGCCGCCGGCTGCGACGTCGTCACCTGGGACCATGAGCACGTTCCGCAGGAGCACATCCGCAGGCTGGCCGCCGAAGGTCATGCGGCGCTGCCGTGCGCCGACGCTCTGATTTTCGCCCAGGACAAGCAGCTGATGCGGGGGCGGGTCGAGAAGCTCGGCATCGGGGTCCCCGAGTGGGCTCCGGTTTCCACTGTGGACGATGTCGATTCGTTCGCGGGCAAGCACGGCTGGCCGGTCGTGCTCAAGGGGGTCACCGGCGGCTACGACGGCCGCGGCGTGTGGGTCCTGCCCGACGTCGTTGCCGTCGAACCCGTTGTGAGTCAAGGGATTGCACTGCTCGCCGAACGGCACGTCGCCATGATCAGCGAGCTGGCGGCGGTCGTGGCGCGGTCGCCGTACGGTCAGGTGGCAGTCTGGCCGGTCGTCGAGACCGTCCAACGCGACGGGATCTGCGTCGAGGTGCTGGCCCCCGCGCCGGGTCTCGACGAGGGCACCGCGACGACAGCGCAGCAGATGGCGATCCGGTTGGCGACCGGGCTCGACGTCGTCGGAGTGCTGGCCGTCGAGATGTTCCGCACCGAGGATGGGCTGCTCGTGAACGAACTCGCCATGCGACCGCACAACTCCGCGCACTGGACGATCGAGGGCAGCCGGACGAGTCAGTTCGAGCAACACCTCCGGGCGGTGCTCGACTACCCACTGGGGGACACCAGGATGACCGCCCCTGCGGTGGCGATGGCGAACGTGCTCGGCTGTCCCGTGGACGGCCCCGGCATCGACGAGCGGCTGCACCACCTGATGGCACGCTGGCCGGCGGCGAAGGTGCATCTGTACGGCAAGCGGGTTCGTCCCGGCCGGAAGATCGGCCACGTGACGGTGCTCGGCGAGGATGTCGCCGAGGTCCGTGCCGGGGCAGCCGCGGCGGCGGCCTACCTGGCCGGGACGGGGTCGTCGCCGTGAGCGACCGACGGGCTCGGTACGGCGAGACCGTGGTCGGGGTCATCATGGGCAGTGACTCGGACTGGCCGACGATGTCGGCGGCCGCACAGGCGCTCGCCGAGTTCGACATCGGCCACGAGGTCCGCGTCGTGTCCGCGCACCGCACGCCCCGCGACATGGTCGAGTACGCCGCCACCGCGGCCGAGCGCGGACTCGCCGTCATCATCGCCGGAGCCGGCGGGGCGGCCCACCTGCCGGGAATGGTCGCCGCGCTGACTCCGCTGCCGGTCATCGGCATCCCCGTGCCCCTCGCGCACCTGTCCGGCCTGGACTCGCTGCTGTCGATCGTGCAGATGCCCGCCGGCGTCCCGGTCGCCACCGTGGCGGTGGGTGGAGCCCGCAACGCGGGGCTGCTCGCCGTTCGGATCCTCGGTGCGACCGACCCTGAGCTACGCGCCCGGATGGTGCGCTTTCAGAGCGAGCTGGAAGCCGGCGCACGTGCGAAGAGGAACTCCTTAGACTCGTCTCTGTGACCCGAGACTTCGACACCTACCGCCTGACCGACGACCACGACCATGTCCGTGCGGCGGTGCGGGAGCTCTCCGAGAAGGCGATCGCGCCGTACGCCGCCGCTGTCGACGAGGACAGCCGCTACCCGCACGAGGCAGTGGCCGCACTGACCAGGGCCGGCTACCACGCGCCGCACATCCCCGAGCAGTACGGCGGCGCGGGCGCTGACGCCGTGGCCACGTGCATCGTCATCGAGGAGGTTGCCCGGGTCTGTGCGACTTCATCGTTACTGCCGGCCGTGAACAAGCTCGGCACGACACCGGTGCTGCTGGCCGCCACCGAGCAACTCAAGAAGGAGGTGCTGTCACCGGTGGCGACCGGTGAGGCGATGTTCTCCTACGCGCTGTCCGAGCGCGAAGCAGGCTCGGACGCGGCGGCGATGACAACCCGCGCGCGGCTCGATGGCGATCACTGGGTGCTGAACGGGACCAAGGCCTGGATCACGAACGCCGGCGTCTCCAGCTACTACACGGTCATGGCAGTCAGCGAGCCCGGCAAGGGCGCGAACGGCATCTCCGCCTTTGTGGTGCACAAGGATGACTCCGGCTTCGAGGTGGGCGCCAAAGAACGCAAGATGGGGATCAGGGGATCGCCCACCTGCGAGATCCACTTCACGAATTGCGCGATTCCGGCGGACCGGATCATCGGCGAGCCGGGCACTGGTTTCAAGACGGCGTTGCGGACGCTGGACCACACCCGCCCGACCGTCGCAGCGCAGGCCGTCGGCATCGCGCAGGGCGCACTGGACCAGGCCATCAGCTACGTCAAGGACCGCAAGCAGTTCGGTCAGTCGGTCGCGAACTTCCAGGGCGTCCAGTTCATGCTCGCCGATATGGCCATGAAGGTCGAGGCCGCCCGGCACCTCACGTACGTCGCCGCGGCGCGGGCCGAGCGTGGCGAGCCGAACCTCGCCTTCGTCTCCGCGGCCGCCAAGTGCTACGCCTCCGATGTCGCCATGGAGGTCACCACAGACGCGGTCCAGCTTCTCGGTGGCGCGGGGTATACGCGGGATTTCCCGGTGGAGCGGATGATGCGTGACGCCAAGATCACCCAGATCTACGAGGGCACCAACCAGGTGCAGCGGATGGTCATGGCGCGCCAGCTGCTGCGGTAACCAACGCCCAGGACTTCCGCCACATCCGACACAGGGCTTACGCTGCACCTGCCTGCCCAAGCGCCAGGCCTCGCCCCCGGTACGCCGAAGACCGCCCCTGCAAGGACGAGACCATGATCAGAAGCGGGCGGTCGCGGGCAACCCAACGCACGTGACGCCGTACGGCGTCTTGGGGTGAAGCCGCATGCAGCGGCCGGGTCAGCGCCCTCGATCCGAATCCGACAGCTGAAGCTCGCAGGCGTCGAGAGGCCACCTTGATGTCTGCTGCCCTGCCCGCTGCTCCCGTCACGTCCGACCTGCCTCGACGCGGTCGGCACCAAGCACAGCCCACCACATGCACAACCGGAACGCTGCGCCGACACGCGGCCCGCGCGGCGACCGTTCTCCTCGCCGCGACCGCCATCCCGCTCATCGCCGGACCCACCGTCGCCCACGCCGCCACGACCGCCGACTGGGAGCGGCTGGCCGTGTGCGAGTCCGGCGGAAACTGGTCGATCAACACCGGTAACGGCTACTACGGCGGACTGCAGTTCTCCGGCTCCACCTGGAACGCCTTCGGCGGCGGAGAGTTCGCCTCGCGAGCGGACCTGGCCACGCCCGAGGAGCAGATGGTCGTCGCCAACCGCACCCTGCGCGAGCAGGGGTGGAATGCCTGGCCGTCCTGCTCGCGCAGCGTCGGGCTGTACGGCACGCCGACGACCGGCGGTCCTACCGAGCTGATCACCGCCATCATCGACCGCTACAACCGGGAGGGGCTGCGCTCGGTTCTCGGTGCGGAGGTCGGGCTCGAGCAGGGCGACGCCAGCGTGCGGTGGCAGGTCTACCAGCGCGGACGGATGTACTGGTCACCGAGCGCCGGCCCGCACATGATCTACGGCGCGGTCCTGAACAAGTTCCTCGGCGTCGGCGGACCAGCCGCGCTGGGCGTCCCGACCACAGATGAGCTGGGGACGCGTGACGGCGTCGGCCGCTACAACGACTTCGCCAAGAACGCCTCCATCTACTGGACGCCCGGGACCCGTGCGCACACTGTCCTCGGCGCGATCCGCAACGAGTGGCGTCGCCTCGGCGCGGAGCGGGCACTGGGCTATCCGACCACCGACGAGCGCGGCACGTCGGACAACCGCGGGCGATACAACGACTTCAGCCTGCGGGCGTCGATCTACTGGACGGACCAGACCCGTGCCCACGACGTCGTCGGCGGGATCCGGGCCGAGTGGCGCCGCCTCGGCGCCGAGCGGTCGTACCTCGGCTACCCCGTTACCGGGGAGTACGCGGTGCAGGGGGGCCGGCAGAGCGACTTCCAGGGCGGTTACGTGGTCTGGACCGCCGCCACCGGCAGGGTCGTCGCGCGCCCGTACTAGAACGGGCGCGCTCAGAGCTCCTTGAGCTCTGCGGTCGCTCAGAGCTCCTTGAGCTCTTCGGTGACCGCCAGCACCGACTTCTTCGCGTCGCCGAAGAGCATCGAGGTGCGGTCGGCGTAGAACAGCGGGTTGTCGATGCCGGCGAAGCCGCTGCTCATGGAGCGCTTGAGCACGATCACCGAGCGGCTCTCGTCCACGTTCAGGATCGGCATGCCGTGGATGGGGGAGTTGGGATCGGTGCGGGCGGCGGGATTCGTCACGTCGTTCGCACCGATCACCAGCGTAACGTCGGTGCGGGCGAACTCGCCGTTGACGTCGTCCATCTCCTTCTGAACGTCGTAGGAGACGTCGGCCTCGGCCAGCAGTACGTTCATGTGCCCGGGCATCCGTCCGGCGACGGGGTGGATCGCGAAGACCACCTGAACGCCCTTCTCCTCCAGCAAGGAAGCCAGATCTGCCACCGCGTGCTGAGCCTGGGCAACTGCCATCCCGTAACCGGGTACCACGATGACCTGACTCGCATACGCCATCTGGATCGCCGCGTCAGCGGCGCTGGTCGAGCGGACGGTGCGGTCGACACCGTCCGCGGCCTCCGGTGCCAGACTGCCACCGCCGAAACCACCTGCCACGATCGCCGGGATGGATCGGTTCATCGCCTGGGCCATCAGGTTCGTCAGGATCGAGCCCGATGCTCCGACGATCATTCCGGCCACGATCATGGCCGTGTTGTTCAGCGCCAGCCCGGCGGCGGCCGCCGACAGCCCGGTCATCGCATTGAGCAGCGAGATGACCACCGGCATGTCCGCACCGCCGATCGGCAGCACCACGGTCAGGCCGAGGGTCGCCGCCAACACGAGCATCGCGATGATCCACAGCTCGCTGGCCCCTCCGAGGCCGGCCACAACAGCACACCCCACGGCTGCGACGAGCAGCACCGCGTTGACGAGCTTCTGCGCGGCCCCGAGCCCGATCGGCCGGCCCGGCAGGATCTCCTGCAGCTTACCGAAGGCGATGAGCGAGCCCCAGAACGACACCGAGCCGATGATCCCGGCGAAGAGCGTCCCGACGATCACGTACGTCGGCTCGCCCGCGAACCCGTCGGTGGTCCGGAATTCCGACCACGCGATGAGCGCGACGGCTCCACCGCCGACGCCGTTGAACAGCGCCACCATCTGCGGAATGGCCGTCATCTTGACCTGACGGGCCGACGGGACGCCCAGCAGCGTGCCGATCGTCAGACCGAGGCTGATGAGCAGCCAGTTCTGGGTGCCTGGGATGAGCAGGGTGGCGACGACGGCGATCGCCATGCCGACGGCGGCGATGAGATTTCCCCGTACGGCGGTCTTCGGGCCGGTGAGTCCGCTCAGTCCGAGGATGAACAGCCCGAACGCCACGATGTACAGGAGCGGGACCAGCGTGTTCACTTCTCGTCGCCCGACTCGCGCGGGGAACGGGACTTGAACATGCCGAGCATCCGGTCGGTGACCAGGAAGCCACCGACCACGTTGATCATCCCGAATGCGATGGCGACGACCAGGATGACCTGGTCGAGCACCGAGGGATCTTCGATCCGGCCGAGTACGACGATGCCGCCGAGCAGCACGATCCCGTGGATGGCGTTGGTCCCCGACATCAGCGGTGTGTGCAGCGTCTTGGGCACCTTGGAGATGACGGCGAAGCCGACGAAGCCGGCCAGGACGAGGATCGCGAGGTTGGTCAGCAGGGTGCCGTCCATCAGGTCACGACTACTTCCACGGCTCGTCTGCTGCGCGCACCGCTCGCTGCGCGCCTGGCTGCACTGCTCACTCGCTCTCGCCGATCCTGGTGACGCAGCTCTTCGCCAGCACCTCGTCGTCGAAGTCCGGCACCAGCCCGCCGTCGCCGTCCAGCATCAACCCGAGCAGGGCCGCGACGTTGCGGGCGTAGAGCTCGCTGGCGTGCTCCGGCATCGTCGACGGCAGGTTCAGCGGCGAGGCGATGGTCACCCCGTGCCGGACGACGGTCTGGCCCGGTTCGGTCAGCTCGCAGTTCCCGCCGGTTTCTCCGGCCAGGTCGACGACCACGCTGCCCGGGCGCATGCCCTGCACCGCCTCGGCGTTGACGAGTCGGGGCGCCGGCCGGCCCGGCACGAGCGCTGTGGTGATCACGACGTCGAAGCCGGTGATCGCCTCGCTGAGCCGCTTCTGCTGCTCGGCCCGCTCGTCGTCGGAGAGCTCCCGCGCGTATCCGCCCTCGCCCGTGGCGTCGATGCCGAGGTCGAGCCACTGCGCTCCGAGCGAGCGCACCTGGTCGGCCACCTCCGGGCGGACGTCGTACCCGGTCGTCCGGGCGCCCAGTCGCTTGGCGGTGGCCAGCGCCTGCAGGCCGGCGACACCGACTCCCAGCACGAGCACCATCGCCGGCTTCACGGTCCCGGCAGCCGTGGTCAGCATCGGAAAGAATCGAGTGGACTTCTCCGCCGCCAACAGCACCGACTTGTAGCCGGCGACGTTCGCCTGGGAGCTCAGCGCGTCCATGGACTGGGCACGGGAGATCCGCGGCACCGCTTCCATGGCGAACGCCGTGATGCCGGCGGTGCGCAGCTTCTCGATAGTCGCCGGCGCGCTCAGCGGGGCGAGGAAACCGATCAGCACAGCGTCGCTGCGCAGCAGCGCGATCTCCGCCTCGGTGGGCGGGGCGACCTTGAGCACCACGTCGGCCTTCCAAGCGTCGCCTATCTCGGCGCCAGCGGCTCGGTAGTCCTCGTCCGGGATGAGCGCCTCGACCCCCGCGCCGGATTCGACGACGACATCGACGCCCTTGGCGCAGAGCGCGGAGACGATCTTGGGCACGAGGGCGACTCGGCGTTCACCGTCCGCGGACTCCTGCGGAACCCCTACCCGGGTCACCCCACGCACCTCCTGCTCTCACCGGCATCCGGATCACGCACGGACCCGTCGCGGCGGCGAGGTCCCGGTGCCGAGATCATGCCACGCTCCCCGAGTGCCACGTCGGTGCCGGGCCCTGGCGGCCAGGGCGCCGGTGGGGGAGCGCGACGACGACAGACGTGTGAGAGTGTGACACCGTGCCCTGACGTGCGCACTCTTCGTCATCGATCGGTGGAGCGTGAGGGTCGCCGAAGGAGGCCTCGTGTCCACCCGGCTGCGCCTGCTCGTGGCCAGCTTCCTGATGCTGTTCCTCGAGTTGTCGCTGATTCGATGGTTGGGCTCGCAGGTCGTCCACCTGAGCTACTTCAGCAACTTCGTCCTGCTTGGCTCTTTCCTCGGGATCGGCCTGGGCTTCCTCAGAGCGGGCCGGCCGCGCCGGAGTCCGCCGTACTACTCACCGGTCGCCCTCGTCGCGCTCATCGGCTTCATCTCCGCCTACCCCGTGACGGTTGACCGCCAGGACAGCTCTGTCATCTTCTTCACGAGCCTCAGCACCGGAGGGCCGCCCATCTGGGTCACGCTGCCGCTGATCTTCCTCGCGGTGGCCGCGATCCTGGCGGGACCCGGTGAGCTCGTAGCTGACTGCTTCCACCACCTGCCGCGGCTGACGGCGTACCGGTACGACCTGATCGGCTCGCTGGCCGGCATCGTGGCCTTCACCGTCTGCGCCTTTTTGGGTGTCCCGCCGGTGGTGTGGTTTGTCCTCTGCTCCGGCCTGTTCGTCCTCCTGTTCGGTGTGACCGGGCGCCTGGTGTCCACGGGGCTGCTCATCGCGACGGTGGCGATGTTCGGCTATCCGTTCCTGACCGAGGACAACACCTTCTGGTCGCCGTACTACGAGGTGACCACGTTTGAAGGCCCCGATGGGAACAACGCGACGCAGTGGTGGCTGTACGTCAACGGCATTCCGCACCAACGGCTGACCACGGCCGAGACGCGGCTGCTGCAGGAGCCGTACTACGGCGAGCCCTACCGGCGGGTGCCGACCGCTCCGGAGAACATGCTCATCATCGGGGCGGGCACAGGGACGGACGTGTCCATCGCACTGGCGAACGGGGTCGACCATGTGGACGCGGTCGAGATCGATCCGAGCCTGCTCGAGTTCGGTAAGCAGACGAACCCCGACGACGCCTACCAGGATCCGCGGGTCACGACGTACGTCAACGATGGACGTGCGTTCTTGGAGCGAACCGACACGAAGTACGACCTGATCCTGTTCGCGCTGCCCGACTCATTGACCCTCGTGTCCGGCGCGAGCGCCCTTCGGCTGGAGAGCTACCTCTTCACCGAGCAGGCGATGGAGTCCGCCCGCGACCATCTCGCTCCAGGCGGGGCGTTCTCGATGTACAACTTCTACCGTGAGCCGTGGCTCGTCGACCGGCTTGCCAACACCATGGACCGGGCCTTCGGTCACCCGCCGTGCCTGCTTTCTTCCCCGGGGGCCAGCGCGCTCGCCGTCATGGTCGTGGGCCTCACGCCGGAGGACCAGGTCTGCGAGGCGACCTGGTCACCCGGCGCGTCGGCGGTGCCGTCCCCTTCGACCGACGATCACCCCTTCCTCTACGTCAACGACAACGCCGGAATTGCCGGCATCCCGACCGTCTACATTGCCTCGATTGCTCTCATCCTGCTCGCGAGCATCATTGCCATCGGTCTCGTGGGCGGTAAGCAGGTGGCTGGCATGTGGGGCTACCGCGACCTGTTCCTGCTCGGAGCTGCCTTCCTGCTGTTGGAGACGAAGAACGTCACCGGATTCGCCCTGTACTTCGGCACCACCTGGCTCGTGAACGCACTCGTCTTCGGAGGCGTGCTCGTCGCCGTCCTCGCCGCGGTCGAGGTCACCCGCCGGTTCCGGGTGCCGCCTCTTCGTTTGATGTACGTCGTCCTGTTCGGCGGCCTGCTGCTCGCATGGGCCGTTCCCACGTCGTGGGTCCTGTCGTTGCCGTTTACCCTGCGGCTCGTTGTGGCTGTGACCTTGGCCTTCATCCCGATCATGGCGGCCAACGTCATCTTTGCGAAGCGGTTCGAGTCCACCACGAAGCCGACCATCGCGTTCGGGACGAATCTGCTCGGCGCCATGTTCGGCGGGTGCCTCGAGTACCTGGCTCTCGCCACCGGCTACCGGTCACTGCTCATCCTGTGTGCGCTTCTCTACCTTGCGGCGTACCTGCTCATGCCTCGTGCCCCCGGTGGACGGCACGTTCTCGGGGCCGGGCTGGCCAAAGCGGCCGCGTGACCCCCGTCAGGTCTGGACCTGCACCTGTGTCAGCGGCGTGTCGACGAGCAGCTCGGCGCCGGTGGCTGCGCGCACATCCTCGAGGCTGACGCCGGCTGCGAGTTCGCGCAGTAACAGCCCGTCGGGCGTCACGTCGATGACCGCGAGGTCGGTGATGATCTGCTGGACGCAGGCCCGTCCGGTGAGCGGGAGCGTGCACTCCTCGAGAATCTTGTGCGAGCCGTCGCGGGCGACGTGCTCCATCATCACGATCACCCGCTTCGCGCCGTGGACGAGGTCCATCGCACCGCCCATGCCCTTGACCACCTTGCCGGGGATCATCCAGTTGGCGAGGTCGCCGATTCTGGAAACCTGCATGGCGCCGAGGATCGCGACGTCGATGTGGCCGCCGCGGATCATCCCGAAGCTGGTCGCCGAGTCGAAGAAGCTTGCCCCCGGCAGGACGGTCACGGTCTCCTTGCCGGCGTTGATGAGGTCCGGGTCGACGTCCTCGTCGTACGGGTAAGGTCCAACGCCGAGGATGCCGTTTTCGCTCTGTAGAACCAGATGTACGCCGTCGGGTACGTAGTTCGGCACCAACGTGGGCAGGCCGATCCCGAGGTTCACGTACTGCCCGTCGGTCAGTTCCAGGGCGACGCGGGCGGCGAGTTCGGTGCGGGTCAGCGGCATCGTCTCAGCCCTCCGTCGTCTCAGACCGCGGCCGAACGGTTCGCCGTTCGACCTTCTTCCCGTCCTCGCCGACCACCACCACGCGCTGCACGAAGACACCGGGCGTGTGGACGTTCACCGGGTCGAGTTCGCCCGGCTCGACGAGCTCCTCGACCTCGGCGATGGTGATCCGGCCGGCCATGGCGCACAGCGGGTTGAAGTTCCGCGCGGAGAAATCGTAGACGAGGTTGCCGTGCCGGTCGCCCTTGGCGGCCCGGACGAGCGCGAAGTCGGTGACGATCCCGCGCTCGAGGACGTACTGCATCCCGTCGAACTCGCGCACCTCCTTGGGTTCAGACGACGCCGCGACGGTGCCGTCGCTGTTGTAGCGCAACGGGATGCCGCCCTCGGCGACCTGTGTCCCGACACCGCCGGGTGTGTAGAAGGCCGGGATGCCCGATCCACCGGCTCGCAGCCGTTCGGCGAGTGTCCCCTGTGGACACAGCTCGACCTCGAGTTCGCCCTGCAGGAACTGCCGTTCGAACTCCTTGTTCTCCCCGACGTAGGAGCCCGTCGTACGGCGGATCTGCTTCGCGGCAAGCAGTACGCCGAGGCCGTCCCCGTCGACACCGCAGTTGTTCGAGACCGTCTCCAGGGAGCCGACACCACGCTCGTGCAGCGCCGCGATGAGCTGGATCGGCACGCCACAGAGGCCGAAGCCACCAACCGCGAGGGATGCACCCTCCGGGATGTCCGCCACAGCCTCGGCGACGGTGCTCACCACCTTGTCCACGTGTGCCTCCTGGCCGCCGGTGTGTCCGACCGGACTCTAGCCGCCGGCCGTCCGGATGCCCTCGACGTGCACCCCTATGGTGACCGTGACCCGCTCGGTCTCCGCGCGGCGCTGCAGTCTCTGCGGGTCCGGTCGCCGGCAGAGCACCACCGATGCACCGGCGGCCAGCGGCGCCAGCAGCCACGGCAGCGGTCCCCCGTCACGCGCCGCCTCGACGTCGATCAGCAACCGGTCCCCGGCCCCGAGCCCGAGCCGACCCGCGAGCTCTTCGGCTGCGGCGACGACGGTGCGCCCGGTCATGGCCAGGCGGCCCGCCTGCAGGGCGACGGCGTCCGGGTCGATCGGGGAGTACGGC
>Ga0136640_10000772_pt1 | contig 12452 bp, 13 predicted proteins | sample AntDrymUQ8642106_2_FD_105498 | JGI IMG/M metagenome (GOLD analysis project Ga0136640, IMG submission 105498) | Polar desert sand microbial communities from Dry Valleys, Antarctica - metaG UQ864 (21.06) | ecosystem: Environmental > Terrestrial > Soil > Desert | place: Antarctica: Dry Valley...
CATCATCGACGAGGTCAAGACCGCGCGCGCGCGCTTTCCGCATCTCAGCCAGGTCAGCTTCCACGACGACAGCTTCATGGCGATCCCCTACCGCCAGATCGAGGAGTTCGCCGAGCTGTGGAAGGCCGAGCTCGACCTGCCGTTCGCGGTCTACGGCGTGATCCCCAACTACGTCAACCGCGACAAGTTCGAGCTGCTGACGTGGGCGGGCATGAATCGCGTGCGCATGGGCATCCAGAGCGGCAGCCGGCGCACGCTGGAGTTCTACAAGCGGCCCTCACCGCCGGAGAAGATCCTCGCCGCCGGCGCGGTCAACGCCTCGTTCTCGCCGAAGTACCACATCCCGCCGGCGTACGACATCATCACCGACAACCCGATCGAGACGCGCGAGGACATCCGCGACACGCTGCAGCTGCTCTACGACATGGAGCGGCCGTACACGCTGTTCATCTACTCGCTGAAGGTGATCCCGAACACCGAGCTCGAGCAGGCGATGAAGGAGCGCGGCGTCGACATCGAGGAGATCTCGGCGACGTTCATGTCGATTCCGCCGCGCGTCAACAACCTCATGCTGTACCTGCTGTGCATCTGGCGCCCGCCGCCGTGGCTGTGGAAGCGCCTGATGAGCAGGGTGCGCGCGAGCAACGAGGAGCAGAGGCTCTACCCGCGGCTCGGCGCGATCCTGCGCACGGCGTACCTCACCCGCCGCGCGCTGAGCCACCTCTGCAAGATGGACTTCTCCGCGATCCCCGGGCGCTCGGGCTACATCGCCTGGCGCGTGGGCCTGATCGGGCTGTGGCGCAGGCGCTTCACGGCACGCATGCCGCGCCCGCCGCGCCCCGAGCGCGAGATCGCCAAGGACGTCCGCGCCGGGCGCATCGCTGCGTAGGGACGACCGCGAAGGCGCTCAGCTCGTCGACGACGAGGCGGAGTCACCGCGCAGCCTGCCGCGCGACCACGTCGCGTAGGCGCGGCTGCTGGAGCGGTCCTGGTCGGGGTCGGTGAGCTTGATGCCGACCCCGTTGCCCTGCTCCTGGTCGATGAGCCCGACGTACTGCTCCTCGGTCGAGCTCACGCCGATCAGCCGCGGGGGTGGGTCCGCCTGCCAGCGCTCGAGTTGGGCAAGCGCGCGGGCGTGGACCTTGTCGCGCGTGAAGTAGAGCTCGAGCTCTCCTTCGACGGCGTCCGGGGCGTCGCTGCGCACCCAGCCCTGCGGTCCGCACGCCGGGTTTCGGGGATCGTGCCACTCGACGCGCTCCGCGCGGATCGCGACGTACAGGGGCGCTGTGGCGCCGGAGTCCAGCACGGCGCGGATCGTGACGCCGTAGAAGGCGCCGTCCCGTCGCACGAACAGCTCACCCATGCGGCCAGGATAGTGGCGCCGGGGCGGCCGCGGGGTCAGGTTGAGGCCTTCGAGGCGACGTGCTCTGCGAGCGCCGCGAGCACCTTGTCGCGAACGGCCCGGTCGTCGATCAGCCTGCCGGCCCGAGCAGCATCCGGCAGCTCAAGGGCGTCTCGCAGACGCTAGCGTCCCGGTCATGCGCCTGCCGAAGACGCCCTCGATCGCGACGGCTGCGGCTGCGGCGCTGCTGCTGCTCGCGCTGCTCGCGCCCGCCGTCGCGCCCGCCGCATCCGCGGTGCGCGGGGTGCCCCGTCCTTCGATCATCGCCAAAGCGATCCCGTTTCCGGCGAAGCGCAAGCGGGAGATGGCGGCCTACGCGCGGCGCCACTACGGCATCGACAGCCACCGCCTGCGCCGGCCGCGGGTGATCGTCGAGCACTACACGGTCAACGACAGCGTGCAGGCGACCTTCAACACCTTCGCGCCCGACGTTCCCGACGTCGAGCTGCACGAGTTGCCGGGCGTCTGCGCGCACTACGTCGTGGGCAAGGATGGCCGGATCTTCCAGTTCGTGCCCGCGAGCATCATGTGCCGCCATACCGTCGGCCTGAACCACACGGCGATCGGGATCGAGCACGTCGGGCGCTCCGATCGTGAGATCCTCGAAAACAAGCGCCAGCTGGATGCCTCGCTGCGCCTGACGGGATGGCTGCGCTGCCGTTTCGAGATCGGACCCGCCGGCGTCATCGGTCACAGCGAGTCGCTGTCGAGCCCTCACCATCGCGAACGCATCGCCCGGCTGCGCACGCAGACGCATGGCGACTGGGCCCGCGCGAGCATGCGGATCTACCGTGCGAAGCTGCGCGCGCAGCGCTGCTGAGGTCGATCGAGCCGAGGCGCCTGGCGGGCGACCCGCGACGGCTCACTCTTGCTCGCCGGTCGCACGCCAGGCGCTGACCTCTCGCGGCAGCGCGATGCCGGCGGCGAGCTGGGGGTCCGGGCGCGGCTGCAGTGCCTGCAGCTGCAGCGGGATCTCGCCCGCCCAGACGTCGCTGCCCATGTCCTCGTCGTCGTCGACCGGCGGGCCGCGCCGGACCTTCGCCGACGCCTCGTCGAGAGCGAGCGCGAGCACCTGGGTCGCCTTGAGCTCCTTGCGGTTCGGCGCTCGCACCTGCGCCCAGCGGCCCGGGACGAGGTGTTCGCTGAACGCCTCGAGCGCGCGCAGGCGCTCCTCGTCGCTCTGCACGAGCGAGGCGCGGCCGAGGACCGTCACGGAGCGGTAGTTGGCGGAGTGGTGAAAGGCCGAGCGGGCGAGGACGATGCCGTCGAGCAGCGTCGCCGTCAGCGCGCACGGCGCGCCTTCCGCGAGCATGCGCAGCATGCGGCTGGCACTCGAGCCGTGGACGTACACGACGTCGCCGACGCGCGCGTGCAGCGTCGGGATCACGAACGGCTGCCCGTCGTGCACGAACCCGACATGGCAGACGAGGGCCTCGTCGAGGATCGCGTCGATCTGCGCGCGGTCGTACACGCCGCGCGTGGGAGCGCGCCGAACGCGGACGCGGGGGGAGGGGGCGGTGGTCGTCATGAACAGGAGGCTAGAGCTCAACTGGTTCTATGAACAGGACCACCGACATGTGAGATGATCGGACCAGTGGAGCTCTTCGTCGACCTCGAACGCCATCGCCGCGGACCGCTGCGCCAGCGGCTCGAGCGCGAGGTCCGCGAGGCGGTGCAGGTCGGGCGGCTGCTGCCGGGCACGGCACTGCCCTCGACCCGCGCGCTGTCGGCTCAGCTCGGCGTGTCGCGCGGAGTGGTCGTCGAGGCGTACGCCCAGCTCGTCACCGAGGGCTACCTCCGGTCACGCCAGGGCGCGGCGACCGTCGTCGCCGCGCGAGCGGCCGGCAGAGCGGAGCACGACGGGCCGCGGCGCAGGTCCGCGCCGCCGGCGGCGCCGCGCTATGACTTTCGCCCCGGCGTTCCCGACCTGTCGGCTTTTCCTCGTGCGGCGTGGCTGGCCGCCGGCGCGCGCAGCCTGCGCGCGCTGCCCGACGCGCGGCTGGGCTACGGCGACGAACGCGGGTCGATCGAGCTGCGCGAAGCGCTGTCGGCCTACCTCGGGCGTGCTCGCGGGGTGGTGGCCGACCCGGACCTGCTGCTGATCAGCGGCGGGACGCGACAGGCGCTGGGGCTCGTGTGGGGCGTCCTGCGCGATGCCGGCACACGGCGCGTCGCTGTCGAGGATCCAGGCTGGGCCGCCCAGCGCGAGACGGCGCTCGACGCGGGCCTGCAGATCGTCCCCGTCGCGGTCGACGAGCGCGGGCTGCTGGCGGGCAGGCTCGCGACGCTCGACGTCGATGCCGTGGTGCTGACACCGGCACATCAGTTCCCGACCGGGGCCGTGCTGGCGCCCGAGCGCCGGGCGGCGCTGCTGGAGTGGGCGCGCGAGCGCGACGCGTTCGTCGTCGAGGACGACTACGACGCCGAGTACCGATACGACCGCGATCCCGTCGGCGCGCTGCAGGGCATGGCGCCCGAGCGCGTGATCTATGCGGGATCGACGAGCAAGACGCTGGCCCCCGCGCTGCGGCTCGGGTGGCTGCTGCTGCCACCGGCGCTGGCCGGCGCCGCGGCGCGCCGTCGTCGGCAGGCGGACCGTGGCGAGCCCCTGCTGGCGCAGCTCGCGCTCGCCGATCTGATCAGCAGCGGCGAGTTCGACCGCCACCTGCGCCGCATGCGCCGGCGCTACCGCGCGCGTCGCGACGCCCTCGTCGCCGCGGTGGCCGCCGAGCTGCGCGGTGCTCGGGTCGAGGGGGTCGCGGCGGGGCTGCACGCCGTCGTGCGCCTGCCCGCGACCGCCGATGAGGCGGCGAGCGTGCGGACGGCGGGCGAACGCGGCATCGCCCTCGAGGGCCTGTCGAGCTTCGGGCGCGCCGGGCCGCCGGCGCTCGTCCTGGGCTACGCGAACGCCCCCGAGGCGACGATCGCACGCGGCGTCGCAGAGCTTGCAGCGGCGATCCGCCCGCGCTGAGCTCGCGCTACGCCGCCGGTCCTACGCTGCTTCGCGCAGGCTGGCGAGGCTCGGCTCGTCCTCGAGGCTGCGCATCGCGCGCTCCTCGAGTTGGCGCGTGCGCTCGCGGCTGACGCCGAGCTCGCGGCTCGTCGCCTCGACCGTCCGCTCGCGGCCGTCGCGCAGCCCGAAGCGCAGCTCGACGACGCTGCGCTCCTCGTGCGTCAGGCGGTCCAGCGCGCGCGCCACGGTGCTCTCGAGCTCGGTGGCCACGACTTGATCGCCGGGATCGGGTCCGTCGCTGGCGATGAAGTCGCCCAGGTGGCTGTCGCCCTCGTCGCCGATCGGCACGTCGAGGCTCGTCACGACCCGGCGGGCGGCACGCAGCGCGTGGACCTCCTCGACGGTCATCTCGGCCGCGTCCGCGACCTCCTGATCGCTCGGGTCCTGCGACAGCTTCGCCGTCAGCTCGCGCTCGACGCGTGCGAGCTTGCGCTCGCGCTGCTCGATGTGCGAGGGAAGACGGATCGTGCGCGACGTGTTGGCGAGGCCGCGCTGGATGCTCTGACGGATCCACAGGGTCGCGTACGTCGAGAACTTGAAGCCCTTGCGCCAGTCGAACTTCTCGGCCGCGCGGATGAGCCCGAGCGTGCCCTCCTGGACGAGGTCGCCGAGCGGCAGCCCGAGGCCCTGGTAGCGGCGGGCCTGCGAGACGACGAGCCGCAGGTTCGAGTTGATCATCCGGTCCTTGGCGGCGATGTCGCCACGCTCGATGCGCTTGGCGAGCTCGACTTCCTCGGCGGCGGTCAGCAGCGCGTGACGCGACGCCTGGTTGAGGAAGATCTGCAGCGAGTCGGACGCGGCCTCTGCCTGAGCGCGACGTTCGACGCGCCCGCTCTCCGCGGCCGTGGCACGTCGCGCCGCCCGCTTGGGCGGGGCGTCGTGCTCGCCGCGGCGGCGGCTCTGGGTCGGTGCGGTTGTCCTGGCCATGCGTTCCCTTTCAGACGTATCTGGGGCGACTCGCTCGCGACGTGCCCCACCGACGGCCGGCGCTCGCACAGGGCGGCACGCGCTGGTTCGGGAGGAGCAGGTCGAGCGAACGGAGACTTCCCGCACGTCGCCAAAAAGCAGAGTAGCAGATAGTTGTGCGAGCAACAACGAACTTGCGAATTCGGTGTCCGCGACCCGCTTCAGACCAGTGGCACGGCGCCGAAGCGCGACTCTCAAATCAGGGGTGGCGCGCCAGGTTTCCTCGCGGCGAATCGTCAGCGGCGCTCGCGCTGATCGGAGATCGCCATGACCGCCCGCGCGACGCTGCCCGCGAGCGCCTCCGGGCGACGGTCGTCGATGGTCGCGCGAGATCGCCGGCCGCGCCGCAGCGGAACGCCGGCCGCCGCGCTCGCATCGCGGTCGGTCGCGATGCTCAGGGTGCTGGCCGCGGTCGCCGGAGCGGTCGATCCGAGCGCCACGACCAGGCGCCGGCCCTTGTGGCGCCTGAACGCCGAGCGGATCGCGGCCGTGGTGCTGGGCCGGGCGCGTGTCACGGACGCGGTCGACAGGTCCGATCCGCGCAACGGAGCGCTCGCGCGTGCCGTGCGCGCGTCGATCACCGTCACGCGCGTGCCCGCGGCGTGGTTCTCGGCGAGCCATGTCCCGAGGGCTCGCAGCTCGCGCCGGCGCGCCGGGGCGTCGTAGGTCCGGTCCAGGACCAGCGCGACGTTGACCGGCGCGACCTTCGCCGGCCCCGACTGCAGGTCCGGCATCCCGGCCCCGCCCAGCGACCCGGCGCCGGCGACCTGCGCCGGCCCGTCGCCTGCGCTGCCACCGCTGGGCTCGTCGTCGCCGGAGGCGAGCAGGGCCAGCACGGCGAGCGGCAACGCCACGGCCAGTAGGGCCAGCAGGACGGGGCGCAGAAACGGCAGCCGCAGGCGAGCGAGCGCGGCGACGAGACGCTTGGCGGCCTGAGCCGAGGCTGCGCCGAGACCGCGCACGCCGGCGGCCAGCCGTGCGGTGAACGCGGACAGCGCGCGGGCCAGCGTCGGATCGCGCAGCAGCGCGTCGAGCTGGTCGAGCAGCAGCTGCAGGCCCGACAACCCGCCGGCCGGGGCCGACGCCGGGGGCACGGCGGCGTCGGACTGCTCGAGCTCCGGCGCGGCATCGAGCGGCTCGGGCTGCGGGGTGGCGACGTCCTTCGGCGCGATCTCGCGCGACGCGACGCCCGGAGCGGTCACGTGGCCCGGTCGCCGGGCGCCGCCGGCGGCGCGCCGGCCCGACCCCGCTCGCTGCCCGGGGGCCTGGCGCGGCCCGGGCGGTGCGGCGAGCCTGCTCACTGCGGCAGGCTCTTGGGCGCCGCCAGGTTGCGGCCGAGCAGCTCGGCGATCAGCGCATCGACGTCCGCCAGCTTATCGGGCACGGTCAGCCCCTCGGCGCGCAGCAGGTCGGCCTGTGCGTGATGGGCCTCGCCGACGGCGGGCAGCGCGGCGAACGGCGCCGACCCGCGCGCGCCCCAGGTGCCGTACAGATGCGGGAACTCGTCCGCGCGCTGCAGAAACGCGACCTCGGGGTGCAGCACGGCCTCCTGTCGCATCTGACGCTTGGCGTTGGCGACGGTGGTGGCGATCTCCGCGCGCTGGGTGACAAGCGCGCCGACCTCCGTCGCGAGCTCATAGCGGATGCGATCGCGCTGCGCGAGCGTGCCGGCGTCGAGCCGGCGCCGGCGCTCGCGCGCCTCGCGCGCGGGCTCGACGAGCAGGTACGCGACGCCGATGCCGAGCAGGAACACCGCGGCTGACACGAGGAAGTAGACGCCGGGATCGTTGGTCGTCGAGGGCGCGCTCCGGGCCAGGCGCTGCGCGGCGGCGCCCCGCGCGCCGGCGGCCTGGCTGGCCTGCTGGCGCGCTGTGGCGGCGTTGTTGGCCGTCGTGCGCGCGCTCTGCACGCCGTACCACAGGCCGAGGCCCGTCACCACGATCGCAAGCACCACGGCGTAGCGCGCGAAGGCCGAGACGTCGCGCTCCAGCAGCGGTCGCCGGCCGTCGGCGCCCGCCTGCGGATCGCGCGTGTGCGCCAGTCGCAGATTCTTGCCGGCGGCCTTCTGGCCGACGGCGATCAGCAGCGCGATCACGATCGCCGACAGCGCGGGCGCGCCCTCGCGCAGCAGCGCCGGGTCGCTCTCGCGAAAGCGTGCCAGCTCGCGGAAGCCGTCGTAGGCGAACAGCGCCTCGGCGATGCCGACTGCGAAGAACAGCGCCAGCAGGCCGCCTCCGGCCGCCATGCGAGCGGAGATGCGGCCGCTCCTGGTCTCCGGCGCCTGTGGCGGTGCCTCGCCGGGAGCCGTCGAGATCTCGGCGGCGGCAGTGCTCGCCCTGATGAGGTCGTCGTCGAGCGCGCGAACGCGGACCGCGCACTCCATCAGCGGGCCGAGCCGTGCGCCGATCGCGTGGTCGGCGTGCTGGGCGATGCTCTCGGCGACGATCTCCCCGCGAACGCGATCGGCATCGTCGCGCGGATGAGCGGCCATCGTCCGCGCGCCGCCGGTGAGATCGGGGGCGGGAAGCGTGCCATCGGCGATCGGGCGCTCCGACGGCGCGGGCGCCTCGGTCGGCTCGCCGATCGGGGGGATCGACAGCAGCGCGGGTGGCAGGGTGGGGGAGCGGTCGTCGCTCGTATCGCCAGGGTTCATCCAGTGCTCCTCGGTGGGGACTCGTGCTGCCTCACAGCTCAGTGGTCGTCGCGCATTGCTTGGCGCCCGTCTGCTCGCAGGCGGTCATCCAGATCTGCACGAGCTCGTCGGTGCGCTGGGCGCTCTGGTTGATGCGGTCGGGCAGCCGGCCGAGGCCGACGGCCTGGACGACGTCGACGCCGCTCGCGCTGCCCAGCAGCTCGCCGAGCTCGGCGCCGAGCGTCGCGGCGGAGTCACCGGCATCGATGCGGCTCGAGAGCATGAGCTGATCGCTGGCCTGGACGCCGTCGGACACGAGCGTCATCGCCCTCGCACCCGTCTGCCCCTCCAGCGTGCGCAGCGCATTGCGAACGGCGCGAGCGATGTCCGAGGTGCCGCCGCGCGCGAGGCCGCGCACGCGGGCGGTCAGCTCGGGATCGTCGCGGCCGACGCCGAGCGCGCTGTCGAGCGTCGATCCGAGCGCGCCGCGCAGAGCCTGCTCATCGGGGCCCCGGCGGGTCTCGTCGGACTCCTTCAGGGTCGGCACGACGTCGTCGTAGATGACCTCGACGGCGTTGGCGTCGCCGGCGAAGACCACCATCCGCAGCTTGCCGCCGGCGGTGACCGTGTGCTCCGCGGCGCGCAGCGCCGCGGCGCTGACGTCGCCCGCCAGCGCGCGGTCGGCGAGCGCGCCGGTCGCGTCGACGGCGATCACGGTGCTGACGGCGCATCCGGCGGGCGCCTGGACGGCGCCGGGTCCCGAACCGGGCTCGGCCGCGCAGGGCGCATCGCTGCCGCCGCAGGCGGCCAGGACCAGGGTCCCGGCGCTGCACAGCAGCACTGCCCAGCCCTTCCGGCATGTCGTCATCGCGCGAGCGGCCCCTGAGGTCGGCTTGTACGGCGTCCAGGCATGGTAGATACCCGCGATCGCCTGCCATCACGGTCGGCGCGGCAGCGCTCGGCTGTGCCGGACGCGACGACGCTCGTCCGGGAGGGGATGCGCGGCCGCTCGCGGGTACGTGATGGGCGACTCGACCGAAACGACCCCGCCCGAGGAAGGACGCCGATGCACGCTGACGAGGAACGCCACGCTCCGCCGCACGACTCCGAGGCCGACGAGCCACTCGGCCCCCTGACGCCTGACGACGAGACCCCGGCCGGCGACACGCCGGAGGCGCACGACGAGATCAGCCCGCACGACCTTCCCCCCGACCATCCCGGTCGCGCAGAGGCCGAGCGCCTCGCCGGCGAGAGCGGCACGACCACCGGCAACCAGTAGCGATCCCAGCGCGGCGCCCGTGGCCGGCCGCGCTCAGCGCCCGGACCGCGGGCAGTTCGCGGGGATCCAGCCGTAGATGCGCGGCCGTGCCGGATCGCCGGTGCGGATCGACCAATAGCGCCAGGTCAGCGTGCGATCGCTGGAGGGGTCGCAGGCGCTGAAGCCGTCGACCTTGGCGACGGGCGTGCCGAGGCGGATCATGCCGCGGGCGATCCCGCCGACCGACACCTGCGTCGTGTTGGAGCTGAAGTACACGACGTTGCCGAACGCGGGCTTGGCGTCGTACTCCGTGACGCCGTTGACGGCGCCGTTTGACAGCCGGGCGTGCGCGCCGGCGCCGACGGCGGGGTTGCGCAGCGGCCGCAGCCTGCCGCGCTCGGGCCCGCTCGGCCCGCAGCCGGTGCCGCGCTGGCGTGCGAAGGCCGTCAGCGCACGCCGCCCCGAGGGCGAGGCCCGGTCGAGCGCCCGCCTGTCGAGGAAGCCCTGCGTGCCGCCCGATGGCGCGCGGGCGATGACCTGCACAGCGTGAAGCGCCGTTGTTGCTCGGTGCTCGCCGCGCAGCCGCGCCCGCGCACGCGCACGGAGGTGACGCGGTAGGCACCGCCGTCCGTGCCGTGGACGGTGAAGGGGCGCTCGCCGCCGGCCACCAGTCGGCCGAGCTGGTTGCCCAGCGAGTCCAGCAGCGGCCAGTCCCGCGCGCCGCCGGATGCCGGGTTGGGGACGAGGCCGTCGATGCGCTCGCTGAACGTGACCTCGGCGCCGCGCAGCGCGCGCCAGGCGGCACGGCTGAGGTCCGGGGTTCCGTGCTTCGCCGTGCGGCAGTCGACGATCCGATGGCCCGTGGGCGGCGTGCAGGCGCGCCCCTCGTAGGCGCCGTGCGCGGATGCGGTCGCCAGTGCGGTCGCAGCGAGGCAGGCGGCGAACGAGGCGAGACGCAGGCTCATGAGAGGGTCAACGCCGAGGGCGCCTGGAAGTTGCACGGGCGTCCGCACACCCGCGCGCGCCGGGGACCACCAGTGGGCCGTCCAGGAACGGGACGACCCACTAGGGTCCGTCGTATGGCGAATCTGCTGATCGGCCCGATGCTGCGCTACGTCGACGACGAGGCGGCGACGATCTGGCTGGAGGCCGACGGCCCGTGCGTGGTCGAGATCCTCGGCCACCGCAGCGAGACCTTCCAGATCAACGGGCGTCACTACGCGATCCTCGCGATCGGCGGCCTGCAGCCGGACTCCTGCGTCGAGTACGAGGTGCTGCTCGACGGCGAGCGCCACTGGCCCGAGGCCGATGGCGGATGGCCGCCATCGCGGATCCGCACGCTGCCGCGCTCCGGACCGCTGGAGATGGTGTTCGGCTCCTGCCGGGTGACGCGCCCGCACGCCGCCCCGTACACGCTGAGCCCCGACGAGCACGAGCTCGGAACGGGCATCGACGCGCTCTACGCGCTGGCGATGCGGATGTGCGGCCGGCACGCCGACCGCTGGCCGCACATGCTCCTGCTGCTCGGCGATCAGGTCTATGCGGACGAGGTCTCACCCGAGACGGCCGAGTTCATCCGTGCCCGCCGCGACGTGAGCGAGCCGCCGGGCCTCGAGGTGACCGGCTTCGAGGAGTACGCCCGCCTGTATCGCGAGGCATGGAGCGAGCCGACGATTCGCTGGCTGCTGTCGACGGTGCCGACGGCGATGATCTTCGACGATCACGACGTCCACGACGACTGGAACACGTCGGAAGCCTGGCGCACGGAGATGCGCACGAAGTCGTGGTGGCCGGAGCGGATCGCCGGAGCCCTCGAGACGTACTGGATCTACCAGCACCTCGGCAACCTGACCCCGCACGAGCTCGAGAGCGACGAACTGCTGGGTCGCGTGCGGGCGGCGCAGGACGGCGGCGCCGACCTGCGGCAGTTCGCGCTCGACCAGGAATGCGACGGGGGCGGCGGCATCTGGAGCTTCACCCGCGACCTCGCAGGCACCCGGCTCGTCGTGCTGGACGGGCGCGAGGGCCGGATCCTCGAGGAGGGCGAGCGGGCGATGTTCGACGACGAAGAATGGGACTGGGTCGTCGAGCAGATGACCGGCGACTTCGATCACCTGCTGATTGCCAACACGCTGCCCGTGCTGCTCGCGCCGACCTTCCACTACCTCGAGGCGTTCAGCGAGGGCATCTGCGGGGGAGTCTGGGGATCGCTGGCCGCGAAGCAGGGCGAAAAGCTGCGCCAGGCGCTCGACCTCGAGCATTGGGCGGCGTTTCAGGACTCCTTTCACCGCCTGCTCGAGCTGACGCGCGAGGTCGGCGCCGGCCGCCGCGGTTCCGCGCCGGCGTCGATCGTGTATCTCGGCGGCGACGTTCACCAGGGATGGCTGCAGGAGGTGGCGTTCCGGCCGGCGGCCGGGGTGCGCAGCGCGGTCTACCAGGCGGTCTGCTCGCCGTTTCGCAACCCGCTGGGCCGCACCGAGCGCACGATGTTGCGCAACGGCAGCCACTCGACCGTCCTCGGCCGCGCCGCGCGCCGCCTGGCCCACGCGGTGGGCGTGACCGATCCCGAGGCCGGCTGGCGCCTGGTGCAGGAGCCGACCTTCGACAATCAGCTGGGCACGCTGAGCTTCGACGGGCGCAGCGCGACGCTGCGGATCGAACGCACCAAGCCCGGAGACGGCTCGGATCCCTCGCTCGAGACCTCGCTCGAGCGACGCCTGGCCTGAAGGCGGCGCGGACGTCAGCCCTCGCGCATCTCTTTCGCCGCGATGCTCACCGTCTTGACGACGTACATGAGGGCGAGCGCGAAGAACAGCGCACCGACCGCCGCCCTGACCTGCTCGGCCTCCAGCGGCGTGCGCTGTGCGACCGGCTCGGCCAGCGCGTCACCGACCTTCTGCCGCCAGCCCTGCAGTCCTGCGGTTCCGATGCGGGTCGCCGATGCCACGGTTCCTCCTGGGTCGTTGTGGTTCTCGTCGTTCCCGAACGAGCGGCGTTTCATCGCGGCGGCTCATCGCGCGACGGCACGATATGAGCACTCGAGCGGACGCGCCAACGCTCTAAGCCTCAATCCACCGTTTTGCAGGGATGGTCTGTCCGGTACGGGCAGTGAAATGACCCCCTGTGCAGGCAAGACGGGCCGTGCCAGCGGCTGCGCGTCTGCATCAGGGGGTCACCCGCA
>Ga0136640_10000773_pt1 | contig 12446 bp, 13 predicted proteins | sample AntDrymUQ8642106_2_FD_105498 | JGI IMG/M metagenome (GOLD analysis project Ga0136640, IMG submission 105498) | Polar desert sand microbial communities from Dry Valleys, Antarctica - metaG UQ864 (21.06) | ecosystem: Environmental > Terrestrial > Soil > Desert | place: Antarctica: Dry Valley...
CGACGGGCAGGGACAGTTGCGGGTGGTGGCACCCGGGGTCGTGCTGACCGACCTGCTGGACCACCTACTCGACGCCATGCGCCTCTACGCGATCGAACACCCCTCCGTGCTGCACCGCACCCTCGAGCTGGTGCAGCAGGTCAGTGCCGCCAGCGGGCAGCCGGCGGTGTGCAAGCGGATGGACACCCAGGTCCGGAGGCTGGTCGAGGCCTTCGCGCTGAGTTCCCCTCAGGGCTGCGACGCGGAGGAGCTCGGCGGGCACGCCGACCGGGTCCGCCGCTCACTCGTCGGCTCCGCCGTCGGTGGCCAGCCGTAACGGCGGCAGGCCAACGACCTCGAAGGTCGCCGCCGCCAGACCGATCCCAGCGTCGTCGAGTTTCCCGAGCACCTCACGGGACATCTCGTCCTTGACATCGCGTACGCCGTACAGGTCAGTGAGGAAGCGAACTGTGAGTTCCAGCCAGTTGTCGGTGAGCCGCCAGTAAACTTTCGGCTCCAACTCCGCGCCGCGCACGAAGTACTGGCGCTTCATCGTCTCGAGCGCCTCCGCGGGCCGTTCGCCCGAGGCCGTGTGGCGGCGCGCTGCAGCAAGCAGGATCTGCTCCGCGGCGTGCCGGTCGTCCCGGTAGGCGATCGGCAGGGTCAACTCTTCCCACAGGTACGGGAAGTCGCGGGTGTAGTTGTAGACCGCCTGGTCGAACACCTTGTCGTTGGTGACGGTGACGACCCGCCCGGTGTACTGGCGGCTCTGCACCCACTGCGCCGGGTCGGCCCCCTGCACCGACGGTGGCTGACCCATCTCCATGATGGTCGTCTTGATGAACCCGAGCGCGATGACGTCACCGCGCACGCCGCTCATCGTGATCCGGTCGCCGACGTTGAACGTCTCCCCGCGCAGAATCACGACATAACCGGCGACAGCCGTGATGACCTTCTGCAGGGCGAAAGCCAAGCCTGCGGCGACCAGCCCGAGCCCGGTCGCCAGCCGGGCCGGATCGTCGAACCAGACCGACAGCACGCCCAGCAACAGCAGCAAAGCGAAGCCCAGGTTGAGCACCTGACGGGTCCAGAACCGGGCCCGTTCGCCTCCGAGCCCGCGCTGCAGGAGGCGCGACAGCCCGCGGGCGACCCACCGTAGGACCACTAGGACGAGCACGAGCCCGACCGTCAGCAGCAGCTTGATGCCGTTCTCCTCCGACAAGAACAGCAACTGGATCTCCTGGCCGAACAGCTCCACCGTCATGCGGTCAGTCTGCCGACCAACGGGCGCGGGGTCATGAAATCCCGGGCGGATCGGTGATCTCGATGTGCACCGCCCGGAACTGTGCGGGCGTGGCCTGGAGCACCCGTAGCCGGGGCTCGACGACAGTCAGGACCCGATCGACCAGGAGCGGCTGCAGCACCGTCAGCCGGGCATCGCCCAACGTCGCATCCAGCGCGCGACGGTCGCCGCCGAGCACGACCGCATCCAGCCGCGCTACCTCCGGTAACAGCACGCGGGTGGCAGTATCCGCTGCGGATGCGTAGGCCTGCTTGGCCTGGTTCTCCCGGCGCCGGGCGAAGCGCTGCTGGGAGGAACCGCCGGCCGCCGACCTGCCCTGCACCAGGCGGGAACCGACCTTCGAGGCGACCAGCTCCGATCCGAGGAACACCCCCGCCGCGTAGCCACCTTTGCGGACGAGCAGCACGCCCACCCGCCGCTCCCGCAGGACGTGCTCGACCATCCCGCCGTACGGCGCCGCGGGATCGACATCGAGCGGCGGGAACGCAACGGTGCACACCGCCGTCGCCCCGTCCACCGCCCGGACCGTGACGCCTTCCGGTCGGGAGTCCCATGTCAACTCGCCGTGTCGCCCGGCGAAGCGTCCGAGCCACCCCTCGAGCCGCTCCGCCGTGACCTCCACCCGGCGGGTCACCCGCTGCCCAGGTGGTAGGACGCGATGGCCGCCGCCGTAGCGACGTTGAGCGAGTCGACGCCGCCGGCCATCGGAATCCGGACCCGTACGGCGGCCGTGGTCAACGCGGCCTCGCTCAGACCCGGCCCCTCCGCGCCGACCAGCAGGGCGACGCGGGGATGCCTCGACGGATCGAATTCGGACAGGGGCAGCGCACCGGCGCACGGTGTCAGCGCGACAAGACTGTGCCCGGCGGCGCGAACGGCGCTCAAGTCCTCCGGCCAACGCGGCAGTGTCGCGAACGGCAGCCGGAGAACATGGCCCATCGACACCCGCACCGAGCGACGGTACAGCGGGTCCGAGCACCGGTGACCGAGCAGCACGGCGTCGACCCCCAGGGCTGCTGCGTTGCGGAAGAGGGCGCCGAGGTTCTCGTGGTCGTTGACGCCTTCGAGGATCAACAACCGATCACCGGTCAGCAGCTCCTCGGCCGCGCGAGGTCTGCCCCGGTCGGCCACCGCGAGTACCCCGCGGTTGAGGTCGAAACCTACGACGTCGGACATGACCTGCGGCGTCACGACGTACACCGGTACGTCCACAGCGGACAGGTCGCCGCGAAGGTCGTCGACGCGTGCTGCCACACCGAGGACGGCGCGGACCGGGTACGGCGACGCGAGCAGCCGACGGACGACGACCACCCCCTCGGCGATCACCGCCCCCCGCCCGCCCGGACGATCCGGCCTGCGGTCGGCGACCGTCAGGTCCCGGAAGTCGTCCAGCCGCGGATCGCTCGGGTCCTGGATGACGTGCGGGTCTGCCACCGCTGGATCATGCCCGCAGCGACGGTACGTCGATGTCGCGGGTGATCCAGACCGAGGCGGCGAGCCGGCGGTGGTGCGTGACGAGCAGGAGGGTGCCGGGAAAGCTGTCCAGGGCCTGCTCCAGCTCGCCGGCGAGCACTTTCAGCAACGTCGTCTTGCCCACGCCGTTCGGTCCGACCACGGCCAGCCGCGCTGCTGCGTCCAGTGACAGGGAAACCCATCCGGAAGCCGGCAGTCACAACGATCGGGATACGACGCGACGCCTGCGCCGGTGAGCTCCCTTAGGGTGCCTGGGTGACGATGCTCGAGCCGACGCGGCCCACCACGCGGCGGATTCGGGCAGCCACCCGCCCCCGCCGGGGTGGCGGAGTGCTCATGCTGCCGCCCTGGACCCGCGCGCCGCTGCTGTCCTTCGGCCAACCGGCGGTCATCCTCGCTGTGCTGGGCGCGGCGGCAATCCTCGCCTGCGCCAGTTCCTCGGCGGCGCTGTTCCTGTCCTCCGCGGCCTCAGAGTCCCTCCGTGTGCAGCTCGCCGCAGAGTGCGACGACGCATCCTATCCGGAGCTGCAACAGCTGGGCACCAGCGGATTCAACCGGGGCCAGGAGCCGGACGCCGGCCGGGACGAGCGAGTCGCCGCCGCGATGACCGGCCAGGGCCTGTCACAGCCGTACCGGTTGGCGCTCACTCCCGGCACCGTCGCCATCGGCGCCAACGATCAGACCACGCTGAGCCGGATGTTCTACCGCGACGGCGCGCCGGACCAGGTGAACATCCTCGACCAGGTGCCGGGCGAGGGGCTGCTCCTCCCGGCCGGGGCGGCACAGCGACTTGACGTGACAGCTGGAGACACCGTTGCAGCTGGCCCGGCCAGTTTCGCCGTGGTCGGCGTCTATCAAGACCTTTTCAGCGAGCAGACAGTCCGGCCGTACTGGTGCTCCTACACCGGACTGTTCCTCAACCAGGCATCCCTGGACCCGCCTCCGCCTGCCCTGGTGATCGTCACCGACAGCGCCCTCCTCGAGGACCTGCAGAGCTCGTTCGATGCAGGCCTGCAGTCGGAGTCCTTCGACCGGTCCTGGATCGCACCCATCGACACCATCGGCCTGACCCTGTCCGAGGCCCGGCAGATCGTGGAACAGCGCGACCGGGCGTTCGAGCAGGCCGAGATAGCAAACCAGTTCGGGCGGCGTGGCGAGACCGGCCTGCTGCCGGAGCTGGTCGACCGGACCACGCTGATTATCGACGGCCTGCGCGGTCCAGTGGTTCCGATCGCGCTCGGCGGCAGCATCCTGGCGCTCCTGCTCGTCGCCGCGGCCGGCAGCTACTGGGCCGACCGACGGGTTCGCGAAGTGCGGCTGCTGTCCAGCCGGGGCGTCGGTCCGGCTGCGCTAGCCGGGAAGGCCGCGCTCGAGTTGGCGATACCGGCGATTGCCGGCACCGTGCTCGGGTGGGTCCTGTCCCGCTGGCTGATCAAGTCCCTCGGTCCCAGTCCCGTCGTCGACCCGAGCGCGCCGATCCAGGCGGCGCTGACGGCGGCCGTCGGCCTGCTCATCGGACTGGTCCTGTTGGCAACCGTGGCGGGCCTGCGCGCCCGCGGCTCTACCGAGCGCACGATCGGCGTCAAGCGATCCTGGGCGAGCCGGCTGCCCTGGGAGGTGCTCTTGCTCGTCGCCGCGCTGGTTTCCTGGCTGCAGTTGCGCAACGAGGACGGCGTCGTCATCGAGAACAACGTCGCGCAGGTCAACCTGCTGCTGGTGTCCTTCCCGCTGCTGTTCCTGGCCGGGGCCGCGGTTCTCGTCGTGCGATTGCTTGCCGCCCTGCTCCCGCTGCTGCGCCGCCGCGCCGGTCGGTGGCGACCGGCGCCGTACCTCGCGGTGAGCCGGGTAGCGGCGTCCCGGTTGGTCAGCGCCGGCCTGCTGGCGGCGGTCAGCATGCCGATCGGCGTTCTGGTCTACGCCTCGACCCTCACCGACACCACGGAGTACACCCTCGCGGCCAAGGCTGGAGTGGTAGTCGGCAGCGACATCGCCGTCATCTCTGTGGACCGCCCTACGCGATCCGCCGCCATCGACGCTGTAGGCACGATCGTCGCCCGCTATCCGTACGGAAGCACGGACGGGCAGGACGTTACGGTCCTCGCCATCGACCCCGAGACCTTCTCGGACTTCGTCTACTGGGATGACCGGTTCGCCGACACGTCGCTGCCCGACCTGCTCGCTGCGCTGGCCGAGGACGATGCGTCCCCCGGCGTGAACGCGCTGGCGATGGGCCTCCCCGATGAGACGCTCACGGTCACGCTGGGAATGCGTGACGTCGAAGTGGACGTGGTCGGGAGCGCGGACACCCTCCCCGGCCGACGTGCCACCGATCCGTTGCTCATCGTCAGCGCCGACGAACTGGGTGAGATCGACCGCACAGCGGGCAGGTTCACCGAGATCTGGTCAACCTCGACCGAGGCCGCCGTCCGCGAGGCGCTACCGGAGGGCATCCGGGTGCTCCGAGTCCAAGGCACCGACACCGTCTTCCGGGTGGCGAACTTCCTGTCTGTGACCTGGACGTTCGGCTACCTGCAGGCGCTGGCCGCCTTTGTCGGCGCGGTGGCCATCGGCGGGCTGCTGCTGTACCTGGAGACCCGACAACGAACCCGGATCGCATCGTACGCATTGGCCCGGCGGATGGGGCTGAAGCCGGCCAGCCACCTGCGCTCGCTCGTGATCGAGCTGGGCCTGCTGCTCGGACTCGCGTTCGTCGTGGGTGCTGCGCTGGCCTCGTCCGCGGTGCTGCTCGTCTACCGGATGCTGGACATCGATCCGACCCGACCGCCCGGCCCGCTGCTCACCGCTCCGGTGATCACGGTGATCGCCGCCGCGGCCGCCACCCTGGTCGTGGCTCTGCTCACCGCGGCGTACGCGCAACGCGCGGCCAACCGCGCCGACATGGCCGAGGTGCTCCGACTTGGCGCCTAGACCTGCCGTGCCCAGCGGTTACGACGACGAGTGGTTCGACGCCCCGACCCTCGACACCGACGTGTCCGCGATGCCTGCGGCAGTGTGCCGGGGGGTGCGCAAGGTCTACCGGACCGCAGACGAGGAGGTGCTGGCGCTGGCCGACGTGGACAAGGACTTCCCGAGCGCGCGGGTGACGTCGATCGTCGGACCGTCGGGATCGGGCAAGTCCTCGTTGCTGCGCATCCTGGCCTGCGTGGACCGGCCCACCGAGGGCTCCGTGCTGATCGCCGGGACGGAGGTCGCCGGCCTCGGGCCGCGCGGACGGCGGATGCTACGGCGTACGTCGGTCGCCTACGTGTTCCAGAACCCGATCGACAACCTGGTCGAGTATCTCGACGTCACCGACCAGATGAAACTCGCCGCGCGGCTGCGGGGGCAGCGGCCGACCGAGGCGGAGATAGACCGGCTGCTGCGCACGCTCGGACTGGAACAGCGAGCCAACCACAAGCCGGTACAACTGTCCGGTGGTGAGCAGCAGCGGGTGGCAGTGGCGTGTGCGGTGATCGGCCACCCCGCGATCGTGGTGGCCGACGAACCGACGGCGGAGTTGGACAGCGCGTCGGCCGAACGGGTGCTGCAGGCTGTGCACGACCTGCGCGAGGAGGGCGTGGCCTTCATTCTCTCCTCGCACGACCCGGCGGTGGTGGCGGTCTCGGATCACCTGCTGCGGCTCGACCACGGCCGGGTGGCGGAGTCATGGTGAGCGACGCCTGCGGAGCGAACCGATGAACAGGGTGAGCGACGCCTGCGGAGCGAACCGATGAACAGGGTGAGCGACGCCTGCGGAGCCGTCGTCGCCGGGCGAGGGCTGAGCAAGACCTACCGACGCAACGCCGAGCAGGTGCACGCGCTGCGTGACGTGCATCTGACGTTGCACGCGGGCGAATTGGTGGCGCTGGTCGGGCCGTCCGGCTCCGGCAAGTCCACGCTGCTGAATGTGCTGTGCGGGTGGGAACGTGCCGACGCCGGCGTCCTGACCTGGGGTGCTGAGTTGACCGGGCGGCACGCGGAGGAGATGTCCTGGGGCGAACTGGCGCTGATCCCCCAGGCCCTGGGCCTACTGGAGGATCTGACGGTGGGCGAGAACGTCTCGCTGCCAGGCCGGCTCACCGGCAAGGGGGACCGGGGCGGCAAAGCCGCGCGTGAGCTCATGACCTCGGTCGGGATCGCCCATCTCGCCGACCGTTACCCGACGCAGGCCTCCCTGGGCGAGCAGCAGCGCTGCTGTGTCTCCCGCGCCCTCCTGCTCAGCCCGAAGATCGTGCTGGCCGACGAGCCGACCGCACACCAGGACGCCGACTGGACCGAGGTCATCTTCACCGCGTTCCGCCAGCTGGTACGCAACGGGTCGGTCTGCCTCATCGCCACTCACAACCCCGAGACGTGGCAGTACGCCGACCGCATCCTGTCGATGCACGACGGCGAGCTCCGTGAGGGCGCTCCGACGCCCGCGCACTAGCTGGAGCACGACGCCACCGGGGAAGATCAACTCGGGCTTGTGGTTGCCGAAACGTGCTGCCCGGCAACCATTTCCCCGAGTTGATCATGAAACCCGGCTAGAAGTCGCTGCTCATGACGACCTCGCCGGCCACGTCGCGGATCTCGAAGCCGCTGGCATCCTCGCGCAGCACGCTGGCCTGCAGGTTGCACAGCATCTCGGCGTTGCCGATAGCGACGAACGTCCCGGCCGGCACTTCGCCGCCGTCCTCCCCGAGCACGAACGCCTCGTACACCGTGCCGGCGGCCAGTCCGGCGGTGGTCAACTTCACCTCGACGCCCCAGGTGTGGTCGATGAGACCCGCCTCGGCGGTGACCTGCTCTAGCTCGGCAGCCACCTGTACGGCGACGGCCTCCACCGGCACCTGCGGCGCACGGTTGCTGAAGGTCGTGATGCCGACGGCGACGGCGACCACCAGCGCGGCCGCGGCGGCCAGCGCGGTGATGGACGTGATCAGGCGGGTCCGGCGGCGGCGAGACTCCTCGGCGGCGATCGCCTCGGTGACCCGGCGCTGCAGCGCCGGTGGGGTCGGACCGCCGGTGACCGTCCGGCGCCGCGCGCCGGCCAGAGCGTCGGCGACCGGCTGCAGTTCGGCGAGTTCGGCCTGGCACAGCTCGCAGGTGGGCAGGTGCGCGCGGACAGCTGCCTCATCGGACAGATCCAGCTGCCCGAGCGCGTAGGCGCCGAGCGACTCGCGGATTGCCCGGTGCGGATCCTCGGTCACAACGTCACCTCCATCTCATCCAGTACGACTCGCAGCGCCTTCAGTCCGTAGAACACCCGGCTGCGCAGGGTGCCGACGGGGATCCGCAGCTCGGCCGCCACGTCGGCGTACGGGCGATCCCGGAGGTAGGTCTCCGTCAAGGCGTGACGGTGCTCCTCTCCGATCCGCTCCAGCGCCTCCTCGACCACCCACTCGTGCGTCATCCGGTCAGCATGGTCGGCGACGGGGTGTTTCGTCTCGTCCGGCTGGTCGGTCAGGCCGCGAAGCCACGGCCGCGCCCCGACCGCACGATGGTGGTCGACCACGACGTTGCGGGCGATCGCGAACAGCCACACCCGCAGGCTCGCCAGCGCAGGATCGAACCGGTCGGCCGCGCGCCACGCCCGCAGGAACACCTCCTGCACGAGGTCCTGTGCCGCGCCGTCGTCTCCGGTGGCGCGGACGGCGTACCGGTAGAGCTCGCCACCGTGGGCGTCGTAGGCCAGCCGGACGTCGGCCTCGGTAGCCATCGAGGGTCGGGCGGCTCTGCGGTGGCCGGACCTCACCAGCCGCAGCCCCATCGGCCTCCTCTCCCGACTCACGCCGACGCGTCATTGCTCTGTGTACGGCGCACAACCCCGCTGCGTTCACTGATGCGGTCAGGCTCGGCGAAAGGCGGTAGCCGCGGCGGTACGGCGATCTGCCGCGACTGAGCGACCAGGGTCCCGGTGCTGTCCCAGATGGCCACCTCCTCGTCGCTGAAGCCACCGCCGATCAACCGGGCGCGAGCCTCTACCTGACACCAGCCGGGAGCGGGCACGGCGCGGATGAAGACCTGCATGGCGATCGTCGGCGCCCAGCCGTACCGGCCCATCGCGAAGAGCACCGGCGGGCAGGCGTCGCAGAGCAACACGAGCGCGAGCGGGTCGATCGGCCGCCCGTCGGTGAACCGCAGCCACAGGTTGAGCAGCGGCTGCGACCCTGGCGTACCGGTGAGCCAACCCGAGGATTGCGGATCGAAGGCGTAGTCGAGCACCGTCGTCAGGCCCGGCGGCGTCGGCCCGGCCCCGCGCATGGCCATGCGCAGACAGTCCTCGGGTGCGGCGATAGGCGGCGGGACGGAGTCGGTCCACACGGCCTCTCCAACACCCAGTGTCGCCGCCGTCACCTGAATGTCAACGCTGGGCGCGTTCTCGCCCACGCCTAAGGTCACACGAGACGACGACACCGTGCGGCCCGAACGGAGCTGCTGGACGGACACGGCGGATGCTCCGGCCGGGAGCGGCCGAAGGAACGTCGCCGAGACGGCCAGCGGATCGGGATGACCGCCCTCGGCCAACGCCGCGCGTACGCCGATCGCCATCAGGTAGCCGCCGTTGAGCAGGCCCTCCCCCACACCCCAGACCGGGTCCAATGCGGCGGCGTACCGGCCGTTGCCCTGTGCTCGGACCGCGGTGGCGGCGTCGAAAGCGTGCGTCACAACGGGCAGCGTGCCAGGCTTGACGACATGGACTACACCCACCTCGGCCGCACCGGCCTGCGCGTCAGCCGCCTCTGCCTCGGCACCATGAACTTCGGCCCGGAGACCTCCGAGGAGGACTCGCACGAGATCATGGACCAGGCGATCGAGCACGGCATCAACTTCTTCGACACCGCCAACGTCTACGGCTGGGGGGAGAACAAGGGCCACACCGAGGAGATCGTCGGCAGCTGGTTCGGACTGGGCGGCGAGCGGCGTGACCGCGTCGTACTCGCGACCAAGCTGTACGGCGACATGGACGAGTGGCCGAACAACGGCAAACTGTCAGCGCTGAACATCCGCCGCGCCTGCGAGGCATCGCTGCGCCGGCTCAACACCGACTACATCGACCTGTACCAGTTCCACCACGTGGACCGAGACACCTCCTGGGACGAGATCTGGCAGGCCGTCGAGGTCCTCGTCGCCCAAGGCAAGATCCTGTACGCCGGAAGCTCCAACTTCGCCGGCTGGCACATCGCGGCCGCCAATGAGGCAGCCGCCCGGCGCAACTTCCTGGGCCTGGTCAGCGAGCAGTCGATCTACAACTTGCTCACCCGCGACGTCGAGCGGGAGGTGATCCCGGTCTGCGAACACTACGGCCTCGGGCTGATCCCGTGGAGTCCGCTGCACGGCGGGCTGCTGTCCGGCGTTCTCAAGAAGGAGCGCAAGGGCAAGCGCCGCAGTGCCGGTCGGGCCAAGGAGTTGCTCAAGGCCAACCGCAAGGCGATCACGGCGTACGAGGCGCTCTGCGACGAAATGGGTTCCGATCCGGCCGAGGTGGGGCTGGCCTGGCTGATGCACCAGCCGGTGGTGACCGCGCCGATCGTCGGGCCGCGGACCCTCGAGCAGTTGGACGGTGCGCTCAGCGCCGCCCGGCTGTCGCTGGACACTGACGCACTCGACCGGCTGGACGACATCTTCCCCGGCTACGAGACCGCCCCGGAGGACTACGCCTGGTGAGCCGGTAGCCGACCGGGAATCAGGTGCCGACGGTGTGGATTCGCAGGCCCAGGGCGTACAAGGCGTCCTCCACCCGGAGCCGCTCCACGTCCCGGGTCATCCCCCTCGGCAAGGTGGCCAGGTCGTGGTCGATGTCGAGGGCTCGGCACAGCTCGACGAGCACGTCGTCGTAGGCGAGCTGGGTCCCGTGCTGTCGAGCCCACGGTGCCCCGGGCGGCAGCTCGGCCAGCAGTCGCGACAACCTGCGCAGGTCGTCGACGAGCTGCCCGGTGGGCCGGGTGGCCGCAGGCGGCGCCGGCCCCCGCTCACGCACGCGGTCGATCAGTCGGCGGCCGGCGCGTATCAGGTAGCCGCCGAAGAGCGGCGTGCCCAAGACGATGACGAGCAGGACGCAGAGGAGCACTGTCTCGCCGATACCGCCCCCGCTGCTGGGCATGGCCCACCGTAAGCCGCCTGTGCCGCCCCAGCAAGGGAAATCAGCTGTCGACCCGGTCGGCCGGGACTGATTGGCGGCTAGAGCTTCACCGCCGGCGTACGCAGCTGCAGGTGCGGCCGCCGCGTGACGTGCGCCTCCACCCGGAGGCCGCTCTGCACGGCGAGCCGGGCACCGATGGCCGCGGCGGCGAGGACGCAGCACAACCCGCCGATGATGATGCCGGATCGAGCCCCGAAGTTCTCCGAGAGCCAGCCGACGATCGGTGCACCGATCGGGGTGCCGCCCATGAAGAAGAGCAGGTACAGCGCCATCACCCGGCCGCGCATCGTGGCGTCGGTCCCGAGTTGCACCGAGGAGTTCGCCGCGATGATAAACGTCAGCGCCGCCGCCCCTGTCGGGACGAGCAGGATCGCGAAGCTGGCGAACGTCGGCATCACCCCGGCAATCATCTCCAGTACGCCGAAGATCATCGCCGCCCCGATCAACAGCCGCAGCCGTGGCCGCTCCCGTCGACGGGCGGACAGCAGCGCCCCGGTCAGCGAGCCGACTGCGACGCAGCTGCCGAGCAACCCGAACGCGGCCGCGTCGAGCTCGAACACCTCCCGTGCCATCAACGCGGTGGTCAGCTGGAAGTTGAGGCCGAACGTGCCGACGATGAACACGAGCAGCATGGGCAGCATCAGGTCCGGTCGGGCGCGGACGTAGCGCAGCGCCTCGCGCAGCTGGCCCTTCCCGCGGGCGACCCGGGTGGTCCCGAACAGCTCAGCGGGACGCATCCGGGTCAGGGCGAAGAGCGTGACCCCGAAGCTGGCGGCATTGATCAGGAAGACCGGGGCGGTGCTGAATGCCGCGATCAGCAGGCCGGCCACAGCGGGCCCGACGAGGCGAGCGGCGTTGAACGTGGAGGAGTTCAGCCCCACGGCGTTCGTCAGGCGTTCCGGGCCTACCAGTTCGGAGACGAAGGCCTGCCGGATGGGCGTGTCCAACGCCGTGGCGATACCGAGTCCGGTAGCCAGGACGTAGACATGCCACAGGGCGACCACGTTGACGAGGTCCAGCACCCCGAGGACGAGGGCCAGCAAACCCATTGATGCCTGAGTGGCGAAGAGCAGCGTCCGCTTGTCGTAGCGGTCGGCGAGCATTCCGCCGTACATGCCGAAGACGAGAATCGGGCCGAACTGCAACGCGGTGACGAGGCCGAGCGCGACGCCGCTGCCGTTCGACAGTTCCAGGACCAGCCAGTCCTGGGCGACCCGCTGCATCCAGGTGCCGGTGTTGGAGACGAGGCTGCCACTGGCGAAGAGCCGGTAGTTGCGCACTTGCAGGGACGCGAACATGCCGCCGTGCTTCGGCGCCCTGACAGGAGCTGGTGGGGAGATCACGAGCCTGAGATCATGAGTCTGAACTCATGGGTCTGATCATGAGTCGACGAGGCGACCGATGACCTCACTGGCCGCTTGGAGGATGTCCCGCTCTCCCGTGCTCAGCTCGGCCAGCCGCTTCGACAACCACGCTTCGCGCATCCGGATCTCCTCCTGCAAGAAGTCCGCTGCCGCGGGGGTGAGGCTGACGATGACCTGCCGGCCGTCGGTCGGGTGCGGTGTA
>Ga0136640_10000774_pt1 | contig 12442 bp, 14 predicted proteins | sample AntDrymUQ8642106_2_FD_105498 | JGI IMG/M metagenome (GOLD analysis project Ga0136640, IMG submission 105498) | Polar desert sand microbial communities from Dry Valleys, Antarctica - metaG UQ864 (21.06) | ecosystem: Environmental > Terrestrial > Soil > Desert | place: Antarctica: Dry Valley...
ATGAGCGATGAGCCCGATCAGGAAGGCCACAGCGCCGATGGCGGCGGAGATCGGGATCAGCCATCCTGTGCTCTCGCGCACGATCGACACGGGCCGTACCTCTTCCACTGGCAGCGTGACGGCGGGAAGGACGGCCACGCGCTCGTCCCGGGTGATCCGCACGAGCTGCCCGGGTGTGATGCGCACTGGCTCGTCACGGATGCCGATCAGCCGGGCGTGCGCCTGGGCGACGATCTCGGCCATGATCTCGCCTCCCTGGGACGTCTGGGCGTATTCCTCGACCGTCGCCCGAAGCTGGCGTGAGGGCAGCCTGAGCCGGTTGGCCGTGTGATCGGCGATGACGGTTGCGATCTGGCGGCGGATGGCTCCGTCCTCGAGCACGGCACCGGCTATGTCGGCGCTGGCCTCAGGGTCAAAGACGGTGTTGTCGAGCCACCAGGCGGCTGCCGAGACGCTGAGCGCGGCGGCAGCGACGACGAAGAACAACGAAGCCAGGCTGCGGCGCACGGCCCTGAGTCTGCCCCGATCCCGACCGCTGCGCCTACCGAGCTGTGAGGCATGCGGTCACGATGTCCCCACTAGGCAACGAGTTCGGGAACGTCGTCCGCCGGACCGTAATCTTGATCCAGATGCAGCGGCCGGGGGTGTCCACCATGCTCGGACGGGCCGTGCGCCGCCGGTGTCCGTGGTGCGGTGGTCGAGGTGCGTTCTTCACCGGCTGGTTCGCCAAGAGCGATCGCTGCCACACGTGTGGGATCGCCTGGCGGCGCGGCGATGTCGGCTTCGAACTCGGAGCCGCCTCTATCAGCGCCATCATCGTGCTGGGCACGCTCGTCGCCGGCATGGGCGGGACGATGGTGGCCACCTGGCCCGATGTGCCGTACGTGTGGCTGTTCGTGGGACTTGCCCTGGCGGCGGTGGCGTTGCCCGTGCTCGTCTACCCGATCACGTTCACCATCTGGCAGGCCGTGGATCTGATGATGCGTCCACCCGAGCCCGGCGAGGACGCACCCGAACCGGTCCGCTGACCTGGACCGCGTCGCCGAGTGCGCTGACGCCCGACACGAGCGGTAATGCTTGACTCGAACAGTCGTTCGAATGTTACACTGGTGTCATTCGATCGGCGTCGGCACCTCCTGGTCGAACCACCGGCCCGTGTCACACCCCTTTCGTAGCGTCCCCGGCATCACCCAACCGCAGCACAGCGAAAGCGAGATGAGATGAGTACTGACCGTGAAAAGGCGCTCGACATGGCGCTGGCCCAGATCGACAAGCAGTTCGGCAAGGGTTCCATCATGCGGATGGGCGAGCGGACCACCATGGGGATCGAAATCGTGCCCACCGGTGCGCTCTCGCTCGACCTGGCGCTGGGCATCGGCGGTCTACCCCGAGGCCGCGTCACCGAGATCTACGGTCCGGAATCGTCGGGCAAGTCCACGCTCGCCATGCACGTCGTGGCCGAGGCCCAGCGCAACGGTGGTGTCTGCGCCTACATCGACGCCGAGCACGCCATGGACCCGGTGTACGCCAGGGCCATCGGCGTCGACGTCGACCAGCTGCTGATCTCCCAGCCCGACACGGGCGAGCAGGCGCTCGAGATCGTCGACATGCTGGTGCGCTCGGGGTCTCTCGACGTGGTCGTCATCGACTCCGTGGCGGCGCTGACCCCACGCGCCGAGATCGAGGGAGAGATGGGTGACAGCCACGTCGGACTGCAGGCCCGGTTGATGAGCCAGGCACTGCGCAAGCTGACGGCCAGCCTCAGCCGCACGAAGACCATCGCCATCTTCATCAACCAGCTCCGTGAGAAAATCGGTGTGATGTTCGGAAGCCCTGAAACGACCCCTGGGGGGCGGGCGTTGAAGTTCTACTCGTCGGTGAGGCTCGACATCCGGCGCATCGAATCGCTCAAGGACGGCGCCGAGCTCGTCGGCAACCGGACCAGGGTCAAGGTGGTGAAGAACAAGTGCGCCTCGCCATTCCGTCAAGCAGAGTTCGACATCATGTACGGCAAGGGCATCAGCCGTGAGGGGTCACTGCTCGACATGGCCGTCGATCTGAGCATCATCCGCAAGTCGGGTGCGTGGTTCACCTACGAAGGCGAGCAGCTCGGCCAGGGACGCGAGAACGCCAAAGCGTTCCTCGCCGACAACGCCGAGATCATGGTCGAGATCAGCGACAAGGTGCTGACGGCGTCGGGCCTCAAGCCCGGCGACGAAGAGCTCATCACCGACGGCGACGACGATGAGGAGTTCAGCGAGATCGACGAACAGCCGATCAACCTCGATCGGTGAGCATCAGGACGGCGCGGAGGCCTCGGCCTCTTGGACAGACCGCTGCAGCACGCAGAACTCGTTGCCTTCGGGATCGGCGAGGACGATCCAACTGACGTCGGGTCTCTGCCCGATGTCGACCCGCGTCGCCCCGAGCGCCAGTAACCGCTCGACCTCATCGGCCTGCGTGGAGTCGTCCGCACGCAGGTCGAAGTGCAGCCGGTTCTTCACCGACTTACCCTCGGGCACGGGAAACACGTCGATCGACGGCCCAGAGGCGCCCGACTGACCCGTCGAGCCGGGCGGTGCCAGCGTGACGCCACCACCGTCGGGGTCCGGCCACGCCTCCCAGTCGAGGGCCGCTGCCCAGAACTCGGCGACCCGCCCAGGGTCACGCGCGTCGATGGCCACCACGGCGATCACACTGGTCACAGCCCGAGGCTACACACGGCTCCCTTGCCGTGATGCTGGCGGCTCAACCGCGTTCGAGGAAGGGCTTGAACACCATGAGCCACAGGCTGAACACCAGCAGTAGGTGCGTGATGCCGGTGCCCATCGCCAGGCGTTTGGCCGCTTGTTCGCCGGTGTCGTTGATCGCCGGTCGAATGAGGAACCAGCTCACCACCATCAGCACCACCCAGCTGAGCAGCGCCAGCAGCACCCAGGTGTCGCTCACCTCGATGGCGTTGTCCGACATCCCGATCATGCCCATGCCGAGCACCCACACCAGCACGAGCGCTGGGAGCGACACATAGGTGTGCAGCTTGGCCATCTCGGACGCAGCCCCGGCGCGGCGCAGCGCCGGGTAGACGAACAGTGGCCCGAAGGCCACCACCACGGCAACGATGTGGAGTAAACCGAGGATCCGGTAACCGGTAGAGATCTCCAAGATGGCGAGCACAGCGGCCGAAGCTAGTTCCGGATGCTGACCGCTTCCCAGCCCGTGCGGCACCCGCACCCTCGGTAACCTGCTCCCGTGACCCGCCGGTACTACCTGCGCACGTACGGGTGCCAGATGAACGAGCACGACTCGGAGCGCATCGCCGGGTTGCTGCAGGCCGACGGCATGCAGCGTGCGAGTAACGAGGACGATGCCGACGTCGTGGTGCTGAACACCTGCTGCATCCGCGAGAACGCCGACAACAAGCTCTACGGACGGTTGCAGCGCCTGAAGGGCTGGAAGGACGAGCGCGACGGCCGCCAGATCGTCGTCGCCGGCTGCCTTGCACAGAAGGACCGCGACCTCGTGAGGCAGCGGGCCGGTCATGTCGACGTCGTGCTCGGCACTCACAACGTGCACCGCACGGCCGAGCTGATCGCAGGATCGGAGCGCGCAGGGCCGATCACCGAGATCCTCGAGTCTGCGGTCGCCGAGGATCACGTGCTGTTCCCCTCCGCGCTCCCCGCCGTTCGGGAGACCTCGTACAACGCCTGGGTCACGATCCAGATCGGCTGCGACAACAGGTGCGCCTTCTGCATCGTCCCTGCCGTAAGAGGTCCGGAGATCAGCAGGCCCTTCGCCGACATCGTCGCCGAGGTGGAGCGCCTCGCGGCCGACGGTGTCACCGAGGTGACGCTGCTCGGTCAGAACGTCAACAGCTACGGGCGCGACCTGCAGCGGGCGGCCCGCCATGCAGGCGCCACCGATGCCCGGCTGCGGCCGTTGTTCGCAGACCTGCTGACCGCAGTCGGCGTCGTGCCCGGCATCAGGCGCGTGCGTTACACGTCACCACACCCAAAGGACATGCGCCCCGACACGTTCGCCGCCATGGCCGCCAGCGCCACGGTGTGCGAGCACCTGCACTACCCGATGCAGTCGGGCAGCAACCGCATCCTGGCTGCCATGCACCGGGGCTACAGCGCCGAGCGCTACCTCGCCCGCCTGGCGGAGGCCCGCCGAGCCGTCGCCGACCTGGCGGTCACGACCGACATCATCGTCGGTTTTCCCGGCGAGACCGACGACGACTTCGAGCGCACCCTCGACGTGGCGGCCGCCGCCGAGTTCGACGATGCCTACACGTTCATCTTCTCGCCACGGGACGGCACGGAGGCGGCCACGATGGCCGCCGAGTTCGTCGACCCGGCCGTCACCAGAGAGCGCTTCGATCGGCTGCGGATCGTCATCGAGCGCAGTGCTCTCGCTCACCACGAGGCCCGCATCGGGCGCACCGAAGAGGTGCTCGTGGAGGGCCCGAGCAAGCGCGATCCCGCCGTGCTCTCGGCGCGCACTCGCCAGAACAAGCTCGTGCACTTTGATGCCGCCGGCGGCGCTGGGGCCGCCGGGCGACCACACATCGTTCGTGCCGGTTCGTACGCTCTGGTGGAGATCACGGGTGCGGCGCCTCACTTCCTCAGAGCCCGCTTCGTCGAGCTCACCGCGGCGCCGACGCACAAGGTTCGCATCCCCGTGCGAGAGGCTGTCCTGACCGCGTCATGAGCCCGGGGACGATCGTGCTGGCATCGAGCCCGTTGGTCGGACCGCTCACCATGGACACGCTCGCCGACGCGATACGCGTTCACGACGTCCCGGTGATCACCGCAGCCGCTCCACATGCGCTCGACGATTGGCTCGACGTCCTGGCCATCGCAGCGGGCCCAGCCGTGCAACCCGTCGTGCTCGTCGGGTTCAGCGCTGCCGGTCCCCGCTTGCCAGCAGCCGCTCGACGCGTCCACGCCGACGCCCTCGTGTTCCTCGACTCCCGACTTCCCGAGGACGGCGCCACGCCGACCGGCGGCGAACCGGACTTCGACGCCCTGCTCGACCGCCTCACCGACACCGATGGCGTGGTGGCGCCGTGGTCGCAGTGGTGGGGCGATGGGCTGCTCGCCGCGCTGATCCCCGACGCGGCACTCCGCCAACAGTTCGTTGCCGAGTGCCCGGCCTTGCCGCGGTCCGTGTTCACCGCACCCGTTCCGGCACCCGAGTTCGCAGGACCGTGCGGCTACGTCGCCCTCAGCGAGGGCTATCCGCTGTCGGTCTCTGTGGCCCGGTCGCGAGGCTGGCCCGTGATCGAGCTGGACGGGCACCACCTGTGGCCGCTGGTGCGATCCGATGCCGTGGCCGGCGCCGTGCTCGACGTGGCGCACCGGTTGTGAGCGGACGCAGAGCGAGGCCGTGACTGCCGGCGGGCTCGGTGCGCCGATAGTGGTGCTGGTCGGGCCGACGGCCTCGGGTAAGTCCGATGTCGCCATGGCCGCCGCTGTCTCCGTGCCCGACACCGAGATCGTCTCCATCGACGCCATGCAGGTGTACCGGCGCATGGACATCGGCACCGCCAAACCCTCGCCGGCCGAACGCGCCGCCGTGGTCCATCACGGACTCGATCTGTGCGAGCCGTCCGAACGCTTCACCGTTGCCGACTACCAGCGAGAGGTGACCCCGGCTGTGGCCAACGTGCCCGGCGTGGCGCTCGCCGTCGCCGGCACAGGCCTCTACCTGGCGGCGCTGCTCGACGACCTGGCGCTGCCGGGTGAGTGGGCCGACGTGCGCGCAGGGCTGGAGATCGAGGCTGACGCAGACATCGGCGCCCTGCACCGACGGCTGCAGCGGCTCGACCCGGTGGCGGCGGCCCGCATGGAGCCGTCCAACCGGCGCCGCATCGTGCGCGCTCTAGAGGTGTGCGAAGGCGCCGGACGTCCGTTCTCGTCGTTCGGGCCCGGTCTCGACCGGTACCCCGATCACGGTCTGGCCATGATCGGTCTGCGCTGGCCGCGCCCGGTGCTGGCGGCGCGAATCGAGGCTCGGGTGCACCACATGCTTGCTGCCGGCCTTGTCGACGAGGTGACCAGCCTGTTGGTCGAGCCTTCCGGTTTGTCGCCGACGGCCCGCCAGGCACTCGGGTACAAGGAGCTGATCGATCACATCGAAGGCGGGGAGAGCCTCGCCACGGCCGTGGAGCGGATCGTCGTGCGCACGAGGCAGTTCGCCAGCCGCCAGGAGCGCTGGTACCGCCGCGATCCCCGAATAGCCTGGATCGACATCACCACCGATGCCGTCACCGAAGCCGCCTCCACCGTCATCGCCGCAGTACGTGCAGCGGGTGCCAGGACTCGGTCCGGAGGCGCCAAGACGTGACGACGCTCACGCTCACCAAGCACCATGGTCTCGGCAATGACTTCCTCGTCGTGTTCCATCCGGGCGTCGCCGACCTGCCGGCACTCGCCCGTCAACTCTGCGATCGGCGCACCGGCATCGGCGCCGACGGCCTGCTCGTGGCCGAGACCGAACGGGATCGCGCCGCACGCATGCAGCTGTTCAACGCCGACGGCAGCCGCGCCGAGATGAGCGGCAACGGCATCCGCTGCTTCGCCCAAGCTCTGGCCATCAGGCGCGATGACCTCGACGACCAGTTGATCGCCACAGACGCCGGAGACCGGCTGGTGACACTGTGCGCCACGGACGACCCCGATGTCGTCCACGCCACCGTCGACATGGGTGAGGTGGAAGAGTTGGCGGAACCGGACGGCTGGTCGCAGCTCGGGACGCATCCGGACAGGCCCGTGGCCCACGTCGGGCTCGGCAACGCGCACACGGTGGTCGGCGTCGACGACGTCCGCGCCGTGGACCTGCTGGCGCTCGGACGAAAGGTACCTGGCATCAACCTCGAGATCGTCGAGCCAGGGCCGGAGCCGCACGCCATCACGATGCGCGTCCACGAGCGGGGTGCCGGCATCACGGCGGCGTGTGGTACCGGTGCCGTTGCCGCCGCCGTGGCCGCCCGGCGATGGGGCCTCGTGAACGGTGACGTCGGCGAAATCGACGTGCACATGGACGGGGGAACTGCCAGGGTGACGCTCGATCGACCGACGCCGGGACGAGCCTTGCTTTCAGGACCCAGTACGTACGTCGCCACCGTCGAGGTCCCGCAACCATGAACTCCCCCTACAGCGAAGCCCTCGGCGCCACCCTCATCGACCGCTCCATCCGGGAGCGCATCGTGCTCGTGGGTGTCAGCCTGCCGGGAGTGAGCGATACCGAGACCGATGCCAGCCTCGACGAGCTGCGGCTGCTCGTCGACACGGCCGGAGCCGATGAGTTGGGCCGCATGACCCAGCGCCGGGAGGCGCCCGATCACACGTGGTACCTGGGCAAGGGCAAGGCTGAGGAGCTGCGCGACCTGTGCCTGGCCGTGGACGCCGACACCGTCGTGTTCGACAACGAGCTGTCGCCGGCCCAGCAGTACAACCTGGAGAAACTGCTCGGGCGGACGGCCATCGACCGCACCGCCGTGATCCTCGACATCTTCGCCCAGAACGCCAACACGCTCGAGGGTCGGGTGCAGGTGGAGTTGGCGCTCCTGCGCTACAGGCTGCCGCGGCTGCGGAGGGGCGCGACGGCCAATCTCGACCAGCAGCGTGGCGGGTTCGGCACCCGGTTCGGTGGCGGTGAGACGCGCATCGAGGTCGATCGGCGTCGCATCATGCGCCGCATCACGAAGCTGGAGAGCGACCTCTCCGATCTGTCGCACACACGGAATCTGCAGCGGCGCAGCCGCGAGCGCAGCGGGCTCAGCGACGTGACGATCGTCGGCTACACGAACGCCGGGAAGTCGACGCTGCTCAACGTGCTGACGGAGTCGGGCGTCCTCACCGAGAACCGATTGTTCGCAACGCTCGATCCGACAACGAGGCGACTCGAGCTACCTGGCGGCGAGCCGGTGCTGCTGACGGACACAGTTGGGTTCGTGCGCCGGTTGCCCCACGGTCTGATCGAAGCGTTCCAAAGCACACTCGAGGTGGCATCGAGGGCCGATCACCTGGTGCACATCGTCGACGCATCGGCGCCCGACCCGCCCGGCCAGATGGCCGCCGTGCGCGAGGTGCTCACCGAGATCGGCGCCGACCGGGTTCCCGAGGTGTTGGTGTTCAACAAATCGGACCTGGCGCCCGACGTGGCCGGCGAACTGGTCGCGGAGCACGAAGGCTCGGTGGCCATCAGCGCCACGACGGGCGACGGCATCGACACGTTCCTCGAGTTGCTGACCGAGCGGCTCCGGGTCCACACTCGCCTGTACGAGTTCTTTGTGCCGTATGCCCGCGGCGACGTGCTGGCCTCGATCCACCGAGAGGGCGACGTGGTCTCGAACGAGGCGGACGACGACGGGATGCGCGTGCGGGCCCGCCTGTCGGAGGCGTCCGTCGGCCGGCTCGTGGAGTTCTTGGTCGTGTGACGGGCGGATTCGTTCCTCCGCCGTACCCGTACGATCGGCTCGACCGGCTCCATCCGCTCGCTGAACGGTTCGACGAAGGCATCATCGACCTGTCGATTGGGACCCCCGTGGACGCCCCGATCGATGCCGTCGTGGCAGCCCTGTCCCACTCAGGGAGCGAGCGTGGCTACCCGCCGAGCATCGGCAGCGCATCCCTGCGCAACTCGGCAAGCCGATGGATGCACCGGCGCTTCGCAGTCGAAGTCCCGGCCACGCAGATCGGGGCCGTTATCGGCACGAAGGAGTTCGTCGGCACGCTGCCCCAGTGGCTCCGGCTACGCAGACCCGACCGTGACACGGTGCTCTACCCCGCAATCTCGTATCCCACGTACGCTATGGGCGCCACGCTGGCCGGCTGCCGTCCGGTGGCCGTCTCGTGCCGATCCTCTGGGGCGCTGGATCTCGACAGCATCGATCCCGATGACGCGGCGAGGGCGCTGGTGCTGTGGTCCAACTCGCCCTCCAATCCGACGGGCGCCCTCGACGACCTCGACGCAGTGGCCGAATGGGGTCGAGCCCATGACGTACTCGTTGCCAGCGACGAGTGCTACGCCGAGTTCACGTGGTCGGGCGCCCCGCGAACGGTCCTCGTCGGGGGTACTGACAATGTGATCGCGGTCCATTCACTGTCGAAGCGATCGAACCTGGCCGGTGTGCGGGTCGGCTTCTACGCCGGTGACGCCGACATCGTCGGCTATCTGCAGGAGGTGCGCAAGCACGTCGGGATGATGGTGCCCGGACCAGTTCAGGCTGCCGGCGTTGCGGCGCTCGACGATGACGTGCACGTCGATGAGCAGCGCCGTCGTTACCGCCGCCGGCTGGCCCGGCTCGCCGAAGTGCTCCGTGATTGGTCCGGGTGTGATATTTCCTTACCGGATGGTGGGTTCTATCTCTGGTTCCGAGTGGGTGATGCTTGGGCGTTCGCCGAGCGCCTGGCCGCCGAGGGTGGAGCGCTCGTGAGCCCCGGCGAGTTCTACGGTGCAGCGGGGATCGAATACGTGCGGGTCGCCGCGGTGCAGCCGGATGAATCTGTGGAAGTGTTGGCGCGACGGTTGAGGAGCAGCGATGAGTGACCCGAAGCGCAAGACCTGGACGATCCTCGGCGTCATGATCGCCCTCGCCGGCGTCGTCGCCGGAGCGCTCCTGTGGTTCGCCGCCTCGAAAAAGTACGACGACGCCATCGACTCACTCGCTCCCGCCCCTGTCGGGTGCGACACGACGCTGCAGTTCGATCGCGCCGGCACGTTCTTCGTGTTCGCCGAGACGAAGGGCGAGGTCGACAACCTCGACGGCGACTGCGCGAACGACGAGCAGGCCTACGAGGGCTCCGATGACAGCCTCGACATCGTCATGTTCGACGAGAACTCGAACGAGGTCGACTTGCAGCGCGAGACGGACCTCTCTTACGACAATGGTACCTCGCGAGGCAACGTGCTGTATTCGTTGGAGATCGAGGACGAGGGCGATTACACGTTGCGCGTCCAGGGCGACGACGACGAGGTGGTCGCCCGTGTCGGCTCTGACCCGAATGACGGCGTCGGGCTCTTGCGGATCGCCGCGATCGCTGCGCTGGTCGCAGGCCTCGTGCTCGGTCTGCTGTTCATCCTCCTTGGACGGCGCCGCCGCCCGGCCGACCGAACTCCGGGCACTGGCGACTACGGATGGGACGCCCAGCCCGTAGGGCCTCCCGGGATGCCGCCGTACACACCGTCCCCGACGCCCGGCCACCACCCGGCCCCTGCTTGGGGCGAGCCCGGGCAGGCGACTCCGCCTCAACCGGCGCCGCCATCACGGACGCCCGGTGGAGGTTGGGGTGGTCCGAACCAGGTACCCCCGCCCACAGGGCCGCCGTCCCAACCCTGGCAGCCGCCCTCTCGCTGAACGGTGCTCGGGGCCTACAACCGGCGCATCACCGTGACGGCCCGACCGTAGATCTCGACCTCGTCATCACGGAACGTCATCGGCTCGAGCGCCGGGTTGGCTGGCACGAGCACCACCTTGTCGCCCTGGCGCCGGTACGTCTTGACCGTGGCCTCACCACCGGGGATGCCGGCGATCACGACGTCGCCGTTGTTGGCCGTGGACTGTTGGTGGGCGACGATGTAGTCGCCGTCGAAGATGCCGATCTCGATCATCGAGTCGCCACGGACCCGCAGCATGAACAGGTCGCCGTCGCCGGTGAAATCCATGGGCAGCGGGAACAGCTCCTCGACGTTCTCCTCGGCGAGCACGTCGGTGCCTGCTGCGACGTCGCCGACCAGTGGCACGTGGCGTACGGGCCGGCGCTCCATGACCGCACCCGAGTTCGGGTCCCAACGAACCTCGATGGCACGAGGCTTCGTCGGGTCGCGCCGCAGGTGGCCGAGGCGCTCGAGCGTGTTCAGGTGACTGTGCACCGTGGAAGGCGAGGTCAGACCTACGGCCTCACCGATCTCCCGCACTGATGGGGGATAGCCCCGGGTGCGCATCTGGATCTCGATGAAGTCGAGGATCTCCCGCTGTCGAGCCGTGATCTTGGTGCTCATGCTCATGACGCAATCGTACAAGCGTTCGTGACACAGGTCAAACATCTGTGCGATTTATGGTGCCAACAGTTGACGTCGAACATTTGTTCCGGTACCGTCACGAACGCATGTTCCAGTACGCATGTTCCCCAAACGAGAGGACGAAGGCGATGACCCCAGCACCTTCTCAGCGACAGAATCCCGGCATCTACCGCCGCCGCCGCCTCATCGCCGCGCTGGTCGCCGCAAGCTCGTTGACGCTCGGCGGTCTCGGCGCGCACAGCGCGCTGGCGGGCTCCGGCGGCGAACCTGCCTCCGCCGCCGGGGCCCAACGCTCGCCCTCAGAGCGTTCCGTCGCAGCCAATCCAGGCGACTCGTTGTGGACCATCGCCAGCACCGCCTACCGGACCGACGCCGGGCCCGGGGACGTGTCGTTCATGACGTACCTCGAGGAGGTCATCGCCCTGAATGGCGGCACCGACCTACAGCCCGGCGACGACGTGTTGCTGCCGTAGACCGTCCGGCCAGGGTCAGCCGAGCCGGTACCCTCGGGATCCGTGCACTGTCCGATGTGTGGCGCCGAGGACACGAAGGTGGTCGACTCCCGCCTCGCCGGGGCCGGTGACGCCGTCCGTCGCCGGCGGCGCTGCGAGGAGTGCTCGTACCGGTTCACCACGTTCGAGCGCGTCGACGAGGTGCCACTCGTGGTGATCAAGTCCGACGGCACCCGTCAACCTTTCGACCGGGCGAAGGTGACGGCCGGCATCCGAGCGGCTTGCAAGGGCCGGGGCGTGTCCACCGGCGACGTCGAGGCAATCGGCGACGAGGTGGAAGATCTGTTGCGTGCCGAAGCCACCAGGTCCGAGACCGGCGCCGTGAGCTCGGCGGCGATCGGGTTGGCCGTGCTCGAGCGTTTGCGGGTGCTCGACGATGTCGCCTACCTGCGGTTCGCCAGCGTTTACAAGAACTTCGACGCCGCCTCCGACTTCCACCGTGAGCTGGAGCTGCTCGACAAGCTCAGCGCCGAGTCGTCCAGCGGCTGAACACGAAACCTCCGTCGTCCACGAGCAGATGGGCGAGATCGAGGTTGGCGCTCGTACCGGCACCGACGACCGCTCGAGGCCCAGCTCCACCGGCGATCCGTGGGGCGAGCGTGAGGTTGAACTCATCGACGCAGCCGGCGTCGACGAGCCAGCCGTTCAACGTCGGCCCGCCCTCGACCTGCACGACACCGACGGGCCGCCCGACCAGCTCGTGCACCCGCGACAGCATGGCGGCGGCATCGACCGAGGCGTCACCGACGCGCAGCGTCGGCACGTCGAGGTGCGGACCGGACTCGGGCATGATCAAGAATCCGGCGCCGCTGGAGAACAGCGGACCCGACATGTCGAGCGAACCGCCTGAGGTGACGACACCGACGCGCTGACCCGGAGTCTTCGGCGGTCCGTAGCGTTCG
>Ga0136640_10000778_pt1 | contig 12418 bp, 11 predicted proteins | sample AntDrymUQ8642106_2_FD_105498 | JGI IMG/M metagenome (GOLD analysis project Ga0136640, IMG submission 105498) | Polar desert sand microbial communities from Dry Valleys, Antarctica - metaG UQ864 (21.06) | ecosystem: Environmental > Terrestrial > Soil > Desert | place: Antarctica: Dry Valley...
CCGAAGGCGCCGCACGCAGCCAGGCGAGCCGCGGGCTGGACAAGCTGCGCGTCTCGCTGCAGCAGCCCGGGGTGGACATCGAGAGGGGCATCGCATGACCGAGGAACGCTGGGAGCCGTTGGAGCGGCTGGCCGAGCGGGCGCCGATGCCTGCGTCGGGACTCGTTGAGGACGTGCTGGCCCGAGGCAGGGCCAGCCGCCGTGGCCGAAGGGCGGATGCGGTGCTCGCGGCCGCGGGGACCGTGGTGGCCGTCGTTGCCGGGGTGCTCGTGCTGACGGGATCACACGGCGCACGTCCCGAAACTCCCGCTACGGCACCGTCGACTGCGACCGACCAGGCCAGGGTGGAGATCGCGGTGGTCGGCATCACCGAGCTGGTCGACGGCATCGGGCTGTTCACGCCGACACGGCTGTTGCTGTCCGACCGGGTGTGCAGCGCAGACCGGCGCGGCGCCCAGCAGGCCATGGCTTGTTTCACCTGGACCCGGGCAGACGAGAAGCAGCTGGTGTCACGGCTGTCTGACATCGCGCCGACACGCATCGTCTCGCACCGGAACCGTGGCACAGGGGAGGGCACGGTACATGTTGAGCTGAGCGCGCTGCGGCAGTCGTTCGACGTGGGCAGCGTCCACGTCCGTGCCTTCATCGGACTCGACGGCAGGCAGGGCAGCTGCCCGAGCCACACCTACCATGTCGAGCGGAACCAGGCGGGTTGGCAAGTGGTCGGCACGGGGAGTCGTTGGCGCTCGGTGGACCCCAACCCGATCTGCTGAGCTGCCCGGTCACCTCATCGTCAGTATGGGGCGGGGCGGGGGCGGCCGGGCTCCCGCCGCAAGACGCTCAGTCGACGTGCGGCGCCGCCCCGGTCTCGCTGACCAGCGGCCGGCCGGCCGCGGCCCACTGCTGCATGCCGCCCGCCAGGTTCACCGCGTCCACGCCGCTCGAGACCAAGAAGTCGGTAGCCCGCGCCGACCGGCCACCCAGGTGACACGTCACCAGCAACTGGCCTGAGCCGGCGGCGGCGATCACCTCCGCCTGCCGGTCCGGCAACTGGCCCAGCGGCACGTGCAGGGCGTCGGGGGCATGCCCGGCCACCCACTCGTGCTCCTCGCGTACATCCAGCAGGGTGACCTCGTCCGGCAACTTTGGCGGCAGCGATGCCACCGTCGTCTCGGGCCGGCCCTCGGGGTCGGAGGCGCTCACGTTCAGGCTCATGGCGCCATCCAACCAGCCGTCCACGACCATCCGAGCAGCACTGCCTGCGACACGCGCTAGCACTCGCTACCGAAATCTAGGGCAAGCGCTAGACGACCTCATAAAGTCCAAGTATGGATCCGGTTCGCAACCCGTACGCCCCTGGTGCCGGCCAGCGCCCACCCGAGCTCGCCGGCCGCGACCGCCAGCGCGCACAGTTCGACGTGACGCTCGAGCGGGTGGCCGCGGGCCGCCCCGAGCGCTCGCTTGTGCTCTCGGGGCTGCGCGGCGTCGGCAAGACCGTGCTGCTCAATGCGCTGCGCGGGCAGGCGGTCAGCCGCGCGTGGGGCACCGGCAAGCTGGAGGCGCGCCCCGGCCAAGGGGTGCGCCTGTCGCTCGCCCAAGCCGTGCATGCCGGCATCCGCGAGCTCGCACACCGGCATCGCGACCAAGACCGCGTCGACCAGGTGATGGGGGTGTTGACCGCTTTCGCCATCCGCGCCACCCCCGCTGAGCGTGGCCAGGGCCGGGCGTCCAGCGACCGGTACGCCGTGCGGTGGCGCCCCCCGATGGACGTCCCCGCGGCGCGGGGTCGCGCCGACACCGGCGACCTCGAGACCGACCTGATCGAGTTGCTCGGCGACGTCGGTGAGCTGGCCCGCGACCTCGGTGTCGGGGTGGCCATCTTCATCGACGAGATGCAAGACATCGACGTCGGCGAGCTCGCCGCGCTGTGCGGCGCCGGACACGAGATGAGCCAGCTCGGGGCACCGGTGGTGGTGGTGGGCGCCGGGCTGCCGCACCTGCCGGCGGCGCTGTCGGCGAGCAAGTCGTACGCGGAGCGGCTGTTCCGCTACGTCGCTGTCGACCGGCTGGCCCGCGACGAGGCCGCCCGGGCGTTGACCGTGCCCGCCGACACCGAACAGGTCACCTACACCCCCGACGCGCTGGATGCGCTGCACGAGCTGACGGGCGGGTACCCCTACTTCATCCAGGCCTACGGCAAGGCCACCTGGGACCTTGCACCGGCGTCGCCCATCAGTGCCGACGATGTGCGTGCCGCGGCGCCGCACGCCGAGGACGAGCTGGCGGTGGGCTTCTTCGGGGCGCGCTTCGAGCGCGCGACGCCAGCCGAGCGCGACTACATGGTGGCGATGGCCGACGCCGCTGCAGCCGTCGGCAACGACCCAGTGTCCACCGCCGACGTCGCGGCAGCCACCGGCCGCCGACCGCAGAGCCTGTCCCCAGCCCGTGACGGGCTGATCAAGAAGGGCCTGATCTATGCCGCCGAGCGTGGCCATGTCGCCTTCACCGTGCCGCACTTCGCCGGCTACCTGCGATCCCGGCACGCCTGACCCACCAACGGGCCCCGGCGGGCTAGCCTCGAAGGTGCTGCAGCGTCCGTGTGCGCCGGAGGTGGGGGACGTGGCCGGGAACGCGCCCCTTGGGCGTCCGCAGGTCGTCGCCCATCGAGGTGCCAGCGAGAAGCGGGCCGAGCACACCCGCGAGGCCTACGAGCTGGCTCTCGAGGCGGGCGCCGAGGCGCTCGAGTGCGACGTGCGGCTGACCGCGGACGGTCATCTGGTGTGCGTGCACGACCGCCGCGCCGACCGCACCTCCGACGGTCGTGGGCCGATCTCTACGCTGCCGCTCGGCGAGCTCGAGAGCTTGGACTTCGCCTCCTGGAAGCAGCCGTGGGCCGACCTCGACGACGAGTCCCTCGAACTGCCCAGCGGCGCGGTTCTCACCTTCGACGCGCTGTGCTCGCTCGCCCACGACTGGGGCTCCGGGGTGCAGTTGGCGGTCGAGACCAAGCACCCGACCCGCTACGCCGGACTGGTCGAGCGTCGGTTGGTGGACGCCCTCGCCCGCTTCGGCTGGACGCACCGCGACGGCAACGAGCCGGCGCGGGTACGGGTGATGAGCTTTGCGCGGTTGTCGCTGCGTCGGCTGCGGCAGTGGGCCCCCGATGTGCCGACGGTCTTTCTGATGGACCGGGTGCCATGGCATCTACGCAGCGGCAGGCTGCCAGTGTGCAGCCCGATCGCCGGCCCGCGCATCGACGCGCTGCGGGCCGACCCCGCATACGTCGAGCGCGCACATGCCGCGGGACACCCCGTGCATGTGTGGGTGGTGAACGCCGACGATGACCTCAAGCTGTGTCAACAGCTCGGTGTGGACGCGGTCATAACGGACAGACCGGAACATGCCAGACAGCTGTTCGAAATCTGATCCTGCCGTGACGTTTCAGCCCGTGACGCGTTGGGAAGGGTGGTACAGGGGAGGCAACGTGTTCAGGAGTGGCATGTGACTGTTGTCGCGCAAGATAGTTGTCGCGTCGTGCTGCCGTCGTCTGCGGCCGCGGCGAGCCACGCCCGACGCCGGCTGACAGGACACTTGCGCGCCTGCGGCGTGGTGGACACCGCCGTGGAGGATGCTGCGGTGGTCGTCAGCGAGCTGGTCACCAACGCTGTACGGCACGCTGCCCGGGGGGCCGACGCGATGGTGCAGGTGGAATGGAGCCTCACGGTCACCCGGCTGCGACTGAAGGTCAGCAACGTCGCCCGCGCCACCCGCCGACCACTGCACGAGCACGAGGCGGTCGGTGGCCGGGGGTTATCGATCGTGGCCGCCCTTAGCGAGACCTGGTCGCTGGAGCACGCCGACGGGGGGACGACTGTGACGGCCTGCCTATGCGTGGCCTAGGGTCACGCGGTGGGTAAGAAGTCGCGCGTCAAACAACGCAGCAGCACACCAGCACCGGCTGATACCACCCTCGCCGAGGTCGGTCCGCGGCAACCCTGTCCGTGCGGGTCGGGCCGGCGCTACAAGCACTGCCACGGCCGCTCCGGCGGCGCCCCAGCGCCATACGTGGCCCGTACGTTTGCCGGGCTGGCCGATGAATGCGACTGGGCTGCGCTGCGCGAGATTGTGCCGTCGGCCACGGCACCGTTGCGGTTGCGCACCGACGTTGTCGACGGTGACCGTGATCGTGACGTCACCGTCTGCTCGCTGCTGCCGCTGGCGTTGCCCGCGCTGGTGCGTGACGACGGCTCGGTCTGGTTGGGCCTGCAGGTGCAGGCCAATCACGGCGATCTCAGCCGCGACCTTGCGTATGCGCTGGAGCTCGCGCTGGCTGCTGAGCCGGGGTCGCAGGTAAGCCTGGACGGCCCGCCGCCGCCGGGGCCGCGGCTGCAGGATCTCCTGGACCCGGCCGCCGACCTTGAGGTCACGGTGCACGACGGGTTCGACTTCTGGCTGGCCGGCGACCAGAGCGCCGACGGTCAGGCCGCGGCTGCGCTCGAGGCGGCCAACGAGGCGGCCGCACCGACTCGCAGGTTGACCACCGTCCAGGCCGCGTACTGGACGCGCATGAGCGAGCGTGAGTACGTCCGGTGGGTGCTGCCACACGACGAGGACCGGCTGTTGGATGCGTTGGCCCGGCTGCACGCCGCCGGCTCGGACCGGCTGGGTGACTCCGGCCGGTTGCTGGGCATGTTCCGGGCGCACGCCCTCTTGACACCGGTTTGGGAGTTGGCCTCGGGGACCGGCGCGGACGGTTTCGACGGGCACATGGCGTCGATGTCGCAGCGACTGGATGCTGCGTTGGCCGACGACTCCGACCTCTCGCCGCAGGAGCGGTCGGCCCGCAACGGTTTGGCCAATCGGCAACTCACCATCCGCTGACGAGGGCGAGTTTCCCGCATTCGCCGGCTTTGCCCCACCTTGGATTGCGCGGTCCGCAGGCTACCCGTACTCTAAAAGTGCCCAGTCGTCGTTGTTTCCCCCGTCAACGACGACTGGGCTTCTGCGTGGATTCAGGACGTTTGCACGGACTGCCTGCTTACCGGGCACGACATGCAGCGAGGCCCGCCGCGACCCGAGCCCAACTCTGATCCCGAGATCGCAATCACCTCGATGCCGGCCTTCTCCAACCGCTCGTTGGTCTCGACGTTTCGCTCGTAGGCCACCGCCAGTCGGGGGGCGATGGCCAGGGTGTTGTTGCCGTCGTCCCATTGCTCACGCTCGGCGGTCACCGGATCCAGGCCGGTGTCGATGCGATGCATCTGGTCGATACCGATCGCGGCGGCTGCTGCCTCGAGGAACGGTGCCGCGGGGCCGACTGACAGCGTGACCGTCTCTGAGTCGCCACTGGGCTCGCCACTGGGCTCGCCACTGGCAGAGCCGAGCTGCACCTCGCCGGTCACCGGGTATGCCCACAGCGAGTCGGCGATGTTGGGATACATCACCACCTTGTCGACGTCGACCATGGTCACCACGGTGTCCAGGTGCATCGTGGCGCGTTCCTGCGCGATCGGGACGGCGAGCACCGTGTGCGCCAACCCGGCTGCGATGGTCTGCTGGGCGAAGCGTTCCGTCCCGGCGGGGGTGGTGCGCTCACCGACCCCGACGGCCACCACCCCGGGGGTGAGCAGCAGCACGTCGCCGCCTTCGATGTGCTCCAGCTGCCACCCGTGTGCACGCGGCACACCGGCGAAGCGGGGGTGATGGGTATAGACCAGCTCGGTCAGCTGGGTCTCCCGCTTCCTGGCCGGCATCGCGAGGCTGGTGATCGCCACCCGGTCCGGCAGCCAGAACGACGAGTCCCGGGTGAACAGCAGGTTGGGCAGCGGGTCGATCAAGAAGTCGTCATGGGCCAGCAGGCTGGTCACCAGGCTGTGGGCTACATGTACTTCGTCGTTGCGCAGCCCTGCGGTGAGCACGTGCGCAAGTCCGTGCGGCGCCAACTGGTGCAGGGCGTTGTGCAGGTGCTGTCGCAACGACTGGCCCAGGTGCAGCGTGGCGGTGACCTGGTCGATGGCGACAGCTCGGGCGGTGTCGGACTCGAGGGTCTCGGTGAGCAGCTCGACCAGATACAGCACCTCGACGCCGTGGGCGCGCAGGGCGTCGGCGAAGGCGTCGTGCTCGTCTTGGGCTCGCCCCACCCAGGGGATGCCGTCGAACAGCAGCGAATCGTTGTTGCGTGGAGTAAGTCGGCGCAGTTCGTCACCCGGCCGGTGCAGCAGTACGGTGCCGAGCTGGCCGACCTCGCTGTTGGCGCCCAGCGCCGAGGTTGTGGTCATGGCTGCGGAGCGTACTCAGCGCTCGACGTCGCGGCTCGCAGCCGTGGCCTCAGCCAGCACCGTCTTGGCGGGCAGACCCGTGCTGGTGGCGACCGCCAGTACGTCCTCGAACTCCGGTTGCAGGTTCACCACCCGGCCGTCGTGCGCCGCAACCTTCACCCGGACCGGCTGCCCGTGCACGTGGACGACCAACTCGCTGCGGTCCAGTGTGACCTTGTCCACCTGCTGCACCCGCAGCCCGATCGTGCTGGTCTCGGCGAAAACGATCCGCTCGACCCTTGCCCGCACCTCCTGGCGAACCAGCACCGACAGGGTGTGTGCGGGCCGGCCCTTCTTCATCAAGATGGGGGTCAGCCATGCGTCCGACGCACCGGCTGCGATCAGCTGGTTGAGCACCCCCGGCCACAGCCGCGGGTCGAGGTCGTCGACATTGGTCTGCAGCAACAGCGGCAGGCTGTCGGGTCCGACCCCCTGCTGCGGTGTCCGGCCTGTTTGGGCGGCAGGCCCGGCAGTCGCCTGGCCCACCAACAAGCGCAGCACGTTGGGATGCCCGACGTGGTCGCGCCCACCGGCCCCGACGCCGACTGTGGCGACAGACATTGCCGGTTGGGACCCCCAGTCGTCCGCCGCGGTGGTCAGCAGTGCGGCACCGGTCGGGGTCGCCAACTCGGCGTCAACAGGGCCGCCGACGCTTGGTATGCCGGTCAGCATCGCAGCCACTGCCGGCACCGGAACCGGCAGATCACCGTGCTGGGTGTGCACTCGACCGCCCCCGACCGCAAGCGGCGTGCACACCAGCCGGTCCAGCCCCAAGTGGGTGAGGCCGGCGCAGCAGCCGACGATGTCGGCGATCGCATCGAGTGCTCCCACCTCATGGAAGTGCACCTGCTCAGGCTCGGTGTCGTGCACGGTTGCTTCGGCGTCCGCGAGCCGACCGAAGGTGGCCAACGCACGCTCGCGCACCGCGTCGGGCAGCACAGCGGCCTGTAGCAGGGCGCGCACGTCGGCCCAGGTGCGGTGCGGAGCGCTTCCCGAGTTCGACGGCGAGTCCGCAGGCTCACCATCGACCTCGACGAGCACCCGCAGCGCGCGCAGTCCTGCGCGCTGCACCTGCTCGGTGCGCAGCCGTACGGCGGTGGGCGAGACGGCGTCGACAGCAGCCTGGATGACGTCGAGGGGGACGCCGGCATCGACCAGTGCCGCCAGCAGCATGTCGCCGCTGGCACCGGAGGAGGCATCCACCCAGCCCACCCGCGGCTGCGGTGTCGCCGGCTCGTCGTGGTGCGCGCTCGGGTCGTGCTGCCCGCTCGGGTCGTGCTGCTGGTGCTGGGCCGGCGTGTCGCCAGACTGCTCGGGAGCCCGGTCAGCCGACCTGCCACGGCGCGCGACCCTGGCGGCGAACACCCCGGCGCCGAAGCCGTTGTCGATGTTGACGACACTCACCCCTGGGGCGCACGAGTTGAGCATGCCCAACAGTGCTGCGACCCCGCCGAAGCTTGCGCCGTAGCCGACACTCGTCGGCACCGCCACCAGTGGCACTCCGACCAGACCCCCGACGACGCTCGGCAGAGCGCCCTCCATGCCCGCCACGACCACCAGACAGTCCGCGGCGTCGAGAGTGTCACGGACGTCGAGCAGCCGGTGCAGCCCGGCCACGCCAACGTCGCTCACGAGGCGCACACCTGCGCCGAACACCCGGGTGGTCAACGCAGCCTCGGCCGCGACGGGCAGGTCGGAGGTGCCGGCGGTGACCACGCACACCGTTCCGTGCGGTGCTGGCAGCGGGCCGACCGTCGCCGCCCGTGCCTCGGCGTCGATCGTGGCGTCCGGCAGCTGTTCCTGGACGGCACTGATCGCTTCCGGGGACAACCTGGTGGCGAGCACTGCTCGGTCGGGGTGCGCTGCGGCAAGCGCGATGAGGATCTCGACGACCTGCTGGGGGGTCTTGCCGGAGCCCAGCACGACCTCCGGGTCGCCGGTCCGGCGGTGCCGGTCGGTGTCGAGGCGCGCCCAGCCGAGATCGTGGATGCCGTCACCGGCGGGCTGTCCGGACAGGTGCTCCACGGCGGCGAATGTAGCCCTAGGCTGGGCCGATGCCCGGAGTGCCTCCTGCCCGCTACGCCTATCTCGGGCCTGCCGGCACGTTCACCGAGCAGGCGCTGCGGGCCCTGCCGGCCGCCCGTGGTGCGCACTGCGAGCCGCACATCGGTGTGGCCGCCGCGCTGGAGTCCGTGCGCGCCGGCGAGGCCGACGGGGCGGTGGTGCCGTTGGAGAACTCGGTCGAGGGCTCAGTGTCGGTGACCCTGGACGAGCTGGCGACGGGTGTTCCGCTGGTTATTACCCGCGAGGTCGAGGTGCCGGTGGAGCTGGCTCTGTTGGCTCGGCCGGGCCGAGACTTGTACACCGTGCGTACGGTCGCCACGCACCCGCACGCTGCGGCCCAGTGCCGGCTCTGGCTGGGTCGACATCTGCCAGACGTCGAGGTGGTGCCGCTCGGGTCGACCGCACAGGCTGCTCAGCTGGTGGCGGGCCCAGACGCGATCTATGACGCGGCCATCGCCGCGCCGATCGCCGCGGAGCACTACCGGTTGGCGGTGCTCGCGTCCCGCATCGGGGACAACCCCGACGCGATCACCCGCTTCGTCCTGGTGTCACGGCCGGGCGCGCTGCCGCGCCGTACGGGTGCCGACAAGACCACCGTCGTCGCCTACATCCGTGACGACCACCCGGGCGCCTTGATGGAGGTGCTGGACCAGTTCGCGCTCCGCGGGGTCAACCTGACCAGGATCGAGTCTCGACCGACAGGGCTCGGTCTCGGCCGCTACTGCTTCTCGATCGACTGCGAGGGGCACGTGGTCGAGTCGCGGGTCGGTGAGGCGTTGATGGGGTTGCGCCGGGTGTGCTCGGACGTGCGCTTCCTCGGCTCCTATCCGCGTCTGGACCAACAACAGACCGTGGTGCGTATCGGCACCAGCGACGACGACTTCGCGGATGCGAAAGGCTGGCTGGCGCGGCTGCGCGCCGGGGACCCCAGTAGCGCTTAGTGTCAGCGAGGTGACTGATTCGATCGAGGGCGTGGTGTCCCTCGTTGCTGCCGGAGTGGCGTTCTTGGCGCTGGTGGTCGCGGTGATCGCGCTCCGTCGTACGAGTGTGGCGGCTCGGCGGCGGCACAGCCGACAGGTGCCAGCGAACCTTGACGCAGTGGCTCGTGCGGTCGGTGACCTGCGGGTCGATTCCGCGCGCGCGCTGCGACATCTGGCGGTCGTCCGCTACGACGCCTTCGGTGATATGGGCGGGCACATGTCATGGTCGCTGGCGATCCTCGACGACGAGGGCGACGGCATCATGCTCACCGCCATCCACGGCCGATCCGACACCAGGACGTACGCCAAGAACATTGCCGACTGGTCAAGCAGCACCCAGTTGTCGCCGGAGGAGACCGAAGCCATCTCGCTGGCCCGCCGCTGACCCAGCTGCCCATCGCGGTCGCTTGCCCTCGGCGCGGGTACCACGCACCTCGGGTACGCCCGCCCGCACCTCGGCACGCGTGGCGCCCGGCGGCGGGGTCAGCCCGGCCCGCCGGCGGCGCGGTGGCGGCGGTGGGGCTCAGCGGGGTACGCGCACCAGTAACGTGCCCGCAAGCACCCGGCAGTGCAGCTCACGGCCGGTGCCAATGGGGTCCCCGTCAAGTTGTCGGGCCTGCGGCGTTGGGGTCCGCACGATCACGGTCGACCCCGTCATGCGGGCCAGTTGGGCATCGGTGGTGCGCCCACGACTCAACACTCGCAACACCACCGACACCCACCCCCACGCCCGTTGTGGGGCGACCACCACGACGTCAAGCCGGCCGTCGTCGAAGCGGGCGTCGGGAAGCAGCGGGATGCCTGCCTGTAACAGGCCGACGTTGCCGACCACGACGGTGCGGGCCCGGTGTCGCACGAAGGGACCGTCGTCCACGGACACCTCTACCCGGCTGGCCGGATAGCGAAAGTTGCGCATCGCAGACACCACGTACGCCCGCCAGCCCAGCTGGGCCTTGAGCGCCTCCGAGGCTCCGGCCATCACGGCGGCGTCGAACCCCAGCCCTGCCATCACGGTGAAGCAGGTCTCGGGCAGTTCGTCACCGCGTACCTCGACGGCATCGATAGCCCGGTCCTGGCCGGACAGGGCGACGTCGAGGGCTTCGGCGGGACGAAGCGGCAGGTGCAAGTTGCGGGCCAATAGGTTGCCGGTGCCGAGCGGCACGATGCCCACCGGCACCCCGGTGCGCGCCAGCTCTGCACACACCACCCGGACGGTGCCGTCGCCCCCGGCAGCGATCACCATGTCGGTGCCGGCGGCGAGCGCGGCCTCGCTCATCGCGCTGCCCGGGTCGTCGGCGGTGGTCTCGTAGAAGCTCGGCGGCTGCCAGCCGTGCTTGACGGCTGCCTCGCCGACCATCCGACGAAACGCGCCGACCTCATCGATCTTCGTCGGGTTCAGAACCACGGCCAGCCGCGACGGCCGCTGCCTGGTCGAGGTGGGTGCGGGCCCGGTCGCAGGCGGCTGCCATGGCACGATCGCCACCGCAAGCAGTAGCGGGATCGTGGCACCGAGCGCCCAGCCGGCCAACACATCGCTCGGGTAGTGCACCGCCAGCAGAAGGCGGTCGAGCCCGATGGCCACCCCCACCAGCAACCAGCCAGTGTCGAACGACCGGCGACGCATCCTCGACGCAACCGACATGTGGGTGAGCAACACCGCGGCGGCGACCAGCAGCCCGGCGCCGGCTGCATGGCCGGACGGGAACGAGAGTCCGCCGATGGCGGTGCTGGGCTCGACCCACGGCGGGCGGGGGCGGTCGAAGGCCACCTTCGCAAGCGGGTCGAGCACGGCAGCGAGCAGCACAGACAGGGCCAACCAGCCACCCACCCGGGCCCGCCCGCGGGCAACGGCGCTGATCGCCACGACAACCAGCCCGGCATGCACAAGCGTCGGTTGGCTGACCAGTGCCACCAGCTCCAGTGCGCGCACCACCCGGCGGTGGCCGTTGACCAGGTCGTACGCGCTGTGCGTGACATTCGCGTCGAGGTCACCCAACGGCGACCAGCCGACGCTGATCAGCCAGCTGAGCACCACAAGCGTGGCGAGTAGCACCAGGCCGGTGGTCAGCACGGCGCGGCGGCGCGCGGCAAGCACGCTCACGTCGTAGGCCACGGCCCTCCTTGAGTCGCCGGCAGCCTCGCCGGCCAGCGTGGTGTGCCCGCGGTTCGGGGTCCGGCGCCGCTCCAGGCTACGGCGCGGCGCCGACAGGCTGATCGTTAGGCTGGCACGGTGATCGACCCCCGCCTGCTGCGTGACGACCCTGACCGGGTGCGTGCCGCCCAGGCGCGCCGAGGTGAATCCGTCGCCGTCGTCGACGATCTGTTGTCGGCTGATGTGACGCGGCGCGAGTCCATCGCAGCGTTCGAGCGGCTGCGGGCCGAGCAAAAGCAGCTCGGCAAACAGATCGCCACGGCGCAGGGAGACAAGCGAGCCACATTGCTCGCACGCACCAAGGACCTCGCGGCTCAGGTCAAGGATGCCGAGGCGGTGCAGACCGAGGCCGACGCGGCCTTTCATACGCTGATGACAAGCCTGCCCAACGTGGCCGACGAGCGAGCACCAGCAGGCGGCGAGGATGACTACGTCGTGCTCGAGCAGCACGGCACCATCCGCGACTTTGACGCCGAGGGTTTCACCGCCCGCGACCATCTCGAGCTGGGCACATTTCTTAAGGCGATCGACGTCGAGCGCGGCGCCAAGGTCTCGGGTGCACGCTTCTACTTCCTCACCGGTGTCGGCGCGATGCTCGAGCTGGCGTTGGTGCAGATGGCGATGGAGCGGGCTGAGCGATGGGGTTTCACGCCGATGATCCCGCCGGCGCTGGTGCGGTCGCGGGCGATGGACGGCACCGGTTTTCTTGGCCAAGCCGCCGCGGACGTCTATCACCTGCCTGCCGACGACATGTATCTGGTCGGCACCTCTGAGGTGCCGCTCGCGGCGTACCACAGCGACGAGATGCTGGACGGGTCATCGCTGCCGCGCCGGTATGCCGCCTTCAGCCCGTGCTTCCGCCGGGAGGCAGGCTCCTACGGCAAGGACACCCGAGGGATCTTCCGG
>Ga0136640_10000779_pt1 | contig 12414 bp, 13 predicted proteins | sample AntDrymUQ8642106_2_FD_105498 | JGI IMG/M metagenome (GOLD analysis project Ga0136640, IMG submission 105498) | Polar desert sand microbial communities from Dry Valleys, Antarctica - metaG UQ864 (21.06) | ecosystem: Environmental > Terrestrial > Soil > Desert | place: Antarctica: Dry Valley...
GACCACGGGTCAGGTTGCGCTCGGCGCGGAGCCGATCAAGGCGCTCCAAGTGGCTGCGTGACAAGTCGATCGTCACCGGCACGGCGGGCTCGTCGACAGAACGGCGGGTCATTTCCGAATCGTACTCGGGACTCTCAGCGACCATCATCGAGCGATCAGCGGTGACGACTGGATCAAGGTACGTGACGGGGACCTTGATCTGCCGGCGCTCTCGGATCGGGCGGGTCGACACGGCGACCGAGCCCGGCGTCGATCATGAAGTCGCGCAGCCGCTCGAACCCGCCGGGCCCGTCAGCCGACGGCCGGCTGAGCCGGTCACGTGCCCACTCACGTTCCTCGGCGGTCACCTCGTCGGCCTGCCCTGTCACGGCCCACGATCTTACGGGCGAGCGGCGTTCGTCGACGTCGAGCACCTGCGTCGCCCCGCCTGAAGGACCAGTAGCCGCACCGTAGGTCCCTGCGTTGGCCCCTCGCCGCCGATCGGTCCCCCGGAGCAAGTCGGAAACCGTCATCTAGCTGGTGCCCCCCCAGGGAGTCGAACCCTGAACCAACGGATTAAAAGTCCGCTGCTCTAACCATTGAGCTAGAGGGGCGAGGGGTGAGGGGCGGAGGGGCGAGGGGCAGAGGGGCGGGACCGGCGCGATTCGCGGGAGAAAGCCCCGCTCGCCGGCCGGCACGGGCTCAGTGCCTGAGCGTAGAGGCCACGGTGGACCGACAACGATGTCGACCAGTCGCTGATCGTGTGGGTCGCGTCGTACGGGTGTGCTTGCGGCCGCGGCGGCGCCCCGACTGCCGTTCGAGGATATGCCCACCCCTCGGAGGTCCGCACACACATGGGCGAGGGCCCCGTCCGGCGCTGCGTGACGCTCAGCTTGCGGTTCCGAGCGTCGGGAGCGCATCGCCCGGGTAGCGGGTACCGAGGATGACGGAGATGCCGCCGTCGCTGATCGCTGAGGGGCCCGCCTCGTGCACCGTCAGGCGGTAGTCGTACGCGGGCTCCCAGACGAACTGCACCTCCCACGGCTGGACGCGGGCGAAGTTGTCGGCGAGCAGCGCCCGCAGCGACGCCTGGATGCCGCGGGGCAACGCCTCAAGGACTTTGCGCTCCCCGTCGGTGGTAACGATGCCCAGCGTTTCGGCGATCGAGACCAGGTTCGTCTGCGGATCCAGCAACGCTTGCTCGATCGCGTCCCGAGTGACCCCGATGCTGTCGATGTTGAAGTGCTGGTTGACTCGACCGAACATCCGTTGATACGCCGGCATCCCTAAACCTCCCCGCTCGTGCGATGCTGTGCATCGTCCGCCGCACCAGCGTACGTGATGAGGGGATATGGCCGAACCGATTTCGTTCGCTCGATCGGCCGACGGCCACGCCATTGCCTACAGCGCGTCCGGAGCGGGCCCGGCGCTGGTGCACGTGCGGCCGTGGATCACCCACCTCGAGCTGATGTGGGCCGAGCCGTCCTTCCGGAGGTTCATCGACGGCCTCGGTGACGTCTGCACCGTCGTCCGCTATGACGGCCGCGGGAACGGGCTCAGTGAGCGGCGGGTGCCGCCCCCGACGCTTGAGGACCTAGGTCGCGATTTGGCCGCCGTCATAGACGCCCTCGGCGACGAGCGAGTGCATCTGTGGGGGTCGAGCTTTGGCGGGCCAGTGGCGATCGCGTACGCGGCGAGCCGTCCGGAACAGGTCGATCGGCTCATTCTCGAGGGCAGCTTCGCCACGTTGCGCCACGAGCTCACAGCGACCGAGCGAGGAACCATGGTCGAAGTCGGACGGCTGCTGCAGACGTCGCCGGAGGTCGCAGCAACCGCCATCAGCTACATCACGGACCCGACGCCGAACACGCGACACGAGCGCAGGGTCGCTCGGCTCATGGAGTCGATCGAGCCGGAGATGCTCAGCCACCTGTACAACCTGGCGGGGCGGATCGACGTGCGCTCGCTCCTGGCGCAGATCTCTGCGCCCACGCTCGTCATGCACCGGCCCGGCAGTCGCGTGTTTCCGTTCAGTTGCGCGCGCACCCTCGCCGCCGGCATCCCGGGCGCACAGCTCGTCGCGCTCGACGGTGCCGAACACAATCCGTGGGAAGGCGACCACGCCGTAGCGCTTTCCGCCATGCGGACGTTCCTCGGCGGCCGGCCGGCCCGCGCCCCGGCCACCGTCACGTTGCTCTTCAGCGACTTGGTCGCCTCGACCGAGCTCCTGCAGCGGCTCGGTGACACAGCGGGAGCGAAGGTCTTCCGCGAGCACACCGAACTCCTCCGGCGGGCCGTCGACCACCATGGTGGCAACGTCGTGAAACGGCTCGGGGACGGAATCTTGGCCACCTTCCCGTCGGCGTCTGCGGCGGTGCACTGTGCGCTTGCCGTACGAACGGAGCTGCACGCTCGCAACTCGTCGGCGCCGACGGCGGTGCAGGTTCGCATCGGCCTGGCGGCGGGCGAACCGATTCCCGATGACGACGACCTGCTCGGAAGCGTGGTCCACCTAGCGGCTCGGCTGTGCTCGGCGGCTCACCCCAACGAGATCCTAGTTACCGAGGCGGTCTGTGAGCTCGTCAACGCCAAAGGTTTCCGCTTCGATCCCGCACGCATGGTCCAACTGAAGGGCTTCAGCCACCCTGTTCGAGTTTGGCCGGTCGACTCCGCCCCGGGATGAGAGCTGCGGTCGGTCCCGATGAGCGTCGACTTAACCTGCTGAAGTAGCTCGGCTGGTACGGGCACCGCAGAGACAACGTTGCGTGACTCGTGCATCGCCGCATCGATCGCCCATCCGGTAACACCGCGGTACCGGGCGTGCGGGCCGCTGGACGCACTGTCGACTCGGAGAGCTCGGCCTACGCCGGCGCAAGAAATGTGTCGGTCAAGGCCGCACAGAACGTCCCGCCCACTTGCACCGCGACGTGCACGTTCTCGAGGGGTACGCCTTCAGACATGAAGTGCCGCCCCGGGAGGCTTCCGCCATGGATCGTCAGTCGCATACCCAGATCGCGCCGCGCAAGGACGAGCGGCGCGATCTGTGTGGTGTGTCAGCGTCTGAGCGCCTTGACCGTGTCGCCCAGCGTTCGGATCGTGCGCTCTGTGATCGGACTCACGACCAGGATCGCTTCTTGGAGGCCGGCCGCCGCGAGTGCTGCAAGTCCGCTGGCGATGTTGCTGGGGGATCCTGTGAGCGCAGGTACGTCATCGGTGTGCGGTCGATCTTGCCTGCCGCCTTCGAGGGTGACGAACACCGTGGCTGTGCGAACGACGTCGGAAGGTTCGCGTCCGGCATCTCTGATGAGCTGACTGACCCGCTCGTTCTCCCTAGCGAATCCCTCTGGAGTGTTGCCATACCAGTCGTACCAGATGTTCCAGGCGTCGGCGTGGGCCAGCGCGGCTCGCAAGACACGTTCTCCTGTGGAACCGACCATCAGCGGAGGTGGCGTAACGGGTCGGGGGAGGAGCACCGCGTCGCGAACGCGCTCGAACCGTCCCTCGAACGTCACACGCTCCCCGGCGAGCAGGCGGCGGATGATCTCGAAGGACTCGATGAAGCGGGAGGCGCGGTGGTCGAAGTGCACGCCGAAGGCACGGAACTCGGTCTCGTTCCAACCAGCACCGAGTCCAAGCACGAGTCTGCCGCCGCTGATCTCTTGAATCGCAGCCGCCTTCCTGGCAAGCAGACCGGCCGGGCAGAACCCCGCACACGCCACCAGCGGACCCAATCGGACATGATCGGTCACGGCGGCCAGGGCGCCGAGAAGGCTCCAAGCGTCCCAAGGGCCGCGTTCATGGCGACCATCGTCGCGATACAGAAGGTGGTCTCCGACCCAGATCGAGTCGAAGCCGACCTCTTCGGCAGCACGAGCCATGTCGACATACTCCGGCCAGGGCACCGGACGCTCGACCTCCGGGAGCTGAACGCCGACGCGCAACCGGCTCGCCGTGTTCATCTCAGCAGGATAAATGCGGCCAATCGCCCATTCCGGCTCCGAGCGCGCCATGCAGGAAGCCAAGCCGGCCATGCAAGTTCCTGTCGATGGCGTGTCGAGGACCAACGTGTCCAGCTTCCGGTACGCGGCAACGGCGACGGCCTTGGCGACGGCGACGGCGACGGCGACGGCGACGGCGACGGCGGGATCTACACCACCGTGTCCGACGTCCACTCGTTGTGGACCGCCTTGTTCGCCGGGCGAATCGTGTCAACCGACTGGGTGGGCGAGAGGTCTCGTTCAGGTACCGCAGAACGTGCGGTACGGTCCGAAGGTAGACGGAGCCGGCGCGGCATATGACTCCAGACCGGGCCGTTCCTCGAACGGTTGCACGAGCACGTCGAGCAACCGATGGAACGGTCCCAGGTCGCCCTCGCTGGCCGCGGCCAGCGCTTCTTCCACCTGGTGGTTGCGCGGGATGTAGACGGGGTTCACCTGGTCCATCGCTTCGGCGATCGCCCGGGGGTGGCGGGTCTGGGACGACTGCTGTGCCCGCCAACGGGTCGACCACGCGTCGAAGGCAGACGGTTCGGTGAAGAGTGATCGAGCGGGTGTCGTATCTCCGAGCACCGCTGACGACAGCGCCCTGAAGCAGGAAGTGAAGTCGACCGTCTGTGCCTGCAACAGCGCCAACAGATCCTCGATCAGCCTCCCGGCGCCTGGCCGGTCAGCGCCGAGACCCAACTTTTCACGCATCCCGTCGCTCCAGTACCGCTGATAGCGATCGGGGAACGACTGCAGCACGACGGTGGCCGCTGCGACGGCCGACTCCATCTCGACGTCGAACAGGGGCAGCAACGTCTCGGCCAACCGCGCCAGGTTCCACTGCGCGATCTGCGGCTGGTTGCCGTAGGCGTAGCGGCCGCCGTGATCGATGGAACTGAAAACTGTGGCCGGATCGAAGGTATCCATGAACGCGCAAGGGCCATAGTCAATGGTCTCGCCAGAGATCGTCATGTTGTCGGTGTTCATGACGCCGTGGATGAAGCCGACGAGCATCCATCGAGCCACCAGCGACGCCTGGGCGTCCACGACACCCTCGAAGAACGCAAGGTACCGGTTCTTTGCCTCGACGGCGTGGGGATGATGGCGGGCGATCGCATGGTCCGCCAGGCGCCGTACCAGCGTCGGGTCGTCATGCGTGGCTGCGAACTGGAACGTGCCAACCCGAAGATGGCTCGCCGCGACACGGGTGAGGACCGCGCCGGGCAGCAACGTGTCACGCGCGACGTGATCTCCGGTCACTACCACAGCGAGCGCCCGGGTTGTGGGGATGCCGAGCGCATGCATCGCCTCGCCGATCACGTACTCGCGCAGCATCGGGCCGACGGCGGCCTTCCCGTCGCCGCCTCGAGCGAACGGCGTGCGACCAGAACCCTTCAGGTGCAGGTCGCGACGGCGGCCGTTGACGTCGAGTACCTCGCCGAGCAGCAGCGCCCGGCCGTCGCCCAGGCGTGGCTGGAACATACCGAACTGGTGGCCGGCGTAGGCCTGCGCCACCGGCGTCGTTCCCTCCGGTGTGGCGTTGCCGGCAAGGATGGCGACACCGTCGGGGGCTCTCAGCGCATCCGCATCGACACCGAGTTCCGCAGCGAGAGCCTCATTGAGAACTACCAGCGCTGGCGCCGGTGCCTGTGCCGCCTGCCATGGCTCGTACAGGCCCCGCAGCTCACGGAAATCGGAGCGGTCGAACACGAACACCGGCGGGGCATCGACGCTCACCGACGCGAGGCTAACGGGCGCGTCACTGGACGCCGAGGGGCACGTGATGCACCGCGGCCACCACACCGTCGTCGATGACGAGGTGGGCCACGGTGCACCTCGGGGCCCGCCGGCGGGCCGTGGCCGAGCCGGGGTTGACGTGATGTTGCACGTGGCCGTCCGAGTCACGGACGTCGATCTCGTGCCATGGCAGGTGGGAGTGCCCGAACACGACGACGTCGGCGGCGGGGAACCAACGCCGCAGACGGGTGGTTCGACCGACTGCTGCACCGCTGTCGTGAATCATCGCGACGGCGCACCCGTCCACGTTGAAGCTCAAGCGCTCGGGGAGCTCCAGGCCGTGGTCGTTGTTGCCCTTCACGGCGTAGACGCGCTTGTCGGGCACGTGCATCGCCAGAGCATCAAGGATCGACGCGTCGGTCACGTCACCGGCATGCAGAATCATCTCCGCCATCGTCAGCTGCTCGGCGATCCGTCCCAGCAGCCGGCCGGCTTGACCCTGGCCGAGGTGGGTGTCGGCGATCAACAGCACGTTCGTTCTGGCCACCGTCTCGATCCTTCGATCAGCTGTGAGCGATCACCCATTCTCGCGGGCGCCTCCGCTTCGATGCACCGGCTGTGTTTCGAACATCTGGCACGCGGCGGTGACAACACCGATCTCGGACACGGCGAGACGTAGGAACGACTGGCGGTCGCCGAGGTTCGACCCCAACGCCACGATCACCCGATGCGGGCGATCGGCCCCGCCGGGCCCGATCCGATCAGCAGCCATTGGTTCCTCAACCCGCTCTCGTCGCGGGGGCGCCACCATACCCACTCGCCGACCCGCTCATGCTCGAGCCACTCACTCGCTGCGCTCGCTCATTCCGGGCAGCTGTCGCTACGGTCCGACTCGTGCCGACGAACCGACGGAGAACGACATGAGCCAGACCGCGACCAGCGCCCGGGTGCCGCTCGTCGAATACCTCGTGATCGACGACGGTGACCCCTACCTCGTGGCCAACGAGTGCACGTCGTGCGGGGCCCGCTTCTTCGACCGGCGCAATGCCTGCGCTTCGTGTTCGGGAACGGAGTTCACGAGGGTACGGGTGGCCAGCGAGGGCGAGTTGCGCACGTTCACAATCGTCAGCTTTGCCGCCCCAGGCATCCCGGTGCCCTTCGTGGCCGGTGTCGTCGACTGCGACGGAACAAGCGTGCGCGGCAACGTCGTGAACACCGACCCCGACCCAGACCACGTGCGCGTGGGCATGCCAGTGCGGCTGACCACGTTCCCGATCGGCACCGACAGGGACGGCACAGAGGCGATCGCATTCGGCTTCGAGCCCGCCGACCACCACACCAGCACGTCAACGGACGCAGGAAGTGAGTGAACAGCCATGAGTACCAGTGATGACATCTGGATCCTCGGGATCCGAATGACCAAGTTTGGCAAACACCCAGACCGCGACGTCGTCGACCTGGCATCCGAGGCAGTGCTCGGCGCCTTGGCAGATGGCGGGGTGACGATGAAGGACATCGGCGTGATCGCTGCCGGCAACCTGATGAATGCCACTGCCGGCATCGGCCAGCAGCTGCAGAAGCAGGTCGGCCAGACCGGCGTCCCCGTCTACAACGTGGCCAACGCCTGCGCCACTGGCGCCACGGCGCTGCGCACGGCGATCATGGCAGTGAAGTCTGGCGAGGTCGACATGGGCCTCGCCGTCGGCGTAGAAAAACTGTCGGGCGCCGGGCTGCTCGGCGGCGGTGGCGTTGCCAAGGCGGACGGCGACACGTGGGAGCCGTCCGGCCGCTTCGGCGCCGTGGCCTCGACCGACGGGCGGATCGGCACGAACACCATGCCCGGCGTGTTCGCCCAGATCGGCATGGAGTACGGGCACCGTTACGGCGGCACGACCTTCGAGCTGTTCGCTCGCATTAGCGAGAAGAACCATGCCCACTCCACGCTGAACCCGCTCGCCGCCTATCAGAAGCAGTTCACGCTGGAGGAGATCATGGGCGACATGATGATCTCGTACCCCAACACCCGACCGATGTGCTCGGCCAACTGTGACGGGGCCGCCGCCGCCGTGGTGACGAACGGGGCCACGCTGGCCCGGCTATCGGGCGAGCAACAGCGACGAGCGATCAAGGTCTCGGCGTCGGTGCTCACCACCGATCCGTACGAGGAGGCATGCCAGGTACTTCCGAACGTGAACACGCTCACCCGCAACGCCGCTCGCATCGCCTACGAGCAGGCGGGGATCGGTCCCACCGACCTCGATCTCGTGGAACTGCACGATTGCTTCGCCACCGCGGAACTGGTGCATTACGACAACCTGATGCTGTGCGACGAGGGCGGTGCCGTCGACTTCTTCGAGTCGGGCGCTCCGTGGCGCGACGGCACCACGCCCGTCAACGTGTCTGGCGGCCTGCAGTCGAAGGGCCACCCCATATCGGCCACCGGCATCGCCAACGTGTGGGAGGTCTGCCACCACCTGCGCGGCGAAGCCGGCGACCGCCAGATCGAGGGTGCCAGGGTCGGTCTGGCCCATGTCATCGGCCTCGGCTCGGCGTGCGGCGTCCACGTGCTCGAACGATCGGCAGCATGATCAACCGTTGACGGCGCACGCCGACCAGGCGAGCGACCGTCAGGGAGCCGACTGGTGATGGGTCCGATGAGCGCGACAGGCCGCTCATCGGACAATTGTGAGCGCTGGACGGCGACATCGACCGGTGGACTCACACTTCCCGGCTCCCGAATGGGATTGTCAGTGCTCGCACCGACATCGGTGCTGCTCGCTCACAGATGCCCGTCAACAGGAGCGTCAGGCGATGAAGTCGTCGAGCAGGGCGGCCAACTCGAGTGGGGCGTCGCCCTGCACGCTGTGGCCGGCCTCGGCGACGTGCTCGATGCGGGCGCCGGGCAGGCGCCGGCGCAGCTCGGCCTCGTCGGCGTCGTCCACGACCGATTGCTGACGCATCCCGCGCACGAGCATCACCGGAACCTCGAGTGCGCCGAAAGTCTCCCACAGGTGGGGGGGCACGATCGGCTGACTCTTGCCGGCGTCGGCATCACGGGCCATCTCGAACGGCGCCTCGGCGTCGTGGCGCCGGTACCGCCACACCCATGAACCGTCGTCCTCCTGCATGGCGTTGTGCAAGATGCCTCGCCGCAACGACGATTCCGTACGCGTGGGATTGAACTCGATCGTGCGGGCGAGCAGTTCCTCGAAGCTGGCGAACCTGGCCGGTCCGTTGACGAAGTCGAGGATCTCTTTGGCCTTGTCACCGGTCACGCCAGGCGTGACATCGACGAGCACGAGCGACCGCACGAGCTCGGGAGCCTGGCCGGCCAGGACGATCGACGTCAACCCGCCGAGCGACATCCCGACCACGGCCTGCGCCTCGGGTGCCAGCAGCTCTACGGCCACGGCGATGTCGAGGGCGTGACGCTCGGGCGCCGACAGTCCTTCTCGCTCGGAGCGGGCAGCGTCGGAGTGACCGTGGCCAGGCAGATCGACGGCCACCAGCGGCCGTCCGAGCGCTAGGGCCACGGTGTCCCACGTGTGGGCGTTCTGGGCGCCGCCATGGATCAGCACCACGTCGGGTGGAGCATCGCCCCACACGAGCGCGCTCAATCGTCGGCCCGGCGCCACCTCCACAGACTCACGGCGGACGAGTGGTGGCCCGTCGTACGCCAGGCCGAACTCGGCGGCGTTCTCGTGCAAGTAGCCGAACTCGTCATAGTCGACCCGGGCGTCCATGCCGGCCGGTCTACCATCTCGCCCATGTCATCGGTCCCTCCGCCGCCACCCGGTTCTCCTCCTCCTCCTCCTCCGCCACCGTCGTGGGGGGCGGGCGCGGGATCGACGCCGGTGCCGCCCAGTAGTTGGCAGGCGACTCCACCGGCACCCACCCAGCGCCGCGCCGCGCCCCTGGCCGCCTGGTTGATGATCGCCGGAGCCGCCCTGCTGATCGTGGGCTCCTTCCTGCCGTGGTTCACGATCGGCGATCAGTCGACATCCGGAATGGACGAGATCGCCGGGGAGACGAGGGACGGTCCGGTGTTCGTCGGGCTCGCCGTGATCATCGGCGTGCTCGGGATCATCACGCTCGTGTGGAAGCGGATCCTGGGCGTCGTGATCGCCACGCTCGTCGTCGCCGCCTTCGCCCTGATGGCCGGCATCATCGACTTCGGTGACGTCCAGGATCTCAAGGACTTCTTCGGGGCCGAGGCCGGGATCGGCCTGCCGATCGTGCTCGGCGGGGCGGCGCTCGCCGTAGCCGGCAGCATCGTGGGACTTGTGAAACGGTCACGTTGATCGTCGCCGGGCGCCGATACGTTCCGAACCATGGAGTTGATCCTCGTTCGCCACGGTGAACCGCAGTGGGTGCGCGACGGATTGAACGTCAACGATCCGGTCCTGACCAAGCGCGGAGGCAAACAGGCGCAGGCCGTGGCCGACCGGCTGGCCGACAGCAGCCAGGAGCCGGCGTCCGGCCCGATCGACCGGCTGTTGGTGTCACCAGCCGTTCGCGCCGTCGCCACTTCGGAGCCGATCGCCGAGGCCACAGGCATCGATGCAGAGGTGGTGCCGTGGCTGCTCGAGTTCCAGCTTCCCGAGTCGTGGGAGGGGCAACCAGTCGAGGTTGCCCGCGAGGCGTTCGCCCGCCAGCGCACGGCCTCGCGGGCCGACTGGTGGGAAGGTTTCGAGGGCAGCGAGACGATCCGCGATTTCCACAAGCGCGTCACGCAGGGAGCCGTCGAGGCACTTGCCGAGGCCGGCGTGCGGCGGCTCGATGCCGACGGGTTGTGGTCGGTGCCCGACGACGCTCCGGAGCGATGGGTCGCCGTCGCCCACGGCGGCACGAACAGCACGCTGGTCAGCTTCCTGCTCGGTTGCGACCCCGAGCCGTGGGAATGGGAGCGGTTCAACATGGGGCATGCCTCGGTTGCCGTGCTCTCCACCGTGGAGCTGGCGGGGGCCGCCATCTGGTCGCTACGCGCCCTCGGCGACGCCAACCATCTCGACCTCGATCACCGAACCGAGTAGTCGCTCACACGGGGCCGTTCGGCCTGTTCCAGTACCCGGCGCATGATCCTGGGAAAGATCAGGAAGTGGAAGGGCCAGACTGCCCACCAGTACAGCCGGCCCCAAGCCCCAGCAGGATGGTAGATCGCCCGTTGCCGCACGATCGTCTCGCCAGGTTCGCCGGCATCGGAGTCCTCGTCTGCTTCATCGATGGACCACTCCAGCCAGGCTCGCCCGGGCATCTTCATCTCGGCTCGTAGCCGCAGGGCGTGCGGCGGATCAGCCTGCTCGACGCGCCAGAAGTCGACGGCATCACCCACTCGTAGCCGGCTGGCGTGGCGACGGCCCCTGCTGGAACCGACACCACCGACCAACTTGTCGGCCAGGCCGCGGATGTTCCACAACCACTTCGGGCTCAACCATCCTGTGCGACCGCCGAGCCTTTCCAACACGTCGTACACATCCGCAGGCCGGGCCGTGGTCGTCGCCGCGCGTTCGTCCTCGTACAGGGTGGGGCCCGCCCAGTCGGGATCGTACGACCACGGCTGGGCCGGGTTGCTGGCAAGCCCGGCGTCGGTCCACCACGATTCTGGCTCCTGATCGCGGACCTCCTCCAGGGCATCGCACAGCGCCTCGTCGACACCGAGTCGGCGGCGCGGCAGCAGCCGATCGATCGAGTGCTCCTTGCGCACCAGCACATCGACCGTGAGCGAGTCGATCAACGCCCTGGCCAGGCTCCGGGGGATCGGGGTGACCAGGTTGACCCAGTGCGACGACAAACTCGGCGTCAGCACCGGCACCTTAATGACCAGGCGATCCCGCAATCCCGCCATGCGGGAGAAACGGCCCATCAGTTGGCGGTAGGTCATCACGTCCGGCCCGCCGACATCGAGCACCTCGCCGTATGCTGCCTCGTTGCCGATCACTCCGGCGAGATCGCTGATCACATCGACGATCGCTGACGGTTGCACCCTGGTGTCGAACGCCCACCGCGGGGTCACCATGGCCGGCAGCCGCTCTACCAGCCCGCGCAACATCTCGAAGCTGGCGCTGCCAGAGCCGATGATCACCCCGGCGCGCAGCTCGGTGACCGGGACCGGACCATCGGAGAACACCTCACCAACGTGTTGGCGGCTACGCAGGTGCGCCGACAACTTGCCAGAGCCGAGACCACCGAGGTAGACGATCTGGTCGACCCCGGCATCCGCCGCCGCATCGCGCACAGCCCGAGCCGCCTCGGCCTCGGTGCGCTCGAAATCGTCGCCGTCGGTCATGCCGTGTACGAGATGGACGACCACGTCGACGCCGTTGAACACGCCGTGCAGCGAGTCGGGCTCGAGCACGTCGCCGACCCTCGTCTCCACCCGGCCGGCCCACGGCCGTCCTACGACCTTCTCCGGCGACCTGACCACGACCCTGACGCGCCGTCCGTCGGCCAGCAGCCGAGGCACCAACCGTCCTCCGATGTATCCGGTGGCGCCGAGCACCGCCACCAGCGGGCCGGCAGGCTGCCCGTTCACTCGCGCCTGCTCGTCGAGCGGTTGCGGGCTCGGCGGACAGCGCCGGTGAGGTCATCCAACGGTTCCGCCGTGGGGGCTTCGGGCACGCCGAAGTTCTACCCATCGATGGATGACCGCAACCACCGCCGCTGCCGCCGGCCCGCTCCCACGTCTACCTGGGCCGCCTCGTCCAGGCAGACCGAC
>Ga0136640_10000780_pt1 | contig 12402 bp, 12 predicted proteins | sample AntDrymUQ8642106_2_FD_105498 | JGI IMG/M metagenome (GOLD analysis project Ga0136640, IMG submission 105498) | Polar desert sand microbial communities from Dry Valleys, Antarctica - metaG UQ864 (21.06) | ecosystem: Environmental > Terrestrial > Soil > Desert | place: Antarctica: Dry Valley...
GACCGGCACGACCCGAGTCGTCACGATCCCGCCGTTCCCAGCACCTGAACCCGGGCCTCATAGGGACCGCGACTTCCACACCAGTCGGCCCTGCCGACGCCGGCACACCGACCCAGCGGTCAAGAACCCGGCCGCCGCCACGGATGCCGGGTGCAGGAACACGTCAGGCCACAGCCGCGATCCGCTCCTCCGCGCGGCGACGGCCCGACCCGCCACGCCGAACAGGTACCCCGCCAGTCCCGCCCGCGAACCGGCCAGTGCGGCCAGCGCCGGTACGACGTACACCGCGGCAAGGGCGGTGACCACGGCACCCGCACCGGCCGGGGAGCCGAAGGCGGTCCATAACGACTTGGTGTAGCCCTCGCGCACCCCCGGCCAGTCTTGGTACATCCGGCAGTGCGCCAGCCCGGTTCCGTCCACGACGGTGGTGCGTCCCCCCTCGCGCCGGATGTTGCGCGCCAGGGCCAGGTCCTCCATGACCGCACCGCGCACCGCCGCATGGCCGCCGGCCCGGTCGTAGGCGTCCCGGCGTACGGCGAAGAACTGCCCGCAGGACACCGCCAGGGACGGACGTGCCGACCGCTCCGCCACCCGCAGCGGCACGAACGTCAGCCACGACCACGCCAGCAGTGGCTGGACGAGCCGCTCGGCCCAGGTACCGGCGATCTGCCGCGGAAACGGGCAGACCAGGTCGACGCCAAGTGTGGCCAACTGCTCCAGCGCACTCACCACGGCGAGGGGCTCCAGCAGCACGTCGGCGTCCACGTAGACCAGCACGTCCGCGTCCGGGCAGGCCGCGGCGAGCTGTGCGCAGGCATGCGGCTTTCCCAGCCAGCCTGCCGGCGGCGCCACGCCGGCCAGCACCCGGAGGCGCTCGTCACCGCTCGCCACCTCCGCCGCGACGGCCGCGGTCCGGTCGGTCGAGCAGTCGTCGAGCACCAGGATCCGCAGGTGTGGCATGCGCTGCTGGTCCATCAGGCGCTCGACGCACGGTCGCACCTGCACCGCCTCGTCGCGGACCGGCAGCAGCACTGCCACCGACAGCCTGGACGGCTCGGGATCCGCCGCCGGGATCTGGAGCAGCTTGCTGTTGATCGCGGCATGCACCATGCCCACCGCGGCAGCCGCGCCGGCCAGTCCGAGCAGTCTCACGACCGCAGCCGCTGGGACCGCTGCAACGCCACGGGAACGGCCACCACGCCCATACCGATCGCTCCCCACAGGGCGGCGTACGGGAGACCGAAGAAGATCGTGTGGGCGAGGATGCTGGAGAAGTAGACCCACAGGAAGGTTCCGACCGGTACGGCGTCCAGGTGGTCGGGGACGTCCCGGGTGCCGGCAAGGGCATCGAAGGCCAGCATCAGCAGCACCGCGACGACGAGCCAGCCCAGGTGGTTCGTCAGCGGTACGCCGTACACGCCGGGAAGTCCCGGCTCGGGATCTGCCCACCGCCAGTACCCGCCGCTGACCATCTGCGGGTCGAGGAACAGATCCCACGAGGCGAGCGCCCAGGCGGCGAAGCCGATCCGCGACCAGCGCCCGGAGGACAACCGGCCGGCGACGATCCAGCTCGGCCAGGCCATCATCGCCCAGGCCAGGCCGGCGACCAGCGGAACGCCGAGCACCGCCGGTCCCAACCCGTCGCCGTAGGAGTAGCGCCCGAACGGGAAGCCGGTCGCCAGTCCGAGGACGTCCACCAGGAAACCGCCGCCGGCGAACACCGCCACCAGGACCAGTGCGGTCCGTGCGCCGCGGGTGAGCGCCGCGTGCGTGATGGACGCGGCGCTGAAGAGGACCACCGACGTGATCCCGAGCAGGTCCCGGGCGTCGCCGTACACCAGGGGGTAGAAGACCTGAGCGATCACCGCCGCGCCGGCCAGCAGGACGGGGGAGGGGTGGATCTGCTCCACGATCATTCCTGCGTCTCCCCGGCGGAAAGTACGTCGGCGCGCACGTCAGCCGGGAGTGAGGTCGACCAGCGGTGCCCCGCGGGCGTTGAGGGCGGTTTCGGTGCGTTCACGGGAGAAGGGGGGCGCGATGCGCACGACGTCCGACGGTGCGTCGACGAAGGTCGGGACGTAGCCCACCTGCGTGATGTCGTAGCTGTCGTCCCCTGCCAGACCGAACGTGACCTCGACCATGACGCCGTCGCGGTGAGGGGGCGTGGGATCGGAGCTGTAAACCGCTTGCTGGGCAAGGAAGTTCCCCAGACCGTAGATCACCCACCGGCCGTCCGGCAGCCGCTCGATCGGCTGTACGACGTGCGCGTGGTGACCCACGATCAGGTCGATCTCCGGGGCCCGCATGATCTCGTCGACCACCTGCTCCTGGTAGCTCGAGGGTTGCTGGTCGAGCTCCTCCCCGAAGTGCAGGCTCACGACGACGATGTCCGCGCCGGACTGCGTGAGCCGGGCGGCATCGGCGCGGATGGCCGGCGGGTCGATCAGGTTCACCGCCCACGGCGCGGGGGACGGCAGGCCGTTCAGTGCGTACGTGTAGGACAGGTGCCCGACATCGACACCCTGTACGTCGTAGATGGTCGGCTCGGCGTGCTCCTTCCGACTGCGTGCGCTGCCGGTGTGCTCGATCCCCACCCGGTCCAGGTTGTCCAGCGTCGCGTTGATCCCGTCCAGACCGAGATCCACTGTGTGATTGGACGCCGTACTGCACGCGTCGAAGCCGATCTTCTGCTGGTCCTCGGCCAGTTCGTACGGTGCGTTGAAGCGCGGATACCCGGCCAGGCCGACGTTGTCGTCGGACAGCGGGGTCTCCTGATGGCAGACTGCCCAATCCGCCGCGGCGACGATCGGCGCCACCTCGGCGAGCATTGGCATGAAGTCGTAGCCCTGCCCGCCGGCGTAGCGCCCGGCGCGCTCTATCAGGGCATCGCTGGGCAGCATGTCGCCGGTGAAGAGCAGCCGGACCGATTCTGTGGCGGTCGTCGGCGTCGGCGTCGTCGTGGTCGTGGGCGTGGTCGTTGTGGTCTCGGGAGTGGCCACCGACGACCCCTCGTCAGCTGGGGCGCAGCCGGTCACCAGCACTGCGATGGTGGCGGCGACGAGCAGTCTCATCGGGTGTCCCGGAGCACGATCCGGGCGACCGTACGACCGCTGGCGCCGAACACGCCGCCGCCCGGATGGGTGGAGGCCCCCGTCAGGTACAGCCCGGTGACATCGGGAACGCGGTGACCGGCGAGTTCGGGCAACGGCCGCCAGCCGAACATCTGGTCCAGCGACATGTCGACGTGCATCACGTTGCCCCGCAGGAGTCCGAGTTCGCGTTCGAGGTCGACCGGAGACTGCACGTACACGTGCTCGACTGTATCCGCGAAGCCTGGTGCGACCGTGCTGATCGCGTCGACGAGCCGGCGTGCCTCGCGCTCGGCGATGTCCGGCCAACGCTCGGCGACCAACTCGTACGGGTGCCACTGTCCCCACACCGTGACGTTGTGCCGTCCAGGTGGTGCGATCGTGTCGTCGAAGGCGGAGAACGTCATGGCAACCACGGGTGGGCGGGTGGCGGGCCGACCGCACAGGTAGTCGGCGTACGCCTCCCGGAGCGCGTGTCTGGACGGCGCGATCAGCTGCATCGCGCGGTACGACGACCCGTCGGCGGCGGCTGAGGGGTAGCGGGGAAGGTCCGTCGTACCCAGTCGGACCGCCATGCCGATCCCGTTGCCGGCCCGGACCAGCCGGCGGACCCGGTCGGCCAGCGCAGCGGGTGCGCCCTCGCCCAGCAGCTGCATGGTGGTGAGGACGTGGCAACCCGCCACCACGACCGCCGAACCGAGCACGTCGCCGGAGTCGGTGCGTACGCCGCTCACCCGCCCGCTCCCGGCGAGGATCTCGATGGCCCCGTCACCGAGACGAATCTCGCCGCCGTCGGCTCGCAACCGGGAGATCAGCGCGGTGGTCAGCATGCCGCTGCCGCCCCTTGGATGTCCGGGCGCCCGCCGGTGCATGAGGCTCGTCCAGCCGACGAGGTCGGCGGTGGCCGGCTCATGCATCGGGGATCCCGACTGCGCACCGAGCCAGGACAGCGCGGTCTTGAGCCGCTCGTCGGAGAAGTGCGCGTCCAGCAGGGCGTCACCGCTGGTGAGGAATTGCCGCGACAGCTCTATGCCGGAGAGCCCGGTACGCCGCCCGAGCCCCCACAGTGAGCGGGCGATCCGCGTCGGTGTCGGAGCGCTCGCGAAGGCATCGAAGACCAACTCGTTCCTGGCCGCCCAGTCCTCGGCGAAGCCGTGATACGCCTCGGCGTCGCGTGCGCCGCAGACCGACTCGATCGAGGTGCAGGTGCGGTCCAGGTCGACGGAGAAGGTCAAGGCCACCTGGCCGCCGTCGGCCGTTCGGAACGGAGCGAAGCCCCACGGGTCCATGTCCTGGTACTGCAAGCCGTGCCGGGCCAGTTCCAGCTGCTCGATGATGCCGGTGTGGCGGATCATCACGTGTGCACTGGAGCCCCTGTCCATCTGATAGCCGGGAAAGCGCTCCACTGTGGACACTGCGCCGCCTGGCACCGTGTCCCGCTCGAGAACCGTCACCGCCAGTCCGGCCTTCGCCAGGTAGCAGGCGCTGACGAGCGCGTTGTGCCCGCTGCCGATTACGACGACGTCAGGCATCGTCCACAGTGGACTGCACTGTCAGTGGCAGGCGCGCCCCCAACACCGCGAACGGTCGCGCGTCCCCGGGGAACAGGTGCTGTCGGGCGAGGTCGACGAAGCCCAGCGAGCGGTAGAGGCGCCACGCCCTGGTCTGACCCTCCGGGGTGGACAGCAGCACCGCAGGGTGCGGCGCGTCCTCGAGCAACGTCAGCAGGATCGCGCAGCCCAGACCGGCACCTTGGCGGTCCGGTCGCACGTGCAGCTCGCACAGTTCCACGCTTCCGGGCAGCCATTGCGCGGCTACGTCGCGGTCGACCGCCCTGCGTACCTGGTCGTGCCACCACTGTCCGGGCGCGGAGGTGTAGCCGTAGCCGAAGCCGAGCAGCACGCCGTCCCGGTCGAGCGCGGCTACCGCCCGGAACCCCGGCCGGTCGGCATGAGCCGTGGCATAGCCGATGCGGTTGTCCACCACGCTCGCGGAGTAGCCCATGGCTTCGGCGTAGATCGTCATCGCGTCGCGTACCCGAGCGACGAACTCGGCCGGTTCCCACCGCACGAGGCGCGCGTCTCGTCGATGCAACGTGCTGCTCACGCCAGCAGCGTAGGCGTCCCGTCGGGTCAGTCGCCCACCTCGGCCGACGTACCGGCGGTGATGCGCAGCAGTTCGTCGTACGTCGTGGGGAACACCGCGGCGGGATGACCGGCCGAGGCCCAGACGATGTCGAAGGTGGCAAGTGCGATGTCGACCAGCGTCCCGATCGGCTCCGGGTGCCCGAGGGGGGCGACCCCGCCGATCGGCTGACCGGTGTGCCGGCGGACGAACTCCGGATCGGCCCGGTTCAAGGCCGGTATGCCGAGCAGTCGCTCGACCCGGGCGGTGTCGACGCGATGGGCGCCGCTGGTGAGGATTAGCAAGGGTGTGCCCCCGGCGTCGAAGAGCAGGCTGTTCGCGATGGCCCCGACGTCTACGCCGACCTGCTCAGCGGCCAGTGCCGCCGTACGGGCGGTGCCCGGCAACTCTCGCACCTGGCCCGCGGAGCCCGCCGCTCGCAGGGCCTCGGCCACGGCGACGACATTGGGGTGCATGTGTTCATACTGGCGCAGCCGGCGTTTCGCTGTCGTCGCGGTCGGCCCACTCCAGCAGCGTGTCCAGGGAGTACGCGTTGTCATCGATGCCGGCGTGCAGGTCGCCCAACCGCACGTACCGTTCCGGCACCGTGGCGATGGTGAAGTCCCGCGGCTCGGCGTCTGCAATCTCGGCCCAGGTGATCGGAGTCGATACGAGGGCCTCGGCCACCCCCCGCACCGAATACGCGGCCCGGATGGTGTGGTCGCGCGCGTTCTGGTTGTAGTCCACGAAGACCGTTTTCGGGTCACGGTCCCGTCGCCACCAGGTCAGGTCGACGAGATCTGGCAGGCGGCGTTCCACCTCGCGGGCGAATGCCCGGGCGGCCTGGCGTACCTGCGGGAACTCCCACCGTGGCTCGATCCGGACGTAGACGTGCAGCCCCTTACCCGCGGAGGTTTTCGGCCACCCGACTGCGCCGAGCTCATCGAGCAGCTCGTGGACGACTGCCGCGACCCGGCGAACGTCGTCGTAGTCGGCCCGCGGCATCGGGTCGAGGTCGATCCGCCACTCGTCGGGCTCCTCGACGTGTCCGCGGCGGGAGTTCCAGGGGTGGAACTCCACTGTGGACATCTGCACCGCCCAGACGACGTCGGCGACGTGGGTGACGCACAGCTCGGAGGCGTGCCGACCGGACGGGAAGTCGACGCGCACCGTCTGGACCCAATCCGGGGCCCCGCGGGGCAGCCGCTTCTGGTGCACCTTCTCGCCGGAGACGCCCTCAGGAAAGCGGTGCAGCATGCACGGCCGCTCGCGCAGCGCCCGGACGATCCCGTCGCCGACGGTCAGGTAGTACCGCGCCAGATCGAGCTTGGTCTCACCTCTGGCCGGGAAGTACACCCGGTCGGGGTTGCTGATCCGCACCGTGCGGTCGCCGATCTCCAGTTCGACCGAGTCGGCCACTGCTACAGGTTGCCACGGCTACAGGTGGAAGACCACGATCGCCACGATGCCGCCGACGATCGCCAACACGACGCCGACAAGCCGCATCTTCGGGCCGTCCAGGGCCGGAACTCGCAGCGCGAGGCGGCCGGGTCCGGTCAGGATCAGGGCGAATGCGGAGCAGAGGTAGAACAGCTCGAGTTCGGGACCACCTGCACCGGCGAAGAAGACGGCGTCGGTGCCCGCCTGGATGGCTGCGTACGCACCGGCCATGTTCGCCACCACCGCGGCAGCGGCGAGCGGTAGCGCGAGACCGACGGCGATGAGCAGGCCGCCACCGAGCTCCACCAGCCCGCTGAGGATCGCGTAGGGAGTTCCGGGTGAGAACCCGACCGCCTCGAAGTATCGGGCAGTGGAGTCGATCCCCCCGCCACCTCCGAACCCGAGAAGCTTCTGCGCGCCGTGGGCGGCCATGGCGAGGCCCACGAACAGCCGGAGCACGAGCAACCCGAGGCTGAGCGTCGCTGTGTCGGTGTCTCGCACCGGAGCGGTGTCCCGTGGCCGATCTGTGGCAGTCATCGTGCCCACCTCCGCGAGTTCGTGTGCCTACACCGTTACACGCCGGGCGCGATCGTCCGGTTCGCCCGCCCGCTGCGAGGACGCGCAGCCGCGGTGCGAGTATCGCCTCGTGCCCGCGCGTCGATCGTTGCCACGCGAGGTCTACGTCCTGGCTACTGTCGCGTTCTTCGTCGCGGTCGGTTACGGGATCCTGGCTCCGGCGATCCCGGATTTCGCGCGGGACTTCGGGGTGGGTCGCACCGCCGCCGCGCTCGTCGTCAGTGCGTTCGCGTTCATGCGGCTGGTGTCTGCCTTCGGCAGCGGCGGGCTGGTCGACCGCTTCGGCGAGCGCTGGATCATGGCCATCGGGATCGGCATCGTCGCCACGACCAGCGCCGCAGCGGGCTTCGCCCAGAACTACCCGACGTTGCTGATCCTGCGCGGTTTGGGCGGTGTGGGATCGGCGATGTTCACCGTGTCGGCTGCGGCGTTGCTGATCCGGCTCGTCGGTAACGAACAGCGCGGCCAGGCCAGCGGAATCTTCGCCGGTGGGTTCCTCACCGGCGGGATCATCGGCCCGGTCTTCGGCGGTCCACTCACCGAGATCTCACTGCGGTTGCCGTTCTTCGTGTACGCCGCAACCCTGACCATGGCCGGGTTGGTCGCCGCCATCGCGCTGCGCAACACCGCACTGTCCACCGCACCGGTCGAGCGGCGCGGCCTGCGCGGCAGCGGCGTCGCGACCGCGTTGCGCGATCCGGCGTACCGGGCGGCAGTGGGGGCCAACGTGGCGGTGGGCTGGACGATCTTCGGAGTCCGGTTCGCGACGATCCCGCTGTTCGTCACCGAGGGGCTCCGGCTGGGCGCGGTCTGGACCGGGGTCGGACTGGGTATCTTCGCCGTGGCGAATGCGGTGCTGCTCTGGCCGGCCGGGCGGTTCACCGACCGGCGGGGCCGGCGTCCTGTCCTGATCGCCGGTACGACGACGTGCGCGATCGGGCTGGCGTTGCTCGTTCTCCCGCCGGCGCTGCCGCTGTTCCTCGCGTCCATGGCCATCACCGGGGCCGGCTCCGCCCTGTTGACGGTGGCACCCGCGGCCGTCCTGGGTGATGTTGCGCCGGCGCGTAGCGGCTCGGTCGTCGCCGTCTTCCAGATGGCCGCCGACGTCGGCGCGATGACGGGGCCGCTGTTGGCCAACGCCCTGGTCGACTCGTTCGGGTACGACGCCGGATTCGGCCTGACGGCGCTGGTGATGCTGGCGGCAGCTGGTTTGGCGGTGGTGATGCCGGAGACCCGAGACCGGGGCGCCACCACACCGGCCTGGCCGGGACGAGCCACCTAGCACGGGTACTGTCGCCGTACTTCCATCGTCGGTCGGAGGACCCTGTGATGCAGTCGAGTCGTCTCCTGCTCCGCCGCACGCTTGTCCGGAGCTCGGTCGTAGCGGCATCGGCGCTCATGGCAGCCGGGCTGGCTGTCGTCCCGGCGTCGGCGGCTGATCCATTGCGAACCACCGAAGCTGCAGGGGCATCGCAGTTCATCGGGGAGGAAACTCTCCCTACGGGTCTGATGTTCGAAGGGACAGAGGTCGGTGGGCTGTCCGGGATCAGCTACGACTCCGCGCGCGATGTCTATTACGCGATCTCAGACGATCGCAGCCAGCTGGACCCGGCGCGGTTCTACACCCTGCAGATCGACCTGTCCGACGGTTCCCTCGACAGCGGGGACGTGTCTGTTATCAACGTGACCACGCTGCGCGATCCGCGAGGACGCCCCTTCCCGGAACTGAGCCTGGACCCAGAATCCATAGCGCTCACCCCCCGCCGCACGCTCATCATCACGTCCGAGGGAGACGCGACTCAGCTCATCGACCCCTTTGTGCGCGAGTTCAGCCTGAACGGACGGCAACTCAATAACGCATTCGTGCCGGGCTACTACGACCCGGCAGCCGACGGAACCTCCGGTGTACGGAACAACCTGGGGTTCGAGAGCGCCGGCATCACGCCGGCCGGGGACTACCTGTTCACCGGGACCGAGAACGCCCTGGCCCAGGACGGCCCGACCGCCACGCTGACGACTACGAGCCCGGCACGGATACTGCGCTATGACCAGTCCGGTCGACTGGACAGGGAATTCGTGTACGTCGTCGAACCGGTGCAGGACCCACCGGTACCAGCCGACGGGTTCGTGGTGAACGGTCTGGTCGAGCTGTTGCCGCTCGGGCCGACTCAGCTGCTGGCGATGGAGCGCAGCTTCTCCACCGGCGTCGGTAATGACGCCCGCGTCTACCTGGTGGACACCGCGGAGGCTACGAATGTCCGGGGGGTGCCGAAGCTGCCCGAGGACCTGTCGCTGCTTCGGGTAGTGCGCAAGACCCTCGTCGTCGACCTGGACGTTCTGGGTATCACGTTGGACAACCTGGAGGGATTGACCTTCGGGCCGGCGCTACCCGATGGGCGGCAGAGCGTGCTGATCGTCAGTGACAACAACTTCTCCACCACCCAGGTGACCCAGTTCCTCGCTTTCGCGGTCTCAGGCCCCTGAGTTCACCGCCGCGACGATGAGAGCGCGCTCCGGTGCTTGTCGGCCCGCACGGCCAGGCGACTGACGGCGAGCACGCAGACGGAAGGCGTCCCCTCAGCGGCGGGACGAGTTGTGCAGCGACGATTTGCTGACGAACCACGTCCCGCAGCGTGTCGAGAACGCCGATCCATCGATCGACTCTCTGGCGAAGGCGTTGACGGTTCTGTCGGTGCTGGGGTTTACTATCCCCTCATTCGAACACAAGTTCGAATGCCTGCCGGGTCGAAGGTCTTTCGCGAAGCCGTCGTCTCAGCAGGACAGGGGCCAGGCTGTGGCCGGTCTGGCCCCGCTGGCGAGGACGCTCGCCGGAAGCAGCGGGTCTCGACCCCCGCTGTTTCGCCAGCTCGCTCACGGGTCCGGCGGTGCGGAGAAATCGCCGGCGGACCCGTGCTCCCGGATATAGATCGCCTCATGTAGCGAAGGGAGAAGTGGTGACCAGGCTGCATGCCGACCCCATCGACGTGGAGCGCGGCATGGTCGATGGCGGCAGCGGTGCCGAGCGGATCGAGGGACCTGCCCACTTCCACTGGGGCCGGCGGTCCTACGTCGTGCACGCCGTGCTCGATCACTGGATGGAGGCCGGGAACTGGTGGCGGCGGACCGGCCGTCCCCGAACCGAGCCCGGCGGTGCGGCACCCCGGCTCGACGACGGCGAGCGGGAGGTGTGGCGGGTCGAGGCCCGGCAGCTGCACGCCGGAAGGGACGCCCCGGTGGGCGTCTTCGATCTGAACTTCGACTGGAGCGTGGGGCGATGGTCATTGATTCGCGTGCACGACTGACACGTGCACCACTGGCAGAGAGCCAGCCGACCCAACTCGCGTTGCTGCGGCCGAGGAGAGCGGTGTCCCCCTCCGCGCTCGTTCTGCTCGGTCAGGCGCAGGTTGGCCTGGCCGAGGCCGCTCAGTTGCCGTCCTCCGGTGAGCGGTACGCCGGGGCGCATCTGGCCGCGCTGCGGGCGACCGCGGCGGTGCTGGCGGCGCGGGCGAACCCGGACACCCATGCAGGCAGCGGGTCGAGACGACGGCGCCGGCTGCGCAGCGCCTGGGATCTGCTGTGCGAGGTCGCTCCGGAGATGGGGGAGTGGGCGGCGTTCTTCGCCGCGGGTGCGCCCAAGCGCGCGGCGGCCGAGGCCGGTGTGACGCGAGCGGTCACGGCCCGCGAGGCAGATGACCTGGTTCGCGACGTCGAGACGTTTCTCGCTGTCGTGGCCACCACCGTCGGCGTCTGCCCGTCCTGATGAGTGATCCGTTCGTGCATCTGCACGTGGCCTCCGGCTACTCGCTGCGCTACGGCGCCAGCCACCCCGCGACGCTGGTCGCGCGAGCGGCCGAGCACGGGATGGACACCCTGGCGCTCACCGATCGGGACGGCCTCTACGGCGCGGTGAAGTTCGTCAATGCCTGCCGCAGCGCCGGTATCCGGCCGGTCTTCGGGGTGGACTTGGCTGTCCGCTCGGCCGCCCATCCGGCGTTGAAAGGGGCGCCGGCCCGCAAGTCGCCGGCGCGGGGCGGGATCAGCGTGGACCCACGTCTGCCCCGGGTCACCCTGCTGGCGCGCACCGGTAAGGGCTGGGCCTCGCTGGCCCGGCTGATCAGCGCCACCCACCTCGGCGGGGAGCGGGGTACGCCGGTGAGCAGCCTGGAACTCATCGCCGAGCACTCCGAGGGCGTGCTGGTACTGCTCGGGCCGGAGTCCGAGGTCGGCCGGGCGCTGGCCGAGCGACGTCCCGACCTGGCCCGGGCACATCTGGGGCGGTGGCGGGAGGCACTGGGCCGCCGCCAGGTACTCGCCGAGGTGGTGCACCACCGAGCCAGGGGGGACCGGGTGCGGGCTGGTGCACTGCTGGGCTTCGCCGCCGAGCACCGGCTGCCCGCCGTACTGACCAACGCGGTGCGCTACGCCGAGCCGCATGACGCCCCGACCGCCGACGTGCTGGATTCCGCTCGCCGGCTCGTCCCACTGGATTCGCGGCACATCGACCGGCGTAATGCCGAGGGATACCTGAAGTCGGGCAAGCAGATGGCCGAGGTCGCCGAGGAGATCACCGGGCCGGACCGGGACGCCGCCGGCAGGCTGCTGGCTGCGACCCGGCAGGTGGCCGAGCGCTGCGCTGTCGATCCACGCGCCGACCTGGGAATCGGGGAGGTGCACTTTCCGGAACTGTCGGTCACTCGCCGGCCCCGGGAGGCTGCGGCCGGACCACAGGATGTGTTGCGGCTGCGCTGCGAGGCCGGCTTCGGCCGCCGGGGAATGGACCCAGGGCCCGTCGTACGTGGCCGGCTGGATGACGAGCTTGAAATCATCGGGACGCGCGGCTACCCGTCGTACTTCCTCACCGTCGCCGACGTGACCGACCTGATCCGGGCGATGAAGGTCAGGGTGGCCGCGCGGGGATCGGGCGCGGGCAGCCTGGTGAACTACCTGCTCGGGATCTCCGACGTCGACCCGATCCGGCACCGGCTGCTGATGGAGCGGTTCCTGTCACCGCTGCGGCAGGCGCTGCCCGACATCGACGTCGACGTGGAGTCCGCACGAAGGATGGAGGTCTACGACGCCATCCTCGACCGGTTCGGGGGCGAGCGGTGCACGTGCGTGTCGATGATGGACACCTACCGGGTCCGGCACGCCATCCGCGACGTCGGCGCGGCGC
>Ga0136640_10000781_pt1 | contig 12386 bp, 10 predicted proteins | sample AntDrymUQ8642106_2_FD_105498 | JGI IMG/M metagenome (GOLD analysis project Ga0136640, IMG submission 105498) | Polar desert sand microbial communities from Dry Valleys, Antarctica - metaG UQ864 (21.06) | ecosystem: Environmental > Terrestrial > Soil > Desert | place: Antarctica: Dry Valley...
CGTCGTGATCTCCAACACCAACGTCAGCCGGGGCTCATCATGAAGCACCACCTGCTCTCCAGCGCGGACCTCGCCCGCGATGATGCTGTCCTAGTCCTCGACACCGCGGCCGAGCTCGTCTCGCTGGCCGATCGGCCGATCAAGAAGCTGCCGACCTTGCGCGGCCGCACCATCGTCAACTTGTTCTTCGAGGACTCCACCCGTACCCGTATCTCCTTCGAGGCAGCCGCCAAACGGCTGAGCGCCGACGTGATCAACTTCTCGGCCAAGGGGTCGAGCGTGTCCAAGGGAGAGAGCCTCAAGGACACGGCGCTCACGCTCGAGGCGATGGGCGCCGACGCCGTGGTGATCCGGCACGGTTCCTCGGGAGCGCCTCACCGTCTGGCGAACAGTGGCTGGGTGCGATCCAGCGTGGTCAACGCAGGCGACGGCACCCATGAGCACCCCACCCAGGCGCTCCTCGATGCTTTCACGATGCGGAAACATCTCGGTGACCTGGACGCCAAACGGGTCACAATTGTCGGCGATGTGCTGCACAGTCGAGTGGCCCGCTCCAATGCCTTGCTGCTCAGCACGCTCGGGGCCGAAGTCACTCTTGTCGCGCCGCCCACCTTGTTGCCGGTGGGGGTTGAGACGTGGCCCGTCCAGACGTCATACGACCTCGACACCTCCCTCGACAAGTGCGACGCCGTGATGATGCTGCGCGTTCAAGCCGAGCGGATGGACGCGGCCTTCTTCCCCAGTGCCCGCGAATACAGCCGGCGCTACGGGCTCGACGACAGGCGGTTCAAGCGCCTGCCTGAGCATGCCATCGTCATGCACCCAGGTCCGATGAACCGCGGCATGGAGATCTCGGCCGACGTCGCCGACTCCGCCCGCTCCGTCATCGTCGAGCAGGTCAGCAATGGGGTGGCGGTGCGGATGGCCGTGCTCTACCTGCTGTTGAGCGGAGCGGACCTCAGCCGCACCGATCCCACAGCGTCCGATTCGACGAAGCCTGAGGTCGTTTCGTGACCGCATACCTGATCACCGGCGTCAGCATCTGCGGCGCGGACCAACCCAGCGACCTGTTGCTGTATGACGGCCGGGTCGCCGACCCTGCCGAAGCGCCCAGCGATGCCGTGCCAGTCGACGGCACAGGGCTGGTCGCGCTGCCCGGCCTCGTCGACCTGCACACCCACCTGAGGGAGCCCGGCCGCGAGGACGCCGAGACCGTCGAGTCGGGCTCCCGCGCGGCCGCGATGGGTGGCTTCACCGCGGTGCACGCCATGGCCAACACGGACCCGGTCGCTGACACGGCCGGGGTCGTCGAGCAGGTATGGCACCTCGGGCAGATCGCCGGCTACTGCGACGTGCGACCCGTCGGGGCGATCACCGTGGGGTTGCGTGGCGAGCGACTGGCCGAGCTGGGTGCGATGGCCGACTCCGACGCCCATGTGCGGGTCTTCTCCGACGACGGCATCTGCGTGAGTGACGCCGTGATGATGAGGCGGGCGCTCGAATACGTCAAGGCTTTCGACGGTGTGGTTGCGCAGCACGCCCAGGAACCGCGGCTGACCGAGGGCGCACAGATGAACGAGAGCGCCATGTCGGGCGTTCTCGGGATGCGCGGCTGGCCGGCCGTTGCCGAGGAGGCGGTGATCGCGCGCGACTGCCTGCTGGCGGGACATGTCGGCTCGCGGCTTCATGTCTGCCACGTCTCGACGGAGGGTTCGGTCGAGCTGATCCGTTGGGCAAAGAGCAAGGGCTGGGACGTGACCGCCGAGGTGACACCACACCACCTGATGCTCACCGACGACCTCGTCGCGACCTACGACCCCATCTACAAGGTCAACCCGCCGCTTCGCACCAAGGCCGACGTCGAGGCGCTTCGGGCGGGACTCGCCGACGGAACCATCGACTGCGTCGCCACCGACCACGCGCCTCATCCCACCGAGGACAAAGAGTGCGAGTGGGCGGCGGCCGCCATGGGCATGCTCGGTCTGGAGACGGCGCTGAGCGTTGTGCAGCAGACGATGGTCGACACGGGCCTGCTGGACTGGGCGGCGGTGGCAGATCGGATGGCGGTGCGCCCCGCGCGGATCGGCCGGATCGCGGATCAAGGGCATCCCCTGGAGGTGGGTGCTCCCGCCAACCTGGTGCTGTACGACCCAGCCGCTAGCCGTGTCGTCGAAGCAAGCACCCTTCAGTCGCTGTCGCGCAACACGCCATATCGGGGGATGCAGCTGCCGGGGTCGGTGACGGCAACGTTCCTGCGCGGCCGGGCGACCGTGCTCGACGGGCAGTTGCAGTGACCGCGATCGGCACCGCAGGCACGCCGATGGAGAGTGTTGGCCGAGGCGAGGCGATCATGGTCCTCGAAGATGGGCGCACGTTTCGCGGCGAGTCGTTCGGCGCTCAGGGCGAGACGATGGGAGAGGCCGTCTTCTCGACGGGCATGACCGGCTATCAAGAGACCCTGACCGATCCGTCGTACCACCGGCAGGTCGTCGTCATGACCGCCCCCCACGTCGGCAACACCGGCGTCAACGCAGACGATGCCGAGTCGTCACGCATCTGGGTCGCGGGGTATGTCGTGCGAGACCCAGCGCGTATGTCGAGCAGCTGGCGCGCCACCCGGTCCCTCGACGACGAGCTGCGCGCCCAAGGCGTGGTGGGGATCTCCGGGGTCGACACCCGGGCGCTCACCCGCCACTTGCGCTCACGCGGGGCGATGCGGGTCGGAATCTCCTCGACATCAACCGACGTGGACGCGCTGCTCGGGCGGGTGCGTGATGCCCCGGTGATGGCCGGTGCCTCGCTGGTCGAAGAGGTGAGCACCCCACAGCCCTATCCGGTTCCAGCTGTGGGGGAGCGCCGGTTCCGGGTGGCGGCGCTCGACCTCGGCATCAAGTCGACGACCCTTCGGCGGATGGCTGAGCGCGGCATCCAGGTCGAGGTACTGCCGGCGAGGTCGAGCCTCGACGAGGTGCTGGCGACCCAGCCTGACGGGGTGTTCTTCAGCAACGGGCCGGGCGACCCCGCCAGCGCTGCCCACCCGATCGAGTTGTTGCGGGAGGTGCTGGCACGCCGCATCTCCTATTTCGGGATCTGCTTCGGCAACCAGTTGTTCGGTCGGGCTCTCGGCTTCTCGACATACAAGCTGAAGTATGGGCACCGGGGGATCAACCAGCCAGTGGTCGACCTTGGCACCGGCAAGGTCGAGGTGACCGCCCACAATCATGGCTTCGCGGTGGATGCCGATTCCGACAGTCGGGTTGAGACGCCGTACGGATTCGCCGAGGTCAGCCATGTGTGCCTCAACGACGACGTGGTCGAGGGGCTGCGGCTGGTCGACGGGAAGGGACGGTTGCTCGCCTTCTCGGTGCAGTACCACCCGGAGGCGGCGGCCGGACCTCATGACACCGACTACCTTTTCGACCGCTTCACCGAACTGATGGCAGACCGGTCGTGTGCGCGGGACGGGACGCGTGCCGATGCCTAGACGATCTGACATCGAGTCGGTGCTGGTGATCGGGTCGGGGCCGATCGTGATCGGCCAAGCCTGCGAGTTCGACTACTCCGGTACTCAGGCCTGTCGCGTGCTCAAGGCCGAGGGTTTGCGGGTCATTTTGGTCAACTCCAACCCGGCCACCATCATGACCGACCCCGAGATGGCTGACGCGACCTATGTGGAGCCGATCACGCCCGAGTTCGTCGCCAAGGTCATCGATAAGGAGCGCCCCGATACGCTGCTGGCCACCCTCGGCGGCCAGACCGCGCTCAACATCGCGGTGGCACTCGCCTCCGACGGCACGCTCGACAAGTACGACGTCGAGCTGATCGGCGCGTCCATCGACGCTATCGAGGCGGGCGAGAACCGCGAGACGTTCAAAGGCATCGTGGAGTCGATCGGCGGAGAGGTCGCGCGAAGCCGCATCTGCCACTCCCTCGACGACTGCTGGCTCGCCGCCGACGACCTTGGTTACCCAGTTGTCGTTCGCCCGTCCTTCACCATGGGTGGAGTCGGATCCGGCATGGCGTACGACGAGGGCGGGTTGCGGCGCATCGCCTGCGCCGGCCTCGACGCCAGCCCGACCACCGAAGTGCTCCTCGAGGAGTCACTGCTCGGCTGGAAGGAGTACGAGCTCGAGGTGATGCGCGACGGTCACGACAACACGGTGATCGTCTGCTCGATAGAGAACCTCGACCCGATGGGCGTTCACACCGGCGACTCGATAACCGTGGCGCCGGCCATGACGCTCACAGACCGCGAGTTCCAGGCCATGCGCGACATGGCCATCGCCATCATCAGGGCAGTCGGGGTGGAGACCGGCGGCTGCAACATCCAGTTCGCGGTCGATCCGCGCGACGGCCGGTTGATCGTCATCGAGATGAACCCCCGGGTCTCTCGTTCTAGCGCGCTGGCATCCAAGGCGACGGGGTTCCCTATCGCCAAGATCGCCGCCAAGGTTGCCATCGGATACTCGCTCGACGAGATCCCCAACGACATCACGCGTGAGACTCCGTCGAGCTTCGAGCCGACACTTGACTACGTCGTGGTCAAAGTGCCGCGGTTCGCGTTCGAGAAGTTCCCAGCTGCTGATCCCACGCTGACCACCGCCATGAAGAGTGTGGGTGAGGCGATGGCGATCGGCCGCAACTTCACCGAGGCGCTGCAGAAGGCGCTGCGGTCACTGGAGCGGTCGGGAGCGTCCTTCTCGTGGGCCGGTGCGCCCGAAGACGTTGGGGAGCTCTTGGCGCAGGTCGCCATACCGCACGACGGGCGGTTGCAGCTCGTCATGCGCGCCATCCAGGCAGGCGCCAGCATCGACGACGTCTCCCAGGCCACCGGGATCGACCCGTGGTTCGTCGACCAGCTCCTGCTGCTCGACGAGGTGGCAGAGCAGGTCCGAGCCGCTAGGACCCTCACGCCTGAGCTGTTGCGGCTCGCCAAGCGACACGGCTTCTCCGATGCGCAGCTCGGTGAGCTGGCGGGCATGCCCGAGGACGTTGTACGCGGGGTGCGTTGGGCTCTCGGCGTGCGACCCGTGTACAAGACGGTCGACACCTGTGCGGCGGAATTCGCAGCCACGACGCCCTACCACTACTCGTCGTACGACGAGGAGACCGAAGTGCAACCTCGCGACAAGCCCGCCGTGGTCATCTTGGGCAGCGGTCCCAACCGGATCGGACAGGGCATCGAGTTCGACTACTCGTGTGTGCACGCGTCGATGGCGTTGTCCGAGATCGGTTTCGAGACCGTGATGGTCAACTGCAACCCGGAAACCGTCTCGACCGACTACGACACCTCCGACCGGCTCTACTTCGAGCCGCTCACCCTCGAGGACGTGCTCGAGGTCGTCGCTGCCGAAACGCGGGCCGGCCCTCTCGCCGGGGTGCTGGTGCAACTGGGCGGGCAGACGCCGCTCGGGCTGGCAGCCGGCTTGGCGGCCGCCGGAGTGACGATCGTGGGCACGAGCCCGGAGGCGATATCGCTCGCCGAAGACAGAGGCGCCTTCAGCCACGTACTGGCGACGGCACAGCTGCCGGCGCCGAAGCACGGCACCGCCGTGTCCTTCGCCGAAGCCCGCGCGGTGGCCGCTGAGATCGGTTACCCGGTTCTCGTCCGACCTTCCTTCGTTCTGGGTGGGCGGGGGATGGAGATCGTCTATGACGACGGGGCGCTCCGCGGCTACATCGAGCGAGCAACCGAGATCTCACCTGCCCATCCCGTCCTGGTGGACCGCTTTATCGACGATGCCATCGAGGTCGACGTGGATGCGCTGTATGACGGCACCGACCTCTATCTGGGTGGGGTCATGGAGCACATCGAGGAGGCCGGCATCCACTCAGGCGACTCGTCCTGCGCCCTGCCGCCCATCACTCTCGGCCGCGAAGACATCGAGCGAATCCGTAGCTCGACACGCGCCATCGCCCAAGGGGTGGGTGTCCGTGGGCTGATCAACATCCAGTTCGCGGTGGCCTCAGACGTGCTGTACGTGCTCGAGGCCAACCCTCGTGCCTCGCGCACGGTGCCGTTCGTGTCCAAAGCGACGGCGACCCCCCTCGCCAAGGCGGCTGCTCGAGTCATGTTGGGGGCGACGATCGCCGAGCTGCGGCGCGAGGGCATGCTGTCGCGCGACGGCGATGGCGCCGACCTGCCTGACTCTGCTCCGGTGACTGTCAAGGAGGCGGTCATGCCGTTCAACCGGTTCCGCACCCCTGACGGCCGCAACGTGGACACCGTGCTCGGTCCAGAAATGCGCAGCACTGGTGAAGTGATGGGTCTGGATACCGATTTCGGTAAAGCTTTCGCCAAGGCACAGGCGGCAGCGTTCGGCGGGCTACCCGTTTCCGGCACCGCCTTTGTGTCGGTGGCCAATGCTGACAAACGACACCTGATCTTCCCGATCAAACGACTGGCAGACCTGGGCTTCGAGATCCTCGCCACGGAGGGCACCGCTGTGAGTCTGCGGCGAAACGGCGTACCCGCCACTATCGTCCGCAAACACTCACAGGGACCGGGCGAAGATGGAGAGCCGACCATCGTGGGTCGCATCCTTGCCGGGGAGGTCGACCTGGTGATCAACACGCCACACGGCACCACGTCGGGCGGTTCGCCGAGACTCGACGGCTACGAGATCCGCACCGCCTCCGTGGCGACCAACATCCCCTGCATCACGACGGTGCAAGGCCTGGCCGCCGCGGTCCAGGGCATCGAGGCGCTGCAGGCCGGCAACCTCGAGGTGCGATCGCTGCAGAGCTGGGCGGAGCAGTGGTGACTTCGGCGATAACTCGCGGGCCGATCCAAGTGGACGGCGAGGTGTTCTCAAACAAGCGGGCGGGTGCTTACCAGCATCTCACGCTGGTCGCTGATGGAATCGCAGAGCGAACCAGACCTGGCAATTTCGTCGCGCTCGCGGTCGGAGGCGCAACATCCGCCAACCTGCTGCGGCGCTCGTTTTCTATCTACCGGGTCCGGCCGGCGGGTGTCTACGGCGGCACTGTCGAGATCGTCTTCGCCGCACACGGAGCCGGCACCCAGTGGCTGGCCGATCGCCAGCCACACGATGCGATCAACGTGGTCGGCCCGCTGGGTCGGCCGTTCGCGCTGCCCAAGGAGCCGGTTGCCTGCGCCCTAGTGGGCGGCGGTTACGGCTCGGCGCCGCTCTTCGCGTTGGCAGAGAAGCTGCGAGAGCGATCCTGCGCGGTACACATGGTGCTGGGAGCGTCGACGGAGTCGAGGCTGTTCGGTGCACTGGAGGCCAGACGAGCGGCCCAGTCCGTGACAGTGACGACTCTGGATGGATCGGTCGGAATCAAGGGCCTGGTCACCGACCCGTTGCCGGCCCTGATGGCGAGGCACTCGATCGAGGTTGTGTATTCGTGTGGACCCATGGGCATGCTGGCGGCCGCGACGCGCGTTGCCACCGATCAGGGCGCGTGGAGCCAGACTGCGGTCGAGGAGGCCATGGCCTGTGGAATCGGGGTCTGCATGACATGTGTTCTTCCGGTCGTCGGCGACGACGGTGTCACCAGAATGCTGCGCTCATGTGTCGAGGGACCCGTCTTCGCTGGTGACAAGGTCCGCTGGGACGCCGTCGGTACCATCCCTGCCGGCACGTTCGGAGCGCCCGAAGTAAGCCGTCAGTGATGGCGGCCGGCTTGCGCCCCCAAGACGTTGACCTGACCACGGTGCTGGCTGACTCGCGCCTCGCCAACCCGGTGATGACAGCGAGCGGCTGTGCGGCGGCCGGCCAAGAGCTCCAGCAGTTCTTCGATGTCTCGGACCTCGGCGCGGTCGTCACCAAGTCGATCATGCGTGATGTCCGCTCCGGGCGGGCCACGCCGCGGATGGCCGAGACCCCGTCAGGCATGCTCAACTCGATCGGCCTGCAAGGACCGGGTGTCAACGCCTTCCTGGCTCGCGACCTGCCGTGGCTGCTGCAGCACGATGCGCGTCCGATCGTATCGATCGCCGGATCATCACTGGGCGAGTATGCCGAGCTGGCTCGTCGCGTCGGTAACACGCCTGGTGTGGCAGCAATCGAGGTCAACATCTCGTGTCCCAACGTCGAAGATCGGGGTCTGGTGTTTGCCTGCCACCCGGTGCAGGCGGGCCGGGTGCTTTCCGTCGTACGTCGAGACACGCCTCGCGGTCTGCCGGTCTTCGCAAAGCTGTCGCCCGACGTCACCAGCATTGTGGACATCGCCCGGTCGGTGGTCGAAGCCGGCGCCGATGGCCTGGTCCTGATCAACACGTTGCTCGGGCTCAACATCGACTTCACGACGATGCGACCCAAGCTCGGCGGAGTGACGGGCGGTCTGTCTGGCCCGGCCGTTCGTCCGGTCGCGGTCCGAGCGGTGTGGCAGGTCGCCAACGCCCTGCCGGGGATCCCTCTCATCGGTGTCGGCGGGATCCGGACTGGTGCGGACGCGCTTGAGTTCCTGGTGGCAGGGGCGAGTGCGGTGCAGGTCGGAACAGCAATCTTCAACGACCCGAACGCTCCGGTACGGGTATTGAGTGAGCTCCGCACCGAGCTTGCGGCGCACGGCTTCGCTCGCGCGCGAGATGCGGTCGGGTATGCGAACCGGCCCGCGCTGGAGGGCGTGATGGCGCAATGAGACCGTTCGGTGGACGGCTGCGCGCGGCGACCGACCAACGAGGGCAGCTCTGCGTCGGCATCGACCCGCACGCCAGCCTTTTGGACGCGTGGGGCCTGGACGACGATGTGGCCGGCCTGGAAAAGTTCGCTATGACGTGTGTGGAAGCGCTGGCACCCGAGGTGGCGGTGCTCAAGCCTCAGTCAGCGTTCTTCGAACGTCACGGGTCGCGCGGCATTGCTGTTCTCGAGCGGCTCATCACGGCAGCCCGCGACCAGGGGGCGCTGGTCCTCCTCGACGCCAAGCGAGGCGACATCGGCTCGACCATGCGGGGGTATGCCGATGCTTACCTCGACCAGAGCTCGCCGCTCGCCGTCGACGCGGTCACCGTGAGTCCGTTCCTCGGTTTCGGTTCCTTGCAGCCGATGCTCGACACTGCTCGCGCTCAAGGAGCGGGAGTCTTCGTGGTGACGCTCACTTCCAACCCGGAGGGGTCGCAGGTGCAGCACGCTCGATGCCGCGAGCGATCGGTAGCGGGGGAGATCCTCGGCGCGATCCGCGCCGAGAACGTCGGGGCTGAGCCGATGGGTCTGGTGGGGGCCGTCGTCGCGGCCAACCTGGCGTCGCTCGACGAGGACGTCGCCATCAATGGACCCCTGCTCGCGCCTGGCTTCGGCGCCCAGGGCGGCAGCGTCGACGACGTACGACGATTGTTCTCGCAGGTATTGCCGACCGTGCTGCCCTCAACCTCCCGAGAATTGTTGCGTGCCGGGCCCGACGTCGCGGCGCTTCGTCGCGCGACCCGACTCACGATCGACAGCGTCAGACATGCTGTCGCCTGAATCCGCCTGCCAGCGGCTTGTGTCATCACAGCCGCCATCGGCTCGTGTGCGAGAGTGTCGTTCCAGATCGTCCACGAGGCGCTCCCACTGTCCCGTGCCGCTCAGGCTGAGATCTGCTTTCACCCACCCCAAACGAAAGTGAAAAGATGAGGAAACTGGCATCCCTCAGTGCCGTTGCCCTGTTCACGCTGGCAACCTTGACCGGCTGCGGCAGTGACAGTGACGAGTTCTGCGACCAGGCCCGAGAGGCCGCTGACAGTGCGACTGACAGTGCTGACTTGTCACCAGAAGACATCCAGCAGCGGTTCGACGACTTCAAGGACTCCGCGCCGGAGGAGCTCCAGGATGACTTCGACGTACTCAGCGAGATCGACTTGAGCGATCTCGCCAACGTCGATCCCGACAAGGCTGCGGCGTACCAGCAGGCAAGCGAGAACATCGCGGACTACGCCCAGGACGAGTGCGATGTCGACTTGGGGTGATTGCGTGGCTTAGGTCGAGTGCGATGTCGACTTGGGGTGATTGCGTGGCTTAGGTCCCGGCGGCCACATCAGCATGCTGGACCCTGATAGGGCAAAGACGGGCACTTTGTTGTGTGTGGCCAGAGCCTTCATACTTGACTGTCTAGCAGGCGCGGCTACGCCGCATCACAATTCTCACGGAGGGGGCGCGTATGTCGGACCAGTGGCCGCCGTCTTCTCCGTCGCCCGATCCGCCAAGCAGCTTCGGCGGTCAGCCGCCATACGGTCATTTCGGAGGTGGGCCACAGCCCGCTGCGCAGTATCCCCAACAGCAGCTGCTGCCGCAGGAGGTGCAGCCTGGCCGTAGCCGACTTCCGCTCGTCATCGGGCTGGTCGTCGTACTCGCACTCATCGGGGGTGGTGTGGCCGCTTGGTTCCTGCTGCGGGACGAAGGCGAGGACACCCGGGCTGAGTATTGCGCTGGGCTCAAAGAACTGACCAACGACGGTGACTTGCTGGGAGTCGTGGGCGCGGCTGATGAGTCGACACTGGTACAGCTCGAGAAGGTTGCCGACCTGGCCCCCAGTGCAGTGGAGGCGGACTGGCAACGACTTCGAGATCTCGCGGCCTCCGAAGAAATCACTGCATCCAGCGGCTTTGCTGCCTACGCTGCATTCCAATCCATCGTCCGCGATGCCGAGGACAAGTGCGGCATGGACATTCCCCTACCAAGCTTCTAGTGCACTGAACCCGAGGGAGAAATCATGAGCTACGGCGACAATCCGCCACCCAATCAAGGCGGCGGCGGCGGCAGCTACCCGCCTCCAGGTCAAGGCGGCTACCCAGGAGAAGGTAGCGGTGGCTACCCGCCCCCAGGTCAAGGCGGCTATCCGTCGGGACAGGGTTTCCCGCCACCAGGGCAGAGCTACCCCCCGCCGAATTCAGGCGGCTATTCGGGCGGTCAAGAACCGCCCGGGAGCAATCCAGGGGCCACGAACCAAGGCGAGCCACCGCGAGGGGGCTCGAAGCTGCCGCTTCTGATCGGGCTGCTGGTGGCACTGTTGCTCATCGGTGGAGTCGTCGCGTACACCCTGCTCAGTGGCGACGACGACGCAGACAACGAGGCCAACGAGGCGACGCAGACGGAAGCGACCGTAGAACCGACCACCGAGGAGCCGACCACCGAGGAGCCGACCACCGAGGAGCCGACCACGGAGGAGCCGACCACGGAGGAGCCGACCACCGAGGAACCAGCTGACGGCGACGACGCTGCCTATTGTGCTCAGCTGACCGAGTTGCAGTCGCGGTTCATCGAGTTCAACACCGGCAATGTGACCAATGAGCAGCTGGCCTCCATGGTGTCCGGACTCGCAGATCTCCAGGAGGTTGCGCCCGACGACGTTTCTGGGGACATCGACACTTTGGTGACCGGTTTTGGATCCTTGCAAAGTGTGCTCGACGACCTGGGCCTCACTTTCGAGGAGCTGCAGGATCCTGCGGTGATCCAGGAGCAGGCGCCGCAGTGGACGCCGAAGCAGCTGAAGAGCCTCCAGAACCTCGACAAAGAGCTCAACAACGCCGAGTTCCAGGGAGCCGGCGATGCGCTCGACGCAGACTATGCGGCCCGGTGCTGAGCCACTAAGGTGACGTTTGGGTAGCTCGGGTGAGACCCATGGCAGATCTCGCCATACCCGGAGTTCAGCAGAATCGTGCGAAGTTGCCCTGACAGCATTCGATGAAGTACCGAGGACGATGCCGTGGCAGTGCCAGAGTTGACGACCGAGCAGCGCCGCGCTGCGCTGGAGAAGGCAGCAGTGGTGCGCCGGGAGCGGGCCGAAGTCAAGAACCGCCTCAAGAACTCTGGTGTTCTCCTGCCCGACATCGTGCGTGACGGCCAGACCAACGAGGTTATCGGCAAGATGAGAGTCATCGACCTGCTTCAGGCGATGCCGGGCGTGGGTAGAGTCCGCGCCCGCAACCTGATGGAGCGCATCGGCATCTCTGAGTCTCGGCGGGTCAGAGGTCTCGGCAGCAATCAGATTGCCGCTCTCGAGCGCGAGTTTGAGCAGCGCGCCTGAGTCGCGTGCAGTGGGGCGACGTCGGCTCACCGTGCTCGCCGGACCCACCGCTGTCGGCAAAGGGGCCCTAGCCGCAGAAATTCGCGCTCATTACAGCGAGATATGGATCTCGGTGTCGGTGACCACGCGACCCCCTCGCCCAGGCGAGATCCATGGCATCCACTACCGATTCGTCGATGACGACACATTCGACCAGCTGATCGCCGACGGTGAAATGCTGGAATGGGCGGTAGTGCACCAGCGTGCACGCTATGGCACTCGCCGGGAGCCCGTTGAGGAGGCGTTGAGACAGGAAAAGCTTGCGTTGCTCGAGATCGACCTGCAGGGCGCTCGGCAGGTGCGACAGACGATGCCCGACGCGTTCTTCGTCTTCTTGAAGCCACCGTCATGGGATGAGCTCACTCGCAGACTGGCTGGCA
>Ga0136640_10000782_pt1 | contig 12371 bp, 13 predicted proteins | sample AntDrymUQ8642106_2_FD_105498 | JGI IMG/M metagenome (GOLD analysis project Ga0136640, IMG submission 105498) | Polar desert sand microbial communities from Dry Valleys, Antarctica - metaG UQ864 (21.06) | ecosystem: Environmental > Terrestrial > Soil > Desert | place: Antarctica: Dry Valley...
GCGCGGACCGGGCGGCGCGGTAGAAACTGCGACGTGGAGATCTTCGAGAACCTTTCGGCCAGTTCCAGGCTGGAGAAGCCCGCGCTCGACGCCTATTCGCGGGCGGTGCGGGACGTGACGGAGGCGCTCGAGCCGGCCGTGATCTCCCTAGGCCTCCAGGACGGCCGAGGCGGAGGGAGCGGCGTGGTACTCGGCACGGACGGGACCACCGCCACCGCAGTCACCAACAGCCACGTCGTGCGCGGCCTGGGCAGCGCCGGCGGACGACGGGGCGGCGGCGAATTGCGCGTCACGTTCTCGGACGGAACCTCGGTCCCCGCCGAGGTGCTCGGCGACGACCCGCCGAGCGACCTCGGGGTGGTCCGGTTTACGCCGGAGGAGGAACCGGTGGTCGCGGCACTCGGGGAGGCGGAGAACCTGGTCGTCGGGCAGCTCGTCGTCGCCATCGGGAGCCCTCTGGGTTTCCAGAGCACGGTGACGGCGGGTGTGGTCAGCGCGCTCGGGCGCTCCATCCGGGGCCAGGAGGGGCGTCCGATCGAGAACGTCATCCAGACCGACGCGGCCATCAACCCCGGCAACTCCGGCGGACCACTGGCCGAGGCCTCTGGCAGGGTCGTCGGCATCAACACCGCCATCATCGGCGGCGCCCAGGGCATAGGCTTCGCCGTGCCGGTCTCGGGCGCTTTCAGGCGCGTCGTCTTCTCCCTCGTGACCGAGGGGCGCGTAAGGCGTGCCCGCCTCGGCGTCGTCGTCGCGACCCAGCCGGCGCGCGGCGGCGTCGGAGGAGGGGCGGGCGTCCGCGAGGTTCCCCCAAACGGCCCAGCCCGGAGGGCCGGCGTCCGGCCCGGGGACGTGATCGTGGGCCTCGGCGGCCAACCCGTCCGCTCCAACAGCGACCTCCTCGCCCTCCTGGACGAATCCGCCATAGACCGCGACATGGAACTGAAGGTCCTCAGAAAAAGCAAAGAGCTAACCCTCACCGTCCGCCCGCGCGAACAAGAATATAGTCGGTCAGCAAGTCGGCCCGGCGCTTCGCGCCTTTCGGCACGCTCCGGCTTCGCCCCCGCTCTCAGCATTCTGGTCCGCCACGCGCCGACCCGTAGGGATGACAACGGGCCGGAGATGGCCCAAACTTAGGCCGCGGGTCGGTGGCGCGGGCGCCTTGCCGTTCCGCCAACAAGAAGCTGAGAGCTACCGAAGGTAGCGCGCTGAGAGCCGCCGAAAGGCGGCGTGCTGAGAGCGGAGGCCATAAGGCCGAAGCGTGCCGACAAGCTGCCGACCGGAGGGAGGCACGATGCCCGACGTGGCGTTCGTGGTGAAGGATGTCTCGGATGCGGAGGACGCCGAGAGGCTGGAGCGCGCCCTCACGCGCCTGGATTTCGTGAACCTGGTGAATGTGGACCCGGAAAAGGGGCTGGTCGCCGTCTCCTTCGATGGCGGGGGGGCGGAGCAAGAGAGGATCGAGAGGGCCATAGAAGAGGCCGGGCACGACGTCGAGCCTTCCCCCGGTGCGGACCCCGAAGTTGACTGATCCGACACCCGACCCCTCCGTCTCCGTGGAGGAAGCCGCGCGCTTCTTGGAGATTCCGGAGGACGAGGCCAGGGGGCTCGCGGGGGCCGGGGGGAGGGTCTCCCTGGAGGCGATCCGCGGCCGGTTCGGCGCGGCCGTCCTCGCGCGAGAACTGGCGAAGGCGAGCGAGGAGGCGGGCCGCCTCTCGGGCCAGCTCAAGGAGGTTCGCGCCTCGAACGGACGCCTCCGGAAGGAGCTCCAGGAGTCCCGCGAGGAGCGCCGCCGCCTCACGGACGAGGTGCTCGATCTGCGGGCGGCGGCCGAGGAGCGCCTGATGCTGATGGAGCGCATCGAGCACATAGCCAGGGTGGAGCAGGATCTGGAGGAGAGCTCCACGGAGCTGGACCGCCTCAGGAGCAGGAGGCTCCTGGACCGGCTCCTGAACCGCTAGGAAAGCGCCAACGCCCACAGGTCAGCCGGACGCGGCCCCGATGCTCTCGTATAGCTCCAGGTAGTGGTGCGAGAACATAGCGGAGAAAGCCTTCCGAAGCTGAAACAAGCTTAGCCTTCGTGGGCGCGTCGAAATCCTGTGGCAGGGCCGTCTAGGGGTCCGGCCGAAGCGTCAGCCCACCGCCCTCGACTGCTCGCGGACCCATCTTGGGAGACGTTGGGGACAGGCCCCTCCTCGCTGCCGTTCGGGTGAACGGAGTGTGAATTAGCTTCTTTCGCGCGGTTGCGTATAATCGGCCGAGTATGCTCGATGGACGGTAGCGGCGGGCGATTATAGGAAAGGTGCGTTGTGGGGGGCATTTTCAGTTTGGAACTGTTGGGCGCATTTATCGGTGTCCTGGTTATAGATCTTATCCTATCCGGGGATAACGCTGTCGTGATTGCGCTGGCGGTGCGCAACTTGCAGGGCAACGTGCGCCGACGGGCCATTCAGCTGGGCGTCGCGGCGGCGATCGGGCTCAGGATCATCTTCGCCTTGATCGTCTCTTTCCTCGTCCAGTTACCGTTCCTGCAGGTCGTGGGCGGGTTGTTGCTCGTCTACATCTCGTGGCAACTCGTCAAGCCCGAGGACAAGGAGGCGGACGTCAAGTCCGGTTCCGGGCTGTGGCAGTCTGTGAAGATCATCGCCGTAGCCGACGCGGTCACGTCGCTCGACAACGTGATCGCCTTGGTTGCCATCTCGCGGAACCCCGAGGGCGACCCGCGGGTGTGGCTTGTGGCCCTGGGGATCGTGCTTACGATCCCGATCATCATCTTCGGCGCCACTATCTTGAGCGACCTCATGAGCCGTTTCCCGTGGATCGTCTACGCCGGCGCAGCCCTTCTGATTTATGTTGCCGTCGAACTCATGTTCGACGATAAGCTGGGCGTGGTGCAATCCTTCGCGCACGCGACGGAGGGGTATCATAAGATCACGGCCTTGGCCGCCGCCGCGATCTTTACGGTGATCGCCTTCTCCGTTAACCGCCGCCAGGGGACGAACACCGCTTAGAATCCCCTAGCCCGGCCCCGCCGCCTTTGCGCGGGGATCGGGGGTCCGTTGATACCTTCTATCCTGGAATCTTTAGATAGGCGTCTGCCAATCTATCTCTTGCTCGACTGCCGGGTGGTCTGCGCCAGGACCTCCCGGATTTCACTGGGGGTGGCGCCCTCGGGAACGGCCAGGCGGGCGCAGGACTCGTCGGTGCCCATCGCCCAGAAAGCTACCCAGGCCACGAGCGCGACGGTCTATCTGAAGGGTCAGGTCCACGCAGTTCTCGGAGGAAAACATAAGAAACCCTACCCGTCGAACCTGCCGGGGAACTCCCCGGGGCCGGCGAAAAACTCGACCTCTTGCCTGCCACCCTTGAGGCTGCGGACCGCCGCCATCGCTATGACCACGGCGTTGTCGCCCGAGAGGATCAGGTTCCCACAAGGACACCGACGAGCCGACCGGGCCACTCTCCGGTCAAGAATTCCATCTACGCCCGCGTCCCCTTCAACGAATAATTCACCAAGCCGATCATCCCACCAGTAAGAACCGGCACGGGCTACGGTTTCCCGTCAGAAGCGGGGCGACCCTTACGAGCTGACGACCACGACCACGGCGGCCACCAGAAAAGCGGCGTAGAGGGAGCCCGCGCCGAGCAGGTAGAAACCGCGCAACGGGCCTTTACGCAGCAGGAACCCGATAAACACCGCGCCGGAGATCAGGGCAAAAATGGCGGACAGGGCGCCCAAGAAACCGAGGTCCCACGGGGTGAACAGAATACCTACGGAGACCGGGATGGTGCTCTGGAAGACCATGGCGCCGGTTATGTTGCCGAGGGCTAAAGTGTCCTTGTTGTCCCTCAGCCAGATGACGGAGTTGAACTTCTCCGGCAGCTCGGTGGCGAGCGGCGCAAGCACCAGGGCTATCAGGCCGGCGGGTATGCCTATGGCAGTGGAGATGTGCCCCACGGCGTCGACGAAGAAATGGGCGCCGAAGCCCATCACCACGACCGTGCCCACCATTTGCGTGGCGACGGCCCACGTCGGCGCCGACGAGCGGAAAGGCCAGAGCGTGAGGTTCGACGGCGGGTCCCCCTCCGTGGCGTCGTCGCCTCTTCTCAAGGTCTGTACCACGTAGAGGGCGTAGGCGACAAGCAACAGAATCGCCAGCGAGATCTTGAGCACCAGGGGCAGTTGGATGAGGCCGGCCCCCGTGGCCAGGGTGAAACAGACGAGAAAGAACGCCATGTCGGGAATGGTGACCTGCCGGTTGACTATGAGCTCGCTTCCCGAGCCCCTGCGGTCCTTGTAGAGGATGGCGGAGAGGCCGACGATAAAGAGGGCGAGTGTGGCGAGCAAGAAAGGCGCGCCCAGAATCGCGCCGATGCCTATCTCGCCTGCGGCGGCGCCGCCAGAGCCCACGATCACGGCCCCCAGGATGGCGACGATCGGGATCATGGTCTCAGGCAACGCCGTTCCAACGGCCGCCAGGAGGCTGCCAACGGCCCCGTGTCCCATGTTCAGACGGTCGCCCATGATCTCGACGGCGTTGGTGAACAGGATCGCCGCACCGAGTATGGCCGCCAGGGAGAGCATCAACTCGATTAAGGACATAGGCCCTTCTTCCGGTCGCACGAAACAACGACGTGTTAGATTCTCTGGCCCGTACTATACCCAGATCGGAAGCAAATGAACGACCTCGAAGCAATCCTGGCCGCCGTAGGGCGCGGCGAGCTCTCCCCCGGGAACGCCGCCGAACGGCTGCGGGAGGGCGAGGTCCGCTACCTGGACGGGTTCGCCGCCCTGGACCTCGGCCGCGCCGAACGCAAGGGCGTACCCGAGATCGTCTACGCCCGCGCCAAGAGCCCCGAGCAGGTCGCCAGGATCTGCGCCGCCGTCCTCCAATCGACGGAGCGCGTGATCCTGAGCGCCCCCAACCCCGAACACGAAGAGGCGGTCCGCCAGGCCTTGCCCGGGACCAGGATCCGGCAGGCCGGACGCTCCCTCGTGCTCGGCGACGGCGAACCCGCGCCCACCGGGGGAAGGATCGGCGCCCTGAGCGCCGGTACTTCGGACCTGCCCATCGTGGAGGAGGCCCTGGCCGTGGCCCGCGAGATGGGCGTCGAAGCCCTCGCGTTCCACGACGTCGGGGTGGCGGGCATCCACCGCCTGTCGGGTCCTCTTCAGCAGTTACGTGACTTCGACCCCGACTGCATCGTCGTGGCCGCCGGGATGGAGGGCGCGCTGCCGAGCGTGGTCTCCGGCCTGGTCTCCGCGCCGGTCATAGGGCTGCCTACCTCCACGGGCTACGGCCTCGGCGGCGACGGGACGGCCGCGATCCTCGGAATGCTCCAGACGTGCTCCCCGGGCCTCTCGGTGGTGAACGTGGACAACGGCGTCGGCGCCGGCGCCACCGCCGCCCTCATCGCCAACCGCGCCGCCACCCGCAATCCCGCCTAGAGAACGGGATGCGCGTCTTCGTGGCCGTCTTCCCGCCCCCCGAGATCCAGGAAATTCTCATAGAAGCCGCCCGCGCCCTCCCCACAAACACCTTCCGCCTCACCGCGCCCGAACGCGTCCACCTCACCCTGAAGTTCCTCGGCGAGGTCCCGCCCGAAGACCTCCCCCGCGCAACCTCGGCCCTCAGACAGATAGGTTGCCAAGGCGAACCTTTCGAGGCAACCATCTCCGGCTTCGGCACGTTCCCCTCTACCCGCCGCGCCAGGGTCCTGTGGGCCGGCATCGGGGCGGGGGCGGAAGGGTTCCACGCCCTCTCCCGCGCCGTCGAGGACCTCCTCGAACCGGAGGGTTTCGCCCGTGAAGACAAGCCCTTCGTGCCCCACCTGACCCTCGGACGGGCCCGCCGTCCGGTCCGTTTCGACCCCGGCGAGGCAGGCGTCCCGGACCTCCGCTTCGCCGTCGGCAAAATAGATCTAGTCGAGAGCAAGCAAGGAGAACCCGGGGTCACGTACTCGGTGCTGGCGGAGTACCTTCTAGGGCGCCCCTAGCCTTCGGCTGTCGGCAGACCCGGGGAGTCCATCAGCAAAAGAGCTGACGGCTAGAACGCCGAGATCAGGGGCCCGATCGACATGATGATGAACAGCAGGATCAGGATCATGACGACCACGGCTATAAAGTTGCTTCCGCTCATCGGCTCGGGCTCTTCTCTAAAGGTTTGGACCTGTCTACCATCGGCGGGCCAATTCTAGCGGCTCCGCGGCGCCCGTGCAGGCGACCCTCAACCCACGGCCCTGAGCTCGTTGGCATAGAAGACCCGGCGGCCCGGCGCGGGCTCCCCTTCCCCGACGAGCTTCTCGCGGACGGCGTGGAACTCCTCGACCTTCTCGGCTATGAGCCGCACGACGGGGTCGGGGTCGGAGCGCAACTCCAGGATCGTCTCGAGCGCCGCCGCCACGCTGACCTGCTCCACGCTCCCGGCCTGCCGCGGCTCCTTGTAGAAGATGCGGCATTGGTAAGACCCGGCCTCGATGTCGTGGACCACCAGGATCATCTCCGGCCTGGTCGTCGCCACCCGAGGCACGTTCTCTAGCTCGTACATTATCCTCCGTCGCCGGTAGACTTCCCGCTGCGCCTCTTGCCGCGCTATCCCCGCAAACCCGTCACCCTCATCCAGAGAGTAAGCTTCGTCCCTGGCCTCCTCGGCCTCCCGAACCCACCCCGCGACGCCGCCACCATCCAGGCTCTCCCCGCAGACCGGACACCGGTAGTTGGACCCCGTCGCAGCCCGTAAGCCTTCCAGATGCAGGCAATTTTTGGTCCCTTCCGCCATGTAGAGGGCTATTGTACTCTTTTCCTCACCCTGCGCGACTCTCACCCGAAGCAAGAGAGCATTCTCTACCTGTACTACAACTTCAATTCAACTCCGCATCCATCCTTTTCTCGCGTGAGAAGGCATCCTGGTCCGCCATTCGGGGGGTGCCTTCTCCCCGCGCAGGTCGGTCGTACAGGCGTGTTTCGTCTTCTACCGGGAGGCCGGCGGGTGCGGGTCCGTCGTCCGGAGCAGGGGCGCGGGTGTCCCCCCCTGAAGACCTGGCGGACGGCGGCTACCGGCGTACCGTGTACCTTATACACAGGTTGAGAGTATCGGTTTGGGGGCCGCGGGATTGCAGTTCTGGTATGTTCCGCGTGTGTTGTACGGGGGGAGTGAGGCGCACCTGGTGCTCAACCCGGCCGCGGACAGTGGGCGGTCGGGGCGAAGGCGCGCGCAGATCTCGGAAAGTTTAGAGAGGGGTGGCGTGCGGCCCGTCTGGCACGTCACGGAGAGAACCGGGGACGCCTACGAGATAGTTCGCGGGTTGCCCGAGGGGGCGCCGGCGGTCGCCGTGGGCGGGGACGGGACGGTCCACGAGGTGGCGGCGGCGTGCGCCGGGACGGGGCGGGTCATGGGGGTTTTGCCGCTCGGGACCGGAAATGACTACGTGAAGGCGCTCGGGATCGGGGGCGACCTCCGGCGGGCGCTCGGGGTGCTGCTGGAGGGCAGGGTGCGCGTGGTAGACGCGGGCGAGGTCAACAGGGTACCGTTCAACAACGGGCTGGGGATCGGGTTCGACGCCGAGGTGGCCGAGGGGGTGGAGAAGGCCCCCTCGTACCTGGGCGGCCCGGGAAGATACGTCTGGAGCGTGGGGCGCCTCCTGTGGGGCTTCCGATGCCACGGGGCGACCCTGCGGCTCGACGGGGAGAGGATCGTCGAGGCGAAGACCATACTCGTGGCCGTGGCGCTCGGCACCACCTACGGCTCGATGTTCAAGCTCGCGCCCGCCGCGGTGCTCGACGACGGCCTCTTCGAGGTGGTGTGGTCGGAGGAGGTGAGCAGGACGGAGGTGTTGCGGCTCATCCCGTCGGCGCTCTGGGGGACGATCACCGACCAGAAGAAAGTACACGTGGCCCGGGCGAGGGAGGTCGAGGTGGAACTGGCCGATCCCGTCCCGGCGCACGTGGACGGGGAGATGCTCTCCCCCACCAGGGAGTTCCGGGCGCGGGTGCTCCCGGGGGCGCTGCGCGTTATCGGACCCGGGTGAGGGCGTATATTGCTGGAGAAGGCGAGGAAGGTCATGCCCGGAATCGGTTTCGGTAAGGCTTTGCTCCTGGCCGTCGTCTTCGCGGCGGTCATCGTCATTCTGTCCACCACCGGTCTCGGGGCGCTGTTGTTCACCCTCCTGCCGCTGGCCGCGCTGTTCATCGTTTGCCGGCCCCCCCGGGCTCGTCGTAGCATCGGGCAACAAAGGCGAGAGGTCGCCCATTCGGCGTCGGTGGGGTAGCGTTGGCGTCGCGTGGTGTGACCGGACTACCGGCCATCTCGGGCCTTATCTCGGCGAACCACGCAAAGGGCGGCCAGCACGCCCAGGGAGGCGACGCCCGCGGCGGCGAAGAAGGCGAGCCTGTAGCCCGCCACCAAGGCTTGTGCGTCGGAGGGTCCGCCGCCCGCCGAAGCGCCGGCGTACGCCGCGGCGAGGGTGAGTAGGACGGCGAGCCCGAGCGCCGTGCCCACCTGGGCGGCGGTGTTCATGAGGCCGGAGGCCAGCCCGCGCTTGCCTCTCTCCACCGCCGAGGTGCCGCGCGCCGTGGAGGCGACCGAGGCGCACCCCAAGCCCAACCCGGAGAGCGCGGCCCCCGCGAGTACATAGGGCACGCCGCCCTCGGCCGTGATCCCGGCGGTCACGAGCGCCGACGCCGCCACGACCGCAAGCCCTCCGGCCATGACCGCCCTCCCGCCGACGCGGCCGGCGATTCGCCCCTCGATCGCGGCGCCGGCGACCACGCAGAGGCTGAACGGCAGGCCCGCCAGGCCCGCGAAGGACGGGGAGTAGCCCAGGGTGTCCTGGAGGTAGAGGGTCGCGAGCACGCTGACCGGGGCGGTGGCCGCGGTCAGCGCGAAGGCGACCATGGCCGCCCCGACCAGCCCGCGCAAGCGGAGGATGCCTGGCGGAACGAGGGGCTCGGCTACCCGCCGCTCGACGACCGCAAAGGCCCCGAGTAGCGCCGCGGCGAAGGCGAGGGTACCCAGCGTCGCGGGAGATCCGAACCCCGCACCCCCGGCTCGCGTGAGCCCGAAAACGAGGAGCACCAACGCGCCGGTGACCGTCGCGGCCCCGAGCAGGTCGGGCCTCCGGGAGGCCGAAGGGTTTCGGAACTCGGGCAGGAGCACGTAAGAGAGCGAGATCCCCACCACTCCAACCGGCACGTTGACGAAGAAGACCCACCTCCAGCCAAAGAAGTCCGTTATGAGCCCGCCCAGGAGCAACCCCGCCGCCCCTCCCCCCGCCCCCACCGCCGTCCACGCGGCCACCGCGCGGTCCCGCTCGCGGCCCTCCTCGAAGATCGTCGTGATGATCGAGAGCGCGGCCGGCGCCGTGATCGCCGCCCCCAACCCCTGGAGGGCGCGCGAGGCCACCAGCATCCCCGGCGAGGAAGAGAGCCCGCAAAGGAGCGAAGCCCCCGTGAACAGCGCGAGCCCGACCACGAAGGTCCTCCTCCTGCCCCACAGGTCCGCCACCCTCCCCGCCAGGAGCAGGAAACCCGCAAAGGACAGCACGTAGGCCGAGATCACCCACTGCAAGTCCACCCGCGAGAACCCCAGGTCCCGCCCGATGGAGTGCAGGGCCACTACCACGGCGTTCACGTCCAACACGTCAACGAACTGCGCCACGCATAAGAGCGCCAACGCCGCCCCTTTGCGGTTCACCCCCGTCTCACCCCTCGCCTCCACATGCCCCTCCAATCGCAGCTTTAACGATAAACATTTAACGTTAAAGTAGTGTATCATTAGGCTCATGAGTCGCGCAGGTTCAGAAGCGGGCGGGTCTTCCGGGGGCTCCGGAAAGCGCCGCGTGACCCTGACGCGGATCGCCGGGGAATTGGGCGTCTCTGCGATGACGGTTTCCAACGCCTACAACCGCCCGGATCGGCTCTCCGGGGCCCTGAGAGAGCGCATCTTCGAGACGGCGAACAGGCTCGGGTACAACGGTCCGGACCCCGTGGGGCGCTCCTTGAGGCGGCAGAGGACGGACGTGGTGGGCGTGCTCTACTCGAACCCCCTATCCTACGCCTTCGACGATCCGGCGGCGGTCTCTTTCCTGCGGGGTTTGAGCACGGTCACCGAAGAGGCGGACCTTGGGCTCTTGCTCGTGCCCGCGGCCGGCGGCGGGCCGTCCGGGGGGCGAGATCCTCGGGCGGCCGCGCAGGCGGCGGTGGATGGCTTCGTGGTCTATTCGATGAGCGACGAGGAGCCGCTGCTTACGGCCGCCCTGGACAGGGGCTTGCCGACGGTAGTGGTAGACCAGCCCCTCAAGGAGGGCGTGCCCTTCGTCGGCGTCGACGACGAGGCCGCCGCCAGGGAGGCCGCCGACCACCTCCTGAAGCTTGGGCACGAGAGATTGGGCGTCGTGTCCTTCGCCCTCTCCCCGGACGGCCGGGAGGGCGTCGCGAACCTCGGCCGCCAGGAAGGGGCGGCGTTCCGCGTGAGTCGCTCGAGGTTGCGCGGGTACCGGAGCGCCCTGGAGGACGCCGGCCTACCATGGCCGGAGGTCCTCGTCTACGAGTGCCCGGGCAGCACCGCTGCCCTCGGCTACCGGGCCGCCAGGACGCTGCTTTCCTCCAAGCGGAGGCCCACGGCCATCCTTTCCTCGAGCGACCAGCTCGCGCTGGGCGTCCTCGTGGCAGTCGAAGAGCTGGGGCTGTCCGTGCCCGAAGACCTTTCGGTGGTCGGTTTCGACGACGTCCCTCAGGGCGCAAGCGCCGACCCACCCCTCACCACCGTGCGCCAGGACCACGACGACAAGGGATCGTTGGCCGGACGAATGCTGGTTTCGCTACTTCGCGGAGAAGACGCTCCCAATCCCGAACGGCTGCCGACCCGTCTGGTGATCCGCGACTCAACCACTCCGCCACGCTAGCGGGTGCTCGTAGCCCACGATCCCAGGGTTCCTCACACACCCTCTAAGACTACGAGCGGATGAGTTCCCGCCATCGAAACCCCTTAGCCTCCGGCGCGTATAACCTATCGGGCGCTATAAAGACGGGCGTCCCTGTGGTAAAACGCCTCTCTAAGCACCTTGGGGTGGGAGTGGCATTCAGACGAAGTATCGTAGAGGTTCGGAGAAGAGATGAGAGCGTTCGTGTTTCCGGGACAGGGCGGCGGGGTGGCGGAGCCGGCGGCGGAGCTTCTGCCGCAGATCCGGCGCGTCGTCGGCGAACGTATACCGGACCAGGTCAAGATGTTCGCCCGCGCGGCGTGGGACGCCGACGAGAGCCGCAACCTGGAGGTGCGCCCAGACGTGGTGGCCGGGCACTCGCTCGGGGAGTACGGCGCGGCCTACGCGGCGGGGTGCTTCGACTTCGAGACCGGCCTCTGGCTCGTCGCGGAGAGGGACCGCTTCCTGGCGGAGGCCGCAGAGGAGACGCCGGGCGGGATGGTCGCGATCCTGAAAGCCGATCCCCTGGAGGTCGAAGAGGCCCTCGGCGAATCCGAGGGTTCCGTGATCGCCAACTACAACTCCCCGCGCCAGACCGTCATCTCCGGCCTGCGCGGCGCCCTGGGTGATGCCGTCTCGAAGATTCGGGGGCGCAAGATCCCGCTAAACGTCGCGTTCGCCGCCCACTCACCCTACGTCGCCGCCGCGGGCGAGAAGATGCGCGGGGCGCTGGACGCCGTGGAGTTCCGGACGCCGGAGGTCCCCATCGTCAGCGCCATTGACGGCAGCGTCCACACGACCGCCGAGGCCGCCCGCGACGCCCTCAAGAACCAGATGGTCGCCCCCGTCCGCTGGGTCAGGGTCGTCGAGACCCTGGCGAAGATGCGCGTAGAAGAGTGGGTCGAGCTAGGCGGGGGCGGCGTCCTGACCAGGATGCTCAAGGACTTCGAGCTCCCATCGCTCAAAGGCATCACCTTCGAAGACCTGCGTGCCCGCCTACCCCAGCAGGCGCAGAACCTTTTGCCACGCAAAGAAGGCGAGTAGCTGACAGCCGTCAGCTGTCAGCCTTCAGCTTCTCGGGTTCGACGCGGGGCCCTGGCTTTCTGCGCAAACATTGGTTGGTTACCGACTTTCGTCGGACGAAAACCCTTCTAGCAAAAAAGGCCGGGGGGCGCGCCCCGGCCCAACAAGCTGACCGCTGAAAGCTGATAGCTGACGGCGGCGGTAGCCTCGGGCTACCGCCTCGCTTCCGCCTCCGTCTCGGCTTCGGCCTCTTCCTGCGGTATGGCGCCGCCGGAGATCTGGACGATGTCGTCCTCTATGGAGGAGATGGTGCCGTCCATGCCGCTCCAGACGCCGATGGAGAAGCCGTCTTCGACGGGCTCGCCGATCTTCTGTCCGAAGGAGACCTCGTCGCCCTCGGAGACGAGCGGGGTGGCGGGCTTGAGGAA
>Ga0136640_10000783_pt1 | contig 12358 bp, 15 predicted proteins | sample AntDrymUQ8642106_2_FD_105498 | JGI IMG/M metagenome (GOLD analysis project Ga0136640, IMG submission 105498) | Polar desert sand microbial communities from Dry Valleys, Antarctica - metaG UQ864 (21.06) | ecosystem: Environmental > Terrestrial > Soil > Desert | place: Antarctica: Dry Valley...
AGGATGCGCCGTTCACCTCCAGCGTGGTCCAACCATCATCGGGCACGCCGCTCTGGACGGGGTCGGCGACGAAGGTGTAAGCCGCTGGCCGCGGGGTTCGGCTCGAGCCGCTGGGCGCTCGGCCGGTGAGGCGGGGGTCAGCCGCGACCTCCAGTCGTCCGGGGTGACGGCTCCGAGGCGCTGGACCTCGACGGTGACGTCCCACGGCTCGCCAACCCGCACCACGGCGTCGCCGTCGTCGACGTGCCAGCCGGCGTACTGCACAAAGATGCGCACGGCCACAGCCCTCGAGCCCTTGGCGTGTAACGACCCGGCCCGTGCCGGACATGGGAAGGTGAGGGTGGCCATCCGTGGCGTCCGGAGGAGCGAGGAACTGACGTGCCACGCCAACGAGACCGGCCAGCCGATGCTGATCACCGGGAACGGTTCGAGGCCATTTACAACGCGTACTCGCACGTGATCCTGGCTTACGCACTGCGGCGTACGGCGCGCGCAGAGGATGCTGGCGACATCGTTGCTGAGACGTTCGTTACGGCGTGGCGTCGCATCGCCGATGTGCCGGCCGGCGACGACGCGCGGCTGTGGCTGTACGGTGTCGCACGCCGGACGCTCGCCAACTACCACCGCGGACGGGGCCGGCATACCCAACTCGTTGCTCGACTCCACAGCGACCTGCCGCGACTGGTTAACGACGCGACCACAGACATCGCGGAACGACCAGACACCGACACCATCGTCGCTACGTTCACCGGTCTCAGCCACCAGGATCAAGAACTCCTGGCCCTTGTCGGTTGGGATGAGCTCGGCCACAACGAGATCGCGACGGTGCTGGGATGTTCGCAGGCGACGGTGCGGGTCCGACTGCACCGCGCCCGCAAGCGCTTCGATCGTGCGTTACGGGAGGCGGGGGTGCAACGTTCGACGGCGTCTGGACATGAGTCAGGCGAATGGGCGATCGCCCGCCGCGGCAAGGAGAACGTGTTGTGAGTGACCCTGAGCGCTCCGTCGACCAGTACGTCCGTCGGCTCGACGGCGTCGAGGCAGACCGGCTAGCTGCCTCCTGGTTCGACAGTGGAGCCAAGCAGGCCCTGTTCGAGCAGATCGTCAGCATGCCGGCCGACACCCAGCCCATCGCCACGCCCCGCCGAGGCGCAGTCACGGCACGGGTGCCGCGCAAACGGCTGGCCGTGGTGGCCGTGGCCACCGTCATGATGCTTGGAGCTGGGGGTGCCTTCGCCGCTGGTGTGTTTTCGCCCGACCCCGTAGATGTTGAAGCTGTCACCCGTCAGGGTGACGCAGCAGCCGACGTTCATCTTGACGGCTGGCGTCTGGAGCTCGACGCGGAGACGGTTCGCTGCGACTACGGCCAAGGCGAGGTGATCGAGACCTGGGCAGCGCAGGGGTCGCTGAGCCAACCCTTGTCCATCGACCACCTGGTCGACGAATGTGCCACCGGGACCGACATGGCGACCCTGGACGCCGCCTCGGCGGTCGTCTGCTCCGCTCCCCGTGGTAACTATCTCTTGCCGGTCGTGCTCAACGGTGGGAACTGCGTCACCAGGGGATACGACCCGGTCGACGAAGCGACGCTTCTGGCTCACGTCAACCATCTCCGCGAAGTTGAGATCGCCATCCGGGGCATCACTCGACACAACGAGTGCTTGGTGGCGGCAGATGCCGAACGGCTGGTTGTTGAGAGAGCCGAAGCCAGTGGCGAGGACCTCGACGTTCAGGTCAGTTCGGACGATGGTCCCTGCTTCGCCGCAACCGTTTCTTGGGAGACGCAGCAGATCTTGATCGCACCGCCCCACGGTTAGATCCATCAGGCAAGCAAGGTGCTGGCGTTGCAGGGGCTGTCGCGCCGTTGACGTGATCGCAGCGCCTCGACGGTGCAGGCGGGGGGCGGGGGAGTGGCGGGGCCAGAGCTACATCTGCGCTACCGTCGCCGCGTCGATGAGGGGACGGCGCCATGGCTGCCAAGAGCACCGCATTTTGGATCAGCCGGGGCAAAGCAGCGCCTGCGGGCCGCGCTGAACGCGACGGCGTGGGCGCCACGGCACTGCTCGAGCGCCTCATCACCGAAGGCATCGACGCGCTGAACCACGCCGGAGTCATCCACCGTGGCCTGCCCCACGACCGCCGGGCGGCTTTGGCCGCCGGGCCTGACGTCTGGGAGATCATCGCCCGGCTGCGTGAGCGTGAGCTTGAGGGAAGCGAGGAGCAACGCATGGCCACTCTCATGCGAGAGACCGACCTACACCCCCGGCAGATCCGGATCGCGATCGACTACGCCGCCGAGCATGCCGAGTAGATCCTCGACCGCATCGAACGCAACGAAGCCGCGGTGCCCGACAGTCAGCAAGCAGTCGGTCAGCGATGAGTTTCGAGCCGCTCCGCCGTCTCAACTAAGGTCAGCGCCATCATCGGGGCTCCGGGTATCGCAGCCGCGATGTTGGTGGTGGCTGGCGACCTCCGAAAGAAGGATGGCGTCAGTCGTGAAGAAGGTGCCGGCGAAGACCGGCATGGGGCTCGAAAGGAGTACTGATGAGCGGGGTACGGGTACTGGTTGGCACACGCAAGGGCGCGTTCGTCCTGACGTCGGACGCGAAGCGGGAGCGGTGGGACATCGCCGGCCCCCACTTTTCGGGCTGGGAGATCTACCACGTCGCGGGTTCACCCGCCGACCCGAATCGGGTGTATGCGTCGCAGTCCACCGGCTGGTTCGGGCAGCTGATTCAACGCTCCAACGACGGGGGCACGACCTGGGAACCGGTGGGTAACCAGTTCGAGTACGACGGTGTCCCCGGCACGCACCAGTGGTACGACGGCACGCCGCATCCATGGGAGTTCGCGCGAGTCTGGCATCTCGAACCGTCCTTGACCGATCCGGACACGGTCTACGCCGGGGTCGAAGACGCCGCCCTGTTCCGCTCGACCGACGGCGCGCAGACATGGCAGGAGCTTTCGGGACTGCGCCGCCACGACTCGGGGTCGTCCTGGCAACCAGGCGCCGGCGGGATGTGCCTGCACACGATCGTTCTGGATCCACGCGACCCCGGGCGGATGTTCATCGCCATCTCGGCCGCCGGCGTGTTCCGCACCGACGACGCCGGCAAGACGTGGCGGCCGACCAACCGCGGTCTCCAGTCGGGAGGCATCCCCGACTCGGATGCCGAGGTCGGCCACTGCGTTCACCGCATTGCGATGCACCCCTCGCGGCCGGACGTGCTGTTCATGCAGAAGCACTGGGACGTCATGCGCAGCGACGACGCCGGCGAGTCATGGCACGAGGTCAGCGGCAACCTGCCGTCCGACTTCGGGTTCCCGATCGAGGTGCACCCGCACGAGCCGGACACCATCTACGTCGTTCCCATCAAGAGCGACTCGGAGCACTACCCGCCCGACGGCAAGCTGCGCGTATACCGCAGCCGAACGGGCGGAAACGAGTGGGAGGCGCTCACCGAGGGCCTGCCGCAACGGGACTGCTACGTCAACGTGCTGCGCGACGCGATGGCCGTCGACTCGCTCGACTCGTGCGGCGTGTACTTCGGCACCACCGGTGGGCAGGTGTACGCGTCGCCCGACGCAGGGGACAACTGGACGCCCATCGTCCGAGACCTTCCGGCCGTGCTGTCCGTGCAAGTCCAGACGCTGCCATGATCCGCGTCGTGCTCCCGGCACATCTGCGGACGCTGGCGCACGTTGACGGCGAGGTGAAGCTTGAGGTTGAGGGTCAGGTCACCCAGCGATCGGTCGTCGATGCGCTCGAAGCACGCTATCCGATGCTGCTGGGCACGATCCGTGATCCCGCCACGCAGCAACGCCGCGCGATGGTGAGGTTCTTCGCCTGCGAGGAGGACCTGTCCCACGAGCAGCCCGACGCCGCGCTACCCGACGCGGTCGCCAAGGGTGACGCGCCGCTGCTGGTCGTGGGCGCCATGGCGGGGGGCTAACCGCACCCCTGCGGTCGATCGAGCCTCTGCAGACTGACCGAATCCTTGGGCGACCAAGTTCAAGACTCGCGAGGCGCAGTACGTCCCGCCCGCGATCGGTCAACGGGTCCTGGCCGTCCCACGCCGCCACCGCCAGCTCGGATGAGATCACCCGCTGACCCGCTGTGCACATGGCGCAGCAGCGGGTCAGCAGTGGCCCCTACTCGTCCGGGAGTACTCAGCTGTCCTGAAGGACGGACAGGACGTTGCCAGCGGGGTCCTTGAACCAGGCGATGAGCGGGCCGCCGCCCCGGAAAATCCCCTTCTCGTCGAGGTCGAAGTCGTCGTAGCGCTCGAAGCGCACCCCGCGCGCGGTCAGCTCGTCGACCGCCGTGTCGATGTCGTCCACTGGGAAGTTGAGGACGGTGAACGACGCCGGCGTGTGCTCAGGCTTGGGGTAGACCAAGATGCCGCTGTCACCGGTGACGCGAAGCCACAGCATGCCGTTTTCCTCCGACACATCCAGCCCCAGCGTCTCGCTGTAGAACCTCTTGGCCGCCGGCACGTCGTCCACCGAGAAGCCACTGAACGCCTTGCTGTTCTCGAGCATGTCCGTCTCCTTTGTCTGTGATGGGTTCTGCGGTGGTCGGGTCAGGACTTCCTGCGGTAGACGTACATGGTCAGGGGACCCAAGATCGCGACCAGGGCCGCGCTGACCGCGAACACCACCGCGATCTCGCCGTTGACCGGCTGTCCATGCATGAGGCCACGGATCGCGGTGACCAGGATCGTGATGGGGTTGACGCTGACGGCGCTGCCATCGGTGGGCCGCAGCAGCGTCGCGAACATGCGGAGGGCCGTGGTCTTGCCGGCGCCGTTGGGTCCTAGCACGCCGTAGACGAGGCCGGGGAACCTCCAGGTCCAGACCGTCGACCGCCCGCGTCGTGCCGAAGTGCTTGACCAGACCCGTCGCCTCGCTCGCGATATCAGGTCGAGAACGCATGTTGCTGCTCCTTGGTGGGATTCGGCTCTCGAAGGGGTTAGACCGCCTGACGGGGCACAACTCATCGGATGGCGGTGAGTTTTGCGCTGCCGGGCGGTCTGTACCTGCAAGGCCGCGAAAGGAGGTCCGCAAGTGACCGCAGCGCGTCCGGTTCCCGCGCCGAGCAGGGTCGTCGTGGTCATCGACGGTCGGATTGCTCGCGCCGACATCCTCTGGCTGTGTGAGCGTTTCCGCGCGCTGCTGGAGGTCAGCGACGGCGAGGTGGTCGTCTGCGACGTTGGCGGCCTGGTCATTGCGGATGTGGACACGGTTGACGCGTTGGCCAGGCTGCAGCTGACCGCTCGGCGGCTGGGACGCGAGGTGGCGCTGCGCCACGCCTCGCGTCGGCTGCTAGCGCTGCTGGACCTCCTGGGACTGCAAGATCTCGAAGGCCGGTGTGGCCGCCGGGCTAGCGCCGACGGCCACGCAGCAGGTGGTGCATCATCAGCTCGACTTGGTGGCGCGCACGATAGCGCTGGTCATGCCGTCGGCAACCTCGTGGGCGTGCGTGATCGTGACGTTGGTGAAGCCGGCCTCGGTCAGGCCGTCGCGGTACTCGGCGTCGGACAGGGCGCCGGCGATGCAGCCGACATAGCTGCCACGCTCGGCGCGCTCGGCGGGGCTGAGGTGATCGCCCGCGACGACGTCGCTGATGCCGATCCGGCCGCCGGGCCGCAGGACACGGTGCATCTCGGCCAGGGCGGCGGGCTTGTCCACCGACAGGTTGATCACGCAGTTGGAGATGATCACGTCAACCGACGCGTCGGGCAGCGGTATGGCCTCGATGTGGCCGGCGAGGAACTCGACGTTGGTGGCGCCAGCCTCGGCGGCGTTGCGGCGGGCGAGATCGAGCATCTCGTCGGTCATGTCCACGCCGTAGGCCTTGCCACCGGGTCCGACGCGGCGGGCCGACAGCAGGACGTCGATGCCACCGCCGGAGCCGAGGTCGAGCACGGTCTCACCCTCCCGTAGCTCGGCGACCGCGGTGGGGTTGCCGCAACCCAGGCTCGCCAGCCGCGCGGCATCCGGCAGCTCGGCCTGCTCGTCGAGGCTGTACAGGGTCGCGCCAAAGCCGTCCCCCGCGGTCGTCCCGCAGCCGCAGCCGGCGTCACCGCAGCAGCCACCGGCGCAGCAGCCGTCAGCGTGGGTTCCCGCCCCGGTCGCGGCGGCGGCGTAACGGGCACGGACCTGCTCGCGCAGGTCGTCCTGGGTCTGGGCGGTGTCGGTCATGGCGATCCTCCTGTCAGGGTGGCGACGTCGGCGAGCCGGCGCATCGCATTGCGGTCGAGGGCGTAGTAGGCCCAGGTGCCGCGCTGTTCACGGGTGAGCAGACCGGAGTCGACGAGCTTTCGCAGGTGGTGGCTCACGGTGGGCTGGGCGATGCCCAGCGACGCGGTGAGGTCGCAGACGCACACCGGCTCGCCTGCCGCTGCCAGCAGGTTGACGATGCGCACCCTGTGCTGGTCAGCGAGCGCCTTGAACAGCGTGGCGGTCGCGAGCGCTTCCTGTGCTGACAGCTGGGGGGCGCGCAGCGGAGCGCAGCAGCCCATGACCGGCGCGGAGGTCGCTCTCGTGTCCACAGTATCGACGTTCATCGATGCATAGCATAGCCGCTGCATCGACGTTCATCAATCTGAACTTCGGATCCGGGGCGTGGGCGGCGGAGTCTCGACCGCTACTGACCCACCCTCCCGTCGATCCGCTCGCGCAGCAGATCGGCGTGGCCGTTGTGCCGGGCGTACTCCTCCACCATGTGCACGAGCAGCTCGCGCAGCGAGATCGGGCCCTGGTCGGGATCGTTGCCGGTGACGTCGAGATCGGGCGCCTCCGCCACGAACCGATCCGTAAACGCGACCTCGGCTCGCCACGCGTCCCACGCCTCCGCGACAACCCTGGGGTCGGGCACGGCACCATTGAAGTCTCCGTCGGCGCCGGGAGCGGAGGAGAAAAGCCGCGGAGCCTCCTGCCTCGCCATCCTTCGCCGGAACCAGCCGCGCTCCACCTCGGCCATGTGACGCACCAACCCGAGCAGCGACAGCGTGGAGGGCTCCACGGAGCGACGAGCCATGTCGGCGGCGTCGAGGCCCGAGCACTTCAACTCCAGCGTCAGGCGCTGACAGCGCAGGAACTCAACGAGCGTGGTGCGCTCATCGCCCAGGGACGGTCCGCCTTCCCGCGGGTCGTCTTCGGGGTCGACCCACATGTCGGGGAACTTACGGGTAGACATGCCCGCAATCATCGACGATCCGCGCGGGATCCACCACAGGTTTTCCACTGCCGCCGTCAGCCCGGTAGCGCCCTCACCGGCAGCGCATTCCGAAGCCATCCGGGTCTGTTCAACGTCGCCGAATAACCGGTCCGACGACTTCCCGGGCGTCGGGTTGATCGTTGGTGATCGGCGAGGACGTGGTCGATGACGCGTCGCGCCGTCGCTGCTTGGACGGGGTTGGTGTCGAGGTGCTCGGCGAGGGTGATCAGCGCCTTCCACAGCGCCCAGCCGCGGCCTCGCGCCCAGGTTGCAGAATCGACGCAAAGCGCGGTGCGGAACGCTGCTCGGCTTTCGCCCGATAGCAGCGTCCAGGCGATGGTCACGTCGCAGGCTGGGTCACCGACGCCCGAACATCCGAAGTCGATCACGCCAGCCAAGCCGCCGTCTCTGACCAACAGGTTCCCACTATCGACGTCGCCATGAAACCAGACGGGTGTGCCGTGCCAGGTCGCCGCGATGGCCGTTTCCCACACCGCCGTTGCCGTGTCGCTGGCGATCTGACCGCGCAATCGGTCAATCGCGCGCCGGGTTTCGGCGTCGTAGGTTTCCAACGGCCCGCCGCGAAAGAAGCTGTGCTCACCGGGCGGCGGTCCGTCACCGGGGTCGATTCGCTGCAGGGCGGCGAGGAAGCCGGCAAGCGTCGTCGCGAACTCGCGGAGATCGTCGATGCGATCGATGCTGGCGTTCTCGCCGTCCAGCCACCGGTAGACCGACCAGCCAAAGGGATAGCCCTCGCCAGGAACCCCCTTGGCCACCGGGACGGGGATGGGAAGCGGTAGCTGCGGCGCGAGGATCGGCAGCCATCGGTGTTCCTTGTCGACTTGCCGGGTGTATCCCTCGTCGCTGGGAAGCCGCACCGTCATGTCCTCGCCGAGACGAAAGGTCCGGTTGTCCCACCCGCTGAACTCGACGGGTGTCACGGCAAGGTCCGCCCACTGAGGAAATTGTGCTGCGACCAGCCGACTCACCAGTGATGCGTCGATCGACGGGCGGGGCATGTCAGCGGGTCAGCGCACCGGTGCGACGCCGAGATCGGCCAGCAGGCCGCGCACCCGCTGTTCGACGTCGTCGCGGATGGGGCGGACCTGCTCGACCGGCTTGCCTGCCGGGTCGTCCAGTTCCCAATCGAGGTAGCGCTTGCCGGGGATCACGGGACAGGCGTCGCCGCAGCCCATGGTCACGATGACATCGGCGGCTCCGAGCGTCTCCTCGGTCCATGGCTTCGGGAACTGGTCGGTGATGTCGATGCCGACCTCGCGCATGGACTCCACGGCGGCGGCGTTGATCTGCTCGGCGGGAGCGGACCCGCCGGAGAGCACGTCGACGCGGTCGCCGGCGAGGTGGTGCAGCCAGCCGGCAGCCATCTGCGAGCGACCGGCGTTGTGGACGCAGAGAAAGAGCACGGTGGGGTTATCGGTCACGCGAAGCCCTTCGACTTTGGCGCTGGCCCGCAGCCTCTCGCGGGCCCAACGCTCGGCGAACAGCGGGACGAAGGCCGTCACGCGGGCAGTGGCGAGCTGGCGCTGCAGGGAGTCGGCGAGGATGCCTTCGACGGTCTCCTCGCTGAACACCCCGGCGAACTCGCCATGCAGGCGGACCGCGGCGTTGTGGATCAGGGTGCGCTGCTCGAGGGTGAGGGTGGCGGTCATCTACAGGCTCCTGTGTCGGCGGGGTCACGGCGTGGGACGACGACGTCACCGGCCATCTCGGGTGCCGGTTGGAACAGCCAGCGGATCGTCAGCCACGCCGCGGCCGCACCGACGAGCTGGGCGCCGATGAACCCGGGAACCGCAGCCGGCGCGATCCCGGTGTAGCTGTCGGTGAGCTGGCGGGCGATGGTGACGGCAGGGTTGGCGAAGGACGCCGACGACGTGAAGTAGATGGCCGCGGCGATCCACGATCCCACCGCGGCGGGTACAGCGGCGTTCCGCCCTGAGCGGATGACCCCGAAGATGACGACGAGCAGTCCATAGGTTGCGACCACCTCGCTGGCCACCAGCGCTGCGCCGATGCGGTCCGTGGTGCCGATCGCGACAGGTGGCAGCCCGAACAGCGAGTTCGCCAGCACCACGCCGGTGACGGCGCCGCCGACCTGCGCTGCCACGTAGCCGGCGGCGGTGCGCCCATCGAGGCCACCGAACATGCTGTCGACGATGCTCACCGCGGGGTTGAAGTGCGCGCCCGATACTGATCCGAAGGTGACGATCAGCGTCGCAAGCGCCGCCCCGACGACGGTGGCGTGTTGGAACAGCTGCGCGGAGGCGGGACCGTCGGTCGAGGCACTGACGCCGGAGCCGACGATCGCCAGCAGGAGCAGCGTCGTGCCGATGAACTCGGCGCCGAGCCGACGAGCCGTCATGCGTGCACCGCGGTGACCAGCCGGTCCATGCGCGCGGCGATGTCGTCGAACGCCGTGTCGAAGGCGCCGCGGTCACCACCGCGCGGGTCAGCAACCGACCAGTGCAGCTGCGGCGCGGCGAAGGGCAGGCCAGCTTCGGCGGCCCGGTCGCACACCGACACCACCAGGTCGGGTGCGGTGTCGATGGCGTCGTAGCCACAGGGTCTGGCAGCCGACAAATCGAGCCCGTGCGCCTTAGCGACCTCGGCGGCAACCGCGTCGACCCCATCCGCGGGATGGGACCCGGCGCTTAGCGCAGCCAGGCCGGTGCGTGCTCGCCACAGGGCCTCGGCGAGTTGCGAGCGGGCGGCGTTGTGAGTGCAGACGAACAGCACCAAGCCGGGCGCTGCCGCCACCGCCGGCGCGACGAACGGCAGCGCGGCTGCGGTTAGGCGGACATAGCGGCGCCTAGCGTCGCCCCGCGATGTGCTGCGTGCCACGAGGCCGGCCCGCTGGAGGGTGTCGATGTGGAAGGTCAGCAGGTTGGACGGCGCGTCAAGCAGACCGCGCAGCTGGGTGGGGGTGCGGTCCGACAACGCCAGCGCGTCCACGATCGCCAACCGCGTCTCGTCAGCCAGGGCGCGGTGCATGGCCAGCCGTGGCCCGGACGCTAGCTCATTCTGCATTGAGTCAATAGTGGCCGATCTAAACCCAGACCGCAAGTGCCTTGTTCTCGCCGGCCGTGCAGCGAGGTACCGAGAACGATCCGCTCACGGCATGCCCTCGGCGATTTCCCGGCAGGTCGGGCACACCGGGTAGCGCTTGGGGTCACGCGACGGCACCCATACCTTGCCGCACAGCGCCTCGACGGGGGTGCCGTTGACCATCGCCTCGGTGACGATCACCGACGCGCCCCTGCCGTCCTTGGCACGGACGATGTGGCTGAAGCGCTCATGGTCGCCGTCCGTCGTCGGCGCGACGTCGGGTCGGGTCAGGGTGTCCGGGGCGGTCTTCGGCAGCGTCCTCGGCTGGGACAACGTTGCGCTCATGGGGCGCTCCTTCTCGTCCGACCAGCTGCTCGATCGCTGGATCGTCCACCACCTCGTCGCGAAGCGCGACGCTCCCTCGCCACCACGCTAGATCAGCGCTCAAGTAGCAGGAACGCACCGGGGTCGGGCATAGGGCGCCGGCGAGCGGCGGGCACTCCTGCCCGGCTGGCCGGGTTACGGAGGGATCCTCGCCGCTTACCGTCCACTCATGACGACAATCTCCGAGCGTGCACCGACGGCAGCCGAGGTCCGGCGCCCACATGAGGTCCTCTGGGTGGCGGGCGGGCTTGGCGTGCTGTTCCAGATGCTGTTCTGGGGCGTGTTGCCCGGCTTGGCGGTGCCGGTGTTCGTGATCGCGGTGCTGGCGGCGGTCGTCGTGGTGGCTCGCCGGCAAGGCACCGTCGCCTCGGCGCAGACCATGACCGTGATGGCGGTGGCCGCGACGTTCGCGATCGCCGTGGCCGTACGTGCCGAGCCGGTGACGACCGTCGTGAACCTGCTCGTGGTGCTGGGGGCGCTGGCGATCCTGGTTTACGGCTACCCGACCGACCATTGGATCCGCTATGGCCTGCGTGACTGGCTGCTGGCCGCGCTACGACTCGCCGGCCACCAGGTCACGGGGGCGCCCGGTCTGGTCGGCGCCGCCAGGCGCGCGTCTGCCGCCGAACCGGCTGCCTCAGGGCTGCGCCGAGCGCTGCCTGTCCTGCGCGGCATCGCCCTGCTGGTGCCGGTCCTGGCGGTGTTCGGCGTCCTGCTGGCGTCGGCAGATGTCATCTTCGCCGAGCGGCTCGTCGCCCTCGGTGACCTGGTGCGGCTGCCTCGTCTGGACCAGGCGGTCGGACGGTCGCTCCTGGCCGTCACGGTGGCGTACATCGTCGCGGGTGCCTTCTGGCACCAGCTGCAACGCCGGCAGCAGCCTGTGCTGGCGGACCAGGCGATTCCTCGGATCCTCGGGTTCTCAGAGGCCGCGATCGTGCTCGTGGGCGTGGACCTGCTGTTCGCCGCCTTCGTCGCCGTGCAGGCCCGCTACTTCTTCGGAGGTCAGGCGGCCGTGCTGGCCGATGGCATGACCTACGCCGAGTACGCACGGCGCGGCTTCGCCGAGCTCGTCGTCGTGGCCGTGGCCAGCTTGTGCCTGCACCTTGCCCTGGCCGGTTTCACGCGGCGCGAGACGTCGGCCAAGCGCGTCGCCTTCACGGCGCTGACCACCGTGCTCACCGTTCTGGTGCTGGTAATCCTCGCCTCGTCGTTCGGGCGCTTGTTGCTGTACGAGCAGGCCTTCGGCTTCACCCGCGCACGGGCTGTGGCACACGTGTTCATGGTGTGGCTGGCGCTCCTACTGGTCGCGCTGCTGTTGTTGGAGCTGCGCGACCGGGTGCGCTGGTTCCTGCTGGCGTCCCTCGTCGCCACCGTTGGCTTCGCCGCGACGCTGAACGTCGTGGGCGTCGACGCGCTGATCGTCCGGCAGAACCTCGCCCGGGCCCAGGCCGGCGCGGAACTCGACGTGTCCTACCTGGCCGGCTTATCGCCCGATGCGGTTCCGGCGTTGGCGCGGGCGCTGCCCGCCCTGGACGCGGGCACGGCCGCCGGCGCGCGCGCCGCACTGGCCTGCGCCGCCACCCAGGCCTCGGACGGTGACTGGCGGGCGCTGCGACTCGCCGACATCCGTGCCCGACGCGCGCTGGCAGGGCTACCCAGCGATGCGGCGGCGGGGGAGCAGGAGGAGTG
>Ga0136640_10000785_pt1 | contig 12339 bp, 13 predicted proteins | sample AntDrymUQ8642106_2_FD_105498 | JGI IMG/M metagenome (GOLD analysis project Ga0136640, IMG submission 105498) | Polar desert sand microbial communities from Dry Valleys, Antarctica - metaG UQ864 (21.06) | ecosystem: Environmental > Terrestrial > Soil > Desert | place: Antarctica: Dry Valley...
AGGTAGTGGCTCCGCTTCTCAGCTGCATCGAGGGTCACGAAGCGGCCACGGCCGACGTGGGCTTCGACCAAGCCGAGCGCCTGCAGCGCTCGGAAAGCTTCTCGAACCGCCGTCCGCGACACACCGAGCTGCTCCGCGAGGTCACGTTCTGGCGGCAGCTGCTGGCCAGGGGCGTACACACCACTCTCGATCAGCCTGGCCATATGCGCCGCCGTCGCGTCGGACAAGCGCTCAGGCAGATCCCGGGGCGGCTCTTCGGTTTCGTCTGAGTAGCTCAAGTATGCGCTTTATTGGTCGTACCGTCGTCGCTGGTAGGACCACCATAGCCGTCTCCTTCCGGAATCTGCCGCTTGCCAGCCGCGCTCTCGCAGTCGCCGTCACGGGACTGGCAGGACCAATATGCGAAATTCAGGCGTTGACAGGGGCAATTGGTCCTACCTATATTGGTAGGACCAGCGCTGCGACCTCATCGTCGCCGCACAAGCCGGGGGGGCCCCTCATGACACCACGATCACGCCGAGAGGTACTCGCCATGGCTGCGGGCGCTGCGGGAGCGTTCGTGCTCGCCGCTTGCGGTGACGACGACGAGAGTTCGGATGCCACCGCGGCGACTCCCGGCACCGCTCCTGATGGCACGACGGCCCCGGCGGGGTCACCAAGCACCAGTGCCGCATCGGCGGGGGGGAAGATCGGGTTCGCGTGGACCGACACAGCCATCGAGGTGTACAAGCCCCTGATCAGAGGCGCGAAGGAGGAAGCCGCCGCGCGCGGCTATGAGCTTCTCGAGAGCAACAACGGCGGTGACGTCACCAAGCAGCTCGCAGACGTGTCCACGTGGGTGGGCCAAAGTGTCACGGGTGTGACGATCCTTCCCCTCGACCCGGCGGCGACCGCGAACACGGCCAAGGAGGCCACAGCCGCCGGCGTCATCGTCGTCGGCTACTCCGACAAGATCGAGGGTGCCGACGGCTCGACCACCTTCGATCACATCCAGGGCGGTACTGCACTCGGTGAGCATGCTGCGGCGTGGATCAATGACAACCTTGACGGGAGCGCCAAGATCGGGCTGCTCGTCATCGACGAGATGCAGGTCGGCCGTGACCGGATCGACAGCGCAATGGCAGTCATCGACGAGATGACGACGTCGGAGGTCGTCGGCCGTGTCAAGGCAGTGTCGGCCGCAGAAGCACTGCCAGCGGTGCAGAGCATGTTGCAGGCAGATCCAGACATGAACGTCGTCATCTGCGTCGCCGACGACGGGTGCACGGGGGCGGCACAGGCGTACAAGGCCGCCGGCATCCAGCCCGATGGCATCTACATCGCTGGTTTCGACGGTGCGCTCGGCGCGCTGAAATCCGTCAAGGAAGGTGGCTACGTTAAGGCTGACGCCGCGCTTGACCTGACCGAAATCGGTCGATCAGTCGTCTACGTCGTGGACAACATCAAAAACGGCGTCGAGCCGAAGGACAAGCTACATCCTTACGTGATCGTCGACGCAACATCCGGTCAAGTGCTCGATGACCTGATCGCATCGTTCGGCTGACCGATTCGCCCGATGAGCCGTCGACGCGACAATTCGACGTGAACTCGTCAACCACATCCGTCCAGCTTCATCCTGGAGAGGAACACGGTCCCCCCGAGGCGCAGCGTCACCGTTCGGTCACTCCGGCCGAACGGAGACGCCGCGTCGTCACTTGGGTCCAGCAAAACGGCGTGCTCTTTGCGTTGCTGGCGATGTGCGCCTACTTCGCAACTCAGAGTGATCGATTCGTGACGCGCGGGAACATCAACATAATTCTGTTGCAGGTGGCCGTGACCGGCATCATCGCCGTTCCCGCTGCGATGTTGATCCTCGCTGGTTATGTGGACCTATCCGTCGGATCGGTGATGGTTCTCTCGGCCATCGCGTTCGGTCAGGTGATCGAGGGCGGCGGCTCGGAGATCATGGCAGTGCTGGTGGCACTCGCAGTAGGTGCCACCTGGGGTCTGACCAGTGGGTTCTTCATCTCTTACCTGGGCTTCTCCCCGGTCGTGGTCACTCTGGGCGGACTCGCAGCAGCACGCGGGATCGCTCAAGTCTGGAGCGAAGCGATCACCGTCAGCGGGTTCAGCGACACATTCGGCAAGTTGGGCATAGGACGTTGGTTCGACACTCCCATACCCGTCTTTCTCGCGGCCGGGGTCTTCATCGTGGGGTTATACGCCTGGAACCAGTCGACGACCGGGCGGCACCTCGCATCCATCGGATCCGACGAGGTGGCCGCTCGAGCCATGGGAATCCGGACGAAGAGGTTGCCCTTCATCGTGTACGGCCTCTCAGGCATCGCAGCAGCCGTGAGTGGCCTCGTCGTCACGGCGCAACTGGACGGCGCTTCGATGTCGATCGGTCAGGGCGAGGAGCTGACGGTGCTCACGGCGGTGCTGCTCGGAGGGGTGTCGTTCAAGGGTGGTCGCGGGTCGCTCCTGGGCGTCCTGAGCGGGCTGCTGTTCCTCGGGGCGCTTCGGAACGGACTGATCCTCCTCGGCGTAGGAACGTTCTGGCAGCAGGTGGCGATCGGTGCGGCGCTCTTCTTCGCCGCAGCCCTCGACGTGCTTTACCAGAGACTCGAGCGACTCGCACTCGAGAAGGCGGTCGATGCGGACGAGTCCTTGGGATTGACCGGAGTCAGCGATGTTGACTGAACCCGTCTCGGTGACCCGGGTCCTGCGGGTCGACAACGTCAAGAAGCGCTTCGGCTCCACCCGCGCCCTGAATGGTGTCTCGTTCGATCTCGAACGCGGTGAGGTGCTCGGGGTCATCGGTGACAACGGTGCTGGGAAGAGCACGCTGGTGAACGTCATCGCGGGCGTGCATCGGCCGGACGAAGGGACGGTCGCGGTCGACGGTGTGGAACACCAGCTCGGCAGCCCGAGAGAGGCGCAATCCGCAGGGATCGAGACGGTGTTTCAGTACCTGTCTCTGATCCCGACGTTGAGCATCACCGACAACATCTTCCTGAACCGTGAGTTGTTCGGCCCTGGCCGGCTGCTGAAGGCTGCGCGCCGCGTGGATCGATCCGGGATGCGGCACATGGTCGAGGACGCCTATAACCGACTGGGCCTGGTGCTGCCCGCACCGGACACGAAGGTTGTTGCGCTGTCCGGTGGCCAACGGCAGGCCGTCGCGATCGCTCGCGCGGTGATCTGGGAGCGCAAGGTCATGGTGTTGGACGAGCCAACAGCAGCGCTCGGCGTCCGTCAAACCGAGATCGTGCTTTCATTCATCCGTCGGCTCAAGGAACACGGAGTCTCGGTGATCGTCATCACTCACAATATGGAACACGTCCTTGCGGTGAGCGACCGCATCGTCGTTCTGCGACTCGGGCGAAAGGTGGCGGATGTTCGCGCGCGAGAGACCTCCGGTCGTGATTTGGTCGAGAAGATGACGGGGGCTACACACTTGACGGTCGATGACGGGAAGCTGTCGTGAACGATCGCGGCGTCGCGCCGCGCCATACGCCGATGTCCATGGGTTCGTACTCCCTTGTCATGATCGACGGCACCAGCCTAGTGACGAGCGCTCTCGGGCCAGTCGACACTGCGTCGCGATCGGGGTTCTCCCACGTCGGTCGGCTCGGGGAGTCGCTCGACGCCAACGCGGGACGCGAGGCCGCAGCGATCGCGGCCCGGGCGCTCCTGTCGGCCGTGGAGCTTCGTGTCGGGTCGTTGGATGCGATCGAGAGCGTCGTGCAGTTGCGCGGCTATCTCGCGACGACGCCTGATTTCGGTGACCATGCCGCCGTGATGGACGGGGCGAGTGACCTGGTTGTTGCCGTGCTCGGTCCACGCGGTGAGCACGCACGCACGACGGTGGGCGTCGCTTCGCTCCCTTTCGGTCTGCCCGTCGTCGTCGAACTCACAGCCAGATTGCGCAGGGGACTCGAGCGTTGAACGATAAACAGCCACTCGAGAACGCGGTCGGCGGATCACTCGAGGTCCCGTCAAGCGTTGAGACACCGTGCCTCGTCGTGGATCTCGACCGGGTGCGGACGAATCTCGAAGAGATGGCCACCTTCACTCGCCAATGCGGCGTTGACCTCGTGCCACACGTTAAGACGCACCGAACGCCGGAGTTCGCCCAGCTTCAGACGATGTCCGGTGCAGCCGCGCTGTGTGTGGCCAAGCTGAGCGAAGCGGAGGAGTTCAGCAAGACCGGCTTTCGATCGTTCGCCATGGCCTACCCGATCGTTGGCGAGGACAAGTTCGAACGGGCCAAGCGACTTGTCCGACAGGGTGTCGAGATTCGGCTGACGACGGATCATCTCGGCCAAGGCGAGCTCTTGGCGGCCTCGTTCGCGCGAGACGGGCTCGTTGCGGACGTGACGATCAAGGTCGACACCGGGTTTCACCGAGTCGGTGTCGAGAAGGCGCGAGCGGTCAGCTACGCCGTCGCGCTGGCCCGTCTCGACGGGATCCGGGTCAGGGGTTTCATCGCCCACGAAGGTCATGCTGCGGGCGCAGACGACGACTGTGGCGTGCACGACCTGTCGATCGAGACCGGTGAGCAGATGGTGTGGGCTGCGAACGAGGCGCGCAGTGCCGGTGTACCGGTCGACACGGTCTCGGTGGGTTCGACCGCTACGGCGCGGCATACGTCGCTCGTGGCGGGGATCACCGAAGTCCGTCCGGGCATCTATCCCTTCAACGACTACGGCCAAGTCCTGCGGGGAACCGTCGGGCTCGATCGGTGCGCAGCCCGGGTGATGACGACCGTCGTCAGCAGCGCAGCCCCGGATCGGGCGATCATCGATGCCGGCTCGAAGTCGCTCGGCCAGGACCTCCTTGCGATCTGGTTCGCCAACGGCGCAGCGGGGCACGGCCTCGTGATCGGGGAGCCCGGCTGGTCATTGTACAAGCTGTCGGAAGAACACGGCTGGATGCGGTGGGTCGGCGCAGGTCCGCCTCGGCCGCTGGTCGTCGGACAGCGGTTGCAGATCGTCCCCAATCACATCTGTTCGGTGTTCCACGCCCTCGGCGAGAGCGTCATCGTCCGCAACGGCTCGGTCGAGGCGACGTGGGTTGCCACCGCTCGCGGCTGTTCGAAGTAACTCAGGAGACCTCTTGTTGATCGCCACACTCGCTGAGCTCGGCCTCGCGCTTCCGCCGTATCCCGTGCTTCCCGACCACCTCCCAATCGTCACGCACAGCAGTTTCGGTGGGTGCATCTACGTGTCCGGGCAGATCCCGGATATACCCGCACATCCGCCGCTTCGTGGCCGACTGGGCGCCGACGTCGACATCGACACGGGCCGCGACGCCGCTCGTCGCGCCACCCTCAACGCGCTCGCAGTGCTCGAGCACGCCGCTGATGGATTGGATCGTGTCCGACGAATCGTCAAGGTGGTCGGCTTCGTCCGCTCCACCCACGATTTCACGGATCAACCCACCGTTATGAACGCCGGATCGGAGCTGCTCGTCCACCTGTGGGGGCACGAGTTCGGCAAACACGCTCGATCCGCTGTCGGTGTCGCCTCGCTGCCCTTCGGCGTACCTGTCGAGATCGAACTCGTTGCAGAGCTCGAGGATCCACGATGAGGCTGAGGAGCAAAGTCGCCATTGTCACAGGTGCCGCCGCGGGACAGGGGCGGGCAGTCGCTGAGGCATTCGCTGCCGAGGGGGCAAGGTTGATCATGCTCGACCTTGACGAGGCAACCGGCGAGTCGGCTGCAGCTTCGATTCGCGCATCCGGTCACGACGCCACGTTCAGACGCGTCGACGTCTCGAGCGAAGCCGACTGGGTCGAGACCATCGACGCCGTGCGGTCGCTCCACGGGCGACTCGACGTCCTGTACAACAACGCTGCGCTCTTCTCGTCTGCTGACGGGCCGGTCATGGACATCGACGTCGATGTCTGGGACCGGGTCTTCGCGGTGAACGCGCGCGGCGTGTTCCTCGGGTGCAAGCACGCGGCGCCGCTCATGGCCGCTGGTACCGGCGGCTCGATCGTGAACATCGCATCGATCCGGGCATGGCTCGGCACGAGCGTGGCGCAGGACGCGTATGCAGCCACCAAGGGCGCCGTCATCGCGTTGACCCGATCGTTGTCAACGCACCTGGCTCCACGTCAGATCAGAGCCAACACCATATGTCCGGGAACCATTCTGACGGCGATGGCCCCGCTCCTCGACGAACAAGCGGTAGCGCAACGGCTGGCGCGGTATCCCCTCGGGCGATTCGGCACCACAACCGATGTCGTCGGGGCAGCCGTCTTTCTCGCCTCGGACGAGTCGCGGTGGATCACAGGGGTCGAGCTCCCGGTCGACGGCGGCACATCGGTGTTCTACGTGTGAGACGATCATGATCTCGGCCCCCGGCGCATCAGCCGTCGATATCCAGGATCTGCACGCCGTCAAACGACGCGTCCTGTGGCTTAGCAGCCTCACGGTGCACTGGGCCAACAACGTGCGACCAAAGGCAGATCAACTGAAGATCGGCGGGTATCAGGCGTCGAGCGCCAGTTGCACGAGCCTGACGACGGCGCTGTACTTCGGCCACCTCAGGGCTCACGACCGGGTGTCCGTCAAGCGCCACGCCTCGCCCGTGCTGTACGCCATCGGCTTCCTGCTTGGACGGCTGCAGGCCGACGATCTGAAGACGCTGCGGGAGTTCGAGGGTCTGCAGAGCTACCCGTCGCAGACGAAGAACCCGGAACTCGTGGACTTCTCTACCGGTTCCGTCGGGCTTGGCGCGACAGCAGCGAACTACGCCGCGCTCGCCGAGGCGTACCTCGCAACCCACGTGGACGCCGCGCAACGAGCGGGCAGCTACTGGTCGATCGTCGGTGACGCCGAGCTCGACGAAGGCAACGTCTGGGAGACACTCGCGGAGCCGCTCCTGGACGGCGCGCCCGGGATACGATGGATCGTCGACCTCAATCGGCAGAGTCTGGACCGGATCGTCCCGGGGATGCGCATCGACCGACTAAAGCAGATGTTCGCGGCGAACGGATGGCGACTGATCGAGGCGAAGTACGGGCGTGGTCTCAGGAGTTGTTCGAAGGCGACGGCGGGATTGTGCTGAGACGGCGGCTCGACGACATGTCGAACGAGGATTATCAGGTACTGCTCGCGGCGGGTCCAGCACAGGTTCGGTCCCGCCTCACGCCCGACTCGGGCACGACGAGCTACCAGTGGACCGAACGGAGCTTTTGTTCGCCACCGGTGTCATGGATCTCGAGGCGATCGCCGCCAGCGACATCCTCCTGGGCGAAGGCGTGTATGCCTCGGTCTTCAACATCACCTCGCCAGATCTCCTCTACCGGGCGTGGCAGAGCGAGGCCCAGGGCTCCGTGGGGACTGCCGTCTATCGGCGCCCTGTCTTTGACATCGTTGCGCCCTCGCAGCACGGTCGTCCTGCGGTGACCGTGATCGTCAACGCCGCGTTGGCGGTCATCCGATGAGACTCGGCCGCGCCGCGATCGACGGCAGGATCCATCTGGTCCGCGTGGAAGGCGACGAAGTCGTCACGCTCCTGTGCGAGAGCGACCATGTGGCGGCAGATGTACTCCGTGAAGCGTTGGCGGCAGGGATCGACCTGGAGAGCGCAGGGCAGCGCCGACGCCTCAGCGAGGTAGCTCTGCTCTCGCCCGTTGTGAACCCGTCGAAGTTCCTCGGCGTCGGCCTCAACTATCGTGAGCATGCCCGTGAAACGGGGTTGGACATACCCGAGCGCCCAACCCTGTTTGTGAAGACGTCGAACACTATCATCGGGCCGTCCGACGACCTCGTGTTCCGACGCGAGTCGACCAGGCAGGCGGATTTTGAGGTCGAACTCGCCATCGTCATCGGTTCCCGCGCACGGAACGTCGCAGTCGCGGAGGCGCATTCAACGATCCTCGGCTACACGGTGTGCAACGATGTCACCGCCCGCGACGCCCAGCTCGCTGACGGACAGTGGGTGCGCGCAAAGTCCTTCGACACGTTCGCACCGCTCGGTCCCGTGATCGTGACTGCGGATGAACTCGGAGATAGGCCGCTTCATCTCGAGACGGTCCTGAACGGCAACCGGATGCAGGTCGGGTGCACCGACGACATGATCTTCGACCCTCCACACATCGTGTCGTTCATCTCCTCGTGCATCACGCTCGAGCCGGGTGATGTCATCACGACAGGGACGCCGCCAGGTGTCGGCTTCACTCGGACGCCACCGCTCTTCCTTCAGCACGGCGACCTGATCTCGGTCGAGGTGATGGGGATCGGGGCGTGCGTCAACCGCGTGCGAACCGAATGAGATCTCGACACGTACCAGTGCTCCATCACACCGACAAGGCGGCCCCGGCCGCACGATGACCGAGAGGCGATTCCTTGAGAGCAGACAACCCGCAGGCACCACTCGACCTCATCGTCCGCAACGGCCGGGTCCTCGACCCCGCAACGGGCGTCGTCGTCGTCGCAGACATCGGCGTGCGACTCGGCAGGATCGCCGCCATCGGTCCAGCGCTGCCTGGACGGCCAGGATCGATGTCGTACCCACCCCACCTCGGGACGCAGGAGATCGACGCCACGGGGCTGTTCGTCACAGCCGGCTTCATCGACCTTCACGCGCACGTGTACACGGGAGTGTGTCCGTTGACGGTCCCCGCGGACGAGACCTCGTCCCGTAGCGGCGTCACGACAGTCGTCAGCGCGGGCGACGCGGGCGCGAACACGATCGGCGGCTTCCGTCACCTCGTCGTCGAACGGAACCGAACCCGTGTCCTCGCCTTCCTGCACATCTCCATGATCGGTCTCGCGGGCTGGCCGGCGGGCGAGAGCGTGCAGATGGAAATGCTCGACGGAGATCGCGCGCTGCGAGCGATCGCGGAGAACGCCGACATCATCGTCGGCATCAAGGTGCGCGAGACCGCTCCCGACGTCGTTGGGAACAACGGCCTCGAGCCTCTACGGCGCGCCCTCGACGTTGGCCGGGAGACAAACCTCCCCGTCATGTGCCACATCGGCAACACACCGGAGGTTCTCACCGCAGTGCTCGATCTGCTGCGCCCGGGCGACATCCTCACCCATTGCTTCACGGGCAGCTCCAACAACCTCGTCGAGAATGGTGCACTCGTTCGTGGTGCACGAGAGGCGTTCGAGCGGGGCGTCGTGTTCGACATCGGTCACGGGTTCGGCAGCTTCGATTTTACCGTCGCAGAGCTGGCGACCCGTGAGGGAATCTGGCCGACGACGATCAGCACCGACATCCACAGCCTGAGCGCTTCATCCGCCATGAAGGATCTCCCCCTCACGATGAGCAAGTTGCTCAGCCTCGGCATGCCGCTCGAGGACGTTGTCGCTGCCGTCACCAGTCGACCTGCCCGCGTGATCGGCAGGGGAGACGAGATCGGCAGCCTCGACATCGGCCGTGTGGCGGACTTGACCCTGTTCGAAGTTGGTGGCGACGAGGTGACGTCTGGTGACGCCTACGGCAATCAGCGCCCGTTGGAAGCACAGGTACGGGTGAGGGGAACGGTCCGAGCGGGTATCCCGTGGGGCGGCCCGTATCCGCACCCAGCAACACCGTTCGGCGTGAGCACCCAATGATGCGCGGGCAGCGGCACTGCTTCGTCTTTCACCTCCGCCCGGGGGCAGGCCCAACGCTATGACGATCTGTACCGCACGATGCCCACGGCCGTGGTCAGGAGCTTGCCGCTGCTGGTTTCCGCAACTACACCATTCTCCGACACGAGGAGCTGGTCGTCGGCTACGCGAAGGAATCGACAATCTGCTCGACGCCGCTCGCGGTCGTCGAAAGGTCCCCGTCCTACCGCGAGTGGGCGGCGGAGATCTTCGACGTGTTCGTCGAAGAAGAGGCCTCTCGGCGCCAGGTCCGTCCCGGACGTCTGCGAGGAGATCTGGCGCCTCCGTGACGACGAATGACGCGTGTCGTCCTGACCATCTTCCGGTCCTGCCGCCGTCAGATCCCACCCCACGGGTTGCGGCCGCTGCTCGCCGGGGACGCAGCGGTCGGAGCAGCACGAGCTGCCGCTCGGCAGCCCGGTCGATCCTGGTCGTCGGCCGCACGCCGATAAGGAGAGGTCCATGAAGCGACAAGTACCGAGACCGAGGGACTTTGCCGACCTCCTGAGGTTTCAGAAGCCGACCCTGAGCGCCAACAAGCGGCGACTCGCCCGGGCTCACACCATCGCCGACTTGCGAAGAATCGCGAGGCAGGTCACGCCCAAGGCCCCGTTCGACTACGCGGACGGTGCCGCAGAGCAGGAACTGTCGCTCTTCCGAGCTCGCCGGTCCTTCGAGGATGTCGAGTTCCACCCGAGCGTGCTTCGCAACGTTTCGGACGTCGACACATCTTGCACCGTCACTGGTGGCGCCGCAGCGTTGCCCTTCGGGATCGCGCCGACCGGGTTCACCCGCATAATGCACGCCGCCGGCGAGCGCGCCGGCGCCGCCGCCGCGGGTTCGGCCGGGATCCCGTTCTCATTGTCGACTGTTGGCACCGCGACACCGGAGGATGTAGCCCTCGCAAACCCGCACGGTCGCAACTGGTTCCAGCTCTATATGTGGAAGGACCGAGACCGGTCGATCGACATCATGACGCGCGCAGCCGAGTCTGGGTTCGACACCCTCCTCGTCACCGTCGACGTGCCCGTCGCCGGCGCGCGCCTGCGCGACCGATACAACGGGCTCACGATTCCCCCGACCCTCACGGCGCGCACCATCCTCAACGCTGCTCCTCGCGTGCGATGGTGGTTCGACTTCCTCACGACCGAGCCCATCGCGTTCTCGACGTTCCAGCAGTGGGACGGGACGGTCGCCGAGCTGCTCGATTCGATGTTCGATCCGACGGTGGAGTTCTCGGACCTGTCATGGATCACCACCCAGTGGCCGGGAAGGGTGGTCGTCAAGGGGATCCAGACGGTCGACGATGCCAGGCGATGCGTCGAGCTCGGGCTCGACGGGATCCTGCTGTCGAACCATGGCGGCCGTCAGCTCGATCGGGCGCCCGTTCCCTTCCACCTGTTGCCGACCGTCGTGCGTGAGGTCGGCAACGACACGGAGGTGATGATCGACACCGGCATCATGTCCGGCGCCGACATCGTCGCCGCGATCGCTGCTGGTGCTCGCTTCACACTGGTAGGCCGCGCCTATCTGTACGGTCTGATGGCAGGCGGACGGGCCGGCGTGGAGCGGGCGATCGAGATCCTCTCGGAGGAGATCGTGCGGACCATGAAGCTGTTGGGCGTTAGGAGCATTGCTGAACTCAACCCGGGTCACATCACACAACTCCACCGGGTTGCTCATGATCGGATTTGAGCCGCGCCGGATGTCGGCCACGGGTCGCCGTGGTAGTAGCGATCAAGCACACGACCGAGACGGTGGTGCGGCATGCACTCAGCCGCGCCAAGGCCGCGTCGCCCGCCGGCCGCGCTGAGCTCATCTGGCAGCACGACGGCGACGATTGGGTGCTCGTGTACGACGTAGCGCTCGATCCCCGGTACGCGGCCGGGGACCAGCAGCGGGACCAACGGGGCAGTCGAGACGGCGCGATCCGCCGACCTGCGGCGCAGCTCGATCGAGTGTCGGGCAGCGTGGGATTACCATTTGTACGCAGGCACTTTCGACGTCAGGCGTTGTGCCGCGCGTCGGGTGTCGGCGGGTGCATCGTTCACTCTTAATCCATTGGTTCTGGGTTCGAATCCCAGGGGGCACACTACAAACACACTGCTAGATGCCATAACCTACTCGAGCGACACTGACCGCAATGGGGGTGGTTGCTACCGGCCTGGAGGATGGCTGGGACCCGATCATCCGGAGCGATATCGACGGGCCCAACGCGCTTCCGCTGCGCATCGACCAGGACAACCGCAACCTCGGCCGCTACTCCGCCACCCGCCGAGTCGCCCGAGCCGTGTACCTGGCATCGGCCCCACGGGAGGAGGCTCGACGAGAAATCGACGTGAAGCTGATCACCCTTGGAGTCGCCCAGCCGGGCGAGGCCCCGGGCACGTTCGGAGACGCCCTCCGCCGGCTATCCGGCGAGGCGACCTACCTGTACGTCGACGGCGCGCAGTACTGGTACTTCGCTAAGGGCCAACATCACTCGTCTCGCAGCGGATCGGGCCGTCTCGAACTTCACCGACGAGAACGCCGACGACGAGATCAAGCGGCGCCTCCAAGCGGGCCGAGTCCTCGGTCCCTTCGCCGCTGTACACGCCTTCCCGGACGGACCGGGAGACGTCACCGACGACGATGACGGCGTCCACCTCGTCGTCCTGCCGACTACGGCGCACCACGTCCCGAACGTCGACGAGTCGCCGGCGATCACGATGGCCGAACAGATCCTCGCCCAACGCAACGCCGG
>Ga0136640_10000786_pt1 | contig 12336 bp, 12 predicted proteins | sample AntDrymUQ8642106_2_FD_105498 | JGI IMG/M metagenome (GOLD analysis project Ga0136640, IMG submission 105498) | Polar desert sand microbial communities from Dry Valleys, Antarctica - metaG UQ864 (21.06) | ecosystem: Environmental > Terrestrial > Soil > Desert | place: Antarctica: Dry Valley...
CGCCGGCGTTGGTGCCTTCGTCGGAGCTCGAGGCGGTCCCCCTGTGAGGGCGCCGGCGCTCCTCGTCCTGGTTGGGACATTTGCGGTCACGTTCCTTCCGGGCCCGTGGGGTGACGAGAGCGTTACCGACCTCTTCCTGTACCGCTCCTACGCCGACCTCTTCCTGGACGGGCTGCTGCCATACCGCGACGTGGCCTTCGAGTACCCGCCGCTGGCCGCGCCGCTCCTGGCGGCGCCCGCGCTCCTGGGCTCCGGCGACGACGCCTACCGATTGACCTTCGCGGTGCTCGCGCTGGGACTGGCCGCGATCCTGGTGGCGCTGGTGGGTGGCCTGGCGCGCCGCACGGGGGGCGATCCGCGCCGGGCGATGCTGGCCGCGGCCGCTGCGCCGCTGTTCACGGGCGCGATGCTGCGCACCCACTTCGACCTCGCGCCCGTTGTCCTCACGCTCGGAGCGCTGCTGCTGCTGGTCTCGAACAGGCCACGCGCAGGATTGGCTGTGCTGGGTGCCGCCGTGATGACGAAGGGCTTCCCGGTCGTGGCCCTCCCGGTTGCTCTCGCGTGGCTGATCGCTCACGGCAGGCTCCGGGAGGCGCTCGAGGGCACGGCTGCCCTGGCGCTCGTGGTAATCGCCGTGGCCGCCGTGGCGACCGCTCTCTCTCCGGCTGGGGCCGCCGACGCGGTGAACTACCACGTGGACCGCCCGGCGCAGGTGGAGAGTGCACCCGCGATGGCGCTCCTGGGCCTCGACGGCCTGGGCGCGGGCGGGGCGGAGCTGGTGCACAGCCACCGCTCCGAGGGGGTCGAGCACCCGGCCTCGCCGGCGGCGATCGCCCTGTTCACCGGCCTCCTGATCGCAGCGATGGTCACGATGACGGTGGGGGCGGCGCGGAGGTCTGAGGCGGTTGGCCCGCAGTCCGATGCCCGGGTGCTGGTGCTGGCCTCGCTCGGTGCCGTGGCGGCGTTCGCCGCGTTCGGGAAGGTGCTCTCACCGCAGTTCCTCATCTGGGTGGTCCCGCTCGCGGCGCTGGCCTTCGCCTGGGGGATGCCCGCCCTCGCCACGGCCGCCGTAGCGGCGGTGGCGCTCACGCTGGTCGAGTTCCCCTCCCGCTACGGCGACGTGGTGGCGCGCGAGCCGGCGGCGCTGTGGCTCGTGGCCGTCCGTAACGCCGCACTGGCGCTGGCGGTGGCTCTTGTCGCGCGAGAGCTCCATCGAAGGGGGCCACCGCCACGTTCGCTCGCCCGGGGGCAGCCCCCCCGCGCGGTCAGTGGGGCGCCGGCTCGAGGATCTGCTCGATCGCGGTGGCGTGCCCGTCGGGGCCCGCCTCGACCAGCACCGCATTGAGCCAGGGGTCCTCCTCGGAGGTGGAGAAGCGCACGTTGGTCATGGTCAGAAAGCGCGCGAGCGCCTGTTCGCGCTTCACGCCGATCACCCCGCCGCGCGGCCCCGTCATTCCCACGTCGGTGCAGTAGGCGGTGCCCCCCGGGAGCACCCGGGCGTCGGCGGTCGGAACGTGGGTGTGGGTGCCCACGCACGCGGTGACCCGTCCGTCCACGTGCCAGCCCATCGCCACCTTCTCGCTGGTGGCCTCCGCGTGCATGTCCACCAGCACGTGCGTGACCTTGCCCCGGAGCTCGCCGATAGCGGCGTCGACTTCGGCGAACGGCGAGCGCGCGGCCTGCACGAACACCGTGCCCGACAGGTTGACCACGCCGAGGACAAAGCCGTTGCGCTCGACCACCGCGATTCCCTTGCCGGGGCTGCCCTTGGGGTAGTTCGCGGGCCGCACGATGCGCTCGTCGCGGTCGAGGAACTCGTACACCTCTGTGTGCCGGTAGGCGTGGTTGCCGAGGGTGATCACATCGGCTCCGGAGTCGAAGATGTCGCGGGCCGTGCGCTCGGTGATGCCCACGCCCCCCGCGGCGTTCTCGCCGTTGACGACCACGAAATCGGGCTGATGGCGCTCGCGCAAGCCGGGCATCGACGCCGCCAGAGCCCGCCGGCCGATCCCGCCCACCACATCGCCGACGAAGAGAACCTTCACCGGCCGCAGTCTCGCACTCCGATGGGCCGCTACCGTGGCCGCTCCATGGTCAAACGGGGAAAGCGATCAAGAGGGGGGGCCGCCCCGATGGCCACCGCGGGCACCGCCCGCGATGGCAACCCCCCGGCCGGATCAAAGGGGGGGACGGCCCCGATATTCAACGAGGGCACCCCCCCCGGTGGCAACTCGCCGGGCGACTCAAAGGAGAGTCCGGCTCCCTTTCACAACCCTCCGGACGCCACCTCATCCGAGGCTTCGCCGGTGCTGGAGGCCCGCGACCTCCGCAAGCGCTACGGGGAGCGCGAGGCGCTGCGCGGCGTCTCGCTGAGCGCCTCGCGGGGTGAGCTGGTTGCGGTGATCGGCCCCAACGGCGCGGGCAAGACCACCCTGCTCTCGATTCTGGCGGGCATCCAGAAGCCAGACGGGGGCAGCGTGAGCCGGGCGCCCGCGGAGATCGGGTGGGTGCCTCAGCAGGCGGCGGTCTACGGCAAGCTCACCGTGGCCGAGAACCTGGAGCTGTTCGCCCGTCTGGAGAAGGTGGACGACCCGCGGTCCACGGTGGAGCGGATGCTCGACCTCACCGACCTCCGCGACCGCGCCGACGATCAGGTGAGTCAACTCTCGGGGGGCAACCGCCAGCGCGTGAACATCGCGGTCGGCCTGCTCGGCGAGCAGCCGGTGCTGCTCCTCGACGAGCCGAGCGCGGCGCTCGATCCGCGCCAGCGCGAGCGCGTGTGGGAGTTCGTGCTCAGCCTGGCCGAGAGCGGCACCACCGTGATCTACTCCACGCACAACATCCAGGAGGCCGAGCGTCACGCGCAGCGGGTGCTCGTGCTGGCAGACGGCGAGCTGGTCTTCGCGGGCTCCCCGCGCGAGCTCGAAACGGCGGTCGAGCAGGGCGAGGATGGCGAGGAAAGGTCCGGGAAGGGAGCCGGGTCGTTTGCGCTGTCCCCGGACTTCGAGTCGGCTTTCGTCGCCTTCCTGCGCCAGCGCGGTCACTGATGGGCTGGCTGCTGCTTAAGGACCTGCGGATCCTGCGCCGCTCGCCGCTGCTCGTGGGGCTGCTCGTGCTCTATCCGGTCGTGATCGCCACGCTGATCGGGTTCGCCCTCTCGCGCGGGCCCGAGAAGCCGCAGGTGGCCTTCGTCAACCTGGTGCCGGACTCGGCCCTCCAGATCGAGCTGGGCGGCGAGGAGATAGACGTGACCCGCCAGGCAGGGCCGCTGTTTCGCGCGATCGATCCGGTGCGGGTGGATTCGCGCGAGGAGGCGATCGCGAAGGTCGAGGCCGGCGAGGTGCTCGGCGCCCTGGTGATCCCCAAGGACACCACCCGCAAGCTCCAGACCGGGCTCGAGCCTGCGGAGATCGAGGTCTTCTACAACGCCGACGACCCGGTCAAGGCGAGCTATGTGCGCGACACGATCAAGGCGCAGGTGCAGGACGCCAACAGCGCCTTGACCAAGCAGCTGGCCAAGGCCGCCGTTGAGTACCTCGACCTGATCGGCACGGGCGGGCAGTTCGAGATCTTCGGCCGCGAGCTCGACGTACTGGGACTCGAGCGCGCCGAGCAGATGCTGCGCCGCGCCGCCAAGGACCTGCCGCCGCGCTCGGATGCCCGCGCCGACGTCGAGCGGGTGATCACGTTCGCGCGCCTCGCGCGCGAGAACCTCGACCTCTCGGACGAGGTGCTGTCCTCGGTGGGCTCCCCGATCGCCGTCAAGCAGACCGAGCTCGATGGCGGCGCCACGCCGCTCAGCTCGTTCGCCGTGGCGATCGCGGTCACGGTCTCGCTGATGTTCATCACCTTGCTGCTGGCCGCCGGCGCGCTGGCGCTGGAACGTGAGGAGAACGCCTTCCTGAGGCTGGTCCGGGGTCTCGTCTCCCGGACCGGGCTGCTGCTGGAGAAGGCCGGCCTCGCGGCCGTCTGCTCCACGGTCGTATGCCTGCTGATGCTCGCCGGGCTGGGCCTGTTCGTGGACCTGCGCTGGGAGCGCTTCCCGCTGTGGGTCGCCGGTGTGGGCGCCGGCGCACTGGCCTTCGCCGCCATGGGCCTGGCGGTGGGCGCGCTGACCAAGGAGGTGCGCGCGGCGTCGCTGCTGTGCGTGATGCTCAGCCTGCCGCTCACCTTCCTGGCGCTGGTTCCGTCGGGCTCGGTCTCGCCCTTCCTGTTCGACGTGGTGCGCGTGGTGTCTGCCCTCTTTCCCTTCAAGCCCACGCTGGAGGCGCTGGACGCCGCGCTCAACGGTGCGGGCCAGATCAGGGGCCCGCTGCTGCACCTGCTGGCGTTGTTCGTCGCGTTCGGGGCGGCCAGCAGGCTAGCCCTGCGGCGCTTCGCCGGCTAGGCCACCCACCTAGACTGAGAGGGATGGCCTTTCCCGCCACCCGCATGCGCCGGCTGCGCCAGACCGGCCTGCTGCGCGACATGGTCCGCGAGACCGATCTCTCCCCGTCGCACCTGGTTCAGCCGATGTTCGTCGAGCTGGGAACCGACAGCCGCACGCCGATCGTGGCGATGCCGGGCGTCGAGCGCCTGTCGATCTCGCATGCGGTGGAGGAGGCGGGGCGGACACACGCGCTCGGAGTGCCCGCGGTGCTGCTCTTCGGCGTGCCGGTCCAAAAGGACGAGCGTGGCTCGGGCGCCTACGACGACGAGGGCGTCGTGCAGCTCGCGGTACGCGCGATCAAGGACGCCCACCCCGAGCTGGTGGTGATCACCGACGTCTGCCTGTGCGCCTACACTTCCCACGGCCACTGTGGGGTGATACGCGCGGACGGTGCGGTCGACAACGACGTGTCGCTGGAGCTGCTGGCCAAGACCGCGCTCTCCCACGCCGCCGCCGGTGCCGACGCCGTGGCGCCCAGCGACATGATGGACGGCCGCGTCGGCGCCCTGCGAGCGCAGCTCGACGCCGAGGATCACAAGGACACGCCGATCGTGGCTTACTCGGCCAAGTTCGCGTCGGCCTTCTACGGACCCTTCCGCGAGGCCGCGGATTCGACCCCCGCCTTCGGCGACCGGCGCACCTACCAGATGGACCCCGCCAACGCCGACGAGGCGGTGCGCGAGGCCCTCCTCGACGTGGAGGAGGGCGCCGACATCGTGATGGTCAAGCCCGCGCTGGCCTACCTGGACGTGATCCGCCGGGTGAAGGAGGCGACGAGGGTTCCCGTGGCCGCGTACAACGTGAGCGGCGAGTACGCGATGATCGAAGCCGCCGCGGCGGCCGGATACCTGGACAGGCGCGCGGCGGTGCTGGAGGCGCTGACCTCGATCCGCCGCGCGGGCGCCGACATCGTGATCACCTACCATGCGAAGCAGGTTGCCGAATGGCTTCAGTGAGGGGGACGGAGGGAGGCATCGCCTCCCTCCGCAACGTCGAGACGGAAACGCGGGGAGGCACCGCCTCCCCGCGTGAAACGGCCGCGATCCCGAAGGTGCGCAGCCGCAAGGACGGCGCCGCCGTGGCGCTCGACGAGCTCGACAAGCGCCTGCTCAACCTGATGCAGGGCAGCTTCCCGCTCGCCCCGCGGCCCTACGAGCACGTGGCCGGCCTGGCGGAGGTCTCAGAGGACGAGGTCATGCGCCGCGTCTCACGCCTGCTCGCCGAGCGCATCATCCGGCAGGTCACGCCGATCTTCGACACCCGGGTGCTGGGCTACGAGTCGATGCTGGTGGCAGCCAAGGTGGATCCCGAGAACCCCCACCGGGCGGCTCGGATCATCAACTCGCACCCCGGCGTCTCGCACAACTACCTGCGCAACCATGACTTCAACCTCTGGTTCACGCTCGCCACCGAACCCGGGTCGAAGCTGGGGATGCAGGGAACCCTCGACAAGCTGGCCGAGCTGACGGGGGCGGAGTCGGTGCGTCAACTGCCCACGCTCAAGCTGTTCAAGATCCGGATGGACCTCGAGATGGAGAAGGGGACGCGCGACCTGGCCGCGGCGGGGGTGGCGCAGGACCCGATGGAGCCGGACGCCATCGAGCTGTCCGACCTCGACTACGCGGTCATCCGCGCGCTGCAGGGCGACATGCCGGTGCGCAGCGAGCCCTACGCGCCCGCCGCGGAGGAGATCGGCATCTCCCAAGAGGAGCTGCTGGCCCACCTGGAGACGATGAAGGAGCGCAAGGCGCTGCGCCGCGTGGCCGCCATCCTCTTTCACCGCCGCGCCGGCTTCTCGGCCAACGGCATGGGCGTGTGGAACGTGCCCGAGGACCGGATCATGGAGGTCGCCCCGCTGATGGCCTCTTTCCGCGGGATCTCGCACTGCTACCAGCGGCCCACCTACGAGGACTGGCACTACTCGGTCTTCACGATGGCCCACGGCCGCTCGAAGGAGGAGTGCGACGCGATCCTCGACTCGATCGCCGAGGAGACGGGGATCGAGGACCGCCGAACGCTCTACTCGTCGACGGAGTTCAAGAAGATCCGCCTGCTCTACTTCACCGACGCACACAAGCGCTGGGAGCGCGAGAAGTCGTGAGCGCAACCGGGGCCGCCGCCCCCGGGACCTCCCCGGGCGAGCGCCATTCCCCGGACCCCCCTCCTGCGGGTCCCGCCCTCAGTAGTCCGGCTTGGGGCCGCTCGCGGGAGCTCTACGCGCGCGCCCTCGAGCTGCTGCCTGGCGGAGTCAACTCGCCCGTGCGGGCGATGAAGGCGATCGGGCGCGACCCGATCTTCGTCGCCCGCGGCGAGGGCGCCGAGCTGGTCGACGTCGACGGCAACTCCTACGTCGACTGGATGCTCTCCTGGGGCCCGCTGATCGCCGGGCACGCCCACCCGGCGGTGGTGGAGGCGGTGGCCGCCGCCGCGACCCGCGGCACGAGCTTCGGTGCCCCTACCGAGGCCGAGCTCGAGATCGCCGCGGCGATCTGCGACCGGGTGCCCGGCGCCGAGATGGTGCGCATGGTCAGCTCCGGGACCGAGGCCGCGATGAGCGCCATCCGCCTGGCGCGCGCGGCGACGGGCCGCGAGCAGCTGCTGAAGTTCGCCGGCGCCTACCACGGGCACGCGGACGGCCTGCTGGCCGAGGCCGGCTCGGGGTTGGCCACCGCCGGCATTCCCGCGTCGCCCGGCGTCCCGGCCGCCCAGGCCGCCGCCACGACCGTCGTGGGATGGAACGATCGCGAGGGGGTCGAGCGCGCGCTGGGCGAGGCCGAGTTCGCCGCCATCCTCGCCGAGCCCTACCCGGCCAACATGGGCCTCGTGCCGCCCGCCGAGGGCTTCCTCGCCTTTTTGCGCGAGCAGGCCGACCGCTGCGGCGCACTGCTCGTGTTCGACGAGGTGATCTCGGGCTTTCGCGTCGCGCGCGGAGGCGCTCAGGAGCGCGAAGGCGTGACACCGGATGTGACGATCCTGGGCAAGGTGATCGGCGGGGGCGTACCCGCGGCGGCCTACGCCGGCTCGAGGGACCTGATGAGCAGGGTCGCGCCGGCCGGTGACGTCTACCAGGCGGGCACCCTCTCGGGCAATCCTCTGGCGACGGCGGCCGGCCTTGCGACGCTCCGCCTCCTCGACACGGCCGCCTACGATCGGCTGACCGCGGTGACCGAAGCCCTCGCGGGCGGTCTGCGTGATGCGGCGGCTCAAGAGGGCGTGCCGGTCCAGGTGACCTCCACGACCGGCCTGCTCACCGTCTTCTTCCACGACGGGCCGGTGGCGAGCTACGCCGACGCGAAGGCGTGCGACACCGAAGCCCACGCGGCGTTCTGCCGCGCGCTGCTCGAGCGCGGCGTGTACCTGCCGCCCTCGCAGTTCGAGGCCTGGTTTCCCTCGCTCGCGCACTCCGACTCGCAGGTGGAGCACACGCTGGGCGCCGCGCGCGAGGCGTTCGCAGAGGTCGCGCGGTGAGCGCACTCGCCGAGGTCGTGGCCGCCGTCGAGCCCAGCCTCGCCCGTCACGCCAAGCCGGACCCGGGGCCGGATCGCTTCGGCTTCGTGGGCGCGGACGCCGACCGGCTGTTCGTGCTCGAGGCGGTGTACGAGGGCTACCTGATGCACTACGCCACCCCGCGCGCGTTCGAGGGAATGGACCCCGACCTGCGCCTGCTGGCCGGTGACGCCCTCTACGCGCTCGGGCTTTCGCGCCTGGCTCAGCGCGGGGACATGGATGCCGTGGCGGAGCTCTCGGACCTGATCTCGCTCACCGCCCAGGCACAGGCCGAGGGTCGTCCGGAGCGAGCCGAGCAGCTCTGGGTGACCAGCGCCCGAGCGCTGGCGCCGGCGGGCGAAGAGGGCGCCGGCGGTCCTAGCTCGTGACAGGCGTAGCCATGTTGACTCTATGCTTGAGTCGGCGTTGAATGTGAAGCGCACCCCCTCCTCCTGACCGTGCCCCAGAACCGCTCCGAAAACGACCCCCCGCGCAAGTCGCCCTACACAGCCGATCGCGGCATGGCCGGGGCCTTCGAGGGCGAGACGGTCACCCGCCGGCGCTTCATGACCGGCGGGGCGCTCGCGGCGGGCGGCATCGCCTCCGCGGCGTTCGCGCTGCCGGCGGTGGGATTCGCCCTCGCCCCCCTGTTCAAAGACCCCACCCCAGACCGCTGGCAGGACGTGGGCCCGGAGTCTGACTTCGAACCCACCACCTACGTGCCCAAGGTGATCAACACCGACCCCGGGGCCGGTGAGGCGGGGAAGGCGACGATCTACGTACGCAAGTTCGACCCCGAGAGCGACAAGCCCAGCCCGAGCGACAACGGCAAGGACCCGATCCCCTTCGTGGTGGTCTCCACTCGCTGCGCGCACCTGGGCTGCCCCGTGCGCTACTACGAGGCCCCCCAGCGATTCGTGTGCCCATGTCACGGCGGCATCTACGACTTCGAGGGCAAGGTCGCCGGCGGACCGCCCGTGCGTCCCCTGGACCGCTTCAACGCCCGCGTGACCAACGGCCGCGTCGAGGTGGGCGAGCGCTTCTCGGTCAACTCCGAGCTGAGGCGATTCTCTCCGCGCGACCCGTCGAACCACCTCGACGGGTTCTGGCAGTTCCTCTATCCCGCGAGGCCCAGCACATGAGCAAGCTCACCCCCCCGCTGCCCAAGTTCCTGCGCCCCGCGCCGCCCCGGCCGGAAGAGAAGGAGCGCGACGCGGGCAATGGCGAGGGCGGAGACACCGAGCCCGGGCGCGCCGACAAGCTGCGCGAGAGCGCCGGCGAGAGCGGCGCCCAGGTGATCGGCTGGCTCGACGAGCGCACCGGCACCAGCCCGTTCCTGCGCGGCTTTCTCTTCCGCAAGGTGCCCAAGGGCACCAACTGGTTCTACGCGCTGGGCTCGGCCACGATGTTCGCCTTCGTCTCCCAGGCCGTCACCGGCGTGTTCCTGGCGATGTACTACAACCCCGACGCCACCCGAGCCTACGAGTCGGCGTCGCACATCACCAACGAGGTCTTCGCCGGCGAGCTGGTGCGCGGCATGCACAAGTGGGGGTCGACGGTGATGATCGTCCTGCTGTTCCTGCACATGGGCAGGACGTTCGTCTTCGGCGCCTACAAGTACCCGCGCGAGCTGAACTGGGTGATCGGAGTGGTGCTCTTGGTGCTCACCCTCGCCATGGGCCTCACCGGCTACCTGCTGCCCTTCGACCAGCGGTCCTACTGGGCCACGATCGTCGCAGTCAACCTGAACGCCTCGGCCCCGCTGCTCGGCCCCTTCATAGCCGACTTCCTGCGCGGTGGCGCGGAGTTCAACCCGGCCACCATCACCCGCTTCTACGCGCTGCACATGCTGCTCATACCGGGGCTGATCGGCGCCCTGATCGGCGCCCACCTCTACCTGGTGGCCAAGCTGGGCACCACGGCGCCGCCCTGGCTGAAGGCCGAGAAGAAGGAGCTCACCAACGAGGAGATATGAGCGCGCCCCTCTCTCCGAAAACCAAGCTGGGCCCCGGAGCGTGCTCGGCGCCCGACCGGACCGGTGACGGCGACCGGCGGCGGTTCGCGGCGGTGAGGCCTTGAACGCGCGCGAGAAGGAGGAGTACCTCCGCGAGTACTCGATCCTGAAGACCCAGGGCAAGCCGTTCTTCCCCTACGCGGTCTTCAAGGACACCGGGATGGCGGCGATCACCCTCGCCGTGACCATCTTCATGGCGGTCCTGTTCGGTGCCGAGCTCGGCCCCAAGGCCGACCCGACGACCACCACCTACTCGCCCCGGCCCGAGTGGTACTTCTTCTTCCTCTTCGAGCTGCTGCGGGTGGTCAAGCCGCCGGAGCTGGTCTTCATGGCCACCCTCGGCATACCGGGGATCTGCCTCATGCTGCTGCTCCTGCTGCCGTTCTACGACGTCAGCGCCGAACGCCACCCCCTCAAGCGGCCGATCGCAATGATCGGAGCGGCCGCCACGGTCGCCGCGATGGTCTACCTCACGATCCTCGGCGCCATCGCCGGCTCGGGCAAGATCGAGGTCGAGGTGGCCCCCCAGTACGAGGAGGGCAAGTTGGTGACGGCGTCCCAGGGCTGCCTCGGCTGCCACAAGATCGGCGAGAGCGGCGGCACCATCGGGCCCAACCTGACCGACGTCGGCGACCGCCTGGGCCGCGACGCCATCGCCCGCACGCTGATCAACCCCACCTCTCCGATGCCCCCGTACACCGGCCTGCGTGAGGACAGCCCGGAGCAGTTCGAGCAGCTGGTGGGCTTCGTCGCCTCCCTGAAGAAGGAGATGCCCGAGGTGTCTCAAGAAGCCGAAAGCGGGCCCGCGGAACAGGCCAGCGCTGAGCAGAGGTAGCCCCGCCGGGACGCTGCCTGAGCAGCAGGTCGAGGCGATGTTCGACCGGATCTCCGGGGTGTACGACCGGATGAACTCCGTGATGACCGCCGGCATGCACCACCGGTGGCGAGAGCGCGCTGCCGACCTCGCCCGCGTGGGCCCGGGTGACCGGGTGCTCGACGTGGCCACGGGCACGGGCGATCTGGCCGTGGAGCTCGATCGCCGGGTGGCGCCCGGCGGCGAGGTCGTGGGGATGGACTTCTCCGAGAGCATGCTGAACCTGGCGCGCCACAAGGCACCCGGCATCCGCTTCGAGGCGGGCAACGCGCTCGAGCTGCCCTACTCCGACGGGGAGTTCGCAGCCGCCACGGTGGGCTTCGGCGCTCGCAACTTCTCCAACCTGCCCCGGGGCCTGGCCGAGATGGCGCGGGTCACGCGCCCGGGTGGCCGCGTGGTGGTGCTCGAGATCACCACTCCGCAGCGGCCCCCCCTGTCGGCGTTCTTCTCGATGTGGTTCGACCGCGTGGTGCCCGCGATGGGCCGCCTGGCCGGCGACCCCGACGCCTACCAGTACCTGCCCAGCTCGGTGCGCCGCTTCCCGGGGCCGCACGATCTGGCCGCTGAAATGGCGGGTGCCGGTCTCGAGGATGTGACCTACCTGCTCACCGCGGGCGGGATCATCGCCATCCACGCCGCCACGGTGTCAGCGCGGCCATGACCGCGGCGGCCCAGCTTGGCTCGGTTCTGGAGGCCGGCGGGGCGGAGCTGGCGCGCCGGCTCGAGCGCACCGAGGCGCGCCTCGCCGAGGTCGCGGAGAGCCACGGAGCCGAGCTGGCGGGCCACGCCTCGGGCACACTGGCCGCCGGAGGCAAGCGGCTGCGGCCGATGTTGGTGTTTCTCTGTGGGGGGACGGACGCCGACGGGCTCCTTGCCGCCGCGGCGGCAGTCGAGCTGCTGCACATGGCCACCCTGGTGCACGACGACGTGCTCGATCAGGCGCCCCTGCGTCGCGGCCGGGCCACGGTGTTCGCCGCCGGCGGGCGCCACGCCGCCACGGCCACCGGCGACTACCTCTTCTCCCGGGCATTCGCCGAGCTGGCCTGCACCGATCGCTCCGACGCGGTGAGCGCGCTGTCGGCGGCGTCCTCCGCTCTGGCGCGCGGCGAGCTGATGCAGCGCGCGGACGCCTGGTCTGCCGAGGTGACCAGGGAGCGCTACCTCGAGCGCTGCGAGCTCAAGACGGCGAGCCTGTTCTCGGAGGCGTGCCGGCTGGGCGCCATCCTCGGGGACGTCGCGCAAGGCTCCAGGGACGCCCTCGCCGGATTCGGCCGCCGCCTCGGCCTGGCCTTCCAGGTCCTCGATGACGTGCTCGACGTCTCCGGCCCCGCCGAGCGCACCGGCAAGCACAGGGGAACGGACCTGCTCGACGGCACAGTCACCCTGCCCCTGATCGTGGCCCGCGGGCGAGATGGGCAGCTGGAGCGGATGGACCTGCGCGCCGATGTGACCGAACCCGCCCAGGCCGAAGCGGCGTGCGACAAGATCGCGGCGACCGGGGCGCTGGAGGAGGCCCGCGCCGAGGCGCTGCGC
>Ga0136640_10000787_pt1 | contig 12335 bp, 8 predicted proteins | sample AntDrymUQ8642106_2_FD_105498 | JGI IMG/M metagenome (GOLD analysis project Ga0136640, IMG submission 105498) | Polar desert sand microbial communities from Dry Valleys, Antarctica - metaG UQ864 (21.06) | ecosystem: Environmental > Terrestrial > Soil > Desert | place: Antarctica: Dry Valley...
GATCGAGACCGCAAGACCGGCGGCGGTGAGCTGCTCGGCCGCGCGCTGGGCCGGCCCCGGGCCGGCAAAGGCCAGGACGACCCGCCACCGGTCGCGCGCCAGCTCGGCGGTATCGCGCAGTGCGGTCTCGACGTCCCCGCGGTAGCGGGTCGCCGGGGTGGCCCTGAGCAGGAGCGGACGCCCACTGCCCGGCGAAGGTGGTGGCGGCGGCTGCGGCGGCGACGGTGACGGCGACTGCGACCGCTCGCTGTCACCGACGCCGAGTGCCCCCACCGTCGACCAGAGCAGGCCGCGGGCGATGGCCTCCAGCCGGGTCTCTTCCAGCGATCGCAGGGCGGAACCACTCAGATCCAGTGGAGCCTTCGCTCCCTTCGCTTCCACCGCCACGCTGGACCAGGAGGCGTCGAGGAACTCCTGCGAGGTGCGTACGAGGTCACTGGCTCGAGCGCTGACCCGCTCCGGTTCGCAGACCAGCACGTGGGCACCGTCAGGGACCAGCGACACAAGGCTGACCATCGAGCCGTCGACCAGCAGGGGGGTCAGCGCCTCCATCCCCTCGATCGCCCGTCCGTCGGCCACCGCGTCCAACATCTCCGTGAGGTCCGGGTAGTCCGCGGCCAGCTCACCGGCGCGGCGCCGTACGTCATCGTTGAGCACGAGCTCCCGGCACGGCGGCGCGACCAGACGCTCGACCTTGGTGTCGATTGACCTCTGGTCGCTGGCCGAGAAGGGGCGCAGCTCCTCGACCTCGTCGCCCCAGAACTCGACCCGGATCGGGTGCTCCTCGGTGGGCGGGAAGACATCGAGCAGACCACCGCGTACGGCGAACTCGCCGCGCCGCTCGACAAGTTCGACCCGGGTGTAGGCGGCATCGACCAGTCGCCGCACAACCGTCTCGAGTTCGATGCTCTGGCCGCTGACCAGCTCGACCGGTTCAAGATCGGCCAGACCGGGTGCCATCGGCTGCAACAGGCTTCGGGCGGGTGCCACGATCACCCGCAACGGGTCGTCCAGCCCCGGATGCACGAGGCGCCGCAGTACGGCAAGCCGGCGACCGACCGTGTCGGCTCGGGGCGAGAGGCGTTCATGCGGCAGCGTCTCCCAGGCCGGGAAGACCTCGACCTGACGATCGCGCAGTAGGCAGCGCAGGCCGGCGGCGAGATCATCTGCCTGGCGCGAGGTCGCGGTCACCGCGAGCACCGGCCGGCCGGCACCACCGCGCTCGCGTTCGGCGGCGATCGCCGCGACCGCCAATGGATTCATCGCGGTGATCGTCTGGACGTCCACCCCGGTACGGCGAGCCGCCTCGGCCAGATCTCTGCCGTCGCCCTCGGCGAGCACGGCTTCGAGCAGCCCGGACAGCGGCACTTGTTCCCCTAGGTCTGCCTGATGTGGCGTGTCGGCTTGGTGTGGCGCCGGACGCGATGCAACGCGGGCGCACCATCCAGGTTAGCCATCCTCACCCCAGCCAAGGCGGTTGGTAGGGCTCACGCCTGACTGCTCTGCCGTAGACCGACACCGGCGTGCTGGGCCTAGTAGGCGCCGTCGGGCCTGACCAGTGCGAAGAAGGTCTTCCACAGGATGAGTGCGTCCAGAGCCAGCGACCAGTTCTCCACGTAGCGCAGGTCTAGGCGTACCGATTCTTCGAGCGTGAGGTTGCTTCGTCCGGAGATCTGCCACAGTCCGGTGAGTCCGGGCTTGACCAGCAGACGGCGGCTGTACGAGTGGTCGTAGAGGGCCACCTCGGACCGCAGCGGTGGCCGCGGGCCGACCAGGGACATCGAACCGTTGACGATGTTGATCAACTGCGGAAGCTCATCGAGCGACAGCCGGCGCAGGACCCTGCCGAGTCTGGTCACCCGAGGGTCCTCCGGGTCCTTGGCCAGCTGGGGGTCTGCGCCGATGCGGGCCACCATGTCGGCGTGCTCGGCGTCGGCACCGACCCTCATGCTGCGGAACTTGTACATGCTGAAGGGCTGCCCGTTCCGGCCGATGCGTTCTTGGCGGAACAACACCGGCCCACGGTCGTCGAGCCAGATGGCGATGGCCAGACCCAGCAGCACCGGCAAGGTCACCACAACGGCGATCGCGGCGAGGAAGCGGTCAACCGCACCCTTGATCAACCGTCGTCGCCCGCCGAACTCCGGCTCCTCGAGCTGTAGCAGCGGCAGGCCGATGAAGGGGCGGATGTGCAGCCTGGGACCGGCCACCTCGACCAGGCCGGGCGAGACCAGTAATTCGACCCCGCTGCCTTCCAGCTCCCAGGACAACCGGCGGAGATAGACACCGGCGGTTTCGCTGGCCGATGTCACGGCGATGGTCTCGGCCGCGTAGCGCTCGATCACCGCTGGCACATCGTCCAGCGTTCCCGCCACGGGTATCCCCGCGGCCATCAGCCGCTTGCCCGACTGGCCCCGCGGGATGCAAGCCGCGACGATACGCATCCCGGTGTGCCGCTCGTCGCGCAGTTGGGAGACGAGGTCCAGCACCGCGTCCTCACGTCCCACCGCAACGGCGACCTTGAGGCAGCGACCCGCGTAACGCAGCCGGTGCAGGTACTGGCGCAGGAGGTAGCGCACGATCAGGGTCAGCACCGTCGCTGCCGGCACGACGCTGATCACGAAACCGCGGGAGATATTGAGGTGCAGGCTGAACGAGAGGAAGCCGGCGACTCCCAGGGCGAGCAGCCCAGCCTGGCCGATCAGGCGGAACTCCTCGCTGCCCACTCCGGTTGCCTTGTCGCCATAGCTGCCGACCAGTGCGAGGCAGGCCAGCCAGAGAACCGGTAGTACGAGCGCCGTGAGGATCAGCAGGTCGGAACTCGCGAAGGAGGTTGGACCGAACATGAACAAGGTGCACCCTGCGACGACCATCATGATGAGCGCGTCGCAGGTCACCTGCGACATCCGGTAACCGACCAACCAACCAGGACGGGTGCGGCGAGTACCTCCTCGCACCGTCGCGGGGGCGCTCAGTTGGGGAACGACGCGGCGCGGTGTCCACTCGGCGTGCTCGACGTCGTCGAGGTAGGCACTGATCGCAGGCGGGGGCGGTAGCGGAACGGAAGTCGCGGCGAGATCCGCGCCAATCCGCTCGACCGCCGGACGGAGTGCATGGCGGCCCATGGAGGTCAGTTCGATCACGACGCGAGCACCTTAATCTCCGAGAATGTCACGCTGTGTATTCAACAAAGGAGAGGCGCTTGCGCCCCGTGCAGCCATACAAACACATAGAGGCAGGAAAAGCCAGTGGTTTGACAAGGCTGGGGTACGGAGAGTAGGTGGATCTGACTACTTGGGCCAAATACGATCACAGAATGTCAGGGTCAGCCCTGATGCAGCACGTTTTGAGCGCGCATCATTCCCTCCCCGACGAGCAAGGTCACAGCCCGTGAGATCGTTGAGACCACGTCAAGTAACTGAACTCGCTCGCTGACGGTGAAGTCACGAAGTACGAAGTCCGCCGGCGCCTGCCGCCCGGTCGGCCTGCCGATACCGATCCGGATGCGCACGTAATCAGGAGAACTCAACGACCGGGTGATCGAGCGGAGTCCGTTGTGCCCGTTGTCGCCGCCACCCTGTTTTATCCGCACCGCGCCGAAGGGTAGGTCCAGCTCGTCGTGCAGCACGATCAGGGACCCCGGATCGGCCTTGTAGTAGTCCAGGAGCGGCGCAACGGCCTGGCCTGACTCGTTCATGTATGTGGTGAGCGTGGCCAGAACTACCCGGGCACGCCCCAGACGGACGGTGGAGGACGCCACCCGGGCGAGCCTGCCTCGTCCGCGCTTGAGGACGGCACCGTCCGCCGCCGCCAGCTCTGCCACACCCATAGCACCGACATTGTGCCGATTGCCCGCGTACTCAGGCCCAGGGTTGCCCAACCCCACGACAACCGCGCTGTCCCATCCACCGGCAACCGGATCGGTCCTGGCAGTCGTCCTCTCGGGCATCGGCGTGGGCCGTGGCCAGCGCCCGGCACGCCTCGAGGACGGCCGGTGGCGCTGCGCCGCAGGCTAGCTCTCGGTGTCCTCGGCGGGGGCCGCCGAGGAGTCGCTCTCCTCGGCGCTGTCCTGGGCGCTCGCCTCGGCCTCGGCGGCTGCCTCGATCTCTTCGTCGGACAGGTCCCGCTCGATGCCCGCCTCGGCCTCGGCCTCTTCCAGCTCGGCTTCGATCTCCTCGGCCGTCGGTGCCGCGAGGAAGCCGACGACCAGGTTGTCCGCCTCAGTCACCAGAGTCGTACCGCTGGGCAGGGTGACATCGCCGGCCAGGATCTGCTGGCCCACGTGCCTGCCCTCGATCGAGACATCGAAGGACTGTGGGATGTGGGTCGCCTCGACCTCCACGGTGAGTGTGGTCGACTCCTGGTTGACCACCGTTTCCGGAGCAGGGTCCCCGACCAGGTTGACCGACACCTCGACGGTCACCTTCTCGCCACGGCGCACGAGCAGCAGGTCGACATGGGTGAACTCGGGCCGGATCGGATGCCGAGTGACCGCCTTGGGCAGGGCCAAGTGGGTCTCACCAGCGATCGCGACGGTGAGCAGCGTGTTGGAACCCCCCTTCAGCGCCTTGGAGAACTCTCGAGCCGGCAACGACAGGTGCCGTACGTCCTCACCGTGGCCGTAGAGGACCGCTGGGACCAGACCGGCCTTCCGTGCGCGCCGCGCAAATCCCTTACCGAACTCGGAGCGGGACTGCGCGTTGATGCGGACTTCGGCCATGGGTGTCCTCCGGGCAAGATCGGGTGCGGGTCAGTCGGGCTGGGTCACAGAGACGGTGATCGTCGGTCGCTGATCTCCGCCGAGGATCTTCGACGGAGTCGCGCTCGGCACACCGCCGTCGATCACGGAGCCTGGCCAAACTGCCGCGCTCCCCCGCCGGACTGCGTGAATCATACCCGGCCGTGATCGCGCTCGGCAGCCGGTACGGCCAAGCCAGTCGTGATCGCAAGTGCGAGCACTTTCCGTGCTGTCACCGCCGTATCACCAGAGGATCACCCCGGATGTGACAGAAAGTAGCGACAATCTCGGTCAAGCCGCGTAGACTTTGACCGTACGTGCTCAGCACACCCTGCAAACCATAGAACAGCTGCTCAGAGCTAAGCAAGAAGTAGTAGCGCGGCACGGATCGAACTCAAAAGTCGCTCCAGCGGAGTAACTCTCAGTCACTGCCAGACCGGACGAATTGCCACTGCCCCACCGGGCGGTCAGGCAGCACCACACGAATGAGGAGCCCATGAGGAAACATCGACGTGATTACAGCCGAGTACTGATCATCGTCCAGAACCTGCCGGTGCCACTAGACCGGCGCGTCTGGCTGGAGTGTCTTGCCCTCCGCGGTGCCGGCTATGTCGTCTCGGTGATCTGCCCGAGGGGCCCAGAGGACCCGAGCTATCAGGAGCTCGACGGCGTGCATCTCTATAAATATGCGCCGTCCCGGCCGGCAACGGGTCTGTTGTCCTACGTCTGGGAGTTCGGGTACTGCTGGGCGCGCACCGCAGCGCTGTCGCTGAGGGTGTGGCGTCGCCACGGCTTCGGGGTGATGCAGGCCTGCAACCCGCCCGACACATATTGGGCGTTGGCCGCGCTGTGGCGGTTGTTCGGGGTGCGCTTCGTCTACGATCAGCACGACCTCAATCCGGAGGTGTTCCGGTCCCGCTTCGGTGAGCCGTGCGGACTGTCGAGCCGGAGGCAGTACGCCGCCATCCGTTGGCTCGAACGCCGCACGTTCGCGGCCGCCGACCAGATCATCTCCACCAATCAGTCCTACCGTCGGATCGCTATCGAGCGCGGTGCCTGCGATCCCGACCGGGTCACGGTTGTCCGGTCTGGACCAAACACGTCGCAGATGCGTCCATTACATCCGGTCGACGCTCTGCGCGAGGGCCGTCGACATCTGTTGGTCTATCTGGGAATCATGGGGCCACAAGATGGGGTGGAGATCGCGCTGCACGCCCTGGACATCCTCGTCCACCAGCGTGGCCGTAATGACCTACACCTGGCGCTGCTCGGCTTCGGAGACTGCTTCGACGACCTAGTGGCCCTGTCGCATCAACTGGACTTGGACAAGTACGTCACGTTCACCGGTCGGGCCGACCGCGGCATGGTGGCGACCTACTTATCTACGGCTTCGGTCGGTCTGTCACCCGATCCGGCCAACCCGCTCAACAACGTTTCGACGATGAACAAGACGATGGAGTACATGTCGCTGGGCGTGCCGGTGGTCGCCTTCGATTTGCTGGAGACCCGAGTATCCGCGGGACACACCGCGCGATATGTGGATCCGGTAGATGGGGTGGAAGGCTTCGCCAGGGCCATCGACGAGTTGCTGCAGGATCCGGAGCTGCGGATCGAGATGGGCGTTGCCGGTCGGCAGCGGGCGCAGGCTCAGCTGGATTGGATACCGCAGGCCGAGCGATACGTACACGTTTTCGACCGGCTCAGCGGGATCGTCCGGCCGGCCAGCGTTCTCGAGGGTGAGCGCCGAGTCAAGAACGAAGGGCCGGGCGCCTCCCCATGGGGGCCCGAGTATGTCGATCTGCGGGAGCCGGGTGCCTTGGCGAAGGCGTTGCGTGAGCGGGTCGGCGAGCAACTATTCGAGACCCTCTCCGAGGCGGGTACGGACTTCGTCCAGGTTCCTGAGCCCGTCGACGACGGTCGGACACTCGCTGGCGGCTTGAGCTACCGGGCAACCGTCAGGCGGTCATCTGACGCCAGCGACCGGCGCGTCCACGTCCTCCGGGAGCCGGACGACACCGCCGCCGCTGTCGGGCACGACTTGGCCTTCATCGAATGAGCCGTACCGGGGATTGATGTCGATGTCCAGGCCGGCCACAGCCTCGGCCACGAACTGGCGGGCCGCCTCGTCGACTCCGGCGGCAGCCTCGGCCAGGAGCTGGTCACGCAGCTGCTCGAAGGAGGGCACCACGAGGGAGGCCACATCGCCCACCACGATGCCCCCAGCTTCTGGAACTGCCAGCGTGAAACCTTGACCCACCGGGGTCTGCAGGACGCTGGGCGCTAGCTGGGCAGGCGGATCGGCCACCGAACCGCTGATGAACGCCGTTGCGGTGTTGGGCCGGGGTAGGTCGGAGGTGCCTCGAAAGTTGAGGGCGCCCGGCGCTGAGACCGGTGGTGGACCATCGAGACCGAGCAGCCCCGGAGTACCCCGTCGATCACGGCGTCGTACTCGGCCGACCCTCGCCGGTGATGAACTCAGTCTAGCTGGACCTCTCCGACGAGGCGATTGGGCCCGAGGTGAAGAACACCTCATGCCAGACCTCGAGTCCAAGCAGCGTCCACAGCCGCATCTGCTCGTTGCGACGACCCTCCTGGTGGGACACCAGCAGGTCGCGGATACGTCTCCGGTCCAGGATCGAGGCCACGAACGAGTTCTCCGAATCCAGCATGTCCCAGGCCATACTGCGCAGCCCTCCCCGGAACCAACTGTCGAGAGGGACGCTGAAGCCGACCTTTCGACGCTGCACGATGTCCTCCGGCAACCTCCGCGCGGCCACCTGCTTGACTACCCACTTGGTGGTGCCCCGACGCAGTTTGACTGACGACGGCAGCCGAAAGGCCAGCTCGACCAACCGCACGTCCAGGAATGGTGGGCGCAACTCCAGCGACGCCGCCATCGACATCCGGTCGCCCCGCTCGAGCAGGTTGTCGGACAACCACCCGTGGGTGTCCGCGTAGAGCATCCGACGCACCGCGTCGCCGCGGGCATCGTCGTACCAAGGTGCGCTTCGGCGGTCATGCGCGCCGACGAGGGCCCGACGCTCCTCCTCGCTGAAGGGGGAGAACCAACTGCGCAACCGGTCACCCCGGGAGTCGGCGACGGCCGCGCGCAACGGCGCCTCGAGCCGGGCCAGTCGCGGGGGCACGACTCGTGACAGCGTGCCGAACACCGAGCGGCGCAGCCTGGCGGGCACCGCGTCGGCACCATCGGCCATCGTTGCCAGTCGGTATTTCGGGTATCCCGCGAAGAGCTCGTCACTGCCCTCGCCGGACAAGACCACCTTGACGTCGGCGCGGGCGGCCTGCGCCAGCCGGTACACGGCAAAGTCTGCGGGCTCGCTCATGGGAGCGTCGCGGTGCCACGTCAGTGGCCGCCAGGAGTCGATGAAGTCACCCGGTTCAAGCACGACCTCGTGATGTTCGGTCCCAAGCAGCGCGCTGACCCGACGCGCGTAAGGGAGCTCGTCGCCGCGCGGATCGCCAAAGCCGGCGGAGTAGGTATTGAGTGGCGCATCGTCACGCAGCTCCGTCGCCAGGGCGACGATCAGGCTGCTGTCAAGCCCGCCGGACAGGTACGCACCGACCGGTACATCCGCGACGAGGGCATCCCGGACGGACTCCGTCAGCGTCTGTTCGACGAGGTCGACCGCTAACTGTGGGGAGACCGCTTGCCGAGCAGGGTCATTGGGCACCAGCCAGTAGGGAAGCTCCTCGGTGCGCCCATCGGCATGGACTCTGAGCCGATGTCCGGGAAGCAATTTGCGTACCCCGTCGAAGAGGGTGTACGGCGCGGGCACGGAGCGATGGCCCAGATAGTCGTACACACTGTCGAGGTCGACAGCAGCCCGGTCGATGACCGCCAGCAGCGCCTTGATCTCGGAGGCGAATAGGAGGCGGCGGCCGTCGCGGACGTAGTACAACGGCAGGATGCCGACCCGGTCACGCACCAAGTGCAGCTCGCCGCGATCGCGGTCGTGCACGCCGTAGGCGAACTGACCCCGTAGTCGCTTCGCGCCGTGCGGCCCGTAGCGGTGGAAGAGGGCCAACAGCACCTCGGTGTCACCATCGGTCCGGAACGGGTAGTCCAGGCTGCGCCGAAGCTCGCGATAGTTGAGGATCTCGCCGTTGAACGTGATGTGGAACCGACCGTCGACGGATGTCATCGGCTGGAAGGACCCATTCGGGTCGATGATCGACAGCCGGGTGTGCCCGAAGGCGACGTTGCCTGACGACCAGAACCGTTCGTCGTCGGGACCCCGGTGGGCCAGGCACGCGGTCATCGCTCGGATGTGGTCGTCGGGCACCGGTGCGCCGTCCAGGTCGAGGATCCCAGCTATGCCGCACATCAGGATCTCATCGGTCCCGTCCGGCCCTCGCATGCCAGCTCGTCCCCGAGTGCGACAAGCCGCTCGGCCAGCTGGTCCCACGAGGACCCGGCCACCGCCGCGCGGCGGGCCGCAGGGGTCGCCGGGCCACCGTCGGCCAGGCTCGCGCGCACCTGAGCCACGAACTGCGTCGGGTCGCTGGCCACCCGCACGAGCCCGTCGAAGGCGTGCACCTCCGGGTAGTCCATGCTCACCACCGGCAGGCCCAGCGCCAGGTACTCCTTGAGTTTGATCGGGTTGCACAGCCGGATCCACTCATTGTCCAGCCAGGGCATGACTGCGACGTCGAAGGCCGAGCCGAACCCCGGAATGTCCTCGTAGGGCCGGAAGCCGAACCAACAGACGTTAGGCAGCCTCGTCAACCGGTCCATCGGACATGTGGCGTCGCCGACGAGCACCAGGGTGGCCTCAGGGATCTCGATGGCGACGCGCTCGAGCAGCTCCAGATCCACTACATAGTCGTCGAGTCCTCCGAAAAACCCGATCACCGGGCCGGTGACGTCGGCCAGTTCGGGTGGGCGCTGGTCAGGCTGGCGGAACCGGAAGTGGGCCATGTCGACGCCGTGATCGATGAAGACTGCCCGGTCACCGACCGTCTCGGCGTCGTCGGCCATAAGGGCATGGCTGACATAGAGCACCCGATCGGCCCGGCGAAGCAACGACTCCTCCATCGCCTCGATCGTGGCCCGGTCGCCTTCGGGGAACTCCGAGTGCCGGTCGGAGCGATTGAACAGCAGAGCCTGAAACGACATGCCCACCAACGGATCAGCGGCGGTGGGGATAGTGGCGAAGACCACCGGCGCGTGCACGCCCACCACGCGCGCCACCAGCCGGACCTGCGCTCGGACGAGGGCGGCGTTGAGGGCGCGGATCCGCGGCCGGTCGTAGAGGGGGATGACCAGCGGGGTCATCACCGCGAAGCCGGGAACGTCGGGCAGCGGCCGGCGGACGAGCTTGGCTACGCTGCGCGCTTTTCGGGCGATCCGTCGCACGACCATGGTGCTGCGTCCGGGTGTCGGCATCCGTAGGCCGATGCTGTTGACCAGGAGGACCGGCCGGGTACGGGCTATCCGGGTCATGAGCTGGAAGTCGGAGTGCGCCCGGTTGTGGTACCACCAGTCCTGCGCGGCGAAGCACAGCCACGACGGCTTCGGCGCAGGGTCGCTGCCAGCAGAGGGCTCATCGACGCGCAGCACGCCGAACCCGTCAGTGATTTCCAGACCGGGCCGGGCCAGGGCTTGCAGCGCCGACCAATGCACACCGCTGGCCCGGCGCACTCGCAATGCCTCCCCGACGAACAAGCCCAGCCGGAAGGCCGCGGAGCGTAGCGGGCCGTGCCGCCGCCGGAAGAGCCGTACCCGATTGGTGACCGACAACGCCCACAGGCTCGGGTTGCGCCCCTGCTCGCCGCCCAGGTGGACCGCCGTGGCCGCGGGCTCGTAGACCAGGCGGAACCCCGCATCGGCCGCGCGCAGGGCGTAGTCGGTCTCCTCGGAGTAGAGAAAGAAGGACTCGTCCCAATCCCCGACAGTGTCCAAGCAGGCGCGGGAGATCAACCAGGCCGCGCCACTTGCCCAGTCGGCGCTTCGGCCGGCTCGGTAGGCCTCGGGGGCGGTGACCATCTCGCCGAGGGCGGCTATGCGGCCGGCCCGCGTCCCGCCGAACAGGGACTCACCCCAGGCGCGCAGCACGGTGGGAGTTCGCCGCAGGGACGGTGCGACGTGGCCCTCGCCGTCGACAAGGCGCGGCACGACGATCCCCGCCGACTCCCGGAGCAGGGTTGCCTGCAAGGTTGCCACGCTGCCGGGCTCGAAACGGATGTCGGGGTTGACGACCAGGACGTCCCGCTCGGGGTCGCCCGTCGAGAGCCCAGCGTTAATGGCCGCCGAGTAGCCCCCGTTGGTGGGCTGTTCCAGGACCCGAGCCCACGGGGCCACGGCGTGGACCACCGACAGCGAGTCGTCGGCGGAGTCGTTGTCGACCACCGTCATCGACCATTCGCTCACCCCGCGCATCGCGGCCGGGAGCGCGTCGAGAAAGCCCCCGATCACCTCCGCGCTGTTGAACGTCACGCAGACCACATCAATCCCCGGCATTTTCAGGCCGCCGGCAGGTCGGCCGTGCGCCCGCGAAGAGACATCTCGAAGGTCTCCGGCATGGAGATGTTCTCGTAGCGATAGCCCCACGGGGAGAACTCCGGTCCCGACTCGTCCTTGTCGGCGCCGTCGGCGGTGCCGGGGGTACGGGCGTTCGGGGGCGCACCGAGCAGTCGGCGGTGGACGCTCACGTAGTGAGTGGCGTGTCGACGGATGGGTTCATCGAGTAAGGCGACTTCGGCGCGGGCGAGACCGGCACTGCCCTCGGCATCGGATACGTAGATCGCCGTGTCTCCGCCGGAGACGCGGTTCTCCCTCAGGTCAAAACGCCCGGCTGGCTCGCCGTAAGCCATACAACCCATGATCTTGTTCATCGTGGACACATCGTTCAGGAGCTCATCGCGGGCGGGCGATCTGTCGGCCTGTCCGGCTCCACCGGATGTGCAAGGCGCTTGGCGCGGGCGGCAGCCCAATCCACGTCGTTGCGGACGATCCGCCAGAGCGCACCGACCATACCCAGGACGATCATGGTCAGTCCTCGGCTGGTCGGGAAGGTGAGCGCATCAAAGGTGACCATCACCACCGTCCCGGTGACCACCCCGGCCAGCAGGGCGAGGGCCAATTCACGGTCGTGCGCCGCTGCCGGACCGCGAGCGGCTCGTCGGACGCCCAACCCGAGGAAAATCGTGGTGATCATCAGCCCGAACAAAGCAACCAGCCCGACGACACCGGTTTCGACGGCGCTGAGCAACACTTGATTGTCCAGGAAGACGTACCGATCAGGGATGTACGTGCCGAATCCTCGACCCAAGAGTGGCCGCTCGGCGAAGAAGCGAAGCGCGAAGAGCTGGCCACGGTCACGTGAGGCGAGGCTGGGGTCACCACCTGCTCTGAACAGAAACGAGTACAGCGTCCCGGCCAGTCCCGGGATCGCCAGGCGCACCGCAGCCAGCCCCACCAATCCGACCAGTAGCACGTGCCAGCGACGTCGCCAAGGCCAGCCCAGCATCATGACGAAAAGGCCGGCCGCGGCAGCCACTATCGCGGTGCGCGAAACGGTCATCGGGATAGTAGCCGAGATAATGCCAGCGTTGACGAACCAGAACGTGCGCTTCC
>Ga0136640_10000788_pt1 | contig 12335 bp, 14 predicted proteins | sample AntDrymUQ8642106_2_FD_105498 | JGI IMG/M metagenome (GOLD analysis project Ga0136640, IMG submission 105498) | Polar desert sand microbial communities from Dry Valleys, Antarctica - metaG UQ864 (21.06) | ecosystem: Environmental > Terrestrial > Soil > Desert | place: Antarctica: Dry Valley...
ACACACCCTGACCAGCCTGTTCGCGTGGTCGCGATGGCGCCGACGACATCAACACCGAGCGCGCGAAGCCCACTACCGACGACGAGAGAACCGATGATCACGAACTACGGCTGTCGTACTAGTGCTTGTATGTCGAAGGCCAACTTGCCCGAAGACGCCCCGTGAACCCTTGACTCGGGGCGGATTTGATTCCATCGTTCCTGTTGTGACAGTGACGTTCAGGATGACTCAGCCGAGGCCCGGAAGCGTCGAAGGGAAAGTACGAGTGAAAAAGTACGTCGCAGCTCTTGCAGCCGTCGTGGCAGCACCGACGATCACGGCAAGCTTGGTGGGAGGTACGACCCAGCCGGCTGTGGGCGCAGGGGGAGGGAATTTCGGCTCCATACAGGTCGTGTGTCGATCCTCGCATACCAACTCGGACGACCCGATCGTGTTCCCGCGCCAGCCCGGCGCCGCCCATCAGCACGACTTCTTCGGAAACACCTCCACCAACGCTTTCAGCACTGTCGCGAGCCTCACAGGCAAGCCGACCACCTGCTCTCGGCCAGGTGACACCGCTGCCTATTGGGCGCCGACGCTGCTCAACAACGGCCGCCGGGTCGTGCCCGACCGGGTCATCGCGTACTACCGCACCTCCAGAATCCGCGACATCGCCTCGATCCGCCCGTTCCCACGCGGCCTCAAGATGATCGCCGGTTCCTCGACGGCCACAGCGTCCAACCCACAGCCAACTCGGATCACCAACTGGAATTGCGGGGACGGCGTCGACGGTACGGCGAAGATGCCCTCCTCATGCCCGAACACCACCAAAGACACGCTGCGGCTTCGTATCGAATTCCCGAACTGCTGGAACGGCCGCACACTGGACTCGCCGGATCACAAGAGTCACATGGCATACGCGGGAGTCGGCGGTGCCAGCGGATGCCCGAAGAGCCACCCTGTCGCAGTTCCCGCACTGAGCTTGAATTTCCGTTACAAGATCAGCGGTCCGCTCAGCGGCATACGTCTCTCTTCCGGAGGCGTCTACAGCGGCCATGCCGACTTCTTCAACTCCTGGAATCAACGCGTTCTAGCGCGGCTGGTGCATGACTGTCTGAACGCTGGACAGGTTTGCGTCAGTAAGATCGGGGATGCGCCGAAGCCCTGAGGCAGGGGTGTCTGGTCGTCGCGTGCCCGGTAGCGCGTCGGTCGCCTCTGACTTCCACTGTGGCCGCTTAGACTAGCGGCACCGCTCCCACGGCACCACAAGATGCCCGGCGGCACGTCGGAGTCGGCCGCGGACCGACACGGCGTAGGCCACGTCTGGCGGCAGCAAGCCGCGCCACCGGCCGTGGCGCAAACCGTGCTCGGCGCCCCAACGCTCCCCAGTGACCTGCCACGCCCGCATCGCCTCCGTCTCCGCCACACGCTGGCGCCCGGCGGTGTCGTCGAGCCACGGCGGCACCGCGACGTCGACCGCCCACACGGCCGGGTCGGGGCCGCGGGCCAGGTCGAGCGGCAGCGGTGAGCCCGACGTGCCGACCGGGACCGCCTGCGGTGCCCTACGCCGAGGCATCGGTTACCCTTCGTGCTGGCCGCGGCGATGGTGCTGGCTGCCTTCGCCGGCGGGCAGGTCGCCGTCGTGTCGGCGATGAGCGCACTCACCACCGAAGCCACTCGCGGGATCGCGCTCGGTCTGCAAAATCTGGCGCTGCTGACGGGCGGCGCTCTCGGGACAGCAGCCGCCGGCGCGCTGACCGACCTCGCCACCACGCAGCTGGCGCTCGCGGTGCTGGTTCCCGTACCGCTGGTCGGGGTGCTGCTTGCCCGGACAGCCTCAGCCCAGGCCGACACCGACCGCACTGCCGATGGCGTAGGTCAACGCGGCAGCGCCGCCTCCTAGGATCAGCTGGCGCACTCCCCCGTACCACCACGTGCGCTGGGTCACCGTTGTCACCACCGCGCCACAGGCGAACAACCCGACCATCGACAGCAGCACCGCGGGCAACAGAGACGTCGCGCCAAGCAAGTAGGGCAGCACGGGCAGCAGCGCACCGACCGCGAAGGCCAGGAACGACGACACCGCCGCAAGCATCGGAGAGGCCAAGTCGTCGGCGTCGACGCCGAACTCCTCCCGTGCATGCACCCGCACGGCATTGTCCGGGTCGGAGTGCACCTGCTCGGCGACCTCGCTCGCCAACTCGCGGGTGATGCCCTTGGCGGCATACATCGCGGCAAGCTCGGCCATCTCACCGGCCGGGTTGCGCTCGATCTCGATGCGCTCGATGTTGATCTGGGCATGGGCGAACTCCGACTGGCTCGCCACCGAGGTGTACTCCCCCGCCGCCATCGAGAACGCCCCGGCGGCAAGTCCCGCGAGCCCGGCAAGGACAACCGGCTGGGAGTTGCCCGAAGCGGTGCCACCGACAACGCCAGCGATCAACGCGAAGTTCGACACCAAGCCGTCCATCGCACCGAACACTGCGGGCCGCAACCAGCCACCGGTGACATCGGGGTGTTCGTGCTGGATCTGCTCAGCATCCGGCAACTGCTGTGGGTCGGATGCGCTCATCGCCTGGCCCTTCGATGGTTAGCTGACCTGTCGGAGCTGGACCCATCGGCAGGAGGGTCAGCGGCCGGGGACTCGGCGCTGGCAGCGTCAGCAGGCTCGCGCTCAGCCAGCCACACGCTGCTCTCGCGTCCCGGACGCAGCCGCGCGGAGACCACCATGTAGGCGACCGCCAGCACGAAGACGATGATCGACGTCCAGACGTTGAGCCGCAGCGGACCGATCATCTCGGCATCGTCGATGCGCAGCATCTCGATCCAGCCGCGACCCAGGGTGTAAAGCGCGATGTACAGCGCGAACGCCCGGCCGTGACCCAGCCGGAGCCAGCGGTCAACGCCGATGACGAGCACGGCGACCCCGATGTTCCACAGGCATTCGTAGAGGAACGTGGGGTGGAAGGTGCTGAACTCCTCGAAGCCTGCCGGGCGCAGGGCCGGGTCGATCGACAGCGCCCACGGCAGGTCGGTCGGCTGCCCGAACAGCTCCTGGTTGAACCAGTTTCCCCAACGTCCGATGGCCTGCGCGAGCACGATGCCCGGCGCGACTGCGTCGGCGAAGACCGGCAGTCGAACCCCGGCACGACGGGTGCCAATCCAGGCGCCCACACCGCCGAGCAGTACGGCACCCCAGATCCCGAGGCCACCACGCCAGATGTACAACACGTTGATCAACGATCCGTCGGCACCGAAGTAGGCGTCCGGAGTGCTGACCACGTGGTAGAGCCGGGCGCCCACCAGGCCGAACGGGATCGCCCATACGGCGACGTCGTACACCAAGCCCGGCTGACCGCCGCGCTGCTGCCAACGCCGCTCGCTCAGCCACAGACACACCACGACGCCGGCGACGATGCACAGCGCGTACGCCCTGATGGGGACGGGGCCGACGAACCAGACCCCTTGGTCGGGGCTGGGGATCGAGGTCGGCAGCAACGCGGTGAGCACGGTCGAGGATCTCATCCGACCGGCTGCGCGTCGGCAGCCAGTCGCACCAGGTCGTCGGTCAGGTCGTCCACCGGCATTCCCTCACTCCAGACCAGCACGCCGTCGCCCCCGACATAGCCGAGCAGCTGAGACCCGTGACCGACCTCGTAACCGCCGCTGGGCAACCGCGGGCCCTTCTCGATGGCGATGCCCATGGCGCCGGCGAGATCCACAATCGTGGCCAAGTCGCCGGTGAGGCCGGTGAAGTCAGGGTCGAAACGACTGAGATATCGGCGCAGCGTCGCCGGATCGTCTCGGGCGGGGTCGCTGGTCACGAACACCACCCGGACCTGATCGCGCAGCCGAACAGGCATCCGAGCCACCGCAAGGGTCAGGTCCGCCATCACCAGCGGACACACGTCCGGGCAGTTCGTGTAGCCGAAGAAGAACACCGAAACCGGACGGTCGAGGTCCGTGGCCAGGTCAAACCGGCTACCGTCGTCGCTGATCAGTCGCGCCCGAGGCAGCGGCAACGGGGGCTCGACCTCGCTGCCGGCGAACTCAGGCCCGTCTGAGGAGTCGTGGATCACCACCGGCGGCCCGTCAGGGACACCCTGCTCGGCGGGCTTCCCGGTGGCGGACGAGCCGCAGCCTGCGAGCCCGATCAGCAGCGCCGCACCGGTGGCAGCGACGCCCGCCCGCGGTGAGCGGCGCGGACCTTCCCTCATGCCGGCGCCCGTGCCGGCCCACGCACGCCGCTCACGAGGTCTGCTGTCAGCTCGGCCACAGCCGCGGTCCCGGCGTCGTGATCGGCACCGGCGTCGAGCAGCCTGCGGACGAAGGCCGACCCGACGATGACCGCGTCGGCGAAAGCACCAACCTCTGCGGCCTGCGCACCGTTACTCACTCCCAGCCCGACACCCACCGGCAGCCCGGCAGCATCGGCGCTGACCCGGGTGCGCTCCACCAGGGTGGGCGCATCAGTGCTGGTGGCGTCGCGGGCGCCGGTCACCCCCATCACCGCAGTGGCGTAGACAAATCCGCGGCAGGCCGCCACGGTCGACTCGATGCGCTGCTGGGTCGACGACGGGGCCACCAGGAACACGCGGTCCAGATCGTGCTCGTCCGAGGCAGCCACCCAGTCGGCGGCCTCGTCCGGGATCAGGTCGGGGGTGATGAGACCGGCGCCGCCTGCCTCAGCGATCCGGCGGGCAAATTGGTGCACCCCGAAGCGCTCCACCGGGTTCCAGTAGGTCATCACCAGCGTGGGGACCCCGGTCGCGGCCACCGCCTCGACCACGCGGAACGTGTCGGTTGTGCGAGCCCCACCCGCCAGCGCCTGCTCGGTGGCGCGCTGGATGGTCGGCCCATCCATCACCGGGTCGCTGTACGGCAGCCCGACCTCGACGACGTCAACGCCTGCGGCCACCATCGCGTGCAGCGCCGCGATAGACGCCTCGACGGTGGGGAACCCTGCCGGCAGGTAGCCGATCAGTGCCGCACGACCCTCGGCACGGGTACGTGCCAGCGCCGCGCCAACGCTCACGAGATCGCGTCCGGTTGGTCCGCGTGCAAGTCCGGACCGGCCTCGGCCACCCCGAAGTACTGCGCCGCGGTGTGCATGTCCTTGTCGCCGCGTCCGGACAGGTTGACAAGAATCACCGCATCCGGCCCGAGGTCGACGGCTACCTCCAACGCGCCGGCGATCGCATGCGCGGACTCGATCGCCGGGATGATCCCCTCGGTGCGGGACAGCAGGGCGAAGGCCTTCATCGCCTCGGCATCGGTGACCGGACGGTAGGTGGCCCGCCCGGTCTCGGCGAGCCACGAGTGCTCCGGGCCGACGCCGGGATAGTCCAGCCCGGCGCTGATCGAGTGCGACTCGACGGTCTGGCCGTCCTCGTCCTGCAGCAGGAACGACCGCGCGCCGTGCAGCACACCGACTTCGCCGCCGGTGATGGTGGCCGCATGCCGGCCGGTCTCTACACCGTCGCCACCAGCCTCGAAGCCGTACAGCCGCACCGACGGGTCGGGCACGAACGCGGTGAAGATGCCGATGGCGTTGGACCCGCCCCCGACGCAGGCAGACACCGCATCAGGCAGCCGACCGGTCAGCGTCAGCACCTGCTCGCGCGCCTCGTCCCCGATGCCGCGGGTGAAGTCGCGGACCATCGCCGGGAAGGGGTGCGCTCCGGCAGCGGTGCCCAACAGGTAGTGGGTGTCGTCCACCCGGGTGACCCAGTCCCGCAACGCCTCGTTGATCGCATCCTTGAGCGTGCGGCTGCCGGTGGTCACCGGCACCACCTCTGCGCCGAGCACCCGCATCCGCGCCACGTTCAGCGCCTGCCGCTCGATGTCCACCTCGCCCATGTAGACCACACAGTCGAGGTCGAGGTAGGCGCATGCGGTGGCCGTGGCGACTCCGTGCTGGCCGGCGCCTGTCTCGGCGATCACCCGGGTCTTGCCCATCCGCTTGGTCAGCAGGGCCTGGCCGAGCACGTTGCGTATCTTGTGCGCGCCGGTGTGGTTCAGATCCTCGCGCTTGAGCAGCATGCGTGCACCGGCAGCCGCGGAAAGCCGCTTTGCGTCGTACAGCAGGCTGGGGACCCCGGCGTATTCGCGCAGCATCCGGTCTAGCTGCTCGCAGAACGCCTCGTCGGCCATCGCCGACTGCCAGGCCTCCTCCAACTCGTCCAGCGGTCCGATCAGCGCCTCGGGCATGAAGCGGCCACCGAATCGGCCGAAGTGGCCGCTGTCGTCCGGCCCGGCAGCAGGTGTGGTCGCAGTGCAATCGTCGGCAAACGTCGTCATGGCTGTGCGCCCCCGTTCAGTGTCGGGTCTTGAGAGCGGGGTGGGCGCCGGCGGCGACCAGATCGGCAACGGTGGCGCGAGGATTGTCGCCGGTCACCAGGGTCTCGCCGACCAGGACGACGTCCGCGCCGCACCGGGCGTACTCGATGACGTCGTGCGGACCGCGCACCCCCGACTCGGCTATCCGCACCACACGCTCAGGGATGCGCGGTGCGAGCCGGGCGAAGGCCGTGCGGTCGACCTGGAGGGTCTTCAGGTCGCGAGCGTTCACCCCAACGAGGTCGGCGCCGGCATCCAGCGCCCGCTCAAGGTCGGCCTCGTCGTGCACCTCGACCAACGGTGTGAGGCCGATGCTGACTGCGCGCTCCACGAGCGACACCAACGCTGGTTGGTCGAGGGCGGCCACGATCAGCAACGCCATGTCGGCGCCGGCGGCCCGCGCCTCCCACAGCTGGTACGAGGACACAATGAAGTCTTTGCGAAGGACCGGCATGCCCACCTGCGCCCGGACGCAGCGCAGGTCGTTGAGCGACCCACCGAAACGCCGGCCCTCGGTCAGCACGCTCACCGCCGCCGCCCCGCCGGACTCGTACTCGGCCGCCAACGCAGCCGGGTCGTCAATGCTGGCCAAGGTGCCGCGGCTGGGGCTGGCGCGCTTCACCTCAGCAATAATCGAGACCCCTGAAGAGCGGAAGGCCGGCATCGGATCGAGCGCCGGGTCTTGCCGGCTGGCCTGCTCTTTGACGTCGGCCAGCGAGACAGCAGTCTCCCGCTCGGCGAAGTCCAGCCTCGCTCCGGCGACGATGTCGTCAAGCACAGACATGGCTGACCCCCGGGCAGGAACGGTTCGTCGGACAGCCCAGGGTACGACTGGGGCTGACCGACAGGGCGGTCGGGGCGAAGATCAAGCCGTGCCTGCCGGTGACCTGTCGTGTTCTGACCGGTCACCACCCAGGCCCGCCGACGACATCACCAGCCCGACGATCGGAGACACCAACACGAGGGCGCAGCCGACCCAGAACATCACCCAACTGGGACCGATGACCAGGGCTACGCCACCGATCGTGAACCCGACCAGGCACAAGGCAACAGCGGTCCAAGCGGCTGGCGTGGAGCCATGGCTGTCTGACATTTGTGCCGTCCTCGTCGGTCCGGAGCCTGCTGGGGACTGAGCTGGGAGGCTCAGCTGCCAGCCTTATTGTGGCCGGGACGTGCGTGGCCCCGCTCAGCGGGTCGGGTCGCGCCCCTCGTCGAGTGCTCGCCACAGGTCCTGGGCGTCGGTCCGCTCGCCGGGATCGGCGAGCTGGCCGGGCTGCGACTGGGCGGGGGCCGGCCGGTGCTGAGAAGCGCGGCGCTCGTAGCGTCGGCTCATCCCCGGCCAGCGGGCACCTCGTACCACGACTGCCAACCCCACGACCGCCACCAGGACACCAGCCATGCCCGCCACCCACGGCCAGCCGGTGACGTCGGCAGCGCACACCGCCCGGTCGACGGCTGTGCTGTCGGCACCAGCCGCCGTGTCGGCTGCGGCCACCCGCACCGTCTGCCGCAACTGCGTGCCACCCAGCACCGCGGAGACCGATACGCCCGCACCGGCGACCAGTAGCACGGCGCCCACCAGCTGCCGCCACCTGCCGGTGGTCACCAAGGTTGCCGCCAGTGCCGCCAACACCACCAGCGCCGACGCCCGCATCCCGGTGGCCGCGGCAGCACCCACGACCGCGACGTCTTGGCGCGGCATTCCGGCGCTGATTACGGACGACTCAGCCCACGGCTGACCGGCCGCCAGCAGCACCAGGCCTGCCGTGGCCGTGCCGACAGCGAGCGTCACGGCGTACTCCCGGCCGCCTGCGGGCGAGCTCACCCCTCACCTGCCTGCTGAGGTCGCCGGCTGGGTGCCACCGTGACCGCCGTCAGCACGTCGGCGTCGAAGCAGGTGTCGGTGCCGGTGTGGCAGGCAGGACCTTCGGCATCGACCCGCACGAGCACGGTGTCGGCATCGCAGTCGAGCCGCACCTCGCGGACCCACTGCCGATTGCCGGACCTCTCCCCCTTGACCCATCTCTGCTGGCGGCTGCGGCTGAAGAATGTGGCGAGCCCCGTGGTGAGGGTGTCGTGCAGGGCGGCAGCGTCCATCCAGCCCATCATCAACACCGCGCCCGAGGTGGCATCCTGGACGACCGCGGGAACCAGCCCGGCTGCACTCCAGCGCACCCGGGCGTACAGCTCGGGATCGAGACGCCGCTCGTCGCCGCTAATCACGCCGACACCTCCCGCCCGAGCCGCGACTGGACAACCCAGGAGGCGTGCAGCCGGGCGTACGCCCCGCCCTGCTCGACCAGCACGGCGTGCGGACCGCGCTCGACGAGGGCACCGTCATCGAAGACCAACACCTCGTCGGCCGCCTCGGCGGCGCTCATCCGGTGAGCCACCGTGACCGAGGTGCGGTGTTGCAGCAGACCGTCGAGGGCGCGGCCGATCATCGATTCGATCTGCGGGTCGACCGCGCTGGTCGCCTCGTCCAGCACCAGGAGGTCGGGGTCGGCGAGCGCCGCCCTGGCGAGTGCGACCAGCTGCCGTTCGCCTGCCGACAGCGACTCTCCCCGCTGCCCGACCCGGGTCGCGAGACCGTCAGGCAGGCCGCCGAACCACTCCCCGAGGCCCAGCCGGTCCAGCGCGGCGACCAGGGTGGTGTCGTCGGCGCCCGGCCGGCCGTAGCGGAGGTTGTCGCGGAGGGTGGAGTCGAACAGGAATCCCTCCTGCGGCACCATCACCACCCGCCGGCGCAGCGAGTCGAACGGGACCTCGCGCAGGTCGATACCGCCGACGCAGACCTGCCCGCGTACCGGATCCATCAGCCGGGTCAGCAGCTTGGCAAATGTGGTCTTCCCGGATCCGGTCTCACCGACCACCGCGACCCGGCGGCCAGCGGCGATCCTGATGTCGACATCGCGCAGCACGTCGGGACCGCCGGGATAGTTGAAACCCACCTGGGTGAACGCAATGTCCAACGGTCGGTCAGGTAGCGGCTCGCCCAGCGGGCCGGGGTCGGATACGTCTGCCGGGGTGTCTAGCAGCGCAATCACCCTGCGCCACGAGGCCACGGCGTTCTGCGCCTCAGTGAGCACCTGGGTCGCCATCTGTACCGGGCCGACCAGCAGGGAAACCAAGAAGGCGAATGCGATGACGGTGCCGACACTGAGCTGCCCGGCCACCCCGAGCCACACCCCGCCCACGACCACCCCGGCACTGGCCAGCCCGCCGGCGAGACCCGCCGAGGCGAACGTCATCGCCACCAGCCGCTGGGCCTCCACCTGCCGACGATAGTTGGCGTCGATGGCGCCGTCGACGCGCGTCTGCGTGCGCTCCTCGATGGCGTGCGCCTTGACCACGGACGCGCCGACGACGGGTTCGGCGATCACCGACAGCATCTCACCGACACTGCGGCGTACCCGCCCATAGGCTGCTGTCATCCGCGTTGTGACCGACCGCAGCGCGAGCACCAGCGGCAGGAAACAGACCCAGACCACCAGGGTGAGCTGCCAGGAGTACACCAGCATCACGATGCTGGCAACGAGTGCCTGACCGATCGAGACCACGAAGAGGATGCCACCGAACTGCAGGAACAGCGACACCTGGTCGATGTCGCTGGTCACCCGCGACACCAGTGCCCCACGACGCTCACTGGTCTGGGTGAGCACCGGCAGGTCGTGCACGTGCCGGAAGGCGTCCACCCGCAGGTCGGCCAGGCCGTTCTCGCTGGCCACGAACAGCCGAACCTTCATCGCGTACGCAGCGATGGCGGTCACCGCCACCACGACCAGCGACGCCAGCACCAGCACCAGCACGGCACGCCGATCGATGGCTGACCCGCCGGCCAGCCCCCGGTCGATCGTCTGCTGGACCACGACCGGCACGACGGCACCGCCGACGGTGGACACGACGGCGAGCGCCAGCGTCCCACCGATGCCCTCGCGCAACCGCGGTGACAGCTGAACGCCCCGACGCAGTGTCTGCCAGGCGCCAGCATCCTCGCCGCTGGCAACAACAGTGTCCGCCGCGCGGGCGGTGGGCGCCCCCACCGGGCGCGAGCCACTCATGCCTGCATCACCGCACCGACGTCGTCAGTCTCGCCAATCTCGTCAGTCTCTTCCGGCCTGCGGCTGGCCTCGTCGTTGGCACGCTCCCGGGCGAGGTCATAGGCATTCACGATGCCGCGGTAAGCCGCCGACCGCTGCACCAACTCGACGTGCGCGCCCCTGTCGGCAATGGCTCCAGCGTCGAGGAAGAGCACCTCGTCGGCAAGTGCGATGGTGGCCTTGCGATAGGCGACCACCAATGTGGTGGGCCCCCCGGCACCCGCTTCCGCTCGCAGGCCGGCCAATACGGCCGCCTCGACCTCGGGGTCCACCGCGCTGGTGGCGTCGTCCAGCACGAGCAGCCTGGGTCGTCGGACCAGCGCCCTGGCGAGCGCAAGTCGCTGCCGCTGACCGCCGGACAGGGTTGTGCCCCGCTCCCCCAGCGGGGCATCCAAGCCCAGCGGCAGGGCGTACACGAACCGGTCGGCCTGGGCGGTGCGCAGCGCAGACCACACGTCGTCGTCGGACAGGTCGGCGCCGAGCGCCACGTTGCCGCGGACGGTGTCGTCGAACAAGAAGGTGTGCTGCGGCACCAGCGCCACCGTCTCGGCCAGGGCCGAGTGGCTCAACTCACGAGCGTCCGCACCGTTCAGCAGAACGGCACCGTGGTCGGGGTCGACGAGTCGCACCAGCAGTGAGGTCAGCGTGCTCTTGCCCGACCCGGTTCGCCCCACCAGGGCGACGGTCCGGCCGCTGTCCACCGACAGGTCCACGTGACGCAACACTGGTGGGCCGTCGGGGTAACCGAACCCGAGGCCTCGGGTCTCCAGCCGCACCGGGCCGGTCGCGTCTGTCGTGCGCTCACCGTACGGGGTGGACCCGGCGGCGTCCAACACAGCGCGTACCCGGTCCCACCCGACCACGCTGCGGGGAAGCTCGCCGAGGACCCAGCCGATCGCCCGCACCGGAAAGGCGATGACGGTGAACAGGAACGCCACCTGGACGACGTCGCCAGGGTCTGCGGCACCGGACAGCACCCGCTGCACCCCGACCAGGATCACCAGCAGCACACCGATGATCGGCAGTGCCTCCAGCGCCGGATCGAACACGCTGCGGACCCGACCGGCGGCGATGTTCGCGTCCCGCAGCCTGAAGGTCTCCGCCCGGAAGCGTTCGGTCTCCTCGCTCTCGCGACCGAGGGCCTTAACCACCGTCGCACCGTCAAACGACTCGTGCGCGACCCCACTGACGTCGGCACGCAACTGCTGGGCCAGCGTGACCCGCGGGGACAGCACCCGCTGGTAGCCGACGTTGATGACGAACAGCAGCGGGAAGACCACCAGCCCGACGACTGTCAACACCATGTCGGCGGTCAACATGGCGATCACTGCCACCACCAGCATCGCCAACACTCCGACCGCCATCGGCAGCGGCATCATCACTGCCCAGGCAGCCTCCACGTCGGCGTTGGCGTTCGACAGCAGCTGCCCGGTGGGGTGCGCCTGGTGCCAGCGCATCGGCAGCCGCAGGTATTGCCGGGTGACCGCCCGCCGATCATCGGCCATCAACCGGAAGTACACGACGCCGCCGACCAACCGCCGGGCGATCACGCCGAGCGCCCGCCCCACCGCCACCCCCAGGAACAGCAGGCTGACGGCGACCAGGTCGCCGGTGTTGACCGCGTCCAGCTCGAACGCGGGTGTGATGACCTCGTCGGTCGCCCAGCCCAGCACCCACGCGTCGGCAACGGTGAGCGCGCCGTAGACGAGGCTGCCCACCACGGCCACAGCGAACAGTCGCCACTGGGCCCGAGCGCCGTGGGCGATCACGCTCAGCCCACGGCGGGTGATGCCCTGGCGGGTGGACATGCGGCTGCTCCTCGTGCAGGGAAGGGTCGGTAGGGACGCTGGCCGGTGCGACGCCGGCCACGTACTCCCAGCCTACGTCTTCAGCACACACGCTCATCTCCGCCGCAGA
>Ga0136640_10000790_pt1 | contig 12309 bp, 14 predicted proteins | sample AntDrymUQ8642106_2_FD_105498 | JGI IMG/M metagenome (GOLD analysis project Ga0136640, IMG submission 105498) | Polar desert sand microbial communities from Dry Valleys, Antarctica - metaG UQ864 (21.06) | ecosystem: Environmental > Terrestrial > Soil > Desert | place: Antarctica: Dry Valley...
CGCGGCATCCCCTATTTCTGGATCGGTGGACCACCGCCATCGGGCCTCGCCGTGCCCGGGACGGATTACCACGCAGTCATCAACCGGCGCATCGCGATCACGCCGATCCACCTGGACCTGACCGGTCGGCGGCTCCTGCGGCGGCTGCACACCTGGGCCTGGGACCTGCCCAGCCCGGCCGAGACACCGGACCTGCCGGCCGCGGATGCGCCGACGGGCGCGATCGATCCCCTGCCGGACGACGCCTGACCCGCGGACCGGGCGCGCCGACAAGCGACGTACCCGGTCCGATGAGGATCGCGAAGCGGCTATCCGGCGGGGCTGCCGCCGTCCCTCGGTTCCTGGGGGTCGACGCCGGTGTAATCCCGCGCGGTCGAGGTGCCCGTGGGACGCTCTGTCTCGCCCTTCTTGCCCATGTCCTTCCGGCCGGGCTCCTGTTCCGTGCCGCTGACCTCTTCTCCGCGGCGTGACATGCCGGCGGTCGTCTGTTCGGTCTCGTCCGGCTTCTTTTCGTGATCCACGGTGGTCCTCCGTTGGCTCCGAGCGGGCGGTGGCCCGAAACGAGCCAGGTCCGCGTCCGCTCAGCGCATGACAACCCACCGTGCATTGCGCTCGCCCCAGCTAGCCCGCCTGAGTCTGTCAGGTCCGTTACAGACTGCCCACGTCCATCGGTCGAGAGGCATCGTCGCCCACGACCCACAGCCGTTCGAGCGTCCACGATATGGCCTCACCAAGTGCGATGACGGGCCGGCCAGGGACACGGAGGCCGACCGACCCCGCCGGGGTCGCGAGCCGGTAGTCGGTGTGCGGGCCACGAAAAGCGACCATCTCTACCGTTGCCGGAAGGTCCCCGCCCAGTCGGACCCAGTCCGGGCGGACCACGGCCCGGATCGGCCCGGCAACGACCGGATCCGCCGACCCGATCTCCACACTCTGCGCGCAACCTGCCACATCCACCGGCACCCGACCCGGGCCACGGCCATCGAGTCGAACATCGATGATCGACGCGGGCCCGGTCAGGCGCGCGGCCCACAGGTCCACCGGAGAGGAATAGACCGCGGCTGGTTCGCCCTGCTGGACGATCCGTCCGCCGCGGATCAGGACGACTCGGTCGGCCAGGGCGAGCGCCTCGGACGTGTCGTGGGTGGCGTACAGCGCACCCGCCCCGGATTGCCGGCGGTGCAGGACGATCTCCGACTGGAGGCGCTCGCGGAGGGCGGCATCCAGGTGGGCCGTCGGTTCATCGAACAGGTAGAGGGACGCGTTGCGCGCCAGGGCCCGTCCGAGCCCGACCCGCTGCTGCTCGCCACCTGAGAGTTCCGCCGGTCGGCGGTCGGCGAGGTGCCCGATGGCCAGGACGTCCAGGATGTGCGCAGCCTCGCGGCGTGCCTCCGCGGCGACCACACCACGCCGGCGGATCGGGAACGCGACCGTGTCCAGCGCGTTCATGTGTGGCCACAGCGCATAACCCTGGAAGACGACCGCCAGGTCGCGACGCTCCGGGGGCTCATGGCGATCCGGCCCGGCGACCAGTCGACCACCGACCTCGATCTCGCCGGACCGCGCCCGAAGGAAGCCCGCGATGACGGACAGGATCGTCGTCTTGCCCGAACCCGACGGACCCAGGAGGGCCACCATCTCGCCTCGATCCACCTCCAGGTCGAGCTCCGGGATGACCAGACTGCCAGGACCGTAGCCGACCGTCACGTTTCGGCAGCTGACCGCCGCACCGCCGGTGGGCGTCATGCCGCCGGCCCCGGGCGCCGGTCGCGACGACGGCGGCTCCCATTCGTCCCGGCCGGGGCCAGGACCGCCCAGAGGACGGCCAGGGGCGCGGCCGCAAGCGCGACGATGCCGGTCAGCAGCAGCGCGAGCGCGGCGGTGACCGTGGGGTCACCCAATTGCTGGACATTGAGGACGACCACGGCCAGCGTGGCGCTGTTCGGGCCGTACAACAGGCTGGACATCGTCAGCTCGTGGAGGGCGAACACGAAGACGATGAGCCAGGCGGCGACGAGCGACGGTCGCATGAAGGGCACGATCACGGATCGGAGCGCGTCAAGCGGAGTCGCGCCGCTGGCCCGCGCCGCCCGGACCTGGTCCGCGGGCAAGCGGTCGACTGAACCTGCGAGCTGTCGATAGCCGAGCGCCCAGAACTTCGCCACGTACGCGACGAGGATGATCGCGAGGCTGTTGCGCAACCAACCGCCATACGCCAGGAGCACACCCACGGCCAGCGCGGAGCCCGGGACGGCGAATCCCAGCGTCACCGCGGTGCCCAGCGACCGCGATCGACCGCGGAGCACGCCGGCGGCCATGGCACCCAGCCCGAGCACGACCGTCGCCGCCACGACCGAAAGCAGAAGGCTATGGCCGAGGCCTGCGACGAACCGACCGTCGATCGCCGTGGCGAAGTTGTCCAGGGTCCAGTTCGCGGGAACCGGTGCGAGCCCGGCCGCGCGGGTCACCGCCGCCAGGCCGAGGGCCGAGAACGGCAGGATCGTCGTCAGGGCGATCGCACCTCCCAGCAGCAGGGCCAGGACACGCCCGCCCGACGAACGTTCCGGCGAGCCGGCCGGCAGCGCAGTCCTGGACGTCGCGCGCCCGGCGAGGAGGGCGTCCGCCGAACCCACCACGGCCGCTGCCAGCACGATCAGCGACACGGCCAACGTGGTGGCCCGCACGAATGCGGCCGGATCCGCGGACAGGGCCAGGTCCTGGTACAGGCGCGTCGTGATCGTGGTGAAGCCGGCCGGCGTCCCAAGGACGGCCGGCACGCCGAAGGCATTCACGGCAAACACGAACACGACCACCGCGGCGGACAGCAATGCTGGCCGAAGGAGCGGCAGCGTGACCGTCCGCAGGGTCACGATCCGACCGGCCCCGCTCGTGCGTGCCGCTCGCTCAAGGTCCGGTTCCACCCTCGTCGCGAGTGCACCGGCAACGATGAGCCAGACCAGCGGCGTCGCTGCGACGGACAGCACGAGCACGATCCCGAGTGGTCCATACAACCCGGGCAGGCTGATCCCAAAGAGCTGGTCGGACAGGCCACGAGGACCGAACGCCCGAGTCCAGCCGAACGCGCTGACGAACGGCGGGACGACGACCGGGAGCAGGATCCCGATGCGCAACCAGCGCCGTCCGGGCACGCCGGTCCGCTCCGTCACGAGCGCCGCCGCGGTGCCGGCGAGGACGGCCACCAACGCCGTCAGGGCGGCCGTCCAGACGGTGTTCCAGACGGCAGTCCCGACACGCGCCCCGGTCAGCGTCGTCACGATCTGCGCAGGACCTTCCTCGAGGGCCACGCCGAGGAGTCGGACGATCGGCCAGCCGACGAGGAGCGCCGCGGCAGCGGCGACCGCGAGCATCGCCGCCCGGCGCGCGCGGGGGGCGTCAGTCACCAAAGATGGCCTGGTACTCCGCGAGAAGGTCGGCCTGGCGCCCGAGGGCCACGCTCCAGTCCGGTGCGACCTGCGTGCCGTCCGGCGGCGGACCACCCGCCCCCTCGCGGATCGGCTGGAATCCGACCGAGCCGATGGCCTTCTGGCCGGGTTCCGACAGGATGAACTCCACGAGCGACTCGGCGGCCGAGGGATTCGCGCTCTCGCCGACCACGCCGATCGGGGTGTAGATCGCGATCGCCCCGTCAGACGGCCAGACGAGCTCGATCGGTGAGCCCTTCTTGATCGCCTCCCGGGCGGACTGGTCGATCGTCATGCCGGCCTTGAACCGACCCTCGGCGACGCCGCTGGTCACCTCGACGGGCGACTTCACCTGGACGGCGCCATTGGCCTTGAGCGACCTGTAGAAGTCCATGCCCAGGCCATCGGCCTCCGCGAAGTAGGCGAGGGCACCGAGGGCGGAGCCCGCGAAGGCCGGATCCGGGATCCCGACCGCATCCTTGTAGGCGGGGTCGGTCAGGTCCTCCCAGGCGAGCGGTCCGGGCGTGACGTCCTTGCCACGGATCATGACCATGTTCAGGAAGCGCGTCCCCCAGTACGTGTCCGTGTGGTACGCATCCGCGATGGTCGCGGCTTCGGTCGGCTGCCACTTCCGGAGCAGGCCCTTGTCCGCGTAACCCCCGATGGACAACGGGTCGGTCGGCCACAGCACGTCCGCGCCGATCTTGCCGGTCCGCAGATCCGCGGCGATCCGGCTGGCCAACTCGCCCGTCGGAGCCCGGAAGACTTCGACGGTCACGCCGGGAGCGCGGCTCTTGTAGCCCTCCAGGATGGCGTCCACCGTGGGCTGGGTCACCGAGGTGTAGAGGGTGATCGAGCCGGTCGGTGCGTCGGCACCGGAGGCCGACTGACTCGGGGCGGACCCGGTAGCGCCTGGACCCGATGTCGCGCCGGGGGTACTGCCGGTGGCGCAGCCAACGGTCAGCAGGGCCGTGGCCGCCATCAGGGCAAGGAATGGACGATACGCCGGGAGGCGGCCGCGAACAGCCGCGCGGAGATGGATCTTCATCGGGAATGCTCCTGTTGCCAGCGGACGACATCGGGGTCGACGGCGCGATCCCGGCTTCCAACGCTTGCGTCGAGCGGACGGTGGGTGGTCCTGTCCGGGTGGCGCTCCTTTCCGCGATAGGGTCTTCCCGCGATCCGCGGTCAGCCGATGGCTTCGCGTGCTCCGCTATGGACGACGCGCTTGTTGGTGAGGTCGAACTGGCGCATCGTGGAGCGCTGGAGGAGGTGCAGCTGGCGCCGGCTCAGGCGATCGCACACCCAACCCCAGTGGAGCGACACCCAGTCGCCGGGACGGAACGCGTCGAGGAACCCGAGTCCGTCGATGGATCGCCGCGCCGTCTCCAGGCGGCGCTCGCCCAACCCGATATCCGTTCCGTCGTAGGTCAGCGGCCGTGAGAGGACGGTGACCTGGTCACCCTCGCTGGACACGACCTGGCCCCACCGGATCCGGCACTGTTCCAGCTGCTCGAGAGGGGTGTTCGATCGGCCCGAACGAAGCAGGCCGACCCACGGATAGACCCCGAAGACGTGGAACGCATGGCTCGGGACGGCCCCCGCCGGGATGGCCTCCGCGAGGAAGCCCCAACCCTGGCCGGCACGGCGTCGGAAGCGATCCGTGAGCGCCTTCCCGAACTGGACCATGTCGATCGTGTCCAGGAGGTCTCCGCCCAGCCAGTACGCCTCCACGACGCGGCGATCAAGCGGCTGCCGGATGCCGGTCGCACCGGCGATGAACTCGAGATACGGCCAGGCACCGTCGAAGCCCCGCGCCAGCTGGACGAGGCCCGGGTCCACGGCGCCCTCGGCGCCGTACTGGAGCAGGCCCTGGTGATCCGCCGTCCCGCAGTAGCCAAGCTCGTTGGGTGGGTAGGCGTACCGGGCGAACAGGATGGCGCCGGTGGTCAACGCTTCGGGTCCGTCCTCCGGGAGGGGCGGCAGGGCATCCGGGATGCCGATCAGCGGCGTCGCGGAATCCGTGAATGGGTTCACGCGGGTGCCTCGCCGTAACCCGCCGGCGCGAAGGGGTCATCCTCGAAACTCATCCCGGCGAACGGGTCGGCATCCCCACCCTGGCCGAGGACGGTCAGCGTCGCCAGCGCGTCGTCGACCTCCTGCTTGGTCATCTTCTGGAGGGCGAACCCGAGATGGATGAGGATCCAGTCACCGGGGCGTGCCGGTTCCTCGTCAAGCAGCCCGACGTTGATCGTCCGGACGACGCCTTCCACGTCCACCAGGGCGAGGTCGGGATGATCCGATCGAAGCTCGACCACGCGGCCGGGGATCCCAAGACACATCGGTTCGTACTCCTCAGCCGGCCGCGGCGGACGCGGTCGTGGTCGCGGGGGCGCGATACTCGATGGATTCGAGGATCAACTCGTCACCCCCAGCATGGTCAAGGTCGCCTTTGCCACAGCGCGGACAGGTCAAGGCCGTTTCCTCGCCGGACACGGTCCCGGCGCACGACCGACAGGTGCTGATGACCGGCAGGACGACCAGCTCCAGGCTCGCGCCTTCGGCGACCGTCCCGATCGCGACCATCTCGAAGGCCTGCTCCATCGGGCCTGGGCTGGCTCGATGGAGGGCCCCGATCCGGACCCGGACGCGGGCCACGGGACGATCGCCAGCCCGTCGCTGGACGCTGTCGAGGATGCCGTCCGCCAGTCCGACTTCGTGCATCTACATCTTGCGCATGCGCAGGTATCGCCGGATATCACCTCCGGAGACGACCATCAGCAGCGCGACGGCGACAACGACGATGATCACGATGACGAGCAGGATCTCCATCTGACTCCCTCTGTCCTCTCGGACTACATGGACCGCATCTTCATATAGCGGACGATGTCACCAAGCGAAACGGCGACGAGGAGCCCCGTGGCTGCGAGCGCCGCGAGAAGCAGGATCCGAATACCCATCATGTGCGTGACCTCCTGTTCAGCGGGCGATCGCCGGCGTATCCGCGGAGACGATGACCGCTGGGTTACGGATGAGGCCGAGCACGACGTCGACGGCTTTGTCGACCGCCCGCTCGACCGGTTTACTGAGTCCCATGTTCTCATCCAGGGTCGCAGGTTCACAACCGACGACGACCGTCGGGATGGGTCCCCCGCCGATCGAGGCGAGATACGACAGGACGGCAAGGGGTTCCATCCCGTGCGCGTCGGGGATGGCGCCGGTGGCTGGCACCTCGTCGGGCTCCAGCACGTAGATCGTGCCGGGTGCCCCGCCTCGTGAAAGGGCGTCAACGAGGATCAACCGGTCATAACCTTCCAGCAGTTCATACGCGAGATGGATCCCGCGAATGCCGTAGTCGGCCACGACCACGTTCTCCGGCACGTGTCGGTCGGCCAGCCGGCGGACCACTTCCAGGCCGAAGGCGTCGTCCGACAGGAAGATGTTGCCCACGCCGGCGACGAGGGTCTTGCTCATCGCTCGGCCAGGGAGCGAGACGACGGCTCCAGGAGCACCGGCGCGGAACCGTTGCCCGCGGGCGCTGGTGCCAGCGGTTCCAGTTCGTCCGGGGAGAAGTAGAAGAAGCGGCCGGAACTGCGGTACAGGTCCGCCCCGGGATCGTCGTCGAGCGTCACGCCGACGTGGGTGTCGTCATCCACGCTCTCATAGACCGCTTCGACGGTCGCCGTCTTGCCGGCCAGGAAGACGTCCATCGAATCCGCTCGGCGCGTCGGCCGCAGCCGTACAGACGCGCCTTTCGAGATGGTCATCCCGCCGATCGCGATGGCTGCGCGATCGGGCACGACCCGGGCGTCGGGCTGCCAGACCGAGGGTGGCAGCTCGACTCGGTCGTCGGTCGGCTCGCGCAGGGTCAACCAGTCCGGGTCACCGAGATCCGGTGTCCACGGCTGGATCGCAGCCGCCGGGTCCGCCGGTTCCGCCGCGTCGTCCGCGCCCGCCGGCTCGGCCGCGTCCGCGCCACGTTCCGGGCGGATCTCCCGGTCGGGCGTCTCGCGCAGGTAGCGGATCGCCCCGTGGAGTCGATCGAAGATCTCGGGCGGCATATCGTCCGCAGCATCGATGATCGCTCGCGCCCGTGGATCGGTCGCCCGGGCGGCCTTTTTCTCGGCGTCGGTCAGGGTCATGATCCGCAGGGTCAGGATCTCGTCGATCTCGGTGGAGTCGTACAGGTCACCCTGGCTTTCCGGCGCGATCGCCGGGTAGTCATACAGGATGATCGGCGATGACAGGAGCAGGTCGTGCTGCCCCGACTCCCCGACGAGGACCGGCCAGGTGTGGACGTTGGCGGAGGCCTTGGCGGCGGCGGCCAGCTCCGCGGGCGGATCGATCATGGACATGAACTCGCCGTTTCGGATGGCGACGAGGGTGTGGCAGCCCAGCAGGGAGCGGCGCAGGGCGGCGTCGCGGGCCGTGGAGGTGGACGGCGACGAGGAGAGATTCTCGATCCGGACCCGCAGGCGGATGGCCCCGTCGACCCGCTCCGCGCTCGACCGGATCAGGCCGTTGATGGCCCATCGCGTCCGGACGACGCGTCCGGCGGGCGAGCCCGCGGGATCGTCCGCCGGCGAAGCCTGGACCTCCTGGACGTCCTCGCCGCCCTCGAGGGTGAACGGGACGGCCCGCTCGACACGGAGCAGTTCCGCGACCGCGACGTCGGCGTCATCGATCTGGCGCTCGACGGCCTCGTCCCACGCGACGATGGTCTCGCCGTCCACCTCGAGCGAGGCGACCGGTGCGAAGCCGCCCGCCACGGTCGGATCGACGGCCTCGACGACCCGGGACTGGAGCTGGAGGAACCGGACACGCAGGTCTAGCCGGGCCCGACCCGCGTCGGTGAGCAGGCACTCGGTCTGCATCTCCCACGACTCGGAGCGGTCCGCCTCGCTGAAGTCCCGCGGCGCGACCACGCCGAACTGGAATCGCACCCGGTTCTTGTCCGACGAGGCGTGGTACGGGTAGAGGACGTAGCCCTCGTAGAGGACCGCATCGGCGACGCGCTGGGCGGCCTCGAACGGCCCGGTCATACCGGCTCTCGCTCCGCGGCGGCCGCGCGAAGCAGCAGGAGGTCGACCGTCTCTTCCCACGTGGTCAGCGCTTCGCGTCCGCGAAATCGATGCAGCGCGTCGAACGTGTCGCGGCGCAGGCGCAGCCAGGCGCTGTCCGGGAAGTACAGGTCCATCATCTCCTGCCAGACCGCGACCGGCAGCCGGTAGGTCGCTTCCCGGTTCCAGCCGATCTGGTCCACCGCGAAGCCGTTCTCCGACCGGGCGAAGACGGATCCGCTGAACTGGAGGAGCAGCGGGATCTCGCCGGAGTCGAGCGCATGGAAGTACTTGCCGGCGGCGACCTCGAAATCGTAGCTGCAGGCGATCGGGATATCGATCTCGGTCGAGCCGTCAAAGGCCGGAACCATCACCCCGACGTGGGTCCAGAGCATCGTCCGCAGCGTGTCGCCCCAGCGGGACGGCTCCGCGAACAACTCGAACAACCGGCCCTCCTCGGCCGGGTTGTAGTGGCGCCGCTGCGACTCGATCTGGATCTGGATGCGCAGGCCGACGGCATGGATCCGCGCCTGGTCGGCGTCGCGGATGGCCAGGCGGAGCATCAGGGTCGGTACCGCGGCATAGGGTTCCGCCCGGGCCCCGACCACCTCGAAACGCAGGTCGCTCATGCCGACATCCGGGCCTGCGGAGGCTGGCTTCGCTCCGTCAGGGCATCGAAGAACTCGTTGATCGCCTGCCAGGCCTCCTCGCCGCCGTCAAAGCCCTTCCAGTACCGGCGGATCAGCCCGACCAGCTCGTAGCACGCGTCGATCGGGACGATGTAGCAGCGCTGGATCCCGTTCCGGGGTCGGTAGATGAGCAGGGCCTGGACGTCCGGGAGCATGTCTCGCACGGCCGCACTCGCGGCGGTCAGTTCGTCCCAGGTGCCGAGTGGCAACAGCGATTCAGTGGGGCCGGCCGGGCTGGGGTAGAACGCTACGGCTCGCCCAAGGTCCGTCTGGTGGAAGAAGAAGGCCATCGCGACCGGGATCTGAAGGGACTCCCACTGGGCATCGGTCAGGCTGAACCCGGGGTCCACGATGACGTCTTCGGGGACGGCCCGGTACTTGCCGCCCGCCGCGCCATCCGAAGCGAACAGCAGGAAGCAACCCCGACAGGCGCACATGAGGCTGCGCGTCTCGGTGTTGACCACGTGCGGGTGAGCTTCGTACACGAGCTCCGTGCAGAACTCGCAGCGCTCGCCGGGGATGGCCCGCTCGCGTGGCTCCAGGAATCGGCGGAGGTCGGGACCGCCGGCGATCGGAGCCGCTCGCCCGGCCCGAGGCGTCAGGAACCGGCCCAAGCCGCCGGTCGAGCCGCTCGAGCCGTTCGTTCGCTGGGGGTCCACGGTGGGTCCTCAGGCCGACGCGACGATGGCGGTCCGAGCCAGATCGCCGGTGGATCCCATGACGACGACGGGGACCGGCACCGCGATCCGAACCGTGGCACCTTCCGTCAGGAGCGGCAACGGCTCGAGATGCAGCGTGGCGTCGCCGAGGGAGCGGCCCGCCAAACGGACATCGAACTCGTGCCCGCAGGTCTTGCAGGTCAGCACGGCGTCCACGAGCCGTCCCTGGTCCAGCGCGGCGCGGCAGTTGGGGCACCGGTCCCGGTAGGCGTACAGGTCGTTACCGGATCGGCAGATGAGGACCGGCATGCCCGCGAGTTCCACGGCACCGAGGCCGGTCGGGCCCGGCCGCGCGGCAGCTTCAAGGGTGACCCATTCACTGCGGGTCGTTGGTGGCGCGACCGGGCTCGAGCCCGGACGAGGTTGGAGTTGGATGAGCGGGGCCTGGGGCTCTGCCTGGACCCCGTCCGCCTCGATCCTCGAGATCTCCGGGGCGGCTTCCAGGATGGCCTTTTCGATGGCGTAGTTGAGGGTCACCGTGGAGGACGGACAGGTGGAGCAACTGCCCTCCATCCGCAGATACACGACGTCGCTATCGATCCGGACGATCTCGACATCGCCACCGTGCGAGCCCAGGTACGGCCGGACACGCTCCAGGGCATCGTGGACTCGCGTCGCCAGGTCGATCGGATGGAGATCGTGCACGACCAGCATGCTGGACACGAGCTCGTCCTGGATCAACCCATCAAGGAGTGCGCCCTCCAGCAGGCCGGCGTCATCGGCGATCTCCATGATCCGTTCGATGCCGGCTCCGTAGAACTGCATCAAAAGGCTCACGAGGTCCTCGGTCCGTTCGGTCAGCCGCGGATCCGCGATCTTGCCGATCTCGGCAAGGAGGTGTCCGACCCGCTCTGCGACTTGACGGGCGTCGAGGGAACCCTCGACGCCCGTCTGCCCGTTGGACCCGTTCGTGAAGTCCGGAGCGATCTGAGCAACGGTCACGTTTGCTCGAGCATGGTCGGGGAGTGATGGCGCTCGAGGATCTTGCCGCTGCCATCGAACATGTGCACGCCGCAGGGGAGACACGGGTCGAAGCTACGGACGGTGCGCATGATGTCGATGCCCTTGAAGTTGGCTCGATCGTTCTCTTCGAAGATCGGCAGGCCCTGACACGCATCCTCGTACGGGCCTGGCGTCCCGAACTTGTCGCGCGGATTGGCATTCCACGGGGTCGGGGGATACGGGTGGTAGTTCGCGATCTTGCCGCCACGGATGACCATGTGATGCGACAGGACGCCGCGCACCGCCTCCGTGAACCCGACACCGATCGCGTCCTGCGGGACCTTGAACGGGGTCCAGGTCTTGGTGTTACCTGCCCGGACCTCGGCCAGGGCCTTCTCGATGAAGTGCAGGGCGCAGGCGGCGGCGTAGGCCTGGAAGTAGGTCCGGGCCCGGTCACGCTCGATCGTGTTGCTCCACTTGGGGATGTGCCACTCGAAGGACTTCTCCGGGAGGAGGGCCGTCCGGGGCAGGTTGATCTGGACGCTGTGGCCGGTCGCCTTGATAAACCCGATGTCCACGAGGCCCGAGAGCGCCGTCGACCAGAGTCGGGCGAGCGGGCCGCCGCCAGTGTCCATGGGCAGATGCTTGTTGTCGCCCGGCTCGTCCTCGTGGTACCAGCGTGGGGACATGACCCAGCTGTACTTGCCGTCGAAGTCGCGCTTCTGGGGCGCCGGGATGGTGCTCTGGTTCCACGGGTGATCCATGGAGACCGGGTTGCCCAGCGGATCCTTGTCGACGAACTTCTCCTGGTCCTGCCACTCCTCGTAGAACGAGCTGCCGAGGAGGATCCGGATGCCCAGGTTGATCTTGACCAGGTCGTTCGTGATGAGCTTGCCGTCCACGATGATGCCCGGGGTCACGTACATGGCCCGACCCCAGGCCGTCATGTCCTTGTACTCGAAGTTGCAGACGTCGGGGTCGTTGAACGCACCCCAGCAGTTGAGCAGGATGCGTCGATCGCCGACCTGCTCGTATCCGGGCATCGCCTCGTAGAAGAAGTCGAACAGGTCGTCGTGCATCGGGACGACGCGCTTCATGAACTCCACGTAGCGCATGAGCCGGATGTAATAATCCGTGAAGAGCTGGATCGTGGCCGTCGTCCCGACCCCACCCGGGTAGAGGGTGGAGGGGTGAACGTGCCGGCCTTCCATCAGCGAGAACATCTCGCGGGTGTACCGGCTGACCTGGAGCGCCTCGCGGTAGAACGCACCCTCGAACGGGTTGAGCGAGCGCATGATGTCGCCGATCGTCTTGTAGCCGTGATCGGCGGCGTGCGGCGCCTCGGTCTTGTTGGCCATCTCGAGGACGCCCGGGTTCGTCTCCCTGACCATCTTCTCGCAGAAGTCGACCCCGACCAGATTCTCCTGGAAGATGTTGTGGTCGAACATGAACTCGGCCGCTTCACCGAGGTTGATGA
>Ga0136640_10000791_pt1 | contig 12297 bp, 15 predicted proteins | sample AntDrymUQ8642106_2_FD_105498 | JGI IMG/M metagenome (GOLD analysis project Ga0136640, IMG submission 105498) | Polar desert sand microbial communities from Dry Valleys, Antarctica - metaG UQ864 (21.06) | ecosystem: Environmental > Terrestrial > Soil > Desert | place: Antarctica: Dry Valley...
CATGATCCAGCCGATCGGGTTGGCGGGCCGCCGTGCCACCAGTAGGGCGCCGAGGGCGGCGAACAGGCCGAAGCCGGTCCCGATCAAGATGCCCTCGAGCGGATCTTGATCGGGCCAGCCGAGCCGGCGCTGCAGCCCGACGAAGGCGACGACACCGGCCAGGTAGAGCGGGACCACGACCCACACGGCGTACCGGAGCACCCGCCCCGACCAAGTGCGGGTCGGAGCGGGCGCGGCGGCCACGGGGGCTGGGCCTGCGCTCGTCGGTTGGCGAGTGCTCACCGGTCACCTCGTCAGTTCGTAGTGGGCACCATGCGCTCCGCGCCAGCGGTGGTCAAGCGACTGCCCGCCGAGGTGAGCGAACGGCCCAGCAGCACCCAGGCCACCGCGGTGGGAGTGGTGATCGCGGTCCAGAAGCCGACGTCGTTTCCCGGCGCGACCACACTGCCCAGGAACCCCAGCCCGATGCCCAAGGGGAGGGCGAGCGCGAGGAGCATGCCGCCGGTGCGGGCGAGACCGTCCCCCGCCCGCCGGAACACGACGATGCCGAGCGGCACCGAGCCCGCGATGAGCACGAGGAAACCGATGAGGAACGCGAAGTGCCCCGCCGAGCTCTCGCCGGCACCGACGGTGATCGAGGCCACCTCGATGCCGTTTCCCACCAGCATGGCCACCATCCCCAGGACGGACATGGCGATGCCGGCGGTGCCTGCCCGACCGGCTCGGCCGCTCAGTGCGGAACGCAACGCAACCAGGCCAGCCAGCAGCAGCGCCAGCGGCAGCACCGCAAAGATCCAGTACGACGCCGCGACCGCGACGTACGACACGGTTCCGGACTCGACGTCCTCGAGGCTGACGGCCATGGCGGCCGGCAGCAGCAACCACAGGGCGCCGCCGACCATCCCGGCCTTCGCGCCCCGTTCGACGGTGGTGGTGGACATGGGATCTTCCTCTCTGGGGGGTGGGGTTGTCGGTCACCACCGTGCGACGCGAAGTGTCCCAGGAGGTAGGGAACGGGTTCCCGACCCGGCCGGGAAGTCTCTACCGGTCGGCCGTGGCGGGTGGGGTGTGGCGGTCTGGCGTGCGCCACCGCGCTGCGCAAGCCCGCGGGGATTTCCGCGGATTTCTGCTAGCCGAGCGCTGGTCGCGCACTCATCTCAGCCGGGCAGCGAGCTCGCTCGGTCGCCGTCCGAGTCCGGCTCGCAGCAGCTCGCCGTCCAACGTGGCCAGCTCCGCATCGCGACGGCGGGCGACCGCTGCGTAGGCAGCGTCGTAAAGGGTCAGCCGGTGTGCCTCAGCCAGCCTGGCCGCCTCGCGGAGGTCGTCTTGCGTCGGGGAGATCGCCGGGCAGATGTCACGCAGAGCATCGAGGACGTCGGCGACGCCTGCTGCGTCGACGCCGAGTCGGCCACGCAGCAGCGCGTTGCCCACCTCGTAGGCGGTGAGGTCAAGCACACGCAAGGCGACGGTGCGTTCGCGCTGTCCGGCAAGTAGGGCACGGGCCGGCTCCGCCTCTTCCTCACCCTCGGCGTGAAACCACTTGAGCGCGACGTTGGCGTCGCTAACGACGTCGATCACGGGAGTCGCGGGCATCGCGCTCCTCTCGGATCAGCTTGGCCGACTCGAACGCACCCGCGGAGGCAAGCGCGTGCCGGCCGCGCGCCAACGCCGCATCAAATGCGACCGGATCGGGCCAGCCCAGCTCTCGCCGCACGACCTCCTGCAGGAACGCGCTGCGACTGCTGCCGCGCTCGCCCGCGATTCGGTCGACCCGCTCGAGCAAGTCCACGGGCATCGAGATCATCACCTTCGCCACAGCCACGCGGCTAGTATAGCCTTGAGCAATAAGACAGCCGGAGTGAGTCTGGGTCGGCGGATTACCGGCCCGCATCGAGATGCCGTGAGATGCATGTTGGCGACCCTCGCAACGTGCACATCACGGCATCTCGGCAACAGCGGACGGTCAACCGCGCGGCCTGGGAGCTCACGCGGCGGCGTTCGCCACCTGCTCGGCGTCGGTCGCCACGCTGGCTGGCCGGCCGCGCAGCGTCGCCACCGCGGTGGGTGCGAAGCCGGCGTTCCACAACCCCGATGCCCTGTCCGGCATCCAGTCCCACGGCCGCCGTGCCGTGGCCGAGCTGCGTCGGCTGCTTGGCCTGCTCCGCTCGGAGGAGCCGCAGCCAGCCAGGACGCCGCGGGGCCGGAGGCCGCCGAGCACGACCGCGCGGGCACCCCGGCGACCGCCGCCGGCCGGTCTGGCAACTGGACGCGCTCGTGGCCGTGGGCACCGGCGCGATCATTCGTCCCAGCGGGTCGCCCCGAGCATGTCGATGCCGAGCGGGGGCGGGTCCGCTCGGACGCGCTGCTCGACTGCACCCGCGACTCGGCCGGTCGTCGAGCTCTGCAAAATGCCGATGTTTAGGCCACCAGCGCCTGCAGATGGCGGCATCTCGACGCGGACCGACGTCCGCGTTGGGGCTCAGCTGGCCAGCGTGCCGCCGAACACCTGCCAGGCCAGGGCGGACTTGGCGACCAGGCTCAGCGCGACGTACACGTACTCACCGAAGAGGTAATCGCCCCAGCGACCCACTCGCCGGTACTGGAGCCACTGGTTCAGCGCGAACACGTTGAAGAAGACGAACAGCGAGATGAAGATGCCGTAGACGAACCCCGGCGGGCCGCGGTCACTGGGATTGCCGGTGACAGCAGGTAGATCGCGATCGCCAGCCACGGCACGACGCCCGCGATGCAGCCGAACGCGAAAGGTAGCCAGCCGCCGCTGCCCGGAAACTCGTAGATCTCCTGCAGCCAGCCGAACAGGATCATCGACGCGTTGACACCGAACAGCGCCACCATCGTCGCGATGTCGTTGACGCCGGTCAGTTGGGCGATCAGCACGATCATGATTGACGAGCTGACCGAGTACTCCACCCACCGCGCGCTGTTGCGGCCGAAGCGCAGGTTGGCGCCGTACCACCCGACGACACCCGGGCTCGCAATGGTCCAGTGCGCCGCCGCCGAGATCGCCAGGAATGCCGCGACGCCCCAGGCTGTGGGCAGGTCGAACAGGGTGGTCAGCTGGGCGTTGTCGGAGCCGGGAGGGCCGTTTTGGTACGTCGCGGTGACCGGCAACGCGAAGTCGCTGGCCAGCACCAGCACCACGACCGCTTGTACGGCAAAGGCGCCCATCACCACGTTGTAGACCCGCAACCGGGACAGCTGCGCATCGCTGACTGTGGAGTCACTGGTCTGTCGTCGGTGCGCCCCCGGCTCGGTCGTTGTCGTCACCCAGTAACGCTAACGCGTTGGTACGAGGGCGGCACTCTCAGTCGCACGTGCCCGGGCGTTGCCGACGGCAGTGGGCACACATGCGTCACCTGTCGCCGGCGGAGTGACCAATTCGTGGCCATTGTCCTCGGCTCGGTCAGCGCGCTGGCACGACCATGTCCGGACCCGTGCGCTGAGTGCCGCGCTGCCAGCCCACGGAGTACGTCACTGTCGTCGTCTTGATGCGTACGACACCCGGTGACCGGGGCGTGATGCTCGTGGTCAGCTGCCGGTTCAGATCACCACCGAGTTGGCCGAGCAAGCACAGCGCGAACTCGACCTCGGCGTCGCTGCTGCCCCCTGCCGCCTGCGCATCTTCGATGCGGATGCTGTCGGCGCTGCCCACATGACCCGACGACAGCACCCCGACATTCACCGTCCGGCCCACTGGCTGGCTGCCGACCGTGACGGTGGCGCCTCCCGCACGGGCAACGCGGAGGGAGCGTAGCGACCAGCCGCCCGCTCCTGAAGCCGCAACCACGGCCAGCAGCAGCACCGAGATCACCCGGTTGCGCCCGGTGTGCAACGGCCCGAGCCCGAAGGGGTCGTCGTCGACGACTCTAGGTCTTCCGGGTGGCCATGTGGTCCTCTCGACCCCCGTGCTAGGAAACTTTCGCATCCGACGCTATATCGGCGCCGTGCCATCTCTGCGACGCCGGGCGGAATGTCGCGGCCCACCCGCCGGGTTGCAAATGGAACAACCCCACATCGATTCCCTGGAGGATACCCATGCCCCGCTTCCCCGTGCACACCGTCGATGACTCCCCTGCGGACGCCCGCGCCGACCTTGAGGCCATGCAGGCCGCGATGGGCAAGGTGTTGAACATTCACGGCGGGATGGCGCACTCCCCCGTTGTGCTCGCCGCCTACCGGGGGATGGGGCGGGCGATCACCGAGCACGGCACGTACGACGCGCGCACCCAGGAGTCGGTGGCGCTGGCCGTGGGCGCGGTCGACAAGTGCGCCTACTGCCAGTCCGCGCACACGGTGGGCGGCACCCGCGCCGGACTGTCCGAGGAGGACACGCTGGTCATCCGGCACGGCAAGCCGACCGGCGACGATCGCCTGGACAGCCTGCTGGCCCTGGCCCGCGAGATCACCGGCGACGTCGGCCACGTCCAAGACGCCACCTGGCAGCAGGCGCTCGACGCCGGCTGGTCGGTCGAGGAGCTCGAGGAGCTCTACGCTCACGTCGCGGTCAACCTCTACACCAACTATTTCAACCACTTCGCCGGCACCGAACTGGACGTGCCGGAGGCGCCCGAGCTCGAGTCCACCACCTGACCCGACGGCTGGTCCCCTCCCGACGCCTGCACAGGCCACACCGCGTCGGGCGGGACGACCAGGCCGACCCGCTCCCCCACCCGCACGGGGTGGGTGACCGGCACCTCGGCGACCAGCTGAACACCGCCGCGGGTGACGGTGACCCGACGCCGCCCGCCACGCTGGCGCACCGCCTCGACCGCGCCGGCGAGGTGCGCCGCCGGGTCGCCGGGCGTCACCAGCTGCACCTGCTCGTGCCGCACCAGCAGCACCGTCTCCCCCGTCACGCCCTGCGCCTCGGGCGGCAGATCCAACTCGCCCAGCGCCGAGCGGTGCCGCCCGGCACCGGCAGTGCCCGGCAGCTCGTTGACCCCGCCGAGCAGCCGGTGCACGGCGACCCCCGCCGGCCGGCGGTAGATCGTCTCGACGGGCTCGTGCTGCACCAGCCGGCCGTCGATCAGCACCGCGACGTCGTCGGCCAATACCGAGGCCTCCTCGTGGTCGTGGGTGACCATGACCACGGTGGGCTCGAGCACCGCCCGCAGCTCGAGCACCAGCTCGCGCATCTCGTCGGCCAGCGACGGGTCCAGCGCGGCGAACGGCTCGTCCAGCAGCAGCACCCGGGGCTTCGCCGCCAACGCCCGCGCCAGCGCCACCCGCTGCTGCTGCCCGCCAGACAGTGCCCGCACGTCTCGCGCGGTCAGGTGCGCCAGCCCGACCAGGTCGAGGAAGCGTGCCGCCTCCTCGCGCGCCACCGGCCGAGCCAGCCCCCGGGCCCGGCCCGGGAATGCGACGTTGTCGTGCACCGACAGGTGCGGGAACAGCAAAGGCCGCTGGAAGACCATCGCCATCCCGCGCCGCTCCGCGGCGACGCCGGTCAGGTCGGCGGCGTCGAGGCGTACGGTGCCAGCGTCGGCGGGCTCGAGCCCGGCGATGGTGCGCAGCAGGGTGGTCTTGCCCGACCCCGACGGGCCGAGCAGCGCCGTGCAGGTGCCGGCCGCGACGTCGAGGTCGACGGCGTCCAGCGCCGGCGGCTCGGTCGGCTCGAAGCGCCGGGTCACGCCGGACACGCTCAGCGCGGCGGTCACGACGCGACCCCCGCCATTCGAGCCGTGTCTGTCGTGTCCGCCACCGAAGACCGGGTCGGGGCCCGGCGGCGACCCCGGCGGCCCAGCAGCCCGACGGCAACCAGCAGCAGCAGCGGCGGCCCGATCGCCACCACCGACAGCGCGGCGACGACCGGCTCGTTGCCGGTGCCGGCCGCGTTGCTGGCCACCAGCACCGGCAACGTCACCAGCCGACCGCCACCGACCACCAGCGTGACGATGTAGTCGCTCCACCCGACAAGCAGAGCCAGGAACGACGCTGCGGCCAGCCCTGGCGCGACCAGCGGCAGCTGCACCCGCAGCAGTGTGCGCAGCGCGGACGCCCCGAGGGTGCGCGCCTCGTCCTCGTACGCCTCGTCGTAGGCCTGGTAGGTGGTCCACATGACGTAGGTCGTGTACGGCAGCGCCTGCACGACTAGCACGGCGACCACCCCGACGGCCGCCGGCACCTGCAGCCGCAGCAGCAGCACGTCAACGCCGAGCACCACCGTCAGCGGCGGCAGCACCACCGGCACCACCAGTAGCACGGAGGCCGCCGCACGCAGCCGCGGGCCGACCCGCACCAGCCCGCGGGCGGCCATCGCACCCGCCGGGGTCGCCAGCAGTGCCACCGTGCTCGACAGCACGACCGTTCGCAGCAGGGCGGCGGGCAGCCCGTCGGCCAGCGCCTCCCGCCACCCGCGCAGGCCCCAGTCCTGCGGCAGCACCGTCGCCGCGGTCCACTGGTCGGCGAGCGCCCACAGCGCCACCCCGGCGAGCGGCGCGAGGAACCAGGCCACCAGCAGCAACCGCGCCGGCGCGCCCGCCCTCATGCGTGCACCCGCCACCGGCGGGCCGCCAGCAGCCCGACCGACGCCACGGCCGTGGCCACCAGGCTGGTGACCAGCGCGGCTGCCGCCGCCTCGGGTCGGGCGGCGAGGTCGGCGGACGAGAACAGCCGGTACGCCAGCACCGGCAGCGGCTCGGGGTAGGTCCGCCCCAGCAGCCAGGCCACCTCGTACGACCCGACGACGTAGACGAAAGAGATGGTGCCCGCCACGACCAGCGACGGGGCGGCCAGGGGCAGCGTCACGTGCCGCAGCCGGTGCAGCCGGCCGGCGCCCAGCAGCGCGGCCGTCTCGTCGTACTGGGCGACCCGGGTGGCCAGCGCCGCGCCGACGACCAGCGCCACGAACGCCGCCTCCTTCCAGGCGTACTCGAGCACGACCGCGACCCAGAAGGGGCCGGCGACCAGGTCCGGCCACTGCTGTGCCGACAGGCCGAGCACCCGAGGCAGCACACCGCTGTCGGCGACCAGCAGCCCGACGGCGGCCGCCCCGACCAGGTGCGGCACGGTCACGGTTGCCGCGGCGCTCAATCTCACCAGCCGCGACAGCGGGGTGAACGAGACCACGAGCAGCGCGGTCACCAACCCGACCCCCACGGCGAGCAGGGTCGCTGCGGCGGCGATGGCCAGCGTCAACCCGGTCGCCGACAGCAGGTCGGCGCCGACCGCAGTGTAGGCGGCGGCGCTCACCCGCGGTCGCCCGACCAGCGGCATCAGCCCCAGGCTCTGCAGGCCGAGCGCAGACAGCGTAGCGAGGACCAGCGCCACGATCGGGACCAGGGCGGGCAGCAGCAACAGCACCTGCCGCCGCCGGGACGGGGGCCGCTGGAACAGCCTCCGAGACGGGGGCGGTTTGACCAGCGGGGTGACCAGCCGCGTCACGACCCTCCTCCTAGGACCTCTCGCCGCCACCCCTCGTCCAGGGCCGAGACCCACTCGGCGGCCAGCTCGCCGTGCGCGCCCCGGGACAGCTGCTCGAAGGGTGGCACGACGTCGGATTGTGGCAACGCATCGAACCGCGCCCGCTGCTCCGCGTTGAGCCGGGACACCTCCACGGCGGGGAACTGCCCCCACACGGCGGGGTCGGCCTTAGCCGCCTGCTGCCGGGGCGACAGCGCCAGGTCGGCCACTGCCATCGAGGCCTGCTGCGCCCCGGACGAGGCCGGGATCGCCAAGAAGCTCGCGTTGCCGACGGTGCCACCTTCCAGGGGCAGCACCTCGGTCGTCTCGGGGAAGGTCCCCTGGCGCACCAGCTTGGTGAGCGTGGCCGGGCCGTAGGTCATGGTGAGATCGACCTCGCCGTCGGCGAACAGCTTGTCGAGCGCCGCACCGTCGCGAGGATAGGTCCGGCCATCGCGCCACAGCGACGGCGCCAGATCGCGCAGTCGCTGCCACAGAGCCGGGGTGAGCTCGTCGTACGCGGCCTGGTCGAAGGCAGCCGGCACCTGGTCGGGCCCGCCCGAGACGCTGAGCAGCGTCTCGCGCACGAACACCGAGCCGGTGAAGTCCGGCGGGGCCGGGTAGGTGAACCGGCCGGGGTTCTGCTCGGCCCACGCCAGCACGCCTCCGAGGGTGCTCGGCGGGTCGGGCACCCGGACGCTGTCGTAGACCAGCGTGAACTGCGCCTTGTGCCATGGCGACTCGCAGTCCTCGACCGGCGTGCCGAAGTCGGTCGCCAGCAGCGGGTCGTCGGGGTCGAGCAGCTCGTAGTTGGGCAGGTCGTCGGCCCAGCCGCACAGCCACGCGCCGGCCTGCTTGCCGGTACGGAAGTTGTCGCCGTTGACCCAGACCAGGTCGACCGCGCCGTCGTCGACGTCGGCCTGGCGTTCCGACAGAACCCGCGTGAGCGCGTCGGCGGTGTCCGCGACGGGCACCCGCTCGAGCGTGACGCCCAGCTGGTCGGCCGCGGCGGGGGCGAGCACGTCGTCGACGTAGTCGTTGCCCTGCTGGTCGCCGCCGTACATCCACAGCCGTACGGTGTCGCCGCGGGCCTGCTGGAGCACCTCGGCCCAGTCCTGGTCCTCGGCCGGCGCCGAGGTCGAGGCCGGTGCAGCGCAGGCGGACAGTCCGAGGACCGTGAGCACGCCCAGGGCGCCGACTAGGCGGGCACGGTGTTGCCGGGGTGGCGGCGGCATGCGGGCTCCTCGCGCGTGGTGGAGTGGCCGGGCTGGCACTCGGCTCGGGAACACTGTGACGGGTCCGCCGGCTTCCCCGGGCAACCAGATCGGACCCAAGCGCGGACGACACGAGAGGGACGCAGATGCCAACGGCGCCGCAGTTGTCTGCCCGGGCGCGACTGGCGCTGCTGATCGGGATCGCCGCCGCGGTGGTCGTGCTGGCGCTCGTCGTCGACCTGCCCTCGGTCGCCGAGACCCGCGCCCGGGTGCAACGGGCGGGTGCCCTGGGCCCGGTGCTGTTCGTCGCCCTCTACGTGGGGCTCGCCCTGCTGCCGCTGCCCAAGAATGTGCTCAGCGTCGCGGCCGGCGCGGTGTTCGGGCTGGGCCCCGCCTTCGGGCTGGTGCTGCTCGCCGCCGTGCTCGGCGCGAGCGTGGCGTTCTGGCTCGGCCGGCTGCTGGGCCGCGACGCCGTCGAGCGGTACACCGGCAACCGGGTCGCCCGCGTCGACGCTCTGGTGGTCCGACACGGGCTGCTCGGCATCGTGACGCTCCGGCTGGTCCCGCTGGTCCCGTACACCGCCCTGAACTACCTGGCCGGGCTGTCGGCCCTGCGCTGGTCGCACTACCTGGTCGGCTCGACCCTCGGCATGGTCCCCGGCGTCACCGCGCTGGTGCTTCTGGGCGCGTATGGCACCGAGCCGCGGTCGTGGCCGTTCATCACCGGCGCCCTGCTGATGGTCCTGCTCGTGGCCCTCGGCGGGTTCGCCGTCCGCGGCCGTTTCGGCCGGACCCCAGCACTTCGGCGTGGGTGACGTGCTCGATCCGCTGGCGCGGCGGCTGCTCACCCGTCCGCTGGACCGCGTCGCCGCCTGGATCGACCGCACCTGGGTGAGCCCCGACCGGGTCACGGTCGCCGGGCTGGTGCTGGGCCTGGGCAGCGCGGCCGCGGCGGCGCTGACGCTGTGGCCGGTGGCGCTGGTGCTATGGCTCGCCTCCAGGCTGGCCGACGGACTCGACGGGCCGCTCGCTCGCCGGCGTGCTCGGCACCGGGCAGGCGGCCCGACCGGCGGCCCGGCGGCCGGCCCAGCGGAGGCGGGAGGGTTCCTCGACATCGTCTGCGACTTCACCGTGTACGGCGCAACCGTCGTCGGCGTGGCGATCGGGGTGGGGGTCGACACCGGTGTCGCTGCCTGGCCGTTCCTGGCGGTGCTGGGCGTCTACTACGTCAACGGGACGGCGTTCCTCGCCTTCTCCTCGCTCGCCGAGCGCTCCGGTCGGCGCCTCGACGACGGGCGGTCGCTGTCGTTTATCGGTGGCCTCGCTGAGGGCACCGAGACGGTCGTGGTGCATGCGCTGTGGATGCTGTTGCCGGGCATCGCCGCCCCGATCGCGTGGGTGTGGGCGGTCGTCGTGGGCCTCGGCGCGGCTCAGCGGGTCTGGACTGGCTACCGGCTGCTGCGCTGACCACGCAGGTCGAGCCAACGCCGGCGGGCACGCACGGCGGCGTCGGTGACCCGGCGGGCGGCTGGCGCCGACAGCCGCGACCGTACGTCCGCGACGGCCGCGTTCCATGGGCCGTCGGCGTAGGTCGGGTATGGGTGCATGACACCCGCCAGGTCACGGGTGCGCAGGCCGTGCCGGACGGCTAACACCAGCTCGGGCAGCGTCTCACCGGCGCGGGGACCGACGACGGTGGCGCCGACGATCCGCCCCTTGCCGTCGACGGCGAGTCGGGCGAACCCCTCGGTCCGGCCCTCCGTGATCGCCCGGTCCACCTCGGCGTGCTGGCGGGTGATCATCTCGACTCCGGTGTGACCAGCCGCGTCGACGGGGACGGTGGGGATGCCGACCGAGGCAACCTCAGGGTCGGTGTAGGTGACTCGGGGTACGGCGGTCGCCGCAGCAGCACGGCGCAGACCGAGCACCGCGTTGCTCGCCGCGGTGCTGGCGTGCACCCCAGCCACGTGGGTGAACTGCGGGTGCCCGGTCAGGTCCCCGGCCGCCCATACCCGCGGGTTCGTGGTGGAGCGCAGGCTCGCGTCGACACGGACGTTGGCGTGCTCGTCCCGCCCGACACCAGCCTCGTCCAGCCCGAGGTCGGCCGTACGAGGCCTGCGGCCCAGCGCAACGAGCAATCCGTCGTGGTCGATGCTGGCGCCTCCACTGGTGCGCACACTGCCCAGGTCGACGTCCCCGGTGACCTCCTCGAGTCCGGTGCCCGTGCGCACGTCGACGCCGTCGGCCACCAGGGCGGCGGTGACCGCAGCGGAGGCGTCGGGATCCTCGCTCGGCAGCAGTCGTTGCGCCATCTCCAGCAGGGTGACTCGGCTGCCCAACCGCGCGAACGCCTGACCGAGCTCGCATCCGATGCTGCCCCCACCGACGACTGTCAGCCGCTCGGGTAGCCGGTCCAGATCCCAGATCGTCTCGCTGGTCCAGGCCTGGGCGGCGCGTAGTCCAGGCAGGTCCGGCATAGACGGGTCGGCACCGGTGGCCAGCAGCACCTGGCGGCTGCTGATGCGCCGACCGTCCACCTCGACATCCGCCCCGGCAGACACCTCGGTGCCGACCCGGCGGGCAGCCATCCGGGCCCTGCCGCGCAGTACCGAGACCCCCGCCTGCTCCAGCGCCGCAACAGAATCGGCGGGCTCGATCGCGGCGATCGCGGCGCGCACGTGCCGCATCACCGCAGCGAAGTCGACACTCACCTCGCCGACGAACACGCCCAGCTCGCTGGCCCGACGTACGTTCGCAACGGTGTGAGCCGCCGCGAGCAGCGACTTGCTGGGCACGCACCCGGTCCACAGACAGTCCCCGCCGGTTCGGTGACTTTCGACCAGCAGCACCGTGACACCAAAGCTTGCCGCCGTGCGGGCGCCCACGATCCCCGCGGTGCCACCACCCACCACCAGCAGGTCCCAATGCTGGGCAGCGGCCTCGGCGAGGCTGATCGTCACGGTGACTGCTCGGCGACGATGCGATCCAGCCGCTCGTGCAGCCGGCCGACCGCGTCCGGCGCCGGCGCCGTTCGCTGCGACAGGTTGTCGAGGACCCGGCGCAGCAGCCGGTGCTCGTCGGCGAGCGCCGCGCAGTGCTCGCAGATGGCCAGGTGCTGCTCGAGCCGACGTGCCTCGTCGGCGCTCAACGGGACGCCGCGCTCGGCGTCGAGGTAGCGCTGGATGCGCCGCGACGACCAGTGGCAGGTCCACAGCATGCGCGCGCTGGTGATCACGACGGGCTCCCTTCGGGGGGTTGGACCAACAAGGCCTTGCGGAGACGGTTGCGGGCCCGGTGCAGGCGGGACATCACGGTGCCGACGGGCACTCCCAAGGTCCGTGCCGCCTCCGCATAGCTGAGTTGATCGATGTCCACGAGCACGACCACCTGGCGAAAGCGCGGGTCCAGGTCGCGCAGGGCCGCCTCGAGTCCGGCCTCGAGCCGGCCGTACAACGCCTCGTCCTCGACGGTGGCGGGTGGGGCGGCCCCGAAGGCGGGCCGCTGCCCCTCCGGCACGTCGCCGCCGTCGAACAGGTCCGGGCGCTGACGGCGGTGCATGTTGGCGTTGGTGTTGCGCAGGATGGTCAGCAGCCAGGCGCGTGGATAGCGGCCGTCGAAGCGGTCGATCGCGCGGAAGGCGCGCACCAGCGTCTCCTGCACC
>Ga0136640_10000792_pt1 | contig 12296 bp, 10 predicted proteins | sample AntDrymUQ8642106_2_FD_105498 | JGI IMG/M metagenome (GOLD analysis project Ga0136640, IMG submission 105498) | Polar desert sand microbial communities from Dry Valleys, Antarctica - metaG UQ864 (21.06) | ecosystem: Environmental > Terrestrial > Soil > Desert | place: Antarctica: Dry Valley...
CATGCGGAGGGGCCGACGCCACCCCGACCGCATGGGTGTAGGTGACGTCGTGGACTTCTGGCGGGTTGAGGCCGTTGAGGCGCCGTCGCTGATCCGGCTGCGGGCCGAGATGCGCCTACCTGGCGAGGCCTGGCTGTAGTGGCGCATCGACCCGACTGAATCCGGTCGCACCGAGCTGCGCCAGCGGGCCCTGTTCCACCCTCGCGGTCTCTTCGGTCGCCTCTACTGGTACGCCCTGGTCCCGTTCCACGTCCTGATCTTCAAGCGCATGTGCGCCAAGATCGCCGACGCAGCCGGCGGCGAGGTCCACGGGCGGCCCGAGACCAAGGCCCTCGGCCCGACCTGAAACCCACCGTTCCGTGCACAGGATCCGGGCGATGGCCCGGCGGGGGTGCACAGAAGAGATGGATGGTCCGAGCGGAGCGTCGGCGGCCGGGCGACGACCTGCGACCTAGCATCGGTGGCCATGCACCGCCCGGTCCGCAATGCCTTCCTGCTCGGTGTCCTCGTCGGCCTCGTGGTGGCCCTGGTCCGCGCCGTGCGAGCCAGCGACCACAGCCCCGCGGCCATGGGCGCCGGCGCGGGGGCCCTGCCGGTCCCCCGACCCGAGCGTGCCGGTGCTCCCAGATCCAGCTCTGCGCCGGCGGCGACAGCACGGGCCGATGAGCCGCCCGGCACTCCGCCATCGGTGACACCGCCGCCGGCGCCGACCGATGCCGAGGGATCAGAGCCCGAGAGCCCGGCGGACCACCCCAGCGACGCAGCCGACACCGGCCACAGCAGCGGCGACAACAGCGGCGACGAGCCCAACCTCGGAGCCACCGCCGCCGATCCCGCCCTCGCCGCCGAGACGCCACCCGATCCGATCGTCGCGGCCCGACCCGACGAGGCCACGTCACCGGCGCCGCCGGCACCGGGCACGGTGTGGGTCGAACCCGTCGACGGCGGCTGCCCCGAGGGCTACCCGGTCAAGGCCAAGGCGACCAGCCGGATCTTCCACGTCGTGGGGGGACTGTCCTACGAGCGCACCGTGCCCGACCGCTGCTACGCCACCGCCGCCGCTGCCGAGGCCGACGGCTTCCGCGCCGCCAAGCGCTAGCGGCCCTCGACGGCCAGGACGCGCCGCGCCATTGACCGTGCCGGGCGAGCCACTGCCCGACGAGATCACGCTGTCTCGTCACGAGGCTGCGACGCTCCTCTTTGCCCTTGATGAGGCGATCGAGCGAACCGGCGACGGCGACCTGGCGCAGTCAGCGCTGCAGCAGTACGAGCGGCAGCACGCCGCAACAGCTCGCTGAACCTGCCCCGCAGCTGCCCGGCGCAGCGGGCTCAGGTCCGGTCAACGACCGCGACCGACAACACACCGTCGGCGGCTTCGAGAGCCTCGACCACTTCGGTCGGGACCGACCGGCTGGTGACGATCACCATCAGGGCCGACGCCCCCTCCTCGGATCGGCCCACGTCCATGTCGGCGATGTTCACCCCGGCGTCGCCCAGCACCGTGCCCACCCGACCGATCACCCCGGGTCGATCGTCGTTGCGGACGATCACCATGTGCGGCGACGGGGGCACGTCGACGGTGTGGCCGTCGACCAGCACGAGCCGGGGCTCGGACCGGAGCCCCACGAGCGTGGCCGAAACGGAGTGGTCACCACCGGAAATCGTGACCAGGTTGACGAAGTCCCGGGCCGTCGCCGATGTGGTGTCGCGCACCTCGATGCCCCGCTCGGCGGCCACCTGGGGTGCGTTGACGTAGCTGACGGGCTCCTCGGTGGTGCCGGCGAAGGCGCCCTTCAGGGCAGCCAGGGTGAGGATGCGGGTGTCGAAGCCGGCCAGCTCGCCCTGGTAGCCCATGTCGACCACCGACGGCAGGCCGCCGCAAAGCCCGGCGAAGATGCCCCCGAGCTGCTCGACCACGCCGAGGAACGGACGCACGGTCTCCGATGCCTCGGCCGCGGCGATGTTGACCGCGAAGGGGACGAACTCCCCGGCCAGCGCCAGCCGTACCTGCTCGGCGATGGTGTCGCCCGCCTTGTCCTGGGCTTCGCGGGTGCTGGCGCCGAGATGGGGCGTGCCAACGAAGCCGGGCCGGCCGAACAGAGGCGACTCGGTGGTCGGCTCGGATGCGAACACGTCAAGGGCGGCCCCACCGCAGCGTCCGTCGTCGAGCGCCTCGGCGAGAGCATCCTCGTCGATGACCCCGCCCCGCGACACGTTGACGACGCGGATGCCGACCTTGGCGTTGGCGAAGAAGGCGCCGTCGATCATCCCGATCGTCTCGGGGGTCTTCACGACGTGGAGGGTGACGAAATCGGAGCTGGCGGCGAGGGTGTCGAGGTCGACCAGCTCTACACCGAGCTGGCGAGCCCTTTCGGCGGCCACGAACGGGTCGTGGGCCACGATCCGCATGCCGAAGGCCCGGGCCCGCTGGGCGACGAGCTTGCCGATGCGGCCCAGCCCGACGATGCCGAGGGTCTTGTCGGCCAGCTCGACACCGACCCACCGCGACCTCTCCCAGCGCCCGTCGACCAGGGCGGAGTGGGCCTGGGGGACGTGACGGGCGAGGGCCAGCAGCATGGCCATGGTGTGCTCCGCGGTCGACAGGATGTTCGACTGGGGAGCGTTCACCACCATCACCCCTCGCCGGGTGGCGGTGACCACGTCGACGTTGTCGAGACCGATGCCGGCCCGGCCCACCACCACCAGGTCGGCCCCGGCTTCCAGCACCTCGGCGCTGACCTGGGTGGAGGAGCGGATGATGAGGGCGTGGGCCCCGCCGATCGCCTCGATCAGCTGCTCGGGGTCGAGGCCCAACCGCACGTCGACGTCGTGGCCAGCCGCCCGGAGCGCCTCGAGGCCGCCGTCGGCGATCTTCTCGGTGACGAGCACACGGGCCATCCGGCGAGTCTGGTGGCTGGGCGGGAAGGTGAACCAACCGATCGCCGGCCGGCAGCGCCGGAGCCCGGTCGGCAGCGGCCCGAGGTCAGACCGTCGACGGGTTGACGGTGTCGGGCAGCGGGGGAAGGTCGTCGGCCGGGGTGAAGCCGAGGACCTCGCCGTAGAAGGCCAGCTCGGCCTGGAGGGCGCTGATGATGGTGTCGGCTCGACGAAAGCCGTGGCCCTCGCCCTCGAACAGCAGGTAGGCGTGAGGCAGGCCCTTGGCCGCGACGGCTGCGACGATGGCCGCGGCCTGGTCGGGGGGCACGACGGCATCTTCCGCGCCTTGGAGGACCAGCAGGGGTGTGGCCAGGTCGTCGAGAAGGCCCAGTGGGCTGCGCTCGGCGTAGGTTGCCGACGCCTCGGGCCATGGTCCGACGAGACCGTCGAGGTACCGAGACTCGAACTTGTGGGTGTCGGCAGCCAGGGCGGCCAGGTCGGCCACGCCGTAGAGGCTGGTGCCGGCGGCGAAGGCGTCGCTGGTGCACAGAGCTACCAGGGTGGTGAACCCGCCGGCCGACCCGCCCCGGATGACCATGCGGTCACCGTCGACGATCGCTTCGTCGGCCAGGTGGCGAGCGGCGGCGATGCAGTCCTCGACGTCGACCACGCCCCACTGCCCGTCGAGGAGTCGGCGGTACGGGCGGCCGTACCCGGTCGAGCCGCCGTAGTCGACGTCGACCACGGCGAAGCCCCGGGTCGTCCACAGCTGGCGGGTCAGGTCGAGCATGGGCCGGGCGGCCGACGTCGGACCACCGTGGATCATCACGATGAGAGGGGGGAGGTCGCCGCCGGGGCCGACCGACGTGTCGCTGGTCGGCCGGTAGAGCAGGGCGTGGGCTTCGCGCCCGGCCACGCTGGGGAACTTGATGGCTTCCGGCACCGAGACGTCGCCCGCCGCCAACCCGACGTCGGGGGGAGACCGGAGAGCCCGGGCGGCGAGGGCTTCGAGGCGGGGAGGCGGCGCCGGCGCGTAGTGCTCGGTTGGCACTGGGATCGACGGTGCATCGTCGTCGGCTGGTGCGGTCAGAGACGCGGTCGATGGTGCACGGCGTGCCGATCGAGGGATGGCCCGCCGGCCCCGACCGCCGTTGGAGATAGGCGTGCTCGCAGCCGGCGGAAGGTCGAGGAGCAACGGCACCAGGGAGTACCGGGCCGACGCGGCGATGACCACCGCCTGCGCCGGGCCCGGGCCGGCCACGACCTGTCCGACCACCGACAACGGGGCTCCGCCTAGGTCGAGGGCCAGGGACCGAGGCGGCCCGTCCGGTGAGCAGGGGTCGATCACGACCAGACCGGTCGATCCGTCAGCGCTCATCGACGCCAGGACCCGGCCGTCGGGCAGCGGGGCGCACCAGCGCAGTCCCCCGACCCACCTCGGCCCGCCGATCTCGGCGTCGACCGGCGCCACCACGACGGGAACGCCATCGTCACCCGGCCCGGCGGGGTCGGCGACGCAGTAGAGGTTCCACCACCCGGATCGGTCCGAGCTGAACCACAGCTGACCCTCCCCGTCCCACTCGGGCCCGACGACCGACTCGTCGGCTCCGCCCGCCACGACCACCGGCTCCCCTATGAGGGTTGGGGCCCCGTCGCCGTCTACGGCCAGGCGGGCGACGCACAGCTCGGTGCCGTCCCAGGGCATCTGCGGGTGGTCCCACTGCATCCAGGCCAGTCGGGCCGGCCCGGGGCGGGGTGAGGCCACGAAGTCCGGTCCGGCGACGAGCACACGGATGAACGACGGATCCTCCACCGCCGAGCCGTCGGCGGGGACCGCCACGATCTCGTGGACCGGCTCGTCGGCCTCGCCTGCGGCGCCCTCGCCAGGGTGGGCCTCGCGAACGGCCAGCAGCCAGTGATGGTTGAGGGCGGTCACGTCGCCGTAGCGCAGACCCCAACCGGCGGCTGGGGGCGGCGTGAGCGCGACCGGGCTGGCGGAGGGGTCGTCGGCCACAACGCGGTAGAGGCGCTGATCGTCCCACTGGGCGAAGGTCGCCACCCCGCTCTCGACGCACCACGCTCCACCGCCGTACTCGCCGAGTGCGGTGCGGACGTTCCAGGTCCGGTCGCCTCGGATCGGATGGGAGCCGAGGAGATCCGACGTCGACCCGTCGACGCGACACCGCACCAGCTCCACCCGGCCGCCCTCGCCGGGCCGCGACTCGCTCCACCAGATGTCGTCGCCGTCGACCCGGACCTCACCGGGCACCGCCGCTCCCTCGACCAGGCGCTGGGGCGTCACCGGCGACGGCCAGGTCCCGTAGGGCCGAACCTCCCGTCGACTCACGTTCGGCCCTCACATCTCGAGACGCAGCTTCCTCCTGCGCGATCCCTCGCAGGCCGTTCGCTCCGCACCCAGCCTTGGGGCCGGCGCAGCCGCTGGGGGTCTGGGGGACTCCCCCAGGAGTGCGAAGCCGATCCAGCTTGCTGGTCGGCGAAGCGAAGCAGCGTCGGCGAAGCCGACCCGACCAGCTCGTCGGAGTGGAGTGAGCGAAGCGAACGAACGACGACGAAAGTCACCGAGCCAGGAGCTCCGCGATGCGGCTGACGCCCTCGCCCAGGTCGTCGTCGCCGAGCGCGAACGAGAGGCGGGCGTAGCCGGGGGCGGCGAAGGCCTCGCCGGGAACGATGGCCACCTTGGCCACCTCCAGCAGCACTGCCGCCAGATCGATGGTGGACCCGACCTCCCGCCCCGCGACCTGACCGCGCTCCACGATCGCCGCGAACGACGGGAAGGCGTAGAACGCTCCCTGGGGCTCCAGGCAGGTCACCCCGTCGATGGCGGTGAGCATGCTGTGCATGGTCTGGCCCCGCCTCTCGAACGCCTCGCGCATCCGGGCCACATCGTCGAGCCCGCCGCTCACGGCTGCGAGTGCGGCGCGCTGACTCACGTTGGCCACGTTCGAGGTCTGGTGGGACTGGAGGTTGGCCGTGGCCGCGACGACGTCGGCCGGGCCGATCATCCACCCCACCCGCCAACCGGTCATCGCGTAGGTCTTGGCCACGCCGTTGACCACCACGCAGCGGTCGGCCAGCTCGGGCACGACGGCGGGCATCGACGAGAACGCGTGGTCGCCGTAGGTGAGGTGCTCGTAGATCTCGTCGGTGACCACCCAGAGGTCGTGTTCGACCGCCCACCGGCCGATGGCCTCGACCTCGTCCCGGGGGTACACCGCGCCGGTCGGGTTGGACGGCGAGACGAACAGCAGCACACGGGTCGACGCCGTGCGGGCGGCCTCGAGCTGGTCGACGGTGACCCGGAACCCAGTCGTCTCGTCGGTCGCGAGCTCGACTGGGACACCGCCGGCCAATCGGATGGGCTCGGGGTACGTCGTCCAGTACGGCGCGGGCAGGAGGACCTCGTCACCCGGGTCGAGGAGGGCGGCGAAGGCGTTGTAGACGGCGTGCTTGCCTCCGTTGGTGACCAGCACCTGGGCCGGGTCGACCTCGAAGCCAGAGTCGCGAGAGGTCTTGGTGGCGATGGCGGCGCGCAGGTCGGGCAGACCGGCGGCGGGTGTGTAGCGGTGGTTCTTGGGGTCGTGGCAGGCAGCGACGGCGGCGTCGACGATGTGGGAGGGCGTGGGGAAGTCCGGCTCGCCGGCGCCGAAGCCGATTACAGGTTCACCTGCCGCCTTGAGCGCCTTGGCCTTGGCGTCGACGGCGAGGGTGGCGGAGGGGGCGATGGCACCGACGCGCTGCGATACGCGGCGCTCGGGGCTGGGTTCGGACATGTTCAGCGTCTCCTGTCCAGGCTGAGACCCACACGTGGGGGGCGATCTCGCCTCGGTGACGAGAAGAGATTTCGCTGCGATGCGGGTCGCCGCGATAGTGGCACGCCATGAGCGCCGCCCTGCCCGAGATCCCGATCCCGTCCGACCTGCTGCCGACCGACGGGCGGTTCTGCTGCGGACCGTCCAAGGTTCGTCCCGAGGCCGTGGCCGCCCTGGCCGCCGAGGCCGGCACCTACCTGGGCACCTCGCATCGCCAGGCGGGGGTGCGCTTCATGGTCGCCCGGCTCCGCAACGGGTTGGCCGAGCTGCTGGCCCTGCCCGACGGATACGAGGTCCTGCTGGGCAACGGCGGGACCACGGCGCTCTGGGACGCCCTGTCCTTCGGGGTCATCGATCAGCGCAGCCACCACCTGGTGTTCGGTGAGTTCTCGGGCAAGTTCGCCGAGGTCACCCGGGCGGCGCCGCACCTGAGCGAGCCGTCGACGGCCAGGGCCGAGCCGGGTACGGCCCCTGCCCTCGCCGCGGTCGACGGAGTCGACGCCTACTGCCTCACCCACAACGAGACCTCGACCGGCGTGGCCACTGACCTCGTTCGACCCGACGGGGCCGAAGACGAGTCTCTTGTCCTGGTCGACGCCACCTCGGCTGCGGGCGGTCTGATGTTCGATCCCGTCCAGACCGACGTCTACTACCTGGCCCCCCAGAAGTGCCTGGCGTCAGACGGCGGCCTGTGGCTGGCGGCGTGCTCCCCCGCAGCCGTCGCCCGCATCGACCGGCTGGCGGCCAGCGACCGGTGGGTCCCGGCCAGCCTCGACATGGGGATCGCCCTGGAGAACAGCCGCAAGGACCAGACCTACAACACGCCCGCGCTGGCCACCATCTTCCTCGCCGTGCAGCAGGTCGAGTGGCTCAACGAGAATGGGGGACTGCCCTGGGCGGCGCGCCGCTGTGCCACCAACGCGGCCGCGGTCTACGGCTGGGCCGACGCCTCAGAAGACGCCACGCCCTTCGTCACCGACCCGGACCTGCGCAGCCAGGTGGTGGCCACCGTCGACCTCGTGGACGACATCGACGCCACGACAGTCGCCGGGGTGCTGCGGGCCAACGGCGTGCAGGACACCGAGAGCTATCGCAAGCTCGGGCGCAACCAGCTCCGGTTCGCCCTGTTCCCGGCCATCGAACCCGATGACGTGGCCGCGCTGACGCGCTGCGTCGATCACGTCGTCGCCGAGCTGCGGTCCGCCTGACCGTGATCGGTCGCCCGGGCTGGGAACCTCAGGGTCGGCGGCCACGTCGGAGGGGCATGCGTTCTCGCCTGGTCCTCGTCGTCCTACCCCTGCTGCTGGTGCTGGCGTGCAGTGACGACCCGGACGAGGTGCGTCTCGGCGGCGATGGCGGGCGGAGCAAATCCCCACCGGATCAGGCGGCCGCCGCCGATGATCCTCTCGATGGCCGCACGTTCGTGGCCATCTTGATCACCGAGGGCGAGGCCGACCGTCGTCTCGTGGCCGGCACCGAGCTGCGCCTGGGGTTCGACGACGGCCAGCTCTCGGTGACGGCGGGGTGCAACTCCCTGTCCGGCCCCTACACCCTCGATGGCGAGGTCCTCACCGTCTCCGACCTGGCCGGGACCGAGATGGGATGTGGGCCGGCACTGATGGAGCAGGACACGTGGATCGCCGACGTCCTGAGCCGAGACGTCACCGTGAGCGTCGAGGGGGCCGAGCTCACCGTTTCCGCCGCCGACACGACGATCTTCCTGACCGACCGCGAGGTGGCCGGGCCCGACGCCTCCCTGGAGGGCAGCACCTGGATGCTCGACTCCTTGATCGACGGTGTCACGGTGAGCAGCGTCCCGGTCGGCGTGACTGCGACCGTCACCTTCGCCGACGGCACCTACTCCCTCTCGCCGGGCTGCAACAACGGCGGCGGCGCCTACTTGTTCGGGGTCGACTCGACGGGCAGAGAAACGCTGCACCTCGACGCGCCGGCTCTCACCAGGAAGGCGTGCGGAGGTGACGCGGGCAGCGTGGAGGCAGCCGTGCTGGCCGTGTTCGAGGGGACCGTCGACTACGACATCATCGAGCAGTCCTTGACGCTCACCAAGGACGAGCTCCGCCTCGGCTTTCGCGCCTCGTGACCGCGCACCGGCGGCCGGCACGAAACAAGCGGTCAACAGCCAGGCCAGCGCCGGACCCGTCCAACGAACCAGCCGTAACCTCCACCCAGAATCGCCCAGGAGGCTGCGACATGACCACCCAGACACCGTCTGCGGCCGGCCCGCCCGCCTGCGCACCGGAGTCGAAGGTGGGGCCGGCCTCGGCGACCTCCTGGAACGGGCCCGACCTCTACGCCGTGGTGCTCGTCGACGGTGACCGGGTCGAGCTGGGAGAGCTGAAGGGCAACCAGGGGGCCCAGAACTACGAGCTGCCCGGCGACATCGACCCGGCCACCGTCGAGACGGTCGAGGTCTGGTGCAAGCGCTTCGACTCCACCTTCGTGTCGGCCCCGGTCGGGTAGGAGAATCGCTCAGCGGTCGGAGGACACCCGGGCGGCCAGGTCCACCGCGGCGGCGACAGCCGCTCCACCGTGCGCAGCGTCCGGGGGTCGGTCGGCACGACGATGTCGGCGCCGGGCGCGCCCATGGCCGCCACCACCCCGGCGACCCACCCGCTCAGCGAGCGAAGCCGGACGAGGTGGTCCGGGGTCAGCCCGAGCAGGACCGTCGCGTCCCCGCCGAGGCCGACGTCGCGCTCGAGGCGGTCCGCCTGCTCGGCGTCAGAGACCAGCCCGCTGAGGTCCCAGGGCCCGGCCGCCTCGGCGTGGAAGGTGGGCGCTCTCCGGCGCCCCCTGTCGGTGGACCGCAGCTTGACCGGGCGCTCGACCAAGGGGAGCACGACCCGCCTCGTCACCCCGTCGCGCTTGACGGGACCGACGAGGTAGACCCAGCCCAGGCGCAGCAGGGGGAGGGCGCTGTGCAACGCGTCGAGCTGGGCGAGGGCAGGGAGCTCCGGGGCCCGCACCTGAGGAGGTTCGTCGGTGGCGGAGAGATCCGAGAACAGGACGTCGGTGATGCCCGGCCACTGGGAGCCCAGCCAGGCGAAGTCCCCAGCGGTCACGTCGAGGCGTTCCGCTCGGCGCGATGCGAGCTGCGACAAGCACCACAGGATCCCGCCGGCCGCTCCCATGCTCGCCGGAGGCTACGCGCCGCCGCCGTCCGGAAGCGGAGCGTCGCATGGCCTCAGCGGGTTCTGATCCGGCTCGGGTCCGTCCCTTAGCCACGAGCAGAGGTGCGCGCGAGCAGGTCCGTGACAGGCACTGTCGAGACGCCTACTGTGCGGCCGTCCGCTGCGGGTAGGTCAGCGGCTGATCGGGAGGTTTCCGCCATGGACCCTGTCCCCTTTGCCCCCTCGGGCCTCGCGCCAGGATTCGTCCTGGCGTTCGTGCTGATCGACGTGGTGGTGATCATCCTCGCCGCCCGGGCGTTGGGGTGGGTCGCCCGCAAGGTCGGCCAGCCCGCGGTGGTGGGCGAGATCGTTGCCGGCGTCCTCCTCGGCCCGTCTCTGCTCGGTCCGAAGCTGTTCAAGCTGTCGAACCCACCCGACTTCCTGCAGTGCGACATCTCGAACCCACCGATGAACCCCGACGGTTCGGCCTTCGTGCCCAGCGTCTCGTCGTGCCTGTTCCCATCGCAGGCCAAGGGGGTGCTCGGCGTCCTCGGTCAGATCGCCCTCATCTTCTTCATGTTCCTCGTCGGCATCGAGGTCAACGCCCGGAGCCTCAAGGGCAAGGAGAAGGGCATCGGCCTGGTGGCGATCGGGGCGGTGGCCGTGCCGGTGGCCTTGGCCTTCGTGATCAGCCCCATCCTCTGGAACAAGACCTTCGTCGCTGCCTTCGACACCCCGATGGCCCCCAACCGACTGGGTTTCACGCTCTTCGTGGGTGCCCTGCTGGCGGTGACCGCCTTCCCGGTGATGGCTCGCATCCTGCAGGAGAAGGGTCTCACGACCAGTCCGATGGGGGCCATCGGAATCGCGGCCGCCGGAGCTGTCACCGTGCTGATGTTCCTGCTCATCGCCACGGCTGACGGCGTGGCCAAGGAGAAGGACACCCTCGACATCGCTCAGGTGTGGCTAATCGCAGCGGCCTACATCGCTTTCATGATGCTCGTGGTGAAGCCCCTGCTGAAGCCACTCGGCGCGGCCTACGAGCGCGCCGGCAAGCTGAACCCCGACTCCTTCGCGATCTTCATAGCGGTGGCCATCGCATCTGGCTACGCCGCTGACCGCATCGGCATCAACGTCATCGTGGGTGGCTTCATGGCCGGACTGGTCATCCCTGCCCCCCGCCCCGAGATGTGGCGCGAGCTCACCGGTCGCGTCGGTGACCTCACTGCGGTGATCCTGCTGCCGATCTTCCTCGCCTTCAGCGGGCTCAACACCGACTTCACCAAGCTCACCATCAAGGCGCTACCCGGGATCGCGGCCCTGCTCGTCGCGGGTGTCGTCGGCAAGTTGGTGGGCGGCGCGGTCTTCGCCAAGCTGGGCGGGCTGACCTGGGCGGAGGGCACCGTGATCGGGGTCCTCATGAACTGTCGTGGCTTGCTCGTGCTCGTCGCCGCCCTCGCGGCCGTGAACGCGGGCGCCATCAGTCCGCTGCTCCAGCTGGGCGCGGTGGTGATGGCCCTGGTGACCACGGCCATGACGGGGCCGCTGTTCGACAAGACGATCACCAAGGTCGCGACCGAACCCGAATCCGAACGGCAACCCGCCACCTGACCAGCCGCTGCGGCGGCTCCCCGGGGTCGCCGCCCCGGGTGGCCGCACCCCTACCCTCCTCGGCTCGCTGCCCTTACCATCCTCAGCAACGGCCCTGCTCTGCGGCCGACTCGACTCTGCACTGAACGGAGGCCACGGTGGCCACAACCCACCCGCCACATCAACTTCCTCCCCACCTGCAGCCTCCGAAGAAGAGCCGGGCCCCCCTCTTCATCGGCGCCGGGGTCGTGGTGCTGGCCGTCGTGGCCTTCCTCGCCTTCGGCGTGTTCGGAGTCCAGACGCTCTTCACCGACAAGGAGGTCGCCGAGGCCGGCCCGACCTTCGACTCAGGCGCGGCGATGCCGGGCGAGACCGAAGGTGACGCGGCCGGCGGTGACGACAGCGGTGACGGCAGCGGTGGCCAGCCCGACGGTCCGGTGGCCGACGTGGCCGGCAGCGGCACCTTCGAGGAGCGAGACCACGCAGGGGCGGGAACGGTCAACCTCCTGACCGATGGCACCCAGACCTTCGTCCGCTTCGAAGACGACTTCTCCACCGACAACGGCCCCGACCTCTACGCCGTGGTGTACGTCGACGGCGAGATCGTCGAGCTGGGCAAGCTCAAGGGCAACCAGGGCTCGCAGAACTACGAGCTGCCGGCCGACATCGACCCAGGCTCGGTCGAGTCCGTTGCCGTCTGGTGCAAGCGCTTCGACTCGGTGTTCACCCAAGCCCCATTGGCCTGACTGTTTCGTCGTCACTCGCTCGCTGCGCTCGCTCCGTTCCGACGAGCTGATCGGGTCGGCTTCGCCGACGCTGTTTCGCTTCGCCGACCAGCAAGCTGGATCGGCTCCGCACTCCTGGGGCTAGG